>Ga0209755_10000574_pt1 | contig 65991 bp, 47 predicted proteins | sample TergutCo191P1_FD_187301 | JGI IMG/M metagenome (GOLD analysis project Ga0209755, IMG submission 187301) | Cornitermes sp. P1 segment gut microbial communities from Petit-Saut dam, French Guiana - Co191P1 (SPAdes) (version 2) | ecosystem: Host-associated > Arthropoda: Insects > Digestive system...
GGATCTGGCCGAAAGGGCGGAAGCCGCTTTATGACTTTGCCATCGGAATACTACGAGGAGACCCTGTATCCCCTCCAAAATGGGGTACTGAATATTATGAGTCGGAGCGGCACAGATTTTTTTCTAATATGCGCAAAAAGATGTTGCCAACATCTGGGCAATCGTAACGTCCGCATCGTGCTTGATATGCTTGAGGGGAACACTAAAGCGCCTTAAAATCGAGGGGGATCTTAAAATTGACTTTTTAAAAATACTATGGGATAATGTTTTGCTGGTGCATTGAGCTGACGCCATCCCGTGGTACGGGGGAAAAGAGGTGGTTTGCGGCACGGGCGGGAGCATGTAATCACATGCATTAAAAGCTCGGCCGCCGAATCATTCGCTTACGGTTGCAGAACCCGGTTCGTATAGTAAAGTTTGGAATACTCGGTATGCGGCACGGCCCACGTTCCGGGCAATGGGGCGTTGCGCGCAACGCTCCTACGGCGGGATGGGCGGTTTTAATATTTTGACTTACCCGCGTACCGTAGAAGCAAACTTCTTTCATGCCGGGCGGCGAGTAGCTATGTTGGCGCTGATGCTTTTGCGGCCGAGATGTTAATGTGAGGGTTGCATGCGCCCGCTTGTGTAGCAGGTTGCCTCTTTTCCCCCATACCATGGGATGGCGCCGGCTCAGTGAGGCGACAAAACATTTTCCCATACTCTTTTGACGTTATGAACAACGGAGATATCCCGATAAAGACCGTTAATTGTATTCTGGCGCAAGCTGGATTAAACAGGAGGGATTTATGAAACTGACGTATCCGGCGATTTTTTATGAAAACGGCGGGGAGGACGGGTATACGGTCGTGGTTCCCGATTTGCCCGGATGCTGCACGTACGGTTTTACGCTGCCCGAGGCAATCATGATGGGCACCGACGCCGCCTCCGGCTGGGTGCTCACAGCGCTCGAAGAGGGGCGGCCCGCGCCCAAGGCGTCACGCATAGAGGATATTACCCCCGACCCGCAGGAGGAGCACGGCTTTGTCAGTATGCTCATGCTGGACATGGCCGCCTATGCCGAAAAATACGGCGAAAAGGTGCCGCAAAAGAGCCTGACCGTCAGCATGACAATCCCGGAATGGCTTAACACGTTCGCGGAGGAAAAACAGATCGACTACTCCAAAACACTGCAAGACTCCCTGACCGAAATATACGCCCGCGAGACAATGGCCGCCTACGGGTGATATGATGTAGAAAAGGGCGGCACTTGCCTGCGCCGCCCTTTAAGGATTGCCAGCAAAGAACGTGGTATGTGGAAGCGTACTACTGGACGCATCTCACAGAAAACCCGTTTACTTTCTCGCTACTGAGTTCGCGCACGTGGTCGTTGGTAGAATTCATATCCCGAGTCCATGCGTTGCCGCTGTCGTACTCAGTAGCACTCCACCACCAACCGTCCCAACCGACCCTGCTGAAACCCTCTTGGGCGTAGCGGCAACCGCCTGGCATGGCAGAAAAACCAAGCCCGTCAGTACCGTTACCATTATTGTCCCACCCGGTTTTTAATTTAAGTTTTTTACCAGCCGGATACCAATAAAAAACATTTTCTTCATATTCATCCTCCATCCGCTGACCACCTGCGCTCTTAGACAAATCATTCCACTCCGCATTACCCGGCAGACGCCACCCTGCCGGACAAGCGCTCTTCGCCGTATTCCAATCATAAAGCCGCCCGTATTTTTGGCAGTTAGCATCACTATTGCCATTACACCACGACTTACCGGTATTGAAGTTCAGGTTCTCCGCCATCCATGTAAATTTACCAATCTTCACCGTGCGGTATTGTTTTTCGTTCCGCGAGTCGGTAAACGTTGATGTTTGAGCCATTGCGGGTAACGATACTGCGAGGATGAGTCCGCAGAGGCCGATTTTTAATGCCTGTCTGTTCATTTTAAAGCTCCTTTTGTGGTTGTGAAAAGTATTTTTGTAAAAATAATATACATTATGCATAGTAAACGCGGCGATAGCCGGGTCATTTTTGCCCGGCTATTGCTTTGCTACCGCAGAACACGTTAATCTCTGACACACCGCACCGAGTTAGCATTGGCAGCGTTGCGGATGTCAACGTCTATACTTTGGTTTGCATATGATAGCCGCAAGCGGGCTGCACCTTTAAATATACTGCCGTTGTACTGCCACGGGGCAGACATTGACACCCACCAAGTACCGGAATTGCCGATGTCATTAAAATTTTCCCTCTCAACAATGTCGCCGCCCAAGAACTGGTGACGGGAGATTCTGATGCCGGCGATAAAGCTGCCGCCCGGTAATGCCGAAAAGCCGACATCGTCCGTCCCGTTGCCATTATTGTTCCAGCCAGTTTTCGACTTTAGCTTTCCACCTGCAATATTTTCATCATCACCTATAGCTTCACCAAAATCGTTAAAATCCGTAGTATCAGGCAAGCGCCAACCGTCAGGACAAGCCTTTGTCGCGGCATCCCACGTATACAATCTGCCGTATTTTTCACAATTGGAATCATCTTTCCCATAGCACAAACTGCCGGCGGTTTCGTAATTGAGATTTTCTGCCATCCATATTAAATTACCTATCTTTACCCTGCGATAACTTTTCCCGTCACGCGAATCGGTAAACGTTGGCGTAAACTTCTCAAAATTAGCGGTCAACGTCTGCTTGCTGTTCATCGTAACCGTAACTGATTTAGTCTTTGCCGTAGACGCTCCCGACCAACCGGCAAACAAATACCCATCTGCCGCCGTAGCTGTTATGGTAGCTTCCGTCCCAACCGGATATTTTATGTTCCCAGTGGGCGACACAGTCCCGCCAACGCTGGGATTGGCGTCAATCTTAAGCGTGAACGTAGTACCGCCGTCGCCGCATCCTGCTAACAACAACGCCGCCATCATACAACAAAATACCTGCCTCTTTGCATTAAATAGTAACTTGCTCATACTGCAACCACCCTCTGATTGATTTAAATGGTTAATATGTGAAAAATTTTTAAAGTAGGGCCGTCTCATTTTGAGACGGCCCCATGGCGCGTTATTATCGTACGCAACGAACAGAAAGCCCGAAGAAACCTTCTCCACTCGGACCGCATGGACCAGTATGGTCGTAGCGCGATTGCAAACACCAAGATATAAAACTGCTCCCATCCGCTGTGCTCGTCCACCAGTAGCCGTCCGATTCGATATTGCTGAAACTGCCATCAGGGCCACGACTACCGCCCGGCAGGCCAGCAAAACCAAATTCATCAGTACCATTACCTTCTTCGCTCCACCCAGTTTTTGATTTAAGCTTTGCACCGGCAACATAATTAGCGCCGACTACCTCAAGCAGACTTCCCCAATCACCTCTTGTAGGCAAACGCCATCCAGCAGGACAAGCTGACTTTGCGGCATTCCAAGTATACAACCGGCCATACTTTTCACAGTTGGCAGGATCATCATCATAGCACCAACTGTCGGCGGTTTCGATGTTAAGATTTTCACCCATCCATGTCAAATTACCGATTTTTACAGTACGACTCCCGCCGTGGCTACTCTGTGAACCGCTGGATGTTACGGTTCCGCCGGTCTGCGTTAACTGGCCCTTGCTGAAACTCAATTGTTCTTCGGGGCCAATATTTAGGTCTATTGCGGTCGCAGGTGTAGTTGCGAAGTATACCGCATGGCCTCTGCCGGGCGGCGCGAAATTCGGATTATTAGAGTTTTGCGCTAAGTTGCAGACTTTGCTGGGATGTGCAAAGTTAAGCCCGGTACTTTTCCGGTGGTCGCCATAAATTAATCCACCTGTTTTGGTAAAAGTTCCTTCGCTACTCACAAATACAGCACCGCCATAAGCAGGGGTCGGTTTATTGAGTTCGGCGTCCTCTATGACTATGTTGCCGGCAATGGTTCCTCCTTTCATGTGAAATGTGCCGCCCTTGTTTACCCCTACCCCGCCACCGTTTTGGCCATTATTACGATTGAAGCCGTCGATGATAGACGAACCCTCTTCCATAATAAGCGTTCCGCCGGACGATACACTGATCAACGGTCCGCTTCCCCCTTGCGTCGTAGCATCTTTAGCGGCACCTTTGATGGTGATATTATCCAAGACCAAAGTAACACCATCGCCAACAAGAAGCAGTGTGCCGGAATAATGAGAGCCTTGAAAGGTATTCGAACGGATGGTTTGATTTTCTCCGATACCCTTCAAAACTACGGTAATGCCGCTTCTGTCCTTGTAGGAAAGCAGGCCGTCCCTTCCGTCGAAAGGGTGAGAGTTTGGCCCGCTCATAAGGTGTACCTGTTGCCCTCTGGAGCCGGTTTTTATCTCGACGACATACGTTTGCCCGCTCTGCCCGTTATGCCGTATCCAAGCGAGTTTGTTTTTAATACCGTTAACTTCGTCAATGGAAGCTGCCGACTTTACAGCACTTGAGGCGGCGCAGGATGCTAAAATCAACCCGCACGCCAGAGATATGCCACCGACTAACCATGCCGAAAACAGATACTTCTTTACTCTTAAAAATGCCTTTACACTAAACAGCAACTTGCTCATACTACAACCTCCCTTTGGTTTAAATAGTTAATATGTGAAAAATCCCAAAATTGTTATTGCACAACATTTCAGTCTTGAACGCAGCGTACTGAAAGTCCAGCGGCCTTATTACTACGACCGAAGGGTATACCGTCATCATCATGACTCATGCTACGGTAAAAACCCTCATTTCTATAACCTATACCAAGCCACCAATTGCCTTTACTGTATATATTGTCGAAACGGGCAACATCGGAGTAACGGAAACCGCCGGGTAGGGCTGAAAAACCAAGTTCGTCTGTACCAATCCAATGTGGACGAAAATTATACCAATCTGATTTTGATTTGAGCTTTTTCCCAGCACCCATTATCCCTGCAGTATAAACCAAATCGTTCCAATCGTGATCTGTCGACAACCGCCATCCGGCTGGACAAGCACTCATTGCGGCATCCCATGTGTACAATCTGCCGTACTTTGCACAATTGGTGGCTTTATTATCATAACACCAGCTATTAGGAGTTTGATAATTGAGATTTTCGAGCATCCATGTCAAAAAACCTATTCTTGCGGTACGATAATTTTTTCTGTCTCTCGAATCAATAAAACTACCTTTTTCGTTGCTGGGTACGGCCCGAATTTTCAATATCTCGGTTGCGGCAGTAGTTTCGGCATCAATTCCGTTTATGTTCGCTACACGTATTGTTAAATTGTCGATTATATTATTTACATTTACATTTTGAAAATCTACAGATTTTCTTTGCGGGGCTGAAATTTCGATGGTGGGGGTGGGGTTATTACTGTTGCGCTCTAAGGACCAACCGCCTATTACTCGCAAGGTTTCTTTGCCTATCACTTTATTTTGGTTATTTACCAATTCAAAAAGTACAGAAAAATCTTTGCCATAACCAGCATCGAAAACATTTTTTACGGCGCTGGAATAATCATCGGGTGCTCTTTTGTAAATTACGCTCTCCTGCGGCCACATACCCAACCCCCAAGAATCTTTTTTATTGGTAGCGTTCAATCCATCCCATAGCATTCGTAATGTGCGTTCTATCGGATGCGACCAACGCTGGTTGGCCGACAAACGCGCTTCTATACTCAAAGTCACGGTTTCCTTTTGAAAGTCAATGGCTCCCTGATAAATAGTATCCAAGTAAGATAACGTATACGGCATGAACTCAGTCTTAAAAAACTCATCGAAGAACTGTTCCGTCTCGGTAAGCCTGTCAATCCACTGTTTGCGCCACTGTATTTCGTTACGTATATTCTCACCCATATTGCCGCTTGATATATTGGCGGTAAGTATCGAAGACCTGTTCACCGCTTCCAACAGGGTAGGGTCAAACTCGGCGGCTCGGAAATAGTAGCTCAACGCTACCACCTCCGTCCCCTGCCTTTGCGCTGTAACGCCTCGTGCAAGGGCCGTTTGCGCGGTAATATGGTTTGCCGTAGCCGCTCCGGCAAGCGCTTGCTGCGCGTTTTCCGTAAGCGTTACGCCCAATTTTTGCAACAAATCCAAAGATGCTTGCCGTATTCCCGTCAAATTGTCCAATTCCGCAAAAGTAAACGCTTGCGAGAACGAAGCCGCCGTCGTCTTGTCGGCGGTTTTGATAATGTTCATTTGCAGACTGTACCCTGTCGCCGTTTTGGTTATGTTCCCCTGCATGAAGTGGGTAGTAGGTATCGCGTTTCCTATCTCTTGTGCCGCTGCCGCGCTCACGCTGTCGCTGTAAGCGCCGGAAATCATGCGGACGAGCAGCGCGTCGCGTTTTTCCCAATCCAGTACGGATATGGCAGAATAGCTTGAGAAGTTACTGACGAATTCGCCCTGCACCAGCGCGGGGATGTAGTTCTGGTTTTCGGCGAGGCCGGTTGCCTGCGGGGCCAGAATAGTAATGCTCATCCCTTTTCCGCCCGTTCCAGTCCATTTTTGGGCTGTTGACGCAGAGACTGAACTTAGCACAACAATCGTTGTAAAAGTAAAAAGCATTGCAGGATAATACGAATGATTCTTCTTGCATATCATAAAAGACACCCTTGTTTGTTGGTGAATAAGTTAATATCTGATATGGTATTATATCTAAAAACTTCGTTCTTTGCGACATGCTGCAAAAGCGCCGTAAACGCTTGTTTAAGCGCGTTTGCCGTTTGGACAAGTAAAAAGGGTAATTTTGTATTAAAGTGGTATCTAAGGGCTTTATAGAGGCCTTTAAAGGGTAAATAGAGCAGGGGGGGGGGGGGGGGGGGGGGGGGGGGGGCAATTCTTATTTGTCAAGCAGTTAGGGCGTACGACCATCATCCCGGCGGCGCACGCGGCCAGAAATATCGTTGGCAGTATTGTGATCAGTTTCATATAATCCCCTCAAACGCTAAGTCAAGATCGGTCCAAAGCCCCCAATCATAGCGGTATAGGGGCTGATTCTACCGAAATATACTATTGGGGCGGTCGGGATGTCAAAAATTTTGAAAAAAAATTTGAGGATGGTCAGCGCCAGTTGACACTTCCCCCCAACCTTGATATGTTTTGCCGTTGACTTACCGGTTTAAAAAAGTGTTCTCCCCCTCTTTATGGTGGAGAACATTGAGAAGAGGGGGGCTATAAAGCGGGGCGTTACGGGGTGTCCCCGTTAGAGAGGGGGCAGCGGAAGCCAAAAATGGCCCAAAACGGCGTCTTTTTGCCGTTTTGGGCCATTTTTGGCTGGAGCGAGGGGGAGACTTCCCCCCTTAAATTTGATGTTGACGTTGAATTTGACGTTGATTCTGATGTTAAAGGTGCGGGCGATCAGGTCCGGTTGCCCTACAATGACGTTTTGGCGTTAAAAAGGCGGACGGCAGGAGGTACCTACCCTTACAAATAAAGATTTAACATTTTCTTATATACTTTTACCCGCGCCATATATTAGTTTATATGCTTATACCTTACGTACCCTGACGCGTTAACGAAACAAACGAAAGGACGCCGCCAGATGAACATCCCAATAGTCCAGATGACCCTGCAGTCTGACCTTATGGGTCAGATGCTTGTAGTGCTAATGCTTCTGCTCTCGCTTTGGAGCTGGACGCTGATTTTCACCCGTGTGGTCTCGCTGAAGCGGATTTCGGCGGCCAACAAGGGCTTTTGGAAGCGTTTTCAGGGCATCCGGGCCCTTCCCGAGGTTGACCGGATGGGGGCGCATGAGCTGAATACGCCAATGGGGCAGCTGGCCAAGGTGGGGGCTGAGGAGTACGCGCGGATCATCGACGACGCGCGGTCGCACACCAAGGTTAAGGACTGGTCGTTCTTCCTCGACGCGCAGTTCATGATGGCGCGGGAGCGGATTGAGAGCGTGTTTGCCGGGCTTGTGGCGCCGTTCGACCGCGGGGTGTTCCTGTTGGCTATGATCAGCAGCGCGTCGCCTTTTTTGGGGTTGTTTGGTACGGTGTGGGGGATCAGCAACTCGTTTTACGCGATCGGCAAGATGGGGTCGGCGGATTTGCAGGTTGTGGCGCCCGGCATCGCGGCGGCGCTTATTACCACGATTGTGGGCCTTGGGGTGGCCATCCCGGCGCTGTTTTTCTATAATTATTGCAACAACAAGGCGGAGCGGGCGGCCGACGAGATGGAGGAGCTCAAGGATTTGCTTATAGTGCGGCTGAAGCGTGAGATTTTCAACGTATTCTTCTCTGAGGACCGTTCGCAGCAGCAGTACACTGCGCCGGGCGGGGGGTATGGTGTGCGATGAAACGAAGGAAGAACAGAAAGAAGCAGGAGATGGCCGACATCAACCTGACGAACCTGATCGATGTCGTGTTTGCGCTGCTCATCATCTTCATGATCACTGCGCCGATGATGACGCAGGGGTTGCAGGTGGACCTGCCGCAGACGGAGTCGGAGTCGGTTGAATCGAACGATATGCTGCGGGTGACGATCGACGCCGAGCGCGTGATTTTCATTGAGGAGGAGGTGGTGGATCTCGTGGCTTTCGGCAAGCGTTTCAGGGAGGTTTTCGCCGGGCGCAAGGATATGCCGGTGTTTCTGAACGCCAGTAAGGAGGTTCCTTATGGGTTTGTGGTGCGGGTGATTTCGGAGATTCAGAACGCGGGCGTTGAGAAGCTGGGCTTTTTGACGTCTCCACTTCAGGAGCAGGGCGGTTTTTGATGGTGCAGCAGCCGGTGGGGCAGTACGACCCAGAGAAGTTCGGGGATATGGGGGCGAACAGGATGTTCGTCGTCTCCATTATTTTCCATGCGCTGCTGCTTGTTGTGCTGCCTATTCTGTTAGTGATCTTTTCCAAGCCCAAGGAGCCGGAGAAGCTGCAGACGATTTCGCTTGTTAGCGTGCCGATGCCGCCTATGGCCCCGCCGTCCGCTCCGGCGCCGGAACCGGTGCCCACGCCCCCCGTGCCTCCGCCTCCTCCTCCGCCCGCTCCGCCACCGCCGGCGCCCGTACCTGCGCAGCAGCCAAAGCCGGAGCCGCCCAAACAGGCTCCGCAGCCGCCCAGGCCGCAGCCTCCCGTAGAGCAGCCGCCCAAGCCGGTGGAGAAGCCGGAAGAGGACATGACCGCGCTTCAGGATATGTTCGCCGCCACACCCATGCCATCGGTGCAGGTGAGCGAGGCCGGCGCAACGGGTACCCCTAATCCGTACCTGCGCGGCGTGCAGGGGAAGATACAGAGGAACTGGAGGCCAACCACGGAGAACACAAAGCTTTCGGTGGTGGTAAAGTTTTTGATCCATCGCGACGGGAAGGCTACGGACATATCCATTGCGGTCTCGAGCGGGGATCCGATGCTCGATAATCAGGCGCTGAGGGCCGTGACGGTGTCGTCGCCCTTCGGGGATGTGCCGCAGGGCATGTTTTCCAGCATCCCTTTAGAGATAATGTGCACGCTCCGCCCGACCAGAGGGGGCAGGTAGTAACAATATTGCAAGGATTTGATTCTAATCTGCAGGCGTTGTATATTTATGGTATTGGCGGCATTAACGGCACTAACAATGTGAGGGGTGTGAATTTTATGAATGGTGTTAACGCGACGAAAAAGTTTTTTGTCTGCATGGCGTTTGTTTTCCTGCCCGCGCTGGTCTTTGCCGCGGAGAAGTTCGACCTTGAGGTTTACGCCACGCAGTTCGACAGTATTCCGATAGGCGTGGTGAACTTCAAATCGACCAACGAGAACCGGCTCAAGGAGAACTTCCCGTGGGATGTTCTGGCGAACAACCTCGACTTCAGCGGCCGGTTCGGGGTGTCGCAGCGCGCGGAGTTCGACAGCGCGTACTTCCACGGGCGCGGCATCGGCGTTTATGTTGACGGTGAGTATACGCTCGACGGGGACAGGATCCAGGTCCTGTGCGTGCTCAGGGACGTGGGCACGCGCACGCAGCTCATCTCCAAGCGGTACAGCGGCGAGGTCAAGTTTCTGCGCAGCATGATACACCGCTACTCCAACGAGCTCGTTGACATGCTTTTCAGCGAGAAGGGGATATTCGAGACCCGCGTCCTCTACGTCAGGCAGGAGGGGCAGAACAAGAACATCGCGATCATGGATTTTGACGGGCACAGCCGGTCGAGGCTTACGAACAACAAGACGATCAACATCTTCCCGGTGTTTGCCGACAAGTCTACGGTGCTGTGGACGTCTTACCAGCGCGGGAAGCCCGACATATACAAGGGTTCTATAACCGGCGGCACGTCGAAGGTATTCCTGCAGGGCAAGGGGATGATGGTTTCGCCGGACGTTTCGCCGATAGACGGCACTGTGGCCTACGCGTCGTCGCAGACCGGGACGCTCAACATATTTGTTTGCGCGCCGGACGGGTCGAAGCCGCGCCAGCTGACCTTCAACCGCAGCATAAACACCGCGCCCAACTGGTCGCCCAACGGCTACCAGATAGCGTTCACGTCCGACAGGGGCGGCGGCCCGCAGATTTACATCATGGACGCGACCGGGTCTAACCAGCGCAGGGTGACGTTTGAGGGGCGCTACAACGACGCGCCCGCGTGGTCGCCCAAGGGCGACAAGATCGCCTACACGTCGCAGGGGGACAACTCACAGTTCAACATCTGGACGGTGTCGCCCGACGGCAGCGACGCGAAGATGGTGGCTAATCCGTCTGGTCTGAACGAGACCCCTACGTGGTCGCCCGACGGGAGGCTTATCGGGTTCATCAATACCAAAGGCGGCAAGAGCGATTTTTACGTGGTGAGGCACGACGGGGAGCGCCTTCGCAAGGTCACAACCTCCGGAGACGTCAGGATGCCGCGGTGGTCGGGTTTTTGATTTGTGTTGACGCGCCGGGAAATTAATAATTAATACATATATAAGGAGGGGAGTCTGATGATTAAGACAGTAAGGGCAGCAGTGGTCTGCGGCGTTGCCGTTGCCGCCATGTTTTTGACGGGGTGTACCAGTGTGCATCGCGTCATCCTGCCCACAATTCCGGTCGCGCAGGATCTGAGAAACGCGCAGGATACGCTGAGCATGGAGCTTACCGGCACCCGCACCAAACTTTTGGAGGAGCAGGTAAAGCTCTTTGATGAGCAGAACAAGCTCCTCAAAGAACAAAACACGAACCTTATTGAGGAGCTGCGCGTCAACAACGAGATGCTGCGCCTCATGCGCGCCGACCAGTCGGTCAACTTCAACCAGCTCAGCGGCAAGGTCAGCGCCATAGAGCGCAACCTCTACGAGAATCAGACACGCCTGTCGCGGCTCGACCAGCAGACATCCGAGGTCAACCGCCGCCTTGGGCAGCGCATGGCCGCCGCGGAGCAGGCTGAGGTCGAGCGCAGGCAGCAAATGGAAAAGCTGTTCGAGATAGCGATGAGCGATTTCAACGCCGGGCGCTACGACCTTGCCATAAACGGCTTTCAGGATTTTTCCAAACAGTACCCGGAAACCCCGCAGGCGGTGGACGCGGAGTATTGGGCGGCCGAGTCGTATTTCGCCAAGAAAGAGTACGCAACGGCCGAGAAGGCCTATATGGAATTCGTGAAAAAGTACCCCGAGAGCGCGAGGTTGTGCGCGGTGTTCTACAAACTTGGATTGTCGTATGAGAATCAGGAGAAGACGAAGAGCAGGGACATGGTGTGGGGCAACCTGCTTCAGAGATGCCCGGACAGCCAGGAGGCGCAGGCTGTGACAACGCAGACCGGGCAGTAGGGCGTTTGGGTGCAAATTAACATTAACGCGGGAGGGTTGTGATGGGCAAGACGCGTGTGTCGGGATGTTTGGCGGTAATTGCCGCTATGGCCGCGATTCAGTTGGTGCAGGCCCAGCCTTTTAACGCGACGGTTGGTGAAGGCAATGCTGCCGTGTGGCGCGCAGCATCGGGAGAGAAGGAACAGGTCAGCGGCGCTACCTCCATTAGCGTTGGCGATACGCTGTTTGCCGCCGATGGAAATGACGCTGTAATACAAATAGAGAGCAACTCCAGAATTCTGGTCAAGGGCGGAACTGTCATTACTCTTGCCGGTCAAGACCGGGCCGTTGATGTTGTGCTTGACGAAGGGCAAATATTTTTAGACCGCGGCCGGCCGAGGCAGCTGTCGTCTGTCCGTATACTGGCTGACGGCTATGCGTTTGTTCCCGCCGGTACTGCCGTGGCGGTGAAGACCTCGCACGGCGGAGCACCTACCGTGGCGGTGCTTCGCGGGTCTGTGCAGATGCAGTCGGCGGATGAATCGGTGCTGGTGGGGCCGGGGCAGTTCGGAACGGTCAACAACAACGGCAGGCTGGTATCGGGAGCCCTGAGCGGCAACGGCATCCGGCAGCTTGAGTCGTGGTCCGGCGTTAAATTGGATGGCGCACCGGCGGCGGGTACGCCGGCCGGTGATTCCCATCAGTCAGCTGAAACCGCGCAGGCCGCAGGTGCCGCCGAAGATGAAACCGGCGGTCAGCCCGCCGATGACGCTGAAACCGCCGGCGCTGATCAGTTGGAGGATGCCGGTCAGCAGAAAGCGCAAACCGGGAAACCCGAATCCCGCTACGCGCCCGCGCCGCTCTTCGCCAAACCCGAGTTCGAGTTCAGCGCCGGCGTGTTTACCTCCGGCGGCGACCTGTGGACGCGCTTCATGCTCGGCATAGACATCCCCGTCTGGAGATTCGGCGTGTTCCTCGACCTGGAGCTCTTTTTCAACGATAAATTCAGTATATCCAAAAAAGGCTGGGACATCAAAAACGACCCGGCCGAATTTTGGCTCCGCAAGATACGTTACATCCGCTACGGGCAGGAGGATGACCCGTTCTTCGTCAAGTTCGGCGGATTGTCGGGCGTGACGATGGGTTACGGCATTGTCATGGACGGCTTCACGAACATGCTGCACTACCCTGACGAAAAGCTTTTGGGCCTGCAGGTTAACCTGAACGACGTTACTCCGCTTGGCATATCGCTGCAGACGCTGATCTCCGACTTCTCGGAGTTGGGCGACGACGGCGGCGTGGTTGCCGCGCGCCTTGCGGTCAGGCCGCTTAAAACCACGGATATTCCATTGTTGAACGGCTTGTTTATCGGCGGTACCTATGCGAGAGATATGAATACGCTGGCGCCCGCGAGGAAGTGGGAGGTGAATGATACGCTGCCAAATCCATTAGAAGACAGCCTCCGCAGCAGCACGAGTTCGTTCTCAGTTTACGGCTTCGACGCGGGAATACCGGTTATCAATTGGGATCTCCTGAATCTTACGCTCTACACTCAGATGGCCGGCCGCGCCGACGATGTGCGCGGATGGGCCTACGCGCCGGTTGGCGTTGAGATGAACCTGTGGAAACTATGGGGCAGGGTCGAGTACCGCAGGGTGGAAGGGCAGTACGCGCCGGGATTCTTTGATATGTACTACCTTGACGAACGCTACTCGCGCGAGGACATGATGGAGAAGGGCGCGTACGTAGAAGACGTATCGCAGAACGGCATATACGGCCGCGCCGTGATGGACGTGTGGGACCTGCTGAAGCTGGAGGCCTCGTACCAGTATATGTTTACCAAGGACCGCGACAGCAGCGCGATCGAGTCCTACGAGGGGACGCTTGGCCTCGGCGAAACCGTTTTGACTTTCATTCCCAAGATAAATTTGGCGGAGGTCTATATCCGCAACAGCAATATCGGCAACCCTCTCAACAAAAGGTACGACAATAAGGGCGATATGGCAGATACGGAGAAGGCCGGCCGGTTCGACCGCTCGCCGTACATGTACTGGGGCAGCAGGCTTGGCTTCGAAATTGTTACCGGCCTGTCGCTGATATTTGACTACCGCCACGGCTGGAAAATAGAGGAAGGGAAGCTGGCCGCCGATAACCATATATTTTTACACACGGCGCTGAGGTTCTGAACTCTTGAATATCGGCAACAAACCGTATAGCGCGGGGGCACATAGAAAAACATCCGCCCCGACTGGGGAAAAAAAGTTTAGGATCCCGCAAAAGGGCAGGATCCGCGTTGCCCTTGCCCTCGTGCTGCTCATTATCATCGTCAAGTACGCGGGGCCGTGCGTCTGCGGCGGTGATGAAAAAGAGTTGACGCAGGAGAAAGCCGTACCAGCCGATACCGCACGGCCCGCAGACAAACGCCCCAAGCCGCCCCCCGTGCCCGGCTACATGATGTCTTTTGACGACGTGCGCTGGCTCGTAAGCGAATACGGCGTTACCGTTAACGCGCCGGAACAGAAGGTGGCGGTAAGCAAGTCCGACAGCAAAAAGAGACGCCGCAGCGGCAAGGGCCCGGATGACGATACGCTTTCTGTCTGCATGAGCATAGACACGTCGCTCCATAAGTACGCCATGAATATGCTGCGCCGCTACAAGCCGCGGTACGGTACGGTGGTTGCGATAGACCCATCGACGGGCCGCGTACTCGTGCTTGCGTCGTACGCTGGAGAGGACGAGCCGATTGACGGGAGCGATCTTTATTTAAAGAGCATCTTTCCCGCCGCTTCCATCTTCAAGACAGTAGTGGCTGCCGCCGGTATCGAGCGCGGCAACATGAACCGCGATACCCCGGTACAACACTTCGGGCGCAACCACACGCTCTACAAAACGCAGCTTGAGAAAGACCTCAAGGTATCAAAAGACGTATCGCTGCAAGACGCATACGCCTACTCGATCAACCCGGTGTTTGGCCGCATCGCGCTCTTCCACGTAAACAAGGACGCGGTGCTGGAGTTCGGCCGCCGCTTCGGCTTCAACGACGACGCGGTCCCGTTTGAGTTTACAGTAGAGAAAAGCACAATGCTCAACCCCGACTCCACATTCTCCATAGCCGAGTTCGCATCGGGCTTCAACCGCGAGACGACGCTCTCGCCCATCCTCGGCGCGCTGATGGCCGGCGCTATCTGCGAAAACGGGGTCATACTGAAACCCACGGTGGTAGACAGCATAAGGTCGTCGAAAAGGGACACCATAGTTTACAGCAGGGCGCCGGAGGTGTGGAGGCGCGCGGTCAAGGAAAACACGGCGTCGGAGCTGCGGTGGCTAATGGAGAAGGTAACGCACTACGGCACCGCCCGCACACCGTTCCGTTCGCTGCGCGGTTCGGATAAGTACAACTACTACCAGTTCGGCGGCAAAACCGGCTCAGTAAACCAGCTGGGCCTGGGCCGCGTAGACTGGTTCATAGGCTTCGCCCGCAACACAAACAATAAAAACCAGCGCTTAGCCATAGGCGTGGTAACCACCCACGGCGAATACTGGACAGTCCACTCAAGCTACATCGCGGCCGAGCTGTTCAAAAAGTACATCACCAACAACGAACGGCAGACAACCGCCCCAAAACCGCCAAAATGACCCAGTTTGGGGCGTTTTTGGCGGCCCGGCCGGGATTTGGCCGCGGCAACGGCCAGCGGCCGGGCGAAATGTAAAAAAAGTCTTGACATAGCGGTGTACAATGAATTATTTTTATTAAATAGCGGAAAGTATCTCAAGATACGCCGAAAAAACCGTCAGAGACAGAACCGACTCAAGCTGCGGGGGTGGTTGCGAAGGGGATGCGGGGACTGGTTACAAATTTTGTGGTCTTTAGAAAGGATTTTTCCGATGAAGAAGCTGGCGCCGTTTTTAGTTATGTTATTCACCGTATCGGCCCTCGCCGCCGATCTGCCGCAGATTGCCGTTTACGTTACGGGGGCCCGGGACGCCAACGAGGGCGGGGTGCTGTCGTCGCTGATCCTTGAGGGGCTTGTGAAGAGCGGCCGGTACCGGGCGATTGAGCGTTCCGACGATTTTGTCGCGCAGCTCAACAAAGAGCAGGTAACGCAGCACAGCGGGGCTATCGACGACGAGCAGATCCGCCGCCTGGGCATTCAGGCCGGCGTCCAGTACATCTGCGTTGTGGCGGTGAGGTATGCGTTTGAGTCCGCGCTTTTGGATGCCCGCATTATAGATGTTGAGACGGCGGCGGTGAAGGAGATCAGCACGGCCGAGAGCCGGATGCAGTCTATGACCGATATAAGGAATATTTCGAACATGATAGTTGCGGGCATTTTGGGCCAGGCTCCGCGGAACGCCAGCTATACGCTCTCAACCAGCGTTACCCCCCGCTTCGGCGGTTCCATATCGCGTGCGCCGAATTTGAAGAGCTACCCTGCCGGAACGGTCGTAACGCTCACCGCCATTCCGGGCAAACGGTATGCCTTCGAGCGTTGGGCCGGGGCGTCTAACTCTACATCGAGAAGCATAGATATACCGATGGAAAGCGATATGAGGGTTACCGCGCTGTTTCATCAGCGGGGCGCCGGCGCCGTAGATAAGCCCGCCGCCGAGGCGCCAGCTGCGCCGCCCCCTTCCGCTTCTGCCGCGCCGTCCGGCTGCTCGACGTGTCCGTCGGGCGGGGGAGGAGGGACTGTCGTTAATGTCAATCTGACTAACACGAGCACGAATATGAGCTCAAACACAAATACAAACACAAATACTAATATAAACAGGAACTCCGCGTCGGCCTCCGCCTCTGCCCGGGCCACAGCCATCAGCGGCGGCGGGCGCGGAAGGGCGCCCAGAAGAGAGAACTCCATCGGTGTACGCGGCGGGATGTATGATGAATTCGAAATCGCGCCCGAGGCGTACCTGAGATTGTCAGTAATGAAAAATATCCGCTGTTACGCGGGCCTGGGGTGGTGGTTCCGAACCGGGGAATTCGAAAAAAAGATAGAGGGGTACGATAAGGTAGAGTATAAGGGCCACGAAACGCAGGTGGCCGGCTTTTTGGAATGGCATACCGGCCACGGCTCGCCCTTGCGCGCATACGCCGGCCCGGGGCTGGTATTTGGCTATTACGACTATGATTACCAAGTATATAAAAATGGAAATAAGAAAGCGAGTACGGTTACCCGCAATGATGTGAATACTGACCGTGGCACGGGCCCCGGGGTAGACCTCGCCGCTCAGGGCGGGCTGGAATTCAGGTTGGGGAATATCGTGGTCGGCGCCAACGCGCGCCCCGCGTTGCGTATGCGCTTTTGGGGTGGGAAGGATTTCAAAGAGAACTACGGAATTATAAGTAATGTTGGCGTTACCGCGGGGACCACGTTCTAAAAACAGGTTTGACACATTTTTAAGGATTGGACGGATTTTATGAAAAAATCAAAATTTTGGTCAAGGATGCTCACAGCCGCGGCGGTCATCGCCGTGTCGGCGCTCCTCATGTTAATCACGAGCTGCACCGACATAGCCCAGCCGCCGATGCCCGACTTGAAACCGCAGTCACCCGACTCGGCGAAGGTAGTACCGGATATGACCCCCAGAACCAATTAGCCGGTGTGCGGTTGCCCCTACAACGGACGTTTTGTGGAGGTATCGGTAATGTTGATGTGTAGGGTAAATGGGGATTTATTGGTGTATTGATGATTGTAATGTTTCGCGAAATTACACGCACGATTTTGTAGGGGCGACCGTCCCCGGTCGCCCGCCAACGCATGGATTGCGTTATACGTTGAAATCAAACGCAATATCGTAATTCCGGCGGGCGATCGAGGACGATCGCCCCTACAAAACCGTATATCCATCTCACCGATAAACCCATATTGTTTTTAATTCTCACCGATAAACCCCAATTTACCGCCACGATAATATTATATAATTATTCTCCCGCCGCCCCCGCGAACTGGATGTCGTGGAAGTATTTGTACCGCTTGTTTAATGCCAGCAGTTCCTCATGCGTTCCGCGTTCGACTATTTTGCCGCGTTCGAGGACCAGAATCAGGTCTGCGTGGCGTATCGTAGATAATCTGTGGGCGACTACCAGCACGGTGCGGTTTTCCATTACGTTGTTGATGGCGGATTGGACTAAGCGTTCGGATTCGGTGTCGAGGCTGGAGGTTGCTTCGTCGAGGATCAGTACCGGGGGATTTAGTAACAGGGCCCGCGCGATTGACAGGCGCTGGCGCTGGCCGCCGGACAGCATTACGCCGCGTTCGCCGATTACGGTATTGAGGCCCGCCGGCAGTTTTTCGATGAACTCCATTGCGTTGGCGGCTTTTGCCGCGTTGATTATTGATTCTTTGGAGGCGTTTTGGACTCCGTAGGCGATATTGTTGGCGATTGTGTCATCGAATAAAAATGTTTCCTGCGATACTACGCCGAACAGCTTTCTTAATTTGGATAGTGACATTTCCCGGATATCGATACCGTCAATACTTATTGTTCCGCCGGTGATGTCATAAAATCTCGGTAATAAATCGAGAGTGGTAGTTTTTCCGCTGCCGCTTGATCCAACGAGCGCCGCAACGCTGCCTTTTTTGATTTCGAAGTTGATCTCCTTGAGAACAGTTTCTTCGCATCCGGGGTATGTAAAGTTGACATTAGAGAATTCGATTTTATCGCAAAACGATGTTTTCCCGCGTGTGCTCTTATCATCCCCATCCATATCCTCACTGCCGGCCTTATCGGTTTCCTCGATAGTTGAGTCGAGCGCCGCGAAGACTCTGTCGGCCGATGCGAAGCCTGTTTGCAGTACGGTATTCAGTTTGCTGATCTCTTTGAGCGGAGTGAATATCGAGAACAGGAATATCAGGAACCTCGTAAAGTCTTCCGCTCCGAACCCGGCCGTGCTGCCGGTGTTCAGTACCTGGCTTCCGCCGTACCACAGTAATATCACTACTACTACTACGCCCATTACCTCGGTGATGGGGCTTGCCAGTTCGCCTATGTATTTGGAGCGGAAGGACTGGGTAACGAAGCGTTTGTTTTCGTTCTTGAATTTTTTTGCTTCGGTGTGGAGCGTTCCGAACATTTTGACTATGCGTATGCCGTTTACGGTTTCGTGGAGTATGGATAGCAGGCAGGCCATGTGTTCCATGACGCGTTTGCTTCTGCGGCGGACGGTTCGGCCTATTATTGTTATTACGTATCCGAGTATTGGGAATATTATGAATATTGCCAGCGTGAATTTCCAGTTTATTATGAAGAGCATGATCACGAAGAAGACCAAGCGCATGGGCGCTACGATTATTTTGTCGAATGTGTTTGTCATGGAGTTGTTGATGCTTGTTATGTCGTTGACTATGAGCGATATGACGTTTCCTGACCTTGTGCGGTCGTAGTATGAGACGGGCAGGGCCAGCGCGTGTGAGAAGAGCTGGTCGCGCATATCGCGTACTACGTTGAGGTTTAGTTTAGCCATTACTACGCATTTGAGGTACGTGAAGAGGTTTTTGGCCAGAAACGAGGCGGCCATGAGCCCGCATACGATTTGGAGCGTGGCGATGGGCCCTTGGGCGCTGATGAAGATTGAGGTCCAGTATTTGAGCATTTCGTTGATGTTTGCGGCGGAGTAGGCGGGTTTCTCCATTTTGAGCGCTTCGGGGTCGAAGATGGTTTGTACGAGCGACGCGCTGAACCAGAGCGAGAGCCCTTCGAAGGCTACGGCGAGTACGGCGAGTATGAGTGCGGATACGATGAGGCCGATGTAGGGCCGCATATAGCCGAGCATTCGGAGGTAGAGTTTGAGGTTGTTCATGGCGGTGTTTGCCGGTAAGGGTTCCGCCGGCTGGTTTGGCCGGCGGTGATGGTAGTTGTCTTGCCGTGCATTGCGTTACTGCACCGGCGCTGCCGCCACGTCCCAGATGAGCATGGATCCGCAGCTTTCGCAGATTTTGAAGTTGCTGCCCCTGCGTATTTCGTTGAACAGCTGCGGGCGCAGCACCATATTGCAGACCGTGCACTTTTTTGATTCGTTGACGAGGGAGACAGCCTTGCCGGTTTTGCACTTTTTGCGTATGGAGTCGTAAGTGCGCGACGTTGCGTTGCTGATTAGCGGGCTGACCTCGTTGCGCTCTTTCGTGATTTCGGCGATGACGGAGTCGATCGCGCCGATTTTGGCGTTTAGGTCGTCTATTTGCGGCTGCAGTTCCGCGATTACGGATTCGAGCGCTTTTTCCGCTTCGGCGAGGGCGTTTTTGTGGCGTTCGATGTCCATTTCGAGGTTGTCCTTGCGGCCAACGGAGGACGCGAGCATCGATTTTTGGGTTTCGATTTCGCGGTGGACGGCGTCGTACTCCTTGTTTGTTTGGATGGAGGAGAGGCGTTCCTCGCTTTTGGCGAGGCTGTCGCGCAGTTTGGCGGTTTGGTCGTCCATATCCTTAATACCGCCCGTGAGCTGTTCGAGCCTGAGGGCGGCCGCGTTTTTGGCGGCTTCGGCCTGCGCGATGCGCTTCTTGAGGTCGGCGACGGCTGCCGGGTATTGTTCCTTGGCCAGCTCCTGCTCCTTGATCCTGAGGTCGATGCCTTGAAGTTTGACCAAGTGTTCCAGATCCTGTATCATATTTCCTCTATTCGATTCCAAAAGAAAGTGGGCCCACTAGGGCTCGAACCTAGGACTAACGGATTATGAGTCCGCTACTCTAACCGACTGAGTTATGGGCCCGGAAAATTAGATGTACTAATATACATTAAGTTGCACCGCAAAATCAAGCAAAATTTTTGCGGGCGTATCAACAAGACGGGCGATTACGGGTGTTTGCGCCTGTAAGTTGTTGTTACGCCGCGAGATAGCTATTTTTGCTCTTTGATTTTGCGTGGGCGTGATTTCCCGAAACTGCCGCGGAAAATCTTGCCTTTGCGTGAGCGCTTGTCGCCTCTGCCCATTTTACCCTCCTGCGTTTATTGTTTGTTACGATTATCGGTTAAAGTGTAAAGCGGGGACGTCTTGCGGACATCCCCGCGGTAAACAACTACCTTCTATTCCTGCCGCCGCCTGACTTGGCCGGCGCTGCCGCGGGCGCTGCTGCGGGCCTGGGGGCCGCTTTCTTCATGTCTTCCCTCAGTTTGCCGATTTCGCCCTTAAGCTCATTGTTGGCTTTCGTGAGTTCCTCGATTTTGGCGGTGGTTTCGGTTTTGAGGGCGTTGACCTGCTCGGTCATCTCAGCCTTGGCCTTTTTGACCTCGGCGAGAGCCTCCTTGCCGCTACCGCCGCTTGTCGCGCCGACGATAATAACTACTATAATAAAGACTACGGTGCACGCTATAGCCACAATGGCGGGTTTGCCGGAGAGGCCGATGAGTTTCACGGTACCGTCTTCGTCGTCACCGAGGCCTTCGACTTTGACCTTGATATCTTTGATCGCAGGCTCCTTGACGGGCTTCTCCTTTTTAGGCTTGGGCTCGAAGTCGTCGTCGAGGTTGTCCGTGGCCTTGGGTTCTTTAATTTTAGGCTCTTTGACGGGTTTTTCTTTTTTGGGTTTGGGTTCGAAGTCGTCGTCGATGACGGCGTTTGCCTTGGCCGGAGCCGGTTTGGGCTCGAAGTCGCCTACGTCGAAATCGGCGGCCGGCGCGGGCTGTGGGGCCGGAGCGGGTGCTGGAGCCGGGGCTGGCGCGGGAATCGGTGCCGGAGCGGGTATGGGTGCCGGAGCCGGAGCGGGCGCGGGTATGGGCGGCGCGGCGGGCATTGGGGCAGGTGCGGCTGCTGGCGGCGGCCCTTCCAGCAGGAACTCGTCGTCGTCGCCGGCGGCTGGCGCTGCCGGGGCCGGGGCTTCCGGCTTTTTCCCGGAGCCTGCTACCCACAGGTTGTTGCCTTTTTCGTCCCGGCGGCAGGCGGCCAAACCCTCGTTGGCCAGTTCCTGAAGGTACTTTTGGGCGACGTCCTCGTCCATCTTGACGGCGATGGACAGGTCAAAAAGGTCCACTTCACCGCCGTTTTTAGTTAGATAGGTCAAAACTTTACGTGCTTTGGCATCCATAAACCTGCTCCTTTTCGGTAAGTATTGATAAATTTTAATATAATATCTCCGCTCTCGAAAATCAAAATCTTTTGATAGATTGTATTTTTGTCCCCCGGGAATGTATATTTCTTAGGTAGTATCATGTACCACTATAATATAATTAAAGAACGAAAGGAGTGCCCTTATGGAGATTCAAATTACATCGCGCCACACTAAGGCTTCGCAGGATTTGCAGGACACAATCGCCGCCGAGGTCTCGAAATTGGAGAAATTTTACGACAAGATCACATCTTGCCACGTAATCTTGGATGCCGAGAACTTAGACAAAAAGGTGGAAATTACCATCCATGTCCAGGGCCATCAGGTGGTGGGGGAGGCCAGGGCCGATAACCTCGGCAAGGCCATTGACGACGCCGTAGCCAAGGTTGAGAAGCAGCTTAAGAAGCTGAATGCAAAGGAAAAGAGCCATAAGTGAGTAAGTTGAATGTCGATTTGGCGGTTGGCGCGTCAATAATCGCGGCGCTGTTCATCCTCGTGGCCGGGCTTGTCTGGCTCAAGGAGGCGTCCGTTGCCAACCAAAGGGTTGACTACTTGGTGATTTTCCCGGAGGTTGGCACCCTCCAGAAGGGCGACCCGGTCTTCGTCAACGGCGTCAAGAAGGGCACGGTGCGGACCATCGAACTGCGCGGCATAGAGGTGGGAACCATACTCAATCTCGACAAGAAGGTCACCCTCACCGATTCCGTCCAAATATCGGTGGTGAACGTCGGCCTCCTCGGCGAGCGGGGCATTGGCGTCAACCTTTCAACGAAGGGAGGGGTGGTGCAGTACATTGCTCCCGGCCGCGACACGGCGCACATCGCCGGCAAGTTCCAAACCGGCATATCCGAGGCGATGGGTATGCTTGGTACTGTGCTGGCCGAGGTCGAGACTCTCGTCGTGAGCGTTGCCGATATCCTGAACGCCACGATCGGCGACACGTCGTTCATCTCCCAGTTCCACGTTTTGGTGGGCCGGTTAGACACGACGCTTGTGGTCGCGAACCGTCTGCTTACGCGGAACGAGCCGGTGCTGAACGCCACGCTCTCTGATTTGCGGGTGGTTTCCAAGGACCTCAAGGATTTGGTGGACAGGAACACCGCGGGGATCGACAACCTTGTGACCGGCGGCGATCAGTTGATGGTCAAGGGGGTCGCGCTGGTTAATCAGGCGGATTCGCTGGTGGGCGATGTGAAGGCGATGCTGCGCAAGATTGAGAAGGGCGAGGGGTCGCTTGGTAAGCTTTACAAGGACGAGGAGTTTTACACCGAGCTCAAGGACATTGTCCGGAGTTTGGATACGCTCGTCAACGAGGTGCAGTCCGACGCGCTCAAGCTGCGTGTGCGGCTTGGGTTTGGAAAGAAAAAGGCGCAATAACGCATATAAACGGATAAAACTATGCTCGAAAAAGACGTAAAAGTAATAAACTCTTTGGGGATTCACGCCCGCCCGGCCTCCATGATAGTGCAGGCCGCGGTCAAGTTCAAGTCGTCCGTGCAGCTTTTGAAGGACGGCGCGACCGCCGACGCCAAGAGCATAATGAGCGTGATGATGCTCGCCGCAGCGCAGGGGTCAACCGTTACCGTTAAGGCCGACGGGGAGGACGAGGCGGCGGCGGCAGACGCGATTATCGCGCTGTTCGGCATGAAATTTAACGAGGAATGATCTGTAAAAATTGATTGAAAGGGCTATTTGCGGAAAATGGGTACGGTTAATATTGGTTTGGTAGGGGCGGGGACGGTTGGCGGCGGGGTGGTCAAGGCGCTGGATATGCGGTTTGACCATTTCAAGAAAGAACTGGGCCTCGACCTGAGATTAGCCAGGATCGCCGACAAGGCGACTGAGCGGTTCGCGCAGCTGCCCGTGCGGGACGCCGTCTGCACCGGCGACGTGAGCGACATTCTCAATGACGATTCTATTCAGGTAGTAGTGGAGCTTGTGGGTGGCACGGGGTTTGCGCGGACGCTGGTCCTCGACGCCCTGAAGCGCGGCAAGCATGTCATCACCGCGAACAAGGCGCTCATTGCCGAGCACGGCCCGGAAATTTTTGAGGCGGCGGCGAAGGCGGGCGTCTCGGTCTACTTCGAGGCGGCGGTCGGCGGCGGGATGCCGGTCATCAAGGCCATACGCGAGGGGCTTGCCGGAAACGATATATATAGTATAAGGACAATCATCAACGGCACCTGCAACTACATCCTGACCCGGATGTCGCATGAGGGGCTCCCCTTTGCCGACGTGCTCAGGCAGGCGCAGGAGCTTGGCTACGCCGAGGCCGACCCGACGCTCGACGTAGGCGGCGGCGATACCGGCCACAAGGTTGCCATCCTCGCCTCGCTCGCCAGCAGCGGCTGCGTCCCCTACGGGGCTTTTTCCATAGAGGGGATTACCGGCATCGCGAAAGAGGACATTGAGTTCGCCGCCGAGATGGGCTACGTCATAAAGCTGCTCGGCATCATCAAGAAGAGCGGCGCGGGCCTTGACGTGCGCGTCCACCCCGCGATGCTCCCGTCCGGCCACATCCTCGCCTCCGTCAACAATGTATTCAACGCGGTGCTGCTTGAGGGCGACGCGGTGGGGCAGATACTTATTTACGGCCGCGGTGCGGGCGAGCTGCCAACGGCCTCGGCGGTAGTAAGCGACATCATAGACGTCGTCCGCAACATCTCCGGCAATACTCCGGTGCGCGTGCCGATGGATTACTACCGCTCCGGCAGGCGCGTAAGCATCGTCCCGGTCGAGCAGATCAGCAGCCGCTACTACCTGCGCTTTACGGTAGGCGACGACCCCGGCGTTCTGGCGTCGATAGCGAAACACCTCGGCGACGAGGGGATATCGATCGCCTCCGTTATGCAAAAAGAGGTAGACGCAAGCGACGGCATCCCGGTAATAATCATCACCCACGACGCGCATGAGAAAGGCGTCCGTAAAGCGATCGCCGGGATAGAGAAAGAGAAGTACGTCCGTTCCTCTACGCAGGTAATACGTATTGAGGATTAATCACCGAACAGGATATATATGAATATGCGTTACATCAGTACCCGGAACAACAGCCCCGCGGTTACATTTGCCGAGGCGGTTACTCAAGGTATGGTCCCGTCCGGCGGGCTCTTCGTCCCCCAAAATGTCCCAAGCGCGGATTTTTCCAAACTCGCCGGGCAGTCGTACCAAAAAACGGCCGTCAGCGTACTGACCCCCTACATGGACGGGTTTGACGGCCCGGAAATCGAATCGTGCGTTGGCATGGCCTACAACGCCGAGACTTTCGACATCCCCGAGGTCGCCAAAACCGTATCCATCGGCGGCAACCGGCACATACTTGAGCTATGGCACGGCCCGACGGCGGCGTTTAAGGACATGGCGCTGCAGATCATGCCGCAGTTCATGAAGCATTCGAAGGTCAAGTGCGGCGACGGCTCGCATACGCTCATCCTCGTAGCCACGTCGGGCGATACTGGCAAGGCCGCGCTTGAGGGGTTCAAGAACCGCGACGGGATATCTATCGCCGTATTCTACCCCCACGGCGGCGTAAGCGAAGTCCAGAAACTGCAGATGGCGACGACGGACGGCGCGAATACGCAAGTGATAGCGGTCCGCGGCAATTTTGACGACTGCCAGAACGGGGTCAAGGCTCTGTTTGGCGATGATAAGCTGAGGGATGAGGCAAAAGGGCGGGGGATAAAATTCTCGTCCGCAAACTCCATCAACTGGGGGCGCCTGTGCCCGCAGATCGTCTACTACGTCAAGTCTTATCTTGATCTCGTACAATCCGGCGGCATATCTTACGGGGATAAGATTGATTTCTGCGTGCCCACCGGCAACTTCGGCAATATTTTGGCTGGATATTACGCTATGGAGATGGGGCTTCCCATCCGTAAACTTATTTGCGCGTCTAATAAGAACAATGTGCTGACGGATTTCTTTAAGACAGGCGTTTACGACCGCAACCGCGAGTTCCACAAGACGATGTCGCCGTCTATGGATATCCTCATATCCTCAAACCTCGAGCGGTTTCTATTTGAGATGTCGGGGCGCGGCGCGGATAAGGTCAGCGGCTGGTATGAATCATTGGCTAAGGACGGGAAATTTTCGGTTGGCAGCGATATCATTGGCAGGATGAATTCATTAATAGAGGCGCACTGGGTTGACGAGGCGGAGGCGCTGGAGACTATCGGCTCGCTGTTCCGCGGGTGCAAATACGTTATGGACACTCACACCGCGGTAGCCTGCGCCGCAGCCGGGCGCTCGGCCGGGGATGTTCCGTGCGTTATAGTATCAACCGCGAGCCCGTATAAGTTCAGTGTTGATGTTCTTAAAGGGCTTGGCATCGCGTCCGATTCCGGTAATGAGTTTGAATCGGTGCGCAGGCTATATCTCTCCGGCGCCGGCGGCATCCACCGCGCGGTAGACGGCCTGATGGACAAGCCGGTGAGGCATGACAGGGTGATTGACATTTCGGAAATGAGGGAAGCGGTGAGGGGGCTTTTGTGAAATATAGGTACGCGATATTGGTCGGCGACGGCATGGCGGATTTTCCGGTAGGCGAGCTTGGCGGCAAGACGCCGCTTGAGTACGCGTCTACGCCCAACATGGATAAAGCCGCCGCGCTTGGGCGCATTGGCTTGCTGGCTACGATTCCAAACGGCTACCCTCCCGGCAGCGACGTAGGCAATATGTCGCTTATGGGGTATGACCCGCGCAACTACTTCACGGGCCGCGCGCCGATAGAGGCCGCGAGCATGGGTGTTCCCATCGGTAAAGACGATGTGGCGTTCCGGTGCAACCTTGTTACTATGGATAATGGGGTGATGAATGATTATTCGGCGGGGCACATATCAACGCCCGTCGCGCACAAGGTCATCAACGCGTTACAAAAAGCGCTGGGTACGGATGAGATAAAATTTTTCCCCGGTGTCGGCTACCGCCACATAATGACGATAAAGAACACCGGCGCGAAGCTCGTATGCGTCCCCCCGCACGACATCACCGGCCATCCGGCCGATGAATACCTGCCTAAGGGTGACGGCGGCCGGGATAAAATTTTGTCGATAATGAACAGCGCGAGAGAAATTATCACTAAGGCCAGGGATGAGATCAACAAAAACGGTGATGATAAGTGTATCGCGACGGATATATGGCTTTGGGGGCAGGGGCCGTCTGCGGCGTTTCCCTCCATGCAAGAGCGTTACGGGCTTACCGGTTCGGTCATTTCCGCTGTAGACCTCGTACGCGGCCTCGGGAAGCTATCTGGACTGAACGTTCGTTTGGTAGACGGCGCGACCGGGTATCTCGGCACGAATTACGCGGGCAAAGTTTCCGCGGCGGTCAGCGCATTCGAAAATGGTGAGGATTTCGTTTACCTGCACATCGAAGCGCCGGACGAGACGAGCCATGAGGGTATCCTCAATAAGAAATTACAGGCGATAGAGGAGTTTGACAAATACGTAGTAGGGGAGATGCTCAGGTATCAGTCCCAAAACCCAAACTTGAGGATAGCCGTATCACCCGACCACGTAACAGCTTTAAGCACCCGCACCCACGACGCTTCCCCCGTACCGTTCTGTGTCTGCGGCCCCGGGGTTCGCGTTGACGGCGCGGACCAATACAATGAAAAGTCGGCGCGGCACAGCGCCCCGATAGGCGGGCCGGAATTTTTCGACACGTTTATTAATGAAAGGTGATATGACAGCGCCGATGCGGTAATCCGGGCGCTGCGTGCGACCCTGCAAGCCGGCTGTATATGTGTTGGTGTTGATTTTGATTTTAAAGATTTTGAATTTAAAACAGGCTGTCTGATAACCATGAACGTCCGCTTTTTAGAAAAGATAATAACGTTCCTCTTCGACGTCGTAGCGCTGAACATAGCGTTCTTCACGGCATACTGGATCCGTTTCCAGTCCGGCTTCTTCGCCGCCGAGATGGTAGACGACATTACCACCATACCGTTCAACTACCTTGAGCCGTCCTTGATACTCTCCATAGGCTGGGTTATCCTTTTCTATTTTACCGGGCTTTACCGCGACTGGATAAAGGAGTCGCGGATAGACGAATTTTTCGTAGTGGCGCGCACGATCATCATCGGCATGTTCATGATTTTCCTTGTGACCGGCGCGCCGCAGATAATGGAGTTTGTGCAGACTGGCGATATCCGCAAAATTTTTACCACTACCAAAATGGCCACGCTTCTTACCTACGGCGGCTGCACGCTATTTTTTGCGAGCCTCAACCGTTTCGCCATGCACACGCTCATAGTGGCGCTGTTCTCGAAGGGCATTGCCGTCCGTAAAGTGATAGTGGTGGGCGCCGACGACAGCGGCGAGGAGCTTGTGCGCGAGATCAACTCGTACCCGCACCTCGGCTACAAGGTGGCCGGGTTTATAGATAACAACGGCAGCCGCAAGGGGAGCGTTTGCGCTGACCTGCCGGTGTTTGGGACCTATTCGGATATTCCTGCGGTGGCAACGCGGCATGGGATCGCCGCACTGATAATCGGGCGCGTGAGCAGTTCGCCGAACGAGATTACCCGCATACTCGACTACTGCGGGGAGCTAAAGGTAGACATATTCATGGTGCCGTCGCTGATGGACGTTATCTCCGGCCACTTCAAGACGAACCAGGTTTTCGGCGTTCCGCTCATGGTGCTTTTGCAGGACCACATGCCAAAGTGGGAGGCGCAGGTGAAGCGCATCATGGACGTTGTGGTATCGCTTGGGGTGCTGGTTCTTGGCTTGCCAGTACTTCTGGCCGCTGCGCTGCTCATACGGATGACGTCTCCGGGCAAGGCTATTTACACGCAGGAGCGCGTGGGGCGCAACGGTAAGAACTATATAATGTACAAATTCAGGTCGATGTACATAGACGCCGAGAGCCGTGCTGGGCCGCAGTGGGCATCGAAGAACGACCCGAGGATAACGCCTGTGGGGCGTTTTATACGCAAGACGCGCTTGGACGAGCTGCCGCAGTTTTTGAACGTGCTTAAAGGTGAGATGAGCCTTGTGGGCCCGCGCCCCGAGCGCCCGTTTTTTGTTGAGAAATTGAAGCAGGAGATACCGTGGTACGTGCGCCGCATAAAGATGAAGCCGGGGATTACCGGCTGGGCGCAGGTCAAGCATAAGTATGATTCGTCGATCGAAGACGTCAAGCAGAAGGTGCTGTACGATTTGTACTATTTTGAGAATATGAGCCTGTCGTTGGATATAAAGATTTTGCTGAGGACGGTATTAGTGGTGCTGACGGGCAAGGGCGCGCATTAAAACCGCCGCCCTTACCCCATGTCTTCCATAGACAGCCCGCGGTACTCGATATTGTAGCCGTCTAACTGCGCCGCGAGTTTTGCGGCCTTGTTTTTCAGGGCGTTCAGGTTGATGTTGGTGCGGCTGCGTTTGACTTCGGCTATGACGGCAGTTTTTTGGTCTTCGTTGAGGGCTACGATGTCTATTTCGTTTTGGTTGCCTTTTTCCCAGTATGTGCCTATGAGGGAGATGTTTTCTTCGCTTGCTATTTTTTCCATGAAGTAGCGTTCGAGTACGTGTCCGCTGTATGTTTTGTAGTCGCGGAGGATGATATCTTTTACGTAGTCGTAGTTTTTTATCTCGATAGATCCGCGGTATTTGTATATGAAGCGGAACCAGAAGTTGAGGAAATTGTCGTTGATTCGGAACTTGACGGTTTTGGCTGCCGGTTTGGAGAGGACCGGGCGTATTTTGGCGATCAGGCTGTACTCGTTTTCCAATCTTTCCAAAAAACCGCCGATGCCGATATGCATGATGGATTCTATTTCCGCGCGCGATGTTTTTGAGGAGGCGATCAGTGACAGAATTGCAAAATAGTTGCCGTAGTCGCAGCCGAACTCGTCGATCAGCGTGTTTCGCCCCTCCTCAAGGAAGAAGGTGTCTCCGTAGAGTATTTCGTTGATTATTTTTTTTAGCGTAAAGGCATTTGCGTCGGCCAGGCGCTCTGTGTATTTCGCGACGCCGCCGGTAACGAGGTAGAATGTCAGGAGGTCTTCGTTGGTATACTGCGGATAGTTGTCGCGCAGGATTTCCTTAATTGTTTTGATGCCAAAGCGTTCGATTTTCATTCTGGAGGTTGCTCTGCCGAAGAGCGGCTCTTTGGCGCCCAAGAATATTTTTGTCATCATAGAGTAGACTGACCCGCACAGGATCAGATTGATCTTGCTTTGATCTTTTTTTGTATCCCAAATATTCTGCATTGAGCTGTATATTGAAGGATTGACGTTATAAAATTCCTGAAACTCGTCAATTATCAGCGTGAAGCGCTGACGCGCGGATATATCCATCAAATACGAGAATACTCCGGCGAAGTTTTGTGCCCAGAGGGAGATGTCTGTGCCGAGTTTGTTTTTGATCTCCTCTATGAACTCCTGGCAGAGCACGGCCTCGTTATTCTTGCTGACAAAAAAGTAGAGGGTATGTTCTCTGGCGAAGACATTGTTGAGCAGGGTGGTTTTCCCGACGCGCCGGCGTCCGGCGACAAAGGTCATTTGAGCCGATTTGTGTGACCGGCGTTCCACTTCTTTTAGCCGGGCGGTCTCATTTTCCCGGTTGTAGAATTTCCGCATAAAGCGCTCCTTTTACGGTTATTTTACCGCGTTCGCCGCCGGATTGTAACCGCGGTTACTGTAATGGCGGTTACAGTAATATAGGTTACGATTTGCCGGAAAAGCAAATTTTTGTGAAATTTTTTTTGCGGGCATGGGCCTATAATTGTAACCGTGGTTACTGTAATGGCGGTTACAATCCGCCGGGGAGGCGCGGGGCCGGGATGTTTTTTTGGGGCGGGATTCTTGGATTGTAACCGTGATTACCGTAACGGCGGTTACGGTAATGGAGGTTACAATACAAATTTTGACGAATTTGGGTTGCCGGTAATTATATTATTAAAGAAGCGATTAAATATTATGCCCGCACCCCAAAGGCCGCGCGGCAGCCGTGATGTTTTCGGGGGCGCAGGTATAATATTTAATAGTGTAAGTCATTTATACATCTGAAAAACCATTGCGGAGGGAATTATGGATACACAGGCATTAACGAAGAAGGCAAACGACTACATCAGCCTCGAAAAAGACCCCTTTTTCCGCGGGCAGGTCGAAAAACTGCTCGCCGAACAGGACTGGGCGGAGCTGAACGACCGCTTTTATACCGACCTTGAGTTCGGCACCGGGGGCTTGCGCGGGGTGATTGGCGGCGGGTTCAACCGGATGAACATGTTTACGGTGAGCCGGGCGACGCAGGGGCTGGCCAACTACATTGTGAAGGCGGTGCCCGCGGGCGCGTCGGCGGTGATCGCCTACGACTCGCGCAAATTCTCCGACTCGTTTGCCCTGCAGGCCGCGCTGGTCCTTGCCGCCAACGGTATCAAGACCTACCTTTTCACCAGCCTGCGCCCCACCCCGGAGCTTTCATTTGCGGTCAGGCAGTTTGGGGCGTCTGCCGGGATAGTGGTTACGGCGAGCCATAACCCGTCGGAGTACAACGGGTACAAGGTCTACTGGAACGACGGCTGTCAGGTTACCGCCCCGCACGACACCGACATCATTAAGGAGGTGCTGGCCGTAGGCGACGCCGTTAGGGTCATTGAGAAGGATGCCGCGCTTTCATCCGGCAAATTGGTGATGGTAGACAAGGAGGTGGACGTCCCGTTCATCGATATGGTCAAGAGCTGCGCCATTCGCCCGAAGCTGCTGAAGGACGGCGGGAAGGACTTGAAGGTAGTCTACACCCCGCTGCACGGCACCGGCGCGGTACCGGTTGATACCGCGCTTAGGGAGATGGGCGTAAACGTGATTTTCGTTGAGGAGCAGAGGGAGCCGGACGGGGACTTCCCGACCGTCGATTATCCGAACCCCGAAGAAGCGTCCGCGATGAAATTATCTCTTGATCTCGCGCAGAAAGTAGGCGCGGACCTTGTTTTGGGGACCGACCCCGACGCCGACCGCCTCGGCACCGCGGCGCCTGATAATGGGAAGTATGTGCTGATTACCGGCAACCAATTAGGCGCGCTCCTTGCCGACTACATCTTCAGCGCGTGCAAAGAGATGGGCAAGATGCCCGCCAGGCCCGCGTTCATTAAGACCATTGTTACTACCGAGCTGCAGAGGCTTATTGCCGATGATTACGGCGCGGCGAGTTTTGACGTGCTGACCGGTTTCAAGTACATTGGCGAAAAGATACGCGAGTTCGAGACGGGCAGCGAGGGGTACAAGTACATGTTCGGCGGCGAGGAGAGCTACGGCTACCTTGTTAACACCTCCTGTCGCGACAAGGACGCCGTTTCCGCCTCTACGATGACCGTAGAGATGGCGCTCTACCACAAGAGCCACGGCCGGACCCTGCACGACCAGCTCCGCGCCATTTGGAAAAAGTACGGGTACTTTCGGGAAGCGCTTATATCGAAGACGTTTAAGGGCGAGAGCGGGCTGAACACGATGAAGGGGCTGATGGAGAAGCTGCGGAAGAACCCGCCGGCGCTCTTTGCCGGGCAAAAGGTATCTCTTGTTAAGGACTACTCGGACGGCACGACGTTTACCCCTTCGGCAAATTCGCGCGAGAAGAACATAGGCCTCCCGTCTTCAAACGTATTGCAGTTTGTACTTGAGGACGGTAGCATTGTAACCGTGCGCCCCTCCGGCACCGAGCCGAAGATCAAGTTCTACATATCGTGCCGCTCGGAGCGCGGGATGGAGCTTGACGCGGCGATGAAGGCGGCGGCGGGGAAGATTGAGGCTATTAGCAAGGAGTTGAACGGGATTGTAGACGCGGCGTAACTTGCGTTGTTTGGTATCTTTAGATTGTTTACTGTGAAAGGGCGGTGGTTATGGAATTGACGGTGTTTGCGGTGTTGATGTTGACGCACGTATTCGCGCACGCCTGCACAACGGCGCACACCGCCGTGCGTCCGGTTTGCTTGACAAGAGGGAATTGCCCCCCCCCCCGAATTTGCCCTATAAGAGCCCATTTAAGGCCCTTAGAAGCTCTATATACAAAAAATACCCTTTTTACTACCCCCCAAAAACAAGTGCGTTTAAAGGGCCTGTATGGGCCCTTTATAGCCATGTCCCCAAAGACAGGAGTTTGTAAATGCTGAAGAAAGCGTTGTTGCTTTTTACGGTGATTGCGCTGCTCGCCGCAACCGCCATTGCCCAAAATCCGCCTCCGCCCGGCCCGGTCTACGTTATGGAAGATTTCCGGTCGGAACTGGTAGCCGTAATGTTTGAGGACACCGGCATAACCCTCACACCTAAATCATCCGCCGCGCTCGACAGCGTGTCTGCCGTAGTAAGGCGGAACAAACAGCACCGCTACGAGGTCCACGGACATACGTGCGCCGGTAGCGGATCCGAATCCAACAGTATGCGGTTTTCCGTGCAGCGCGTACAGGCGATGATCAACTACCTGCTGGCAAGCGGCGTACCTACGGCCAAAATCACAACCGTGGTAAATCCTCCCGCCGACGCTGCGGCGGCAGGGTGTACGCGGGACAGGCGCGTTGAGATTATGATGATAGAGACGCGGCAGGTCGAAGTCAAACCGGAACCGCTAGCGGTAGCCATCCCCGAACCGGCCGAAGCCCCCGAACCCGAACCGGTATTGATACACACCGCCCCGCCGCCCGAATCCGCCCCCAAACTCGCCGACGCTGCCGCCGAACAGGGCAAACAGGCAGTGGCGATCTACATGGCCGGGGACGAACCGCAGGGCGCACAGGGCGTACACAACATTATGGGCGGAGAACTGGCGCGAGTGATTAGCGGTAGCGATAAATATCTTGCCGTGGACCGTACCGAAATAATCCTCGAACAATTAGCCAAAGAACATACGTATCAACGCAGCGGGGCGGTTGATGATGACCAGATAAAAGCCCTCGGACAACAACTCGGTGTCCAATACCTTTGTATCTCCGACATCAACCCTGTCGGTAAACGCTATTATCTTGATACACGTCTGGTGGATGTAGTAACTGCCGAGATAATGCGCTCCGTTACTGAGACAAGCGCGTTGAAAGATGCCGAGGATATGAGCAGAATCGCTCGTAGTATCGCCTTAGAACTGATAGAGCCGGAAGCGACAAGAAACGCGCGTCTGCTACGGAAAAAAATCTTCCGTTATACCGCGATAGGTTTAGACTTCCTCGGAGCCGGGGCGCTGGCCTACGGGTACTTAGAGAATAACAATGTAGTCAAGAATATCGACAAAAACGATCCGCAAGAGGCCGACAGAGCCGCGACAAGGCGTAACGCCGCGTATATAACGGGCGGGGTGATTCTGGCGGGCGGTATAACCATTCACATTTTATTTTAAAAAGGATAATAAGGACATGAGAGACAATAAGGATTTACAGGATGACGTTGTAGGGGCGTTGCGTGCAACGCCCACAATGCCGGGATGTTCGGTAAATGGCAATTTTTCTGATGATGATATTGTGCGGGTGTCAAACACAAGGGCATCAAACACCAGGGCGTTACACACATGGGTGCCGCACACAAGGGCGTTGCACGCAACGCCCCTACGGTATCTGTTACGTAAATTAGGCGCGGTGGTTTGCCTGATCATCGCGGCAACCCTATTTACCTGCGAGAAAATCCCCGACCACTGCGGGGGCAAGGGGCCGGAGACGTGGTATAACCCCGATTACCAGTTCTGCTTTGCCGGTAAGGCGCGCGACCTTTGCGGCGGCAAGAAATACAACCCGTTGACGGACGTTTGCGAGAACCATATTCTGGGTACAAGATGCGCCGACGAGAGCTTCGTGCCAACGGGAGCACCTTGCGCCGGGTACACGTTGACAACAGCCACAGTCCCACCCGCAGGCGGTAGCATAACTCGTACCGAAGAGGGGCCGAACTATCCCGCCGGATATGATGTTGTCCTAATGGCGGAGGCGGCGAACGGGTACACGTTCGCCGGATGGGCAGGTGCACAGACATCAGCAAACTCGATACTGTCGGTTAGAATGGATACCAACAAACCGATAGTGGCCATGTTCAACCCGATAAGCGAGGCCGGCGCGGGTACGTACACGCTCTTCGCCTCCGCATTCCCCGAAAACGGCGGTACAGTCACGTACCAAAACGGCCCCGATTACGCCGCCGGAACGCAAGTAACCGTAACCGCCGAACCGAAATCAGGCTACACGTTCACCGGGTGGTCCGGCGCGTCCACATCTACATCCCTCTCTGTCCCCATTACAATGAATAGCGGTAAAACGCTTGTCGCAATGTTTACGCCAATGGTGTACACGCTCACGGTCAACAGCGTCCCCGAGGATGGCGGGGCAGTGTTTATTAACGGCACGGCGCTGATGGGTGCCGCGCCGCAAAACGCCGGAACAACGATAAACGCCGTGGCCCGTCCCGCCGACGGCTACGTGTTTACCGGATGGTCGGGGGCGGCGAGCGGCACCGAGAATCCCAAAACAATCAACATCTCCGGCAGCAACGCAACGCTGACCGCAAGATTTACGCGCAGCGATAATGCTGACCCATGCGCCATCGCCCCGCAAATTACACCGGGATGCAACGGATACAGCCCGTGTACAGGTATGACCGCCGCCCTTCCGGGGTCGCAGTGTTGTAACGCAAATCCGGCGTTTAAAGGCTGCGGCGGGGATGATAATCCGCCGAGTTGTACCGACTGGACAGTAAGAGTGGCGGCAACATGCGAACACGCGGGCGAAGAAGTAAAATACTGTGATGGTGTGCTTACAGAAACCAGAGTGATACCGCAGGTGCCGTCTACAGACCCGAGTTGCCAGCACACGCACACCGCCGGCGGATGGACTGTCTCACAGGCGGCAACCTGCACCGCGCCCGGAACGCAGGTACAGCGCTGTACCAGCTGCGACGCAATCGTCAATACACAGGAGATACCGCAGCTGCCGCCTACAGACCCGAGTTGCGTACCTGTCGCCTACACGCTTACTGTAGCCATAGGTGGTACCGGCTCCGGCACCGTTACGAAAAATGTAGGCGGTACCACAACCACCGCGACAAGCTTCAACAGTGGAACCGTTGTAACGCTAACGGCCCAGCCTGACGCAAACAGCAAATTCAGCGGGTGGTCGGGCGCGGGCTGCAGCGGTACCGGGAACTGTGCGGTGACAATGACGCAGGCTTGGACGGTTACCGCCAATTTTACGCTTAATACCGTTACCCCGCCGACGGATAGCACCTTTACTGATGATAGAGACGGGCAAACTTATCGTACCGTTACGATAGGTACGCAGACGTGGATGGCAGAGAATTTGAATTACAACGCAAGCGGGAGTGTTTGTTACGATAATCAGGATGCGTATTGTAACACATACGGTCGTCTTTACGATTGGGTGACGGTAATGGGTTTTCCATCAAACTGCTATTCCATGAATTGCACGTTTATAGTTCAGGCTAAATATCGCGGCATTTGTCCTTCCGGCTGGCATGTGCCGAGTGATGATGAGTGGACAGCGTTAACAGATGTTGTTGGAGGAGCATCAACGGCAGGAACAAAACTAAAATCTACAAGTGGATGGTATGACGGCAATAATTCTTACAGACCCGGTACAAACGATTACGGCTTTTCGGCCCTGCCCGGCGGTGCCGGTGACTACTCAACTGGCCTTTCCAACAGTGCCGGCTCCTACGGCTTCTGGTGGAGCGCCACGGAGGACGATGCGGACCGCGCTTGGCATCGGCGCATGGGCTACGACTTAGAGAGAGTGGAGAAGACCAACTACAGCAAGGCGTACTTGTATAGCTTGCGTTGCGTAGAGGACTCCGCGGCACCGCAATAGCGCAGCAATTGCGCCCCGCGTTTTTTAGTGGCACTGGGCGTTAGTTTTTGTTTTTTTATATTGTCGCCGCACGGCGGTAACTAAATCTTGAACTTTTGGGCTACTGGATGGAGGTGGAAAGTGTGGTAGCGGTGGTGGTTGGGCAGTGTAATATAATTGAATCTTTTTAACAAATAAACTTAACTTTATTGGAGGGTAAAAATGAGTAATTACGATGTAGACAGGAGCAGGGTCTGGTTCCTCAATTTAACGGAAATGCTTTGGTACAAAGGTCTCGAAGCTGAGAATATAGCGATGAGTGAGACAACTTATTGCAAGGAGAACGGGTACGGTCACGAACTCTTCAATTTCCTACCTGACGACGGCAGGTACTACGGTTACTCTCCTCCGGGAAGTACATGTAACCTCAAATCTATAGCAAAAGACGCTATTGAAAAAGATGAACACGGGCGGTTTATAGATAACGTGCTTGTGATCTTCACATCGACACGTACGAATAAAGGGCATGTTATAGTTGGATACTACAAAAACGCTAAAGTTTACGAAAAACCGCTCAAAAGGAAGGAGACGCTGGGGCGGTACATAAAACAAGAGGACGACTACGCGAAGTACAATATGGTTTGCGACATTAAAAACGGCAGGCTGATTGAACATCCGAACCGGAATTACTATATACCGCACGCTTCATCAGAGGTTGGCGGTTTCGGAATGCAACCGAGGTGGTACGCGGCCAAGAAGAAAGATCAGGAAATAAGGGAAAAGGCCATCGACTACATACTCGGCCTTGAGGCATCTAAAAAAATAGAGTAAGTGAATCCATTTTCGTAAAAATTCAGCTAACAGCCTATATTTATTCTTGAAACGGCGGGGAATTCGCCCCCGCCGGCGGCACCTCGGTGGGTGGGTTGCAGTACGGGTCTCAATTACACTCGATTTTTTGCGTAATTCCCCGATTAAAGGATTAACATGATTAAACGTCAAAAGACAATGTCAAAATCACCGATAATCCGGGTTCTGACGTTGATTTTTAATCAAGGGAATCCTTTAATCATGTAAATCAAGGTTCAGACAAAAAAGGCGGGACATGGCGCAAAATGGGAATTTGCCGCAACCCCGGCATCGCGGGCGGGCACACAGGCCCGCCCCTACGTGGGATTATTGGTGTATTTTGCGTGATATTGCAATTCATGCGTTACGGGCGACCGGGGGCGGTCGCCCCTACGGGCGTTTTTGTGTGGTACCGGCAATGCTTGTTCCGGGGGTTCTCGGGTACGGCAGTTCCGGCCCGCTTACGTCAGGGCGAACTCTTTCTCTGCCTCTTCGAGGGTATGGCCGTTTTTGAGGAATTCGAAGATATTACGCCTTTCCTCCTGCCGTCCCTCCAACCGTCCTTCCTGTCGTCCTTCCTGCTTAAAGAGGTCGGCAATCTTGAGGTCAATGGCCGCCTGCTTAATTATTGCGTCGTAGTCTTTCATATACCCCTCCTTCTGTAAGAATTCAAAGTTTCCCAGCCATTATCAGCGTTGCGGCACGGCAAACTTTTTTTCCGCTTCTTCGAGAGTATGCCCGTTTCGGAGAAATTCGAGGATATTACGTCTTTCCTCTAATCTTCCCTCCTGCTTAAAGGCATCGGAAACCCCGCTTGCAATGGCTGCCTGCTTAATTATTGCGTCGTAGTCTTTCATATACCCCTCCTTCTGTAAGAATTCAAAGTTTTCACATAATACCGTTTTTAACCAAATGGATAAGTGTGCCCGGTACTCTTCACCCTTTTCGTAAAGTTCCACGAACCTCTTCGCCCCGGCGTGGCCGATGTCGCAGTTCAGGTCTTTGAGCAGGAACTCGCTGTCGGGAAGCTCGGAGCTTACCACTACCTGTATCGCCAGCGACTTTTCGGGAACCGTACCTCTACTATCAATATAATATATCCCGGGCTCTTTTTGCAATACCCTGTAATCTAAATCTTTTTCAAGGGTTTCGAACAACTTTAAAGGCTTTTTGAAGCAGACAATGCTCGCGCTCATGTCGGTTTGGCTGACTTCCTCTTGCGATGCGTAGAGGCAGGCGTAGCCGAGAACCTTGTTAAATACGTTGATGGACGGCGGGGCATCGACAGGGCTCTTATATTCCAAGATGTTGTGGCCGCGAAAGATACGTGCCCAGCAACGGTCTATTTTGAGGCCCGGCTTCTTTTTGATGATGAGTATGTCTATCCGCAGCGATTGCTTGGACAGGTGCTGTTCCTCCCTGAGCGTGAGCCCATCATCCTTCTGGTACTCCCGGAGGTAGTGTCCAAAGGCGATGAACGCCGCCGGGTGGAACGGCGTGGGTGGCTTGCGCCTGGGCTTTTGGGCGCCGGCGATATTAACGGCTTTTTTGGGCATGGCAGTTGCACTTTCCGCGATAATGCTATCGCACGGTCGTATTGTGACATTTTGGTACAACGGAAAAGTGTAGAGATTCGCCGTCAGCGGTTATTGCCAACCGTGATGGCCGGAGTTGCTCCCCGCAAATTTGGGGGCCGCCGTTTTCAACCGTGAGATTTGCCGTCATTTTTTCAGACGGCCGGAGTTGCGCGCCCGATAATCTTCCTCCTGCGGGTGCGCTGCCGTGCTACAGATATAAGATAATAATTTATTAAAGTCAAAATCAAATTTTTTGAATTATTTTTATTGGTGCGATAAATGTAAATTTGCCGCAATCCAAGCATCACGGGCGGGCACACAGGCCCGCCCCTACTGGCGTTTTTGTGTGGTACCGGCAATGGTTGTTCCGGGGGGTACGGCAGTTCCGGTTCGCCTACGTCAGTGCGAACTCTTTCTCTGCCTCTTCGAGAGTATGGCCGTTTTTGAGGAATTCGAGGATGTTCCGCCGTTCTTCGAGCCGTCCCCTGTGCTCACCCTCCTGCCTATACTTTTTTTCATATCTAGCCAAGAGACCCTTCTTGGCGAAAGCGTCTATAACGCCGGCTAATTCCTCGTAGGTATACTCGTTTTTCATAAATTCCCTCCCTTTCAATATGTGTTCATTTTCCGTCAACAGCACCATAAACCACGATTCTAAGGATACCTGATACTCTTCGTCTTCGACCGGAAGTTCCTCGATCCTTTGTAATGTTTCCGGGTCGAGATCCGGCCTTAGCGCCATCAGGGGCAGTTCGCTGTCGTCTAATTCGGACGTTACCACTACCTGTACCGCCAGCGCTTTTTCCGGTGAACATCCCTTACTTACAATATAATATACCCCCTTATCCTTGCGCAATACCTTATAGTTAAAACTCGCTTTCAGGGCCTTAAACAGTTCCGTTGGCTTCTTGAAGCACACTATCGTAGCGCTCATCTCGGAGAGCGGTATGTTCTCCTGTGCGGCGTAGATACCGGCGTAGCCGTGGACGACCTTGTCGAAGACCGCCATATCGGGCGGGCTGTCTACTGGGCTTTTATATTCTAAGATGTTGTGGCTTCTAAAGATACGTGCCCAGCTGTTCTCGATTTCGGCCTCGCGGTTCTTTTTTATGATGATGATATCGACCCGCAGCGGGCGTTTAGACAGCTGGCGTTCGTCTTCGAGCGTAACATCACCGTTTTTCCTGTGCTTCCGCAGCATGTAGACGAACGCCGCGAACGCGGCCTCGTGGTATCTCGCGGACTCCTTGCGCGTGGTCTTGCGCGCCCCGCCGGCTTTCTTATTTCTATTCATAACAAACGGTTCCCCGCTTAAATGGTTGACAATTAACAAAATGTAAAGCATGAAAAACAGATACAGCTACCGCTAATCCAAGAGAGAAAGTAATGCGAGAGATTCGGCGTCATTTTCCAAACGCCCGGAGCCGTGGCCCCGTTGTCAACCGAGAGAGTTAATGCAAAAAGTCTTCCAAATAAACCAAGAAATAGAAAGTCCGCAATATGTGCGAATATGTTATAATATAATTGATGGGATGGCGGGGTGCAAGGATTTTTTGGATAAATTGCCATTTATCGGTGTGTTTATAGACATTTACGGTTGTTGTTTAATATGCACCTATAGGGACGGTCGCCCCTACAAAATCGTTTTGTTTCCGGTGGATGTGTCGGATAAATTGTCATTTGGCACGCATCCAACCGTAGGGGCGTTGCACGCAACGCCCCTACAAAACCGTATATCCATCACACCGCTAAACCCCAATTTAATTTTTTGACTTACCCGCGTACCGATGAAGCAAACGCCACTGATGCCGGGCGGCGAGTACTCTTATTAGTGAACACTCCTTCGGCGGCCGAGATGTGAATACATGGATTGCATGCTCCAGCCGGCACAGCAAGCAGCCTCTTTTCCCCTGTATACGGTATCACGTTTCCCCAATGCGCCGGCAAAACATAATCCCATAGTCTTTTGACTTTATAAAAAGGCGGCAAAACATAATCCCATAGTCTTTTAAAAAAAGCAATATCTGTCTTACTTTTTCGTTTCCGCTGCGAGTTCTATTGCGTCTACTACCCATCGCGGGTCTATGGAACTGTTGTAGCGTTGTCCGGCGATGAAGTAGGTTGGGACGTGGGTTACGCCGTTTTTCTCGCCTTCTGCGGTTGCGGCTTCTACTCGTGTTAGGAGTTCGGGGCTTCCAAGGATTGTGGTGAAGCGTTGGGGGTCGAGGTACAGCCTGTCTACGATTGCGTATATGACGCTTTCGTCTACGCGTCCGCCGGCGTTTGCCAGCTCGAGCATGAAGTCTGAGAAGCGGCCGAGTTCGTGTGCTGCGGCAATGGCCCTGTTTGCGAGGCCAGCGCCGAAAGGTTTGGCTACTATTTTGGTTTTGCCCTTGAGTTTGCCGGCGGTTATTTCGTAGTGGAGCGCCCTGAAGTTGGTTTTGCAGACGGGGCATGTTCCTGAGAAGTACATTACTATGGTAAGGGGTGCGTTACGGTCGCCAACGACGGGCCATCCCTGTTCGTCGTTGGTGTAGCGTTTGGGGTCGGCGAATGAGGCGTGGCGTGTTTGGAGCATTTCCGAGATTTTCTCTTCGGTGATAGGCTGGTGGTGCGACATGCTGTCGAGCCAGTCTACGAAGGCGTTGAGCCGTTTTGCGATGTGGCACTGTGGTTTCTGTTTGGCGCACTCGTCGAGGGAGGAGGCGCAGCAAGGGTCAACCCGGAAGTTTTTCTTGAGGGAGTCGGCGAAGTGTGGGCTGGCCGGGGTCAGGTTTTGGCTGTGGGGGTGGTTGTGCGCCGGGGCCGGTACGGCAGCCGGGGCTGGCGTTGCGGCGGATGCCGGGGTTGGGGTCACGGCGGGCGTTTGGCCCTTTTTTTGGTTCTGGGCCAGAGCGATTACCGCTATAAGGGCCAGGACGGCGACGGTTATGATGAGGATATGTTTTATTTTCATGATATAAATATACATTTCGGGCTGCAAAAATCAAAATAGATACTTTTTAATCCGGCATATATTATATTCCCATCACTTAGGCGGTCAGGGTATCAACCAATCAGCGAAACGGGGCGGGCGCGCGGATTTATATGGCGGAACAGGCTAATAATATAGGAAAAGCGCATTTTCGGGAGTATGTGGGCGCTTTGCCGCACCAGTGGATTTTTGACCACCTGATAGCGGGGGTCGGCGGTGCGCGGCGGATACTGTCGTCGGCGATGATCAAGGAGGCGGTGGCGAAGTTTGGGAATAAGGCGTCTCTGGCTGCGCGTTTTGGCGGTTTGGGGGCCGGTTTGCGGCTTCGGTGCGCGCAGGTTTACCTTATGGGGGGCAACGGGTTAGGGCTTGACGATCCGGTGGCGTACCCGGATGAGCCTCTTTTGCCGTCGCTTTTGGCGTTTGCGGCGCAGAGCGGGGGCGGTGTGCGTCTTTTCGGGTTCGACGAGTTCGAGCCGCCGCTTAGGGCTCTTATGGCTGGTGAGCTTGCCCTTGCCGGGGCGGCTGGGGAGTGTTCGTCGCCGCCGGCCCCGGTTTGCCCCTGGCGGCCGCTGAACGACGTGGCCGCGCTCTGTACGATGGCGGCGCAGGGGCAACTGACCCGCAGCGTCCACGGCGGGCTGTCGCGGTCGGCGCTCAACACCCTTAAGAAGCTGGTTCACGACCCTACGCTGACCGGCAAGAGCGTGCCGGACGGTGAGCTTGGCCACCCGGCAGGTTTTCTGATAGGTTTTTGTCTTGATGAGGGGCTGATAGCCGAGGCCGGGCCGGCGTACCGTGTCTGCCGTCAGAGGTTAGCCGCGTGGTTAGACCGGAGCATGAAGGACCGGTTGAGCAGATTGGCGGCCTGCGCGTCCCGGTTTTTGGGCGGTTTCGGGTTTGACCTCGCGCGCGAGCTGTTTGCGCGGTGCGAGGGGCAGTGGCTGTCGGTGAATTTGCTTGTTCCCGAGCCGGAGAGGCAGGCGCTTCTTCGGGCGGTCGATATCTTTGAGTTTTTTGGGTATGTGCATACGGGTCATTCCCATTCATCAAGCGGTGTCCGTTTTGTTCCCTGCAAGGTTTTAAGCGATGCCGCGGACGCCGACAGGCTTTTTGCCAAAGAGCGGCGGCGCGACACGGTGGTGATGTCTGATTTTTCGGTTGTGATCCCGCAGGAAGTGCCGCCCGCGGAGCTGTTTGAGTTCTCGAAGGTTGGGGCGCTTGCCGGGTTTGACAAGGTTTACAGGGGGCAGATAACCAAGGAGTCTGTGAGCAACGCGCTCAGCGCCGGTGTGGGCGCGGGGGAGATGCGCGGCTGGCTGGAAGAGAGGCGAGCGGCGGCCAATGTGGTGAAGACGGTTGACGAGTGGATACGGGAGTTCGGGCGGCTGTCGGTTTGCCACGGGGCGGTGCTTATGGCGTCTGAGGAGAAGGTTGCGCGCCAGATTGCGGCGCTTGAGCAGCTGCGCAAGTATCTTGTTGAGGTCAGTGCGCACACTATTTTCAGGATCAGGCCGGGCAGCGAGCAGAAGGTGCAGGATATTTTGGAGAAGTTTGGGTTCGACACGCGCATGCCGCAGGGGTTTGCCGAGGCCGCGGTTAAGCACGAGGAGAGGCCGGCGGACGCCTATGACGATATGAACAGCAGGGAGTACTGGAAGCCGCTGACCGATTTTTCGCAGACCGCCGAGGAGCCGCCGCCGGCGATGAGGTGGACAAAGTACAGCGCGGAGCTGAAGGCGCTTGAGCTTAACGAGATAATGCAGGTGGTTGATTACGCTTTGCTGACGGGTAATGCTTTGACTATAGATTATGACGGCAGCGCCAGTATTCAGCAGAGCGTGTATACGGTTACGCCGATAAGTATAGATAAGGGTCTTGACGCGGCGATAGAGGCGGAGATACCGTGCGTGCGCGGGCGCAAGCAGTTTTATCTGAACAAGATAAAGCGGATAGGGGTCGTGGCCAAATGAGCGCGCCTTTCGTATCACTCCACAACCACACCGAGTACAGCTTTCTTGACGGGGCGATAAAGGTCAAGGACCTTGTCAGGCAGGCTAAGAAGTTTGATATGCCGGCTGTGGCGATTACCGACCACGGCGGGCTTTTCGGGGCGGTGGAGTTTTACGAGACGTGCAAGAAGGAGGGTGTGAAGCCGATTATTGGTTTTGAAGCTTACGTGGCGCCGGGGTCGAGGCTTGATAAGACCCAAATTACGGATAAGGAGAAGAGCGACCGCTACTACTGCCACCTCATACTTCTGGCGGAGAACAACACCGGCTGGAAAAATTTGATGAAGCTGTCGAGCATCGGCTATATGGAGGGTTTTTACTACAAGCCGAGGGTAGACATGGAGGTTCTGCGCAGGCACAGCGAGGGGATTATCGCCACGTCGGCCTGCGTTGCCGGGGCTATACCGCAGGCTATATTGCGCGGGGATATGGCCGGCGCGAGGAGGCTCACGGAAGAGCATATAGAGATATTCGGCAAGGATAACTTTTTCTTCGAGCTGCAGGATCACGGCATCGAGGAAGAGGTAATAGCCATGAAGGGGATGATAGCGCTTGGCCGCGAGATGGGTATACCGTTTATAGTTGCCAACGACGCGCACTACCTGCGCCGCGAGGACGCGCCCAGCCATGAGATACTGCTTTGCATAGGGACGCGCGACACGCTGGATAACCCCAAGCACTACAAGTTTTCGTCCAACGAGATATATTTCAAGTCGCCCGAGGAGATGTCGAAGCTGTTCCCGGAGATTCCCGAGGCGATGACGAATACGGTAACTATCGCGGAGCGGTGCAATGTAAATATAAAGGTTGATGCGACGCTGCCGTCGGTGGATGTTCCGGCTGAATTTGGCAGTGCGGGGGATTATCTTTCCCATTTGGCAAGGACAGGTTTGCGTGAGCGTTACGCCGAGGTAACGCCGGAGCTTACGGAGCGGCTGGAATATGAGCTGAAGGTCATCAACGACATGAAGTTTCCCGGGTATTTTCTTATAGTAAGGGACTTTGTGCAGAAAGCGCGCGAGCTGGACATACTTGTCGGCTGCCGCGGGTCGGCCGCCGGGTGTTTGGTTTTTTATAGCATAGGCGTGACTGATATAGACCCGATAAAGTTCGACCTCATCTTTGAGCGTTTTCTCAACCCGGAGCGTATATCGATGCCCGATGCCGACATTGACTTGGCTGACCGCGACAGGCATAAGATCATTGATTATATAGTGAACAGGTACGGGCGCGACTCGGTTTGCCAGATCATAACTTTCGGCAGCATGGCGGCGAAGAACGTGGTAAGGGATGTGGCGAGGGTTAAGGGTGTTTCGCCGGAGGAGGCCGTAGAGCTGACAAAGAAGATACCTAAGGATCCCAAGATCACGCTGAAAAAAGCGCTTGGGATTCCCGATAAGGTTAAGGTGGTGAAGGACGGGATGGAGGCGGAGGAGGATTATAACACGCCGGCGCTTTCGGAGATGATTGCCGGCAACTCGCTGGAGAGGTACGTCAGGACGAAAAACGAGCTTACCGACGCGGTTCTCGGCAATAGCCTGTACAGGGATATATTTTACCACGCCTCGGTTCTTGAGGGGCTCAAGCGCCAGCCCGGCATGCACCCGGCCGGCATGATTATTGCCCCCAGTAAAGTGGAGGACTGGGTTCCGCTCTTTAAGCAGTCTAACGCCGAAGAGATAATGACGCAGTTCGACCTGAACTACGTTGAAAAGATCGGCCTCGTCAAGATGGACCTTTTGGGGCTCAAGACGTTGTCGCTGATTCAGGAGGCCATACGCCTTATAAAGAAGTATCATAACGTGGATATCAACCCGTGGGCGCTGCCCGACGACGACCCCGGCACATTTGAACTCTTCGGCGACGGCGATACGGTAGGGGTGTTCCAGTTTGAGTCGCCGCCCATGAGGGAGTACCTGCGCAAGCTCAGGCCGACGAGCATAGAAGACATTATATCCATGGTCGCGCTTTACCGGCCCGGCCCTATGGACAACATAGACATGTTCATAAACCGCAAGCACGGCAGGGAAAAGATAGAGTACCAGCACCCGATGCTTGCGGGTATTTTAGACGTAACGTACGGCGTAATCATCTATCAGGAGCAGGTGATGCGCATAGCTCAGGTGATGGGCAAGTTTACGCTCGGCAGCGCGGATGTTTTGCGCAAGGCGATGGGCAAGAAGAATGTTGCCGAGATGAAGAAGATGGGCGAGCAGTTTGTAAAAGGGGCAATGGAGCAGGGGATAGAGGAGAAGACCGCGCGGGAGGTTTACGACCACATGGCGAAGTTCGCCGGGTACGGTTTCAACAAGTCGCACGCGGGGGTTTACGCCCATTTATCTTATCAGACGGCCTACCTTAAGGCGCACTATCCGCTGGAGTACATGACGTCTATCCTGACGGCGTATCTTGGTTCGCCCGACGATTTTCTGGCGATGAGGAATGAGGCTGAGCGCATGGGCATTCACGTTGTGCCGCCGGATGTGAACACGAGCGACAAGGCGTTCAGCATTGATAACGGTTCGATACGCATAGGGCTTGAGGCCGTCAAGAATGTCGGCAAGGCGGGGGAGCTGATACTTAAAGCGCGTGATGAGAAGGGGCGGTTCACTTCGATATTTGACTTGTGCGCGTCTACCGATAACCGTATTGTCAACAAGAAGGCGCTGGAGTCGCTCATTTGCGCCGGAGCGTTTGACGGGTACGATGGTACGCGCGCGCAGCACATGGCTGCGGTTGAGTCTGCGCTTGAGTACGGTAAGAAGGTTCAGGAGGACCGTGCGTCGGGGCAGGTTAATCTCTTCGAAGACCTGCTGTCGTCCGGCGACGCCGCCATGATATCCGCCGCGGAGCCGTCGCTTCCGCAGGTTACGCCGTGGACGATGAGGGAGAAGCTGCAGAGGGAGAAGGAGATACTCGGTTTCTACGCGAGCGGCCAGCCCATAGATCAGTTCAGGGACGAGATTGCGGCGTTTACGGATGCCGGGGTAACGGGGGAGTCGATCCGTGCCATGCCGAACAATTCCACGGCGACGGTAGGCGGCGTTATCACCGATTTTCGGCCGCTCAAGACGAAGAAGGACAACAGGGATATGGCGTCTATGAAGATCGAGACGCCCGATGCCACGTTAAATTTGATTGTGTTTACGGAGGCGTACGCCAGATACCGTGACATGCTGGCGAACGACGCGATGCTTTTGGTGTACGGGCGTGTCATGAACAAGGACGAGGCCAAGATCAGCGTGGAGAGCTGCATGCACCTGTATCAGGTCCGCGAGGCGCTGACCAAGGGCGTTCACATCAGGGTATCGCCTGACAGCGTTGACGAGGGTCGTATGCGGGCGGTTTACGATTGCTGCGCGGGCCATCCGGGGGAATGTTATTTGGTGATCCACGTGGGAGGCAGCAAATTAAGGTCGAAGACGATCACCGTATCGCCGGGGCATGAGCTGATAAAGGCTCTGCGGGATATTGCCGGTAAGGAGAACGTGTGGATATCGAGGGCGATTGACTGAAAGGAAGCTCCTTAATTTTGGGGCGCATGGTTTGGCGGAATGAGTAATTGATTTTTTTTGATGTTCTTTACTGGTGAAGGGGTATTTTATGGGCAATAAGACAAGTTCGTCTCCCGGTATTTTCCGGAAGCTGCACATGCTGTTTTTCTTCGTGGCGGTAATCGGCCTGACGATTTTTTATGCCTCGGTTGTACTGGTGGCGGCGATAGTTTCCCGCAAGCTGGCCCGCAAGCTGGCGAGAGACTGGAACAGGCGTGTGCTCGGTATTGGCGGGGTGAAGGTGAGGGTGACAGGCAAGGAGAAGCTTGACCGTGGGGAGCGGTACGTTTTTATGTCTAACCACCAGAGTGCGCTCGACATCCCGATCATATATATGGGTATAGGCGAGCAGATAAGTTTCATAGCGAAAAAGGAGCTCTTCATGATCCCGGTGTTTGGATGGGGCATGTGGGCTGTGGGGCACATAAGCATAGACAGGCAGAACGCCCGCAAGGCGCACGCGTCAATAGAGAAAGCAGTGCGGCGGCTCAACAAAGAGAATGTGTCGCTGATACTGTTTCCTGAGGGTACTCGTTCCAAGGACGGCCGTGTGCTTGATTTCAAGGCCGCCAGTTTTACGCTTGCTTTGCAGGCGGGTGTCAGGCTTGTTCCCGTTGCCATAAAAGGGGCGATAGACCGTTTGCCACCCAAGAGCAGCCGCATAGTTCCGGGAGAGGTTATACTTGAGATCGGCGATCCCATTTCCGCAGAGGAGCTGGCCGGGCAGAGCAAGGCTGATATTTGCAAGCGTGTGCACAGCGCTATTAAATCTATGGTGGAGAAGACATAGCCATTAATGTCGTATGATTTTATTTTCCGGCGAAATAATAAAAAAAATCTGCGCGGGGTACGGTGATAATGTATATTATTACCAGAGCTTGACAGAAGGAAACCGTTACCCTACGGGACTGCTTACAGGATTATCTTCATAGAAAATATTCGGGGAATGCACTATTGTGCTGTGTGGCGGCGCCATACGGTACAATGTGATTTTTATTGAAAAAATAAAAATATCCCCGGGTATTGACCGTACATCGCCGCTATACTTATTAAGGTCACGTTATTTCGGGCAGGGCCAAAAAACGAGAATATTTCACGGTATTCCGCCGTAGTATTTATGAGCGCCGGTTATGCCGCGCCGGTGCGGTGCGGATGGGCGCTTGGGGCTGGGCCGGCTGCCTCAATATGAGCGGCGGCCGAGGTGCGTACGGCCGCCGCGGGATGGGGTACAATCGGCGGTTGTGGGGGCATGGCCCGCGGGGGGGCTGTGTCCCTTTCCTCCGCAATAGCTTTGACGCCTGCGCGCGGCGATGAGGTAATATACGGCGGTGTGGGAGCGTGGCCGCGAAGGGGGCATGGAGGCTTAGGGGCCGTGCCTCATGGAGCCCGCCGCCTCCTTACAACCGCCACCATGCCGTACGGCACTGACCTGCGGCATGCGAAGGCCGGCAGGGCAGGGGTGCGGCTGAGTGGGGGCGGCCGCGTCCCTTTTTTTTGCGCTTCGCGCGTACCATATCAAATTCAAAACCAAAGTCAAATTCTTATGGGATTATGTTTTGCCGGCGCGCATTGTGGCGTGCGTGTGCCGATGCGCGCATGTAAATCAGTGCCCGGGCAATTGGGATTCGGAATCAGCCGGTGAACCGGATTGTTCCGATTCCTGCAGTTCAGATTCGTGAATTTCTTTCTGAGGTTCAGCCAGCCCGGTTTTTGGCTCCGCCGGTTCAGGCTCCGTTGATACGTTTTCTTCCTCTGTCGATACGGAATCTCCCTTACCGTCAACCAACACGGGTTCAGATACAGGCTCTTCAGGTACGGGTACGGCTGAGGGCTCTTCAGGGGCCGGATCCTCAGGCTTTATCCTGAACGGCTCCATCACTATCCCCTTCTTGCGGATGGGGCCTATGCGGTATGTGAAGCCCATGCTCCATTTCATCTCGTAGTCGGATACGAATACGGTGGGGATGAAGGCGGCGTCGAAGGTGAGGCGGTCTATGTTGAAGCCTATACCTAAGGACATTACCTCGTTGTCCCAGCCTATGCGCTTGCCTGCTCTCAGGTTGACTGACGGCAGTATTGACACTTCGAGCCCTACGGGCAGCGTGAATGTTCCGTTCTCATCTCTGTAAACTGCGTCGGCGGTGATTGTGTAGGGGATTGATTTCAGCGTGTCTGTCCACGCCGCGCCGGCTCTTGCGAATCTGGGTACTTTACCGTTGTGCCACACTTTGGCGCTGTCGCTGTCTCCGTAGCCGCGGCTCCACGCCAGGCCGTGGAACCCGGCGGCGCCGAGGTTCAGTTTGCCGTCAAGCAGCTTGTATCCCAGGCCGGCGCTGAACGAGAAGGCGCGGTAGTCGCCCTCTTCGGCCCAGATGCGGTCGTCGGCCATGTGCGCGCTTATGGCCAGCGCCAGATTGTTACGGATGTATCCAGCGCCTATCGCGCCTATCGTTGTGCTGCTCGACGCCTCCGCGCCCAAACCCTTCTCATCGCGGGTCTCGTAGCCGACTGCGCTTGAGTGGAAGCCGGCCGCAGAGAACCATTCGCCGGAGAAGAGTACCGTCTCGAACCCGCCCCTGTTCACGCCGCCCGGCATTTGCCCGAACTCTGCCGCGGCGAACGCCGAGAGGGCGAAGAAGGGCTGCGCCGGGTTGTAGTAGTAGAACCCGCCGCTGCCTAACGCTGTTCCGGCAGACCCCATTGCCGCGCTGCGCGGGCCGGCCGGCTCCTCAAGCATCAAAAAACCGTAACCGCGGCTGCGCGAATCATCGGCAAACGCCGGTGTTGATGTTATAGCCAGTATTAATGCCGGCAGTACCGTCAGCAATGCAGTAATTTTTTTCATAGTCATACCCCTCAAAATAATACGGTGTATCTTCAGAATGATACGGTAATGTCAAACTGCTGATCAACTCCCGCCCAAACCCTGTCAGTCATAAGCGCGTAGTTTACAAACGCGCCCTTCATCCACTTCGACAGGCTGTAAGAGAACCCAGCTGTCAGGCGGGGTGAAAACGCGCCCCAATATCCGCTGCGGTCCCACACTATATCGCCGGACAATCCGATATCGGCAAGTCCGGCCCGTAATACAATATCATCTGTAAACATCCACTTCGCGCCGGCGGCGATAAGCACCTGCGGGTTGCCGAGATATTCGCCGTTGCCGTCTATGAGGTAAACTTCCGCATCTGCGCCCCACACCAGTTCCTTGTCCAGCAGTTTTGCCTTGTGTGTTGACGACAGCGTGAATACCGGCGGTACGACCTCTTCGATCGCCGGGGAATAGTCGCCGTAAGACCTGATTGTCCAGTCGTTGCGAGCCAGCAAATTTTTTACTGACGCTGAGAGCGTAAGTCCGGGCGTAACTTTGTAAGCCGCAGCGATATCCAGCGCGCCGATTGATGTTATTGTTGTGGCAAGTATGGAACCGTCGGGCGCCGGTGCCGTAGGCAGGCTCTGGTACTCTACCGCGATAGAGCCGCCTGCCGACCAGCGCCTTGACACAAGGTAACCGGCGCCGACTTTCAATGACAGCGCCGTCCACGCCGCTGCCTTCAGCTTGTGTTCTTCGCTAACCTCGCTGCCGGTATAGTAACCGTCGTACAAACCGTTCAAAAACGGATCGCCTCTGTACACAAACGATAACCCCATGCCAACACGGGGCGGTACGCGGAAATCATAAGACGCCCAGGCTTCCGGTCTCCCCAGCGGCCGGATCCCGGCCCCGGCAGACGCGCGCCTGTCTCTCAAGAACGGCAGCTGGGCCGGATTATACCATGATAACATATATTCAGGCTCAGCTGAAACGGCCCCCCCCATCCCCGAAGCCCACGCGCCGGCTGGTAAGCGGAATATCACACCGGGAAGCCCGGCTTCCCACGAGGCGTAGGATGGTTTACAGGCGGCAATGACGAACACCGTCATCAAGACGGCGGCAATAATCCCGCCGCCGGAAAATATTTTTGCCGGTGATACCGCCGCCAATAATCTGTCCGTCCCTTCCGGCCGGTACGATTTTACCGCCGGGGTCATCAACGAAGAGGCGCGCATGTTTTTATTTCGCAAGTATGACTTTGCCAAAGAGCCGCTCCCCCCCGCTTGATGTTATCTTGAAATAGTACACGCCCGGCGACACTGTCCTGCCGGATCTGCTGGTCCCGTCCCAAAAATCCCGGGCAGGGTCGTTCGACCGCTCAGGTTTTGAACTGCGCCGCCCGCCTTTCACCACCGTTTTGACGAGGCTCATCCTGTAATCGTAAATGTTGATTGTTACCTTGCCGTCCTTCTTAAGTTTATAGACGAAGACCGCCTTGCCGTACCTCCCGTCTGCGCCGCCGCGGATGATCCCCGGCAGTGCGTAAGCCTCGTTCGCTTTCACCTCGCGGATGTATTTTATCAACGTAAATTTTCCATAATCCCCCGCCGCCGGATTTGCCGGTTCGCACACGTAAAGCCCGGTAGTGGTAGCGAAGACGAGTGTTCCCGCCCCGCTTTCCCCGCGGGGCATAAACAGTTTATCGTTGATTTCGGGGGTAGCCACGTCACCGGCCCCGGCAAACATTGGGCGGAAACCGCCGGATTTGACGGTCGAGTCGATCGCGTTGTAAACCGGGTCAGGCGGGATGGTGTCGATCTCCGCCCAAATTTTGCTCTCCGGGTCGTATGTCCAGAATGTTGACGGCGTTACGATCAGCAGCCGGTTCCCGTCCGCCGTAACGCCGAGCGCCGTGACGATCTTTGCGCTGTCGTCCGCGTCTATGGGTTCGATATCCTGCGGGCGGACCCCGGCGCTGTCGCCGGGCCGTAATGCGCTGAGTTTATTGTTGCCGCCTTCCGGATTGTAGCGAACGATACCGCCGCGGTTGAACGAGGCCCAGAAGCTGCCTCGCGCGTAGACCAGGTGGCCGGTGGGGTCTGCGGGGGCGGGTTCGTTAATGCCGTCAGCGCAGTCAAGGCATAGCACATCGTTTGAAAACCGGAAGAATTCTTCATGCTTGTTCCCGTCAGCGTGGTTGAAATGCCAAAAGCCGGTGGTGTTGGCGAATCCGGCCCTGTAGACAAGCGCCGCCGCGGAACCCCCGCCAAACGCCAGCCCCAAAAACCTGTTCCCGAAATCGCTGTCCTCAAATCCCGGCCACCCCTCCTGAGCGTGCAGGGACGTGCGGTAGTTAAGCCCCCGTCCGGTAGCCAGCCACAGCGTATCGCCGCTGCCGGCCAGCGCGATTATGTTGTTGCTCGTAAGCTGGCGGGTATCGGAGAATTGTGCGCCGGCGTAGGACGGCATCAGCAATATTACAGCTGTTAACACAATGGTCAATGACGGTGTGTTGCGCAATAAACCAATACGCAGAAACGTCCGTCCCCGCCCGCCTGCAATGCCCGGTGATAGGAACATCCACCCGTCAATTCGAAGCATTGCTCTCCCTCATATCCACCACCTCGACCCCCTTGGGCGCGGTGAACCGGAAGATGTCGTCTTTGGGCGGCTTGTCGAACGTGGTTTTCCTGAACGTATAAGTGTGCACGTTCTCGTGCCTGTCCGTCATCTTCAGCTCCCTGATGACCCCCGCCTTCTCCTCGACGACCGCGGTGATCGCCGTGTACCCGTCGCTGAACTGCCCGGAAGCGGAGCCCCTCCACTCTATCTCTACGGTCCCGGAAGCCCGCGACTTTTCCGTGAACTTGCGGTTCGTCAGGAACGACGACAGCATCCGCGACGGGAGCGTCCCCGGGTCTATTTCGGAAAACGCCCGCACGGCGGCCTGCTTGTTCCGTTCGTTGTACTGCCAGTACGTCTGCCCGTCGCACACGAACACCTCCCGCCCCAGCGTTACCTTGAACTTGTTCCCCGGCGCGACCAAAAGCTCCCCGCTCTTCTTCTCGTCTTTCTCGCGGACGCTCCAGTAGATATTGAGGTCGAACGCAGCCGTAACCGCACCGGCCCCGCTGTAGTTCTTGCGGACCAAAGCCATAGCCGCCGGCTCCTGAGCCGCAGCCAGAACAGGTACAAATACCGCCAAAATAGCAATAATCACTCCAAAACGCACAAAAACCATCCTTTCATAGCGCAGCTCAAGCCGCTGCTTACGATAACAGTATATGTAATATACATTAATGGTGATCCCGTACCCTCGACTTCTCGTGCAGCCGCTCAACCTGCAGGCAGAAGGCCTCGATCCGCGATTCCAGTATAGCCGGGAACGGGTTGCCGTCGCTTTCGATAGAGAGGAACGGCAGGGTGCGGATATTGCCGCAGGCGCGGCTGCCGCCTGTTATCCTCTCGTCAAGCATCTTTTTGTTGCCGACCGTGGCCTCCGCCGTCAGCACCGCCTCTACTACGCGCGTGGGCATGCAGGAGAACGGGCCTATCTGGATTGTCCCACAAGTCGTGTGCAGTATATCCCTAAAGAACGTCCCCGCCACCAAAATTGCCTCACCCGTTAACCGGGTATCAAAAAACTCCTTGCCGTAGCCGATGATCCTGTCCATCTCCGTCAGTTCATACGTGTACAGCCCTGATTTCGCGAGGATGCTCTTGATCTTCTTCTCGAACCGCTGCTGTAACATCCGCTGGATTTTGAACTTGACCGAACCTTTCCAGTCGAAGTCCGCTTCGTAAATGCCGTGCTTTACGTTCCAGTCGCAGTACTCGAGCCACTCGAACATCGGGGCGCGGCGGACGATTATCTCCCGCCTCTCTAACCGCTCAATCAAATCCTGCCCCGAGAAATAGTCCCGCCGCACAAAAATCTCTCCCAGCAGCGAAATGACTTTAGCCTCACTGAGCGGATACTTTATGGGGATTTTCTTAAGGTTTACGGCAACATCAGCAAGCAATTTATAGAGGGACGATGTCTTCCCGGTATTTAACAGCGCGATGATCCGCTCCCACTCATCGTGAAAAACCTTCATCGCTGAATCCTTATCCTTCGCCAGCACGCAAAGCGCGTTCTTGATATCCTCCATAATATCCGAAACCAGTACCCCTTTAAGGATATTAAGCGCGTCCCCAATCTCAAGCCCCGCGTACCCGTTCTCGTTTGTCAATGACAGGAGTGCTGTGTTTGGGATGCGCTGCTTTTCGATGAGGCTGCGGATGTAGACGTTGTACTGCGTGAACCGGCAGTTCCCGCCGCACGTGGGCATGAAGTAGATCAGGTACTCGTCGTCTTTCTTGTGGTTTGACAGGTAAGACAACAGCCCGCCCGTAGTCAGTATCAGCGGCAAGCACTCCTTGCACGAGCTGTGCCCTTTGCCGACCTTTAGAACATCGTTATCGTATACGGGGATAGCCGACGCCCGCATCCCAGCGCCGTTAAATATCGCCGCGAAAGCCTCGCTTGTCAGCTTGCCCATAGAGGGGAAGAGCACGTGTACTTTCTTATCCTTAAACGGGACCCGCGTACCGTCCGACGCGACGAACATTGGTTTGGGGCCGGAATAGTCTATAGTTGCCGGTTTGAAAGGGGTTTCCTTATCAGCCGGCCTTTGCAGCGTGCGGTATCTTGCCACGATATCCAAAAACGCCTCGATGCGCGTATTGACGCCCGCGTCTGCCGTATGGCTGTCGAGCTCAAGTGTGAGCGACGGCTTGTCTTTCATCACATCCCTGAAATATCCTACGACGAACGAATCCGGCCCGCAGCTGAAATTTGTGATGTACGCGCCGAAGAGCTGCGGGTGGCGCTTGACGATCTTCGCGGCCCGCAGGATATTTTGCCCCATCGCCCAGTTCATGTCTATCGAACACGGCTCTTCATTGTAATTCAGCATGTCCCACGGTATGACCTCCACGCCGCGCGACGCGAACTTGCCGGGGATGCCGAGGTTCCCCTCGTCGGCGAAAGCGTTGTAGGGGCGGCCGAAGAGGACGATACCGATTTTATCCGGGTCCTCCTCTAATTTTTTGAGAATTTCATCGCCGCGCTTCCTTAACGCCGCGAAAAAATCTTTCTGAGCTTTCAGCGCGTCATGAAACGCTTTCCTGCCCTGATCCGCGCCGCAGCCGCAATCTTTCGCGAGTTCAATAAACGTCCCCTCCATAGACTCGTACCCCTTCGAGTAGTCGATGTTGGGGGAGAGGAGTTTTGTTGTTGCCAGCATATCCTTAAACGCGCTCTTGAGATAGTACGGCTCGCATTGCAGGAGCAGGCAGGTGCACTGGTACTCTTTCTTGCGTACCGGCATTCCCTCAACGTAAAGTTCAACGACTTTGGGCAGGAATACGAAGTCGGGATTGGCTCCGAGTAAACTGTGCAATGCCCCGTGAGCGATTTCCGCGGGATAGCAAAACGACGAGCGCTTGCGCTTCATCCCGTCAACGCTTACGGAAGGGGACATCACAATCTCTAATCCAAGCGATGTGAAGAATGTCGAATACAGCGGATAAAACGTGTTCGTCAAAAACGCCCTGTTGATGCCGACGGTCTTTTTGCCTTTTGAGGGGTCAATCCGCCCAACATCTACTGCATCACTGCCGGCCACCGCCGCGAAATCATTAAATACCATGCGCTGGCGGATAGCTGCGCCGTCGTACTCGCCTTTTTCAAACTGGACGTGATGTATCAAGTTGTAATATTTGTTGCAGGCCCCGCCGAACGGGAACTTTTTATCGTCGATAATCATGGTGTTGATCTCGCACTTGCGGTCGCAATGCTCCGGGCCGCCCGCGCACACAAACCGTTTTCCATAGTGGACTTCGCGGTCCGCCAGCGTCCTTAAATCGAATGGCGACGCCTCCATCAGTTTCTTCTCAATCCTGTCCTTAACCTCCAGCGCGACGCCGAACGCCCCCATGAGCCCCGGTTCCGGCGGGACGATTATCTCTTTGCCTATAAGGTTCGCCATCGCCAGCGGGACGGCCTTGTTGTAGCACACGCCGCCCTGCATGAAAATTTTATTCCCGGCAGGACGCTGCCCCTTGACCCGGTTGACATAGTTCATGCAGACGGAGTACACTAATCCCGCGACAATATCTTCCTTGGCAACCCCCTCGTGCGACGCGGTGCGTATATCCGAACTGATGAACGCCGCGCACTGGTCGTTAAAATTGGGAGGGCGCTTGCTTTTGATGGCGATCCCCTCGATCTCCGTATATTTTATCCCCAAAGTCTCCCCCGCGGACTCCTCAAGGAACGACCCCGTGCCCGCGCTGCAGGCCTCGTTCATCGCGTAATCGGAAGCGACCGAGTTGGTCAAAAACGTATACTTCGCGTCCTGCCCGCCGATCTCGAAGATCGTGTCTACGCCCTTATCGAAAAACGCCGCCGCCGTGGCGTGCGCTATGATCTCGTTGATGACGCCGTCCGTCCCCCCGTGCAAACCGGCGATCTGCCGCCCCGACCCCGTCGTCCCCAACCCAATTATATTGACCGGGACGGTAATCTGCTTCAATATCTCCGCATAGCACTCGCGTGACGCCGCAACGGGATTGCCGTTTGTCCTCAAGTATATTGACGCGACGATAGCGTTATCCATCGTCCTCAGCGCGACGGCCTTTGTCGTAGTTGACCCTACGTCAAGCCCGAGTATCAGCTCGTCGCCCTCTTTCGCCTGCTGGGCCCTTATCTCCTCAAACCGCACAAGCGGCTTGCCCATCTCGATAGGCGGCAGCAGGGTGAAGGATGTCCCGCCGTCCTTCATAAGCTGTTTTTTGTCGATACCGAGCGGCGTTTTGTTGATAAGCGCGTAGTAGGCCGCCCCCACCGCCTCGAAGCAGTCCGCGAATTCGGGGATGTAGAGGTCTTCCGTGTGCTCCTTCAGCATCCCCATGATGACCGAATTGTGCGTAACGCCCCCGGCCGCGATGATTTTTTTGTTGGGGACTTTCTCTAAGAGGTCTAAAATTTTCTCCGCCATCATCCGGCACAGCCCCGCGCTGACCCTGCCGATTGGGATGTTCTTGTTGAGGGCGTGGGTGCAGTCGCTCTTGCAGAAGACTGAGCAGCGCCCCGACACCTTGAACTCCTCCGACTCCGCGGCGAGCCCGACCGCCTCCCTAACGCTGACGTTCATGCGCCGGATCTGCTGGAGGAAGAACTCGCCGGTCCCGCTGGCGCACTTGTTCCCGGTTTCGACGGTGGAGATCATGCCGTCTTCGTCTAAGGCGTAAACGATGAAGTTCTCCGACCCGAGGCTGGCCACGGCGCCCGGTTTCCGGGCCGGCAGGTCGTAGAGGCCGTTGTCACTTAGGAACCGCAGGGCGTACTCGACGCATTCCGGTTCGGTGATGGACGGCGCGTTGACTAAGCCGCGGAACTTGCGCCCGGTGAGCATGCCGAAGCTGCAGCGGTTAGTGTCAAGGCCGGCGATCAGTTCCTCGAAGGCCTTGCGCGGGTTGCTTTCGTGGCTTATTGACTCAACGCGTCCTAAGCGCATGGAGCCGCCGTCCGACACTATTTCGGCCATCTTGATTGCGGATGAGCCGAAGCAGATGCCTATTGCCGAAGTACTCATTGAACAGTGCTCCAAAGGCGAAAATGAAGGTTTTTGACTCCTGCGTGGCGGGTTGCGGTCCCGCGGCGTACCGTTATACCCCGAGTTCGATGATGCTTCCAGACGGGTTGCCGTCTAAGAAGAAGTCTTCCTTGAAGTACAGGAACCCGCCTTCGTCGTTGGAGTAGAACTCTACGGCGTTGTCGCCGAAAAAGGTTCTTAGGGCAGAATCCCTGTTCTCGCCGTCCACGATCCCGTGGCGGAGCTGCGCCTTATCGGCGGGTACAATAAACGCTATTGCGTACTTGGACATTTCGTGACTCCCGAAATTTGTTAAAAAAATATTGTTAAGGCTCGCAATAAAAAATTATATTGCATTAGTATCCCTTCCTTAAATATAGATTTTTGGGGGGGTGAAATGAAAGCAAAAAGTAAAAAAAAGTGATTTTAGGGGTCAGCTATGGATTTTAGATCAAAAATTATGACCGTAACGGCGGCGTTGCTGGTATTCTGCGGCGCCGGTATCGATGCGCACCCGCTGCAGGATGCCGTCAACGAACTGATAAAGTCCCGTAAATACGATACGGGCGGCCTGGGAGTCGTTTTCAGGGACCTGGAGACCGACTCGGTGGTTGTCGCCGTCAACGCCGACACCCCCATGAACCCGGCCTCGGTGCAGAAATTAGTCACCGGCGCGGCGGCGTTCGAGATCCTGGGCCCCGGATACGTCCACACCACCCGGATCTATACCGACGGGGAGTTCGTCGCTGACTCGGGGATCATCCGCGGCAACCTCTACGTGCGGGGGGCGGGCGACCCCGGCCTCAACGCCGAGAAAATCTGGCTCTTAGTCCAGCACCTGCGCCACCGCGGCGTCAAGCGCGTCACCGGCGACATCGTAATCGACAACTTCTTCTTCGACGACGTCGGCGTAGGCCCCGGCTTCTCCGAGCAGGAAAGCCGCTCCTACCAGGCGCTCATAAGCGCCCTGCCGGCCAACTACAGTTCGGTGGGCGTCCACCACCGCCCCGGCGCGGAGGCCGGCGACCCCGTATTCATAGATATGTTCCCCCGCGTAGAGGGATTCAAAATCAACAATACCGCCAAGACCGTCGCCGGCAACAGGGGCAAGCTCGACGTCACAACCGCGCTCTCCGGCGGCGTCACGCAGATCAACGTGCGCGGGACCATGGGCATAGAGGAGCAGCCGGGCTACATCTACCGCCGCATGTGGCAGTCCTGGGAGTCCTTTGGGGGGGCGTTTCGGGGCCAGTGCATCGAGCAGGGCCTCCGCATAGACGGCAAAACCGTCCGCCGCAAAGTGCCGGACAGCCTCGTAACCCAGGGCGCTTTCTACGCATACGGCGGAGAACCCGTCAACGAGTTCGTAAAACACATGTTCAAGTGGTCGAGCAACTTCGTCTCCGAAATGCTCTTCAAAACAATGGGTGCCGTAAAGCTCGGCGAGCCGGGAACATGGGCCAAGGGCGCCGACGTGGTCTCCGAATGGTGGGAGTCGCGGGGGCTTATTGGCAAGCCCCAAATAATAAACGGCTCCGGCATGGGCGGCGAACAGGCATCGAGGGGCACCGACGGCGCCGTTGGGCGCGTAAGGTACGAAAACCTCATAAGCGCCAGCCAAATCACCGGCTTGCTGGCCTACGTGTCGAAACAGAAAAGCTACTTCCCCGACTACCTTGCCTGCCTCTCCTCTTCCGGGGTAGACGGCACCCTGACCTCCCGCTTCCGCCGCTCCAAGCTGCGCGGCCTCGTCCGCGGCAAAACCGGTACGCTGAACTCCGTAAAGGTCAGCGCGCTCGCCGGATACCTGTTGTTAGACGACAAAACCTACGCCTTCGCCATCTTATGCAGGGACGTGGGAAGCGGTCAGCACGACAACTGGGTCATGCAGGAGCAAATTTTGGAGCAGGTGGCGAAAGTCAGCGAAGGCAGCCGCTGGTGAGGCAATATGATATCAGCCCTGATTAACACCGCGCGAAAGGCGGCCGGTTACTGCGGCGCTCCGAACCGCTATTGGGTCCCGCTCCTCTGCGGCCTCGCCTACTCGCTGGCGCTGCCGCCGTTTAACTCCATGCTGCACCCGGTGTTCGCGCCCATGCCGTTTCTGTCGTTTGCGGCGCTGATCCCTTTCTTTTTCTTCGCCACGCTGCAGCCCCGCCGGCGGGGGCTCGTCTATTCTTATATATACTGCGCGGCGATGATCCTCGGCCTGCACTACTGGATAGGCTTCGTAACGGCGGAGGGGCTCTGGGTATTCATACTTATCGGGTTGGTGTTGATCTCGCTTGCCTGGGGGGCGCTGTACTTCGTTGCCGCGCTGGCGTTTAGGTTCTGCTTCAAAAAGCTGCCGCGCCTCTATATAGTCGTCTACCCGGCGGTCTGGGTCCTCGTGGAGTATTTCAGGACGCTCACCGACCTGGCGTTCCCGTGGTCGTACATCGGGTACAGCATGACGGGTATACTGCCGCTGGCGCAGTTCTCGTCTTTCACCGGCGTTTGGGGCTTGTCTTACCTGATCGTCCTCGGCAACATAGTTATATGGGAGCTTGTGCGGGCGTATGTGGCGCGTGAGGATGTCCGGCAGAAGCTGTTGACGTTTGGGGTGTGGGCCGCGCTTGTTGTTGGGATCTTCGTGTGGGGCGCGGTCAGGATGAACGTGGCGCCGGAAGCGGAGGCGGAAACGCAGCGGATCGCGCTGATGCAGACGTACATGGACCAGTTCAACTGGGGCCCGGGGTCGCTTGATACGGCGGTGACCGTGAGCGACAGCATGGTACGCATAGCGGCTGCGGAGAAGCCTGACTTTATAATATTTCCGGAGAGCGCGATGCATTGCTATCTTGACAGGCGCGCCGCCATCAGGGAGAGGGTCCTCTCATGGGCCGCCGGGGCCGGCGTCCCCATAATGGTGGGTTCGCTGCACGCCGAGCAGGCCGGGCGGGATGGGTACAACGTCTACAACACCGCGTTCCTTACAGACGGCGACAGGCTCCTCCCATACAACAAGATAATGCTTGTCCCGTTCTCCGAGATAATGCCGTTTCAGGCGCAGTTTCCCATTTTGTCGAGGGTGAACCTCGGCGGCGCGAGTTTCAAGCGCGGAACCTCCGAGTCCATCTTCCGTATCAACGACAGGCTCGAGATAGCGCCGTATATCTGCTACGAAATCATCTTCCCGTCGTTTGTGCGGCGCCGGCTTTTAGAGTCTACCAACCTGATTGTCCACGTAACGAACGACGGCTGGTTCGGCCGCTCGTCGGGCCCGTACCAGCATGCGGCGATGTCGCAGATGCGGTCTATCGAGAACGGGATAAGCATGGCGCGCGCGGCCAACTCCGGCATCAGCATGTTCGTTGACCCCGTGGGCAGAATATCCGGGCAGACCGGGCTTTACACGCGCGATATAGCCGTGCGGGACGTTCCGGTTTACAGGATAATAACCTATTACGGACGGTTCGGCGACTGGTTCGTGATGCTGTGCCTGCTCATCGCAGCCGCCGGGGCGGTAACGCTCTTCACCGGAAAGAAGCGGCCCGGGGAGATCACCAACCCGCTTCTGGTCGATGAGCAGAATTTAAGCCCCGTCAACGTCTGCCGGTCCGAGCGCCTTTAAAATTTTTTGGGGAGGGATGATACCATGCGTATTTCTTTAAGAGATATACGGATACTGGCCGCCGCCGCGCTGCTGGCCGCCGCCGGATGCTTGCCGCACAAGGAGCCGCCGCCGCGTTCGGCAATTGGCGATTATTATCCCGAAATCAGCATCGATGGCCGCACTATTGATATGAATACCCTTATATGCGGCTTTCCTGAGCCGGAGGAGCCGCCTGAGCAGCCGGGCCGCGCCAACCCGTCCGACACATGGCTTACCGTAGGGGGGGAAGGGGCGGTCATACACCCGTTCTCTTTCAGGGGGCGCTCCGATATCATAGAAATAGTGATAAAGGAGGGCACGGCCGCTATCGGGTTCGGCGCGTTTGCGTGGTGCAAAAACCTGAAGTCGGTAACTATTCCGGGCAGCGTTAAAATTATCGATGAATTAGCGTTCGACCACGCCGAGAACCTGACGACTGTGAAGATGGCCGAGGGCGTAGTTACCATAGGCGAGGGCGCGTTTTACGAGTGCAAGAACCTGTCGTCAATAACTATCCCCAAAAGCGTGGCCTCCATAGGCGGCTGGGCGTTTCACGGCACGGCCATAGACTCGGTAACAATCCACCCCGGAGTGAGCGAAATTGGGGGGTACGCGTTTGCCGAATGCAAAAACCTGAAATCCATAAACGCGGCGAAGGACAACGCCTCGTACACATCCGCAGACGGGGTGCTGTTCAATAAGGATAAAACCGTTTTGGCGCAATACCCCGCGGGCAAAACAGGCGCCGGATACGCCATCCCCGAAGGCGTTACGGCTATAGGGCCGGGCGCGTTTGAAATATGCAGAAACCTGCGGTCAATCACAATCCCCGAAGGCGTTGCGTCTATAGGGAAAGGCGCCTTTTACGCGTGCCGCCGCTTAGGTTCATTAACGATACCCAAAAGCGTGGAGCGCATAGAAGAGTACGCGTTTGCAGACTGCGACGGCCTCAAAACAGTAACGTTTGCCGGAGACAGCCTTTCGTATCTCGGCTGGGGCGCGTTTGTGCGCTGCGATGAGCTCGAATCGGTAAAACTCCCCGAAGGCATAACCGCCATAGAAGACAGCACGTTTTTCAAATGCGAGGCCCTGACATCCATAGATATCCCCAAAAGCGTGAAGAGCATAGGCGACGACGCTTTTTCCTATTGCAAAAACCTCGCGTCCGCCAATATCCCTCAGGGCTTAACGTCTATAGGCCGCCGCGCGTTTTATGGGTGCTTAAAGCTTGCGTCCATCACACTCCCAAACAGCCTGAAATCCATAGGCAAAAGCGCGTTTTGTGGCTGCGACAGCATAAAGTCGGTTACAATACCAAACGGCATAACCACTATAGAAAGCGACGCTTTCGCCTCATGCGACGCCCTGAAGTCGGTAACGATACCGAACAGCGTGACCTCCATAGGGTATGGCGCGTTTCAATACTGCCGGGGCCTCCCGTCCATAACAATACCAAACAGCGTAACGGAGATCGGGCCGTACGCTTTTTCCAACTGCGACATCCTTAAAACGGTATCGGTACCCGCCGGGGTGCGCTCTATCGGCAAATACGCCTTTTCCTATTGCGGGAACCTGACCTCCGTAACCCTGCGCGAGGGGTTGCTTACCATAGGGGAAGGCGCGTTCAGCAGCAGCAGGGAGCTTGCGTCCCTGAATATCCCCAAAAGCGTGCTGGCAATCGGCAAAAACGCGTTCAGCGGCACGGGCCTGCCGATAAAAGACCTGAACGAACACGCCGCCAGGCTGATAGCCGCAACGTCCGTAACTATCCCCAAAGGCGTTACCTCCATAGCCGGGGGCGCGTTTAAAGACTGCGCGAAATTGCAAACCGTTAAGCTCCCCGAGGGCATAGTAACCATAGGGGACAACGCGTTTAATGGGTGCAAGAACCTCACGTCAATCAACATCCCCCAAAGCGTGCGGCGCATTGAAGACTGGGCGTTTGCCAACTGCGAAAGCCTCGAGAACGTAACATTCCCCGACAGCTTGGCGCACATAGGGACCCTGGCGTTTCTAAGCTGCCTGAATTTTACGTCCGTAAAGATTCCCAAAGGCATTACCTCCATATCGAAGAGCGCGTTTTTACGGTGCAGGAATTTGGAATCCGTAACCCTGCCCGACAGCATAACCGGCATAGGGGAAAACGCGTTCAAGGGCTGCGCCAAACTCGCATCGGTCAATCTGCCAAATACCCTGAAACGCATAGAGGACGAGGCGTTTGCCAATTGCGAAAGCCTGACCTCCGTAACGATCCCCGATGGCGTGATGTGGATCGGCAACGAAGCGTTCCGCGAATCGGGGCTGACGTCCGTTACCATCCCCGGCGGCATAACGAGCATTGCCATACAATCGTTCTTCCGCAACAAAAACCTTAAAAGCCTCACGATACGGCCCGGCGTTAAGATAATCGCAAACATGGCGTTTGCACGGTGCGAAAACCTTGCCTCGGTAACGATACCCGAGGGCGTGATAGCTATAGAGCGGCAAGCGTTTTCGGGATGCACAAGCCTTGCCAAAATTTCACTGCCCAAAAGCCTTATCAACATCGGGAGCAACGCGTTTGACGGGACAAAACTCAAGGACCTCCCGCTGCCCGCCGGCATTACGTCTATAGAAGAGGGCATATTCTCCAAAGACCTGGCGTCCATAAGTATCCCGCAAAGCGCAACGGCCATCGGCAAGCGCGCGTTCCATAATTTCAAAAAACTGAAGTCGGTAACTATCCCCTCAAGCGTTACCAAAATCGAAGACTTCGCCTTTCAAGGCTCCGGCCTCACATCCGTAACCATCCCCGGCAGCGTGAGGAACATCGGGTACGCGGTGTTCTACAAGTGCGAAGACTTGGAGGCCATAAACGTAGAGAAAGGCAACCTGAAATACTCTTCGGAAAACGGTGTGCTCTTCAACCGGGACAAAAGCGAACTGCTGCTCTACCCAGCCGGCAAGCCCGACAGCGCGTATACCGTCCCGTCAAGCGTGAAAACCATAAACAGCAACGCGTTCGAGAATACAAAACTCAGGCGCCTCACCCTCCCGGAAAGCATGAAAAACGTAAACCGCGGCGCGTTCGGCAAAATCGGGAATGTGTACTGGCCGCAGGATAGCGTAATGGCGCAGCCGGGCAAAAAGAGAGCGCCCGCCGGAGCAAAGCGGAACGCAGAAGACGAAAAAGCCGCCGTCTCTGGCACCGTAACGATCCCGCCCGGCACAACGGTAATCGAAAGCCACGCATTCGCGTTCTCCCAAATCGACTCGGTCGCAATCCACGGCGGCGTAACGGAAATAGGGTACAGGGCGTTTATAGGGTGCCGGAACCTGAAATCTGTAAACATACCGAACAGCGTAACGAAACTGGGGCAGGACGCCTTCCGCGGATCCGGCCTCACCTCCGTAACAATCCCGCAAAGCGTGGCCTCAAACGAGAGCGGCGTGTTCTCAAAGTGCAACAGCCTTACATCCGTAACGCTGCCAAACAACATGACGCACATCGGCGCGTTCATGTTTGAAGATTGCAGAAAACTGACATCCGTAACAATCCCCGCAAGCGTGAGGTACATAAACGCCTCGGCGTTTGAAAACACCGGCCTCACCTCCGTAACGATACCAAACGGCGTGAAGCTGATAGGGGAAGAGGCATTCGCGTCGTGCAATAACATGACCTCCGCGGCAATCGGGAGCGTGGAAATTATAGGGACGCGCGCGTTCGGCGGCAACGAAAACCTTAGGTCCGTAACGCTCGCTGTCGGCGTGGAGTCCATATCAGGCGGCGCGTTCTCCGGCACCGCCATAACATCCGTAACGCTCCCCAAAAGCGTGAAGAGCATAGACGGCACGGCGTTTTCCGGCTGCGAGAACCTGACGGCCATAAACGCGGCGGTAGGCAATACAAAATACAGCTCCGTAAACGGCGTACTGTTCAATAAGGATAAAACGGCGCTCCTGAAATACCCGCCCGGCAAAATGGACAGCGCCTACACCGTCCCCGCGGGCGTGAAAACCATAGGCAAAACCGCGTTTGCGAATACCGTATTGAAGTCAATAACAATACCCGCAAGCGTCACAAAACTCGAAGACGCCGCGCTATCGTCCGAAAACCTCACCTCAGTAACCATCCACAACCCGTCCCCGCCGGTTACAGGCTACGACGTCTTCCGCTCGGCAAAAAACGCGGCGCTCTTCGTCCCCCCGGCCTCACTCGAAACCTACGAAAACGAAGCAGGCGGGTGGTACGGCCTCAAATACATCCTCCCCATCGGCGGCGTAACCGGGAGGGGAACAAAAATGCGCGGCGGCAGCGGCGAGGGGGGAAATAGACAGGATTAGAATCAATATTGTATGGTAAATTGGGGGTTACCGGTGTGTTGATGATTGTCTGAACCATGATTTGCCTGATTAAAGGATTAACATGATTAAACGTCAAAATCACCAATAATCCGGGTTTTGACGTTGATTTTTAATCAAGGAAATCCTTTAATCATGTA
>Ga0209755_10000575_pt1 | contig 65970 bp, 43 predicted proteins | sample TergutCo191P1_FD_187301 | JGI IMG/M metagenome (GOLD analysis project Ga0209755, IMG submission 187301) | Cornitermes sp. P1 segment gut microbial communities from Petit-Saut dam, French Guiana - Co191P1 (SPAdes) (version 2) | ecosystem: Host-associated > Arthropoda: Insects > Digestive system...
AGGGCAACCCGGTTGCGGCCATGCTGGACCATAAGCCGTTGTTGAATATTAAGCCCTTTGGGCAGTGCAAATCGCTGGCGAACCCGGCGGTAGCGGCAGCAACGGCGGCGGCAAACGGCAAGCTGCAGCCAATGCCATGCATACCCAACACCGTCACACCGTGGATGGGCACGAAGATGAACGTACGCGTGAAAGGGAACCCCGCCCTGCTCGACAGCAGCAAGCTGCTGTGTATGTGTGGGCCGGCTGGTGGGGGACGTGGAATTAACGCTTTTATACATACCCACGTTGCCGATGAAAGAGGAGCTCGCTTTTTCTCTGCTCAAGATTTCTATGAATCTGGGGAGAGAGTTGGTTACCTCCTCAGTAAAAAGGTCTTTTTATTCGGCAATTTCGGCAGAAGCCAAGGCTTCTATTTTACAGATCCAGTCGTTAAATAGTGGACAGTGTTCCCGCATTCGCTGGATGCCAATTGTTTTTGCAATGGCAATTCCGGTTGTTGTTTTTTTGAAAGTGTCGTTACTAAGCTTTATCAGCCTTTTTGACGGGGCAGTTTCGGGACTGTCGTTAATGGCTTCCGGTTCGCCGCAGTTGTGCACGATCGACTCGATCTCCGCAGAGTTTGCGCCAAGCACTTCCGCGATTGCCGCCGGTGCACAAAAGTACAGAGCCTCTGTTTCGTACATCGATACATACGGTATAAAACGGTACCCTCTATTTTGTTCCGAAAAAAGCCCTTGTACTGCTTTAGCCGTTTCTTCATTAATAACTTTGGCTTTTCCAGAATGCGTTCTTTGTTCTTTTGACACGTCCAAACCCGGCCACTCCTTGGTACCATAATAGTCCATCATAATGGTAACATATGTATCTTGACGAGACTTTAAATGACCGCCGATATCCCTTTGTGCACGCGAAAAACGGACATCTCCGCCTTTCTCACCTGGTTTGTTAAATATTGTTGGGTAAAGAAATATGTTTCTGTCCGCAAGATACGGGCCAAGCAGTTCTTTAACAAAGATTTTCTCTGTTTGCCCTTCAACAAGAATTACCACTTCCACGATGTTATTCACGAGCAATCCCCCCTTGTATTACATTTTTTGTCCATAGCTCCCCTACTGAGTAGTCTTCAAGCCATTTATCAAAGCTATCCTTGCTGAGCCGCTCAAAAACAGACTGATCATTTTGGCGATTAACGACTATAATATCCTCTATTCCAAACTGATCTATTAACAGCGGTGATTGCGTGGCAACAATAATCTGTGTACGCCTCGCGGCTGCATTGATCAACTCCCCCAGAATGCGAATCGCTTCGGGATGTAAGCCTAGTTCAGGTTCGTCTATAATCAAAGTGGATGGCGGATTAGGCTGTAAAAGCGCCGTCGCAAGACAGATAAAACGAATGCTCCCATCCGAAAGGTGATGAGGCTGCATAGGAAAATCGGAACTCCCGGTTCTCCAAGAAAGATTTACTTTTACATCCTCTCCAACTTTCCCATATTTTTGTTCTTTAAGCAAAAAGTCTCTCAGATACGGTATTACCACCTGACACGCATTGAGTATTTCCTGATACTTAGGTTTTTCTTCTTCGCGTAAACAGAAAAGATATGGTGCGATATTTGATGCATCCGAGCGAAGCGTTTCGTTATCCTCAATACTTTGCCATGAGCGCATTGGTGCCGATGAACTCGTATCATGAAAATGATATATTTTCCATGACATTATCGTATCATAAACATATTTACTACACATAGTATCTAGTGTATTATCATTCTTGGTGGCTTCCCTAACCAACAAAGAGGCAGTATCATTGCTGTCTCCAAGTTCCCACCACCCGTTACTAGAACGTTTATAAAAACGAGCTTCTTTAGACAATTCGGCCTTGTCGGCAGTAGTAGGATTAAGCGTAAAGCGGTAACCACGCTCTCCGAAACGCATCTCAAAATACATTTTACGCGTACGTTCCCGCCCGTTATGAAGAATATCGCCTATTCCACCATTCTCCCTGACATAATCGGCAAGATTACCGTCCATCAAACAACGCAACATCCTGAAAAAAGAAATCAAATTACTCTTCCCGGCACCATTTGCACCGACAAAAACATTCAAATCCTTCAACTCAAAATTGTCCAACTCCATAATGGATTTGAAGCCACGTATTGTCAACCTATTGAATAAATCTTCCATAATCCAATCCGTTTTTCTAAATTTTTACTGCCATGACCGAAAGAACTGTGTTCTTTTCAACCGTGGACTAACCGCGTAAAATCTTGAGAGCGGTAACGAACAAACTGCGTGCCGCTAAACCTGTCCACCCAAGCCACCCATTTGTACGAAAAACGTACATCTACGGCTTTTTAGAAGTGATCCGGGTGCGATACTATACGTGTCTAAATATACATTATGCCACAACGGTTTTTCAACTTTTATCAAGATTTTTGACTCTCTATCCCCGCGCTCGCATGGTTCCGCCGTGGAGCGGACAGTTGGTAAGGATTTGGGGACGTTTTTAGGTGCTTTTCTATGACAGCCTATCTGGATGATCAATCCGTGGAAGCCCCAAGATATGGAATGATGCTATTGGGAGCGAGAGTTGCCGTTACCCCCCAACTTTACAAACTGTATGGAATGTTATACTGCGCCGTCGAAAACTGGCACATGATCCACCAACGCATCTACCCCTACCAATGGCGTGTGGCCGCTCTTGGTAGCCTCCTTGCCCCCTCGTGAGGAATTTTTTGTATCTCAGAAATTCAGCCCTTACCAAATAAACGGCCGATTCTTCTGAAAATAGAAGCCTTTTCCCCCGCCCCGCCATCCTCAGGCATCACAAAAACGCGGGCGTTGGGGAGCTCGTCCAAGTCCCATTTGTGGAGGAGCTCGCCGTTGGAGACTACGTAGGAGGTCGGCCCGGAGGTCCAGGCGATGGAGGTCATGCCGGCGATTTGGCCGAGAATCACAAGGTTGTCTGTGTCTAAGAAATCTGGGTGCTCCTTGTCTATGGGCGTTACGGGGACGGCGATGAAATGTGGGCTTTGGGGCGCGTCCGGCGCGATGCAGCCAACCACGTACCAGTTGCCGTCTGGGGAGAAACTCTGGTACGCAAGCGCCATGCGTTCCAAGCCGAGGTGAGACTGTAGATACCCCAAGTCGTAGTGGAGCGATATTACCTGCTCGGCCTTTTTCTTGGGGTTGGTGAGGTCCCAGCGCAGGACAATCAGGTTGTAGGTATTGGAGACACGTTCCTCTATGATTACGCCAAACGGCAGGGTTGGGTGGATCGCGAAGTCTTTTACTATGCCTATGCGGCCGAAGTTGATATTATAGAGTTCCGAAAACGGGTGCTGCACGGATTCTTTGCCGTCGGTGCAAACTATTTTGTTCCACTCTCGGTCGTGCACAAATAGGTAGTGGTTGTGGACAAGCCATGTGTGATGTAACGGAAAATATCGTGAAATACGGTGTGTTTCGCCAAGAGCTATACTCCAACCAGTATCTATAAATTCTCGGTTTTCGAGGGTCATAACGTGTATAGATTCTGTACGGCATTGTTTTTCGCCTCTGATTGACTTGACGACCACAAACAATTTTTGTTGTGGATCTAAAAAACGTATTCCGAGCATATAATCATCTACAGACAAGTTACTCCCCGCATAAAAAGCCTTCCCGGTTTTCACGTTGGCAATTACGGCAGCATAGTTTTGGGAATACGCGATAGTATCATCTGTAAAATTTTGGCTAAAGCGATAGTCGAACAAATCATATATCCTCTCACCATAATCTTGGGCGATAATCTCGCTATCTGGTTCTGCTCCATATTCTCCGAATTTTATGAACATAATACCGTTATTCTGCCTATCAAGAGTTCCTACTGCATTAGGCTCAGGAACAGGAAATATCCATTGTACCGTTGTCATTCCTGCTGAGAGGTACTGAGGGGCAAAATGCCAATGACCTTTTTTAACGAAAACATAGTATGTTATCTCTTCTTCAACCATATCTTTTTCTGACATGTCATCCACCTATCTTGACGTTACGCGTTTTGGGTGAGATTATTTAAGATTATTGTTCTTTGTTGAGGTACTTGTCAGAATCAACGGGGAAATCAGACAATATTATCATTGTAAGTATTTCACTTAAAGGTAGGGCAATACACCTATATTGACCAAATGCTTTCCCAACGTAAAAACAAATAACTAATTCGTTTGCATTGAAATAGCTCATGATATCTGGCGAATAGTTATTTTCAACAAAAACATCTACCTCTTGTAAGATGTCCTTGCGTTTTTTCACAGGGTAGCTGTTGTTTACGTAATCTATGCCCTCGCCTATTTCACTAAATACACGCTGTAACTCGTTGAATACCAACTCGACAAACCGATCGTCTATTCTCACTATATCAGTCAGCGTTAATCTTGTTTCATTTTTAATATCTACCATTACTGGCCATAACACGCGTGGAGGATATACACACCCTTCACAAAAGATAGAACCGATAAACTGAGCTGTAATATAATTGTCATCCCTATAGATTATTCTAAATTCAATGTTCACTTCTCCAGTAAGATTATAACTTTCCCCTATTTTATCCACCTCCTTTTTTATAATAGTATAAACTATGGCGGGCGCTTCATCGTTACCGTTATCGCTAAAAAACCGACTGAGCGCAGATAAAACCGTGTCGCTCATGCTGAGAGCCCACGTCTTGGCAGCTTTCATCATATATCTATCAAATTCATCATCAACCCACCCAGATATCTCGTTCGGCAATGCCTCCCGACTTTCGGCTACAGATATTTCAATGATGGTATCAGCCGATATCTCAATGATACCGCCCATTGTCACATCACTATTGTTAACGTGATTTTTGGGGCAGTTACAAAAACAAAATATCACGCCAAACAAACAAAAAATTATGTTTTCTTTCATATTAATATCTCACTTTCACTCAAAACTATGATATATCCAATACTTTCTTAGCTCTACCCAAATTTTCTGTTCTCACGATTATTCCTTTTGTTCCGCCATTTATCCTCCTGGTTATCTCATGAATATTATCCTCATCGGCCCACTTATTCAACTGTTTATTTATTGTCCAAACCCAACACGCAGAAGAGACGCTAGCGTTAATGTCTCGAGTGAGTATATCCGGGTCATTCAGTAAATCTAAACCAAGCGCTTTACCACACTTGCCATAATCTTCCCGCCCTGTCAGTTGCATCAAGCCTCGTCCACGGTATTTATAACCATCACCGCTTTCTTCTTTGCCGTTCAACATACGTTGCGCATATATATAATTAGCCGTTTTTACTGAATTTCTAGCATAATCATTTGGATCTTTCTTAAGAGGTTCATTTGTTGTCGTGAAATAATCACTAAACTCACGGAGAAGTCCATCAACACTATAGCTCAGGTTTTCTGTAGTACTGCTCAAATACCCAGTTTCATGGATAACCTGCGCCAGAAAATGCGCGATGCGAAGAGGCGTATGAATATCATATTTGGGCAATATTTCATTAAGCGCATCAATATAGTACTTGCACTTTCCAAGATTCTCATTATTGTTAATCTTAATTAAATCGTCTAGTGTAATTAGTTTACCATCTCTAATTGCAATCAAGTCCCCATCTTTCTCCGCAGACCATCTTTGCGATATCTCAAGTAGACCATTCTTGTCGGGTATATCTTTGCCAAGCCCGCCATCTTTTTTAAGCACGTCATATATCGCATTGATCACACCTTGAGGAGGAGAGGAAACCTTTATTTCACTTGCTAATCGCGGCAAAACACTACGTACAGCCTCAAACTTTTTATCAGACAGTGCATAAAAATGCCATGGGTTTATAAGGGACACGTGCTTCCACAATTCTCCATCTTGATCAACGCCCATAAAGAGACCTTTGAAATCATTGCAATATTTCCCGTAATTATGTTCGATCTTACTCTTATTCGTATTTGTGAGATATGTAAAATACCAATCACTGCCAAATATCAGTTTATATTTCAAGTGTTTGAAATCGTCATGCCCTCTTTTGATCAAACGCAACATTTTTTGCAATCCAATTCTTATTTTTGGGGCATTTATGTTAAGACCTGAAATATCTACGTAAACATCTTTATAATATTTTGTGAGTTTAATAATACACCTTATCCATTCTCTCATAGGTGGCAATTGATGGCGTTCATGATCTTTTACTTTTATCCACTGATCCATGGATGGATGTCCCCATTCACTATTCCCGCCAAAATGGGTGAGGCATAAACGAAGATCATAACAATGTTTCAACACTGGAATCCAATTTCTCGGATGTCCATAATTACGGTAGAAATGATTTTGTTTAGGATCAGTACTAACACCTTTTTCTATACCACAATACATATTACTACGAAGCACCCCTTCTCTATTTTGCCGCCCTCGCGCCGTGCTTTTTTCTTCGCGCCCCATATAATTCTTCGCATCAAAATCATCATACGTTTCTGATAAAGAAGTAATTACACCCTCTGGTGCACAGTGAGCAATAATCGGTATATCTCTATCAGCGCATTCTTCATAAAAGTTCGGAAGATATTCACAATATTCATCAAACGGCCTGAACCCTAGTTGCGGATTCATACTAAACCCAAGCCAGATCCTATCCGGGGTTGGATCATCATGCCCAATAATATAGGCAAAAGGATAATCCCATTGCTCTCTATCTTCAAAACGAACGTATTTCAAAGGGCGTTTATATGGACTCTGACACCAATACCGGCGGGGATCATAGGAAAACAATGGAAATAAACGAAGTGGGTTTGCAACCACAGCAGCTTTCGTTTCTTCAATTTGATCATACCAACATTGAACAGGCGCTTCAAGCATATTAACACGCGCTCCATTATATCCGGCCAACCCCATATCCATTGTTGATGTTATGACCAAACTTGGAATGTCTTTTTTATTGGAGGTACCAGCAACAGGTATCTGCGTACTAGAATTATACATCTTTGTATTCAATTCAACAAGGAAATTACCGATATCCTCGGTTGAAAGTTTTGATATGTCTTTACCATCAACCAATATTTTGTCAGTATCAAGATTTGTACGATACTTAAGCTTCAATATCCCATCTTTGTCTATTAGCCCATACTTCGCAGGCAATGTATTAGCAGCACTATGGTGCGCGTGAGCGTCTATTATACCGTAAATCTTGGGAGTCACCGTTGCCGTTGCTTTCGTATTTGCCCCTATACCACCCATATAATTCACCCCTCACAAAAAAAGATGTTGTAAAATCTACCGATCGACATTTCACTCTGTCGTAATGCTTTGACATGCCTCTGTCCCCACCACTACGGTAAATCAGGCACAGGCGACCGTACCCGGCCGCCCATACATCTACCCTATCTATATAATATACTCTCCCGCCAGACTCAAAAAGCAACTTTTTACGAAAAACTTACCCCTCCACCGTAAACTCCAGCCTCCCCTGCTCCCCGCGCACCCTCAGCGTAGCGCCCTCGGCCAACTCGCCGGAGATGATCATCTTCGATACCGGCGTCTCGATCTCCTTTTGGATAACGCGCTTCAACGGGCGCGCCCCGTAGACCGGGTCGTACCCCTTCTCGGCGAGGAGGTCGAGCGCGCTGTCTTCAATCTCGGCCCCAATCCGCAGACCCGTCAGCCTATCGACAAGCCCGCGTATCTGCAGGGACGCTATGCGGCGGATCTGCTCCGCGTCCAACGGCTCGAAGACTACTATCTCGTCTACGCGGTTCAAAAACTCCGGCCGGAAGTGGCGCTTGAGCTCGGCAAGGACTATGTCCTTGTTTATCTCCCCGTTCTCGCACCCCTCAATGATCAGCTGCGAGCCGATGTTCGAGGTCATTATTATTATCGTATTCTTGAAATCTACCAGCCGGCCCTGCGAGTCCGTGATGCGCCCGTCGTCCAATATCTGCAACAAGATATTGAAGACCTCGGGATTCGCTTTCTCTATCTCGTCAAAAAGCACCACAGAGTACGGCCGCCGCCTAACCGCCTCCGTGAGCTGGCCGCCCTCCTCGTGCCCCACGTATCCCGGGGGCGCCCCGGTCAGGCGCGAGACGGAATGCTTCTCCATGTACTCGGACATATCAATGCGCACCATCGCGCGCTCGTCGTCGAACAGATTAAAGGCCAGCGCACGCGCAAGCTCCGTTTTGCCGACGCCCGTGGGCCCAAGAAATATAAAACTACCGATGGGACGGCCGGGGTCTTTCAGGCCGGCCCGCGCCCTCAGCACCGCGTCGGCTACCGCGGTCGCCGCCTCGTCCTGGCCTACCACGCGCTCGTGCAGATGCTGGGACAGCGACAGCAGCTTCTCCTTCTCCCCCGCCACGAGCTTGCTGACGGGGATACGCGTCCAACGGCTGATTATCTCGGCTATGTCCTCCTCGCCGACCTCCTCCTTAAGGAGGCGGGTACCGTCGTTCGTGGACCTGATCTCCTCCTCGAGCTTCTCGCGCTGCTGCTCAAGCTCCGGGAGGCGGCCGTGCTGCAGCTCAGCCGCGCGGCTGAGGTGGTACTCGCGCTCCGCCTGCTCGAGGTCAACACGCGCCTTGTCTATCTGCTCGCGGATGCCCTGCAACTTCTCCGACTGCGCCTTCTGCGCCTCCCAGCGCGTTTTCATACTGGTGGCAGTTTCGCGGACGACGGCCAACTCCTCTTGCAGTTTGGCGATCTTCTCCTTTGACCGGGCGTCTTTCTCCTTTTTCAGCCCCTCAATCTCGATCTCAAGCTGCATCTGGCGGCGCATCGCCTCGTCGAGCTCGGCGGGGCTGGAGTCCCGCTCCGTACGCAGCTTCGCCCCGGCCTCGTCTATCAGGTCTATCGCCTTATCCGGCAGGAACCGCTCGGTTATGTAGCGGTCCGACAGCGTCGCGGCGGTTACAAGGGCGCTGTCCTTGATCTTTATCCCGTGGTGCAGCTCGTAGCGCTCCCGCAGGCCGCGCAGGATGGATATTGTGTCCTCAACGGTCGGCTGATTGATGACGACCGTCTGGAAGCGGCGCTCCAGGGCCTTGTCTTTCTCTATGAACTTGCGGTACTCGTCGAGCGTTGTCGCGCCGATCGTGTGGAGCTCGCCGCGGGAAAGCATCGGCTTGAGCATGTTCCCGGCGTCCATCGCGCCCTCAGCCGCCCCCGCCCCGACCACGGTGTGCAGCTCGTCTATGAACAGGACGATGTGGCCGCTCTCGGTAACCTCCTTGAGCACCGCCTTGAGCCGCTCCTCGAACTCGCCGCGGAACTTGGCCCCGGCCACGAGCGCCCCCATGTCAAGCGACACGACGGACTTATTCTTGAGCCCTTCGGGGACGTCGCCCTTGATGATCCGCAGGGCGAGGCCCTCCACTATGGCGGTTTTGCCGACGCCGGGGTCGCCGATCAGCACCGGGTTGTTCTTGGTACGGCGGGAAAGGATCTGGATGATCCGCCGGATTTCGTCGTCACGACCAATGACTGGGTCGAGCTTCCCGCTGCGGGCGGCCTCGGTCAGGTCGCGGGAGAACTTCTCGAGCGCGGATTTCTCCTCAGGCGCAGGGGGTGCTTGGGGGGGCGGGGCAGACTGGCGGTTATTCATAGATTATCTCCTTGGTCACCGGGTTGGGGTGGCCGGATTGGGTTTGAAGCGGATTTTTGGACTATGTAGTAAAGATATATTGTGGGAGGGCAATGGGGGCTGGGTTAATTGTTGGGTAGCGGGCGATGGTATTGGGTGGCATTCGAGAATGACCGATAGCTACTTCATCGTATACGGGCTCTAACCATGCTATGCTACTCGCGTAAAACAAGCACACGTCGAGTAGACAGCTCAGCGTACACCCCTCGCAGAACCGTACACGCGCTATTTCCGCACACAGCTCTTAAAAGCAGGTCACCAACATAGCTGGCCTACTAATATATTCCTTCTCGTGTTAGCCACCATGATTTGTCTCCTGTAATTCATATCTAGCAAAAGCTTCGCTACAAATAACAGAACTAATTTCATCAATTAATGCGGATGCAGATAAAATAACCCGCTGACTATGTTCTATAGTATGATCGGTATAATGTCTGAACATTGGTCCCGCAAGGAGTCGGGTCGCATAACTCCACACATTACTAAATGCCGTTTTGTACGTTTCTACATTCAAATCCAAAATTTGCGGAATTTCTGGCATACTTGAACCTTTTATTGTTTTTTATATCTTTTATTACACGTGTATCCTTAACAACTTAATCAACACCAATGAACTTTAGTAATTTTTTACAATACATAACAACAGTAGTTAATCACCATACTTCTCTTTCCGTTTATATATTTCATTAAAAATAACATAATCATTTACTTAGCATTTATTAATTTACAAAATTTTTTACCAGCATAATTATTCTCCTACATTATCATATCGGTTTTTTACTCTTATAATATGTGATTCCAACATTTCTTTAAGTCGAACTGCATTTCTATAAAAAAGGATTTGATGCCCTTTTACATCAAAATGAATTTCTGTACCTTCTTTGGCAATCAATATAGTATTCTTACAAAGTGCGTGAGCATATCCGACTTCGTAATAACAATTAGGCCTTTCTAGTGTCAAGTCTGCAACAACAAATTCTGCGATCCGTATAGAACTTAGTATTTTTTCGCTTATGTTTTTTGAAGCTATCTCATCTATTCTTTCCGCATTTAATTTTAATTTTTTAGAAACAGTTTTTATTGCATCAAATGTATCTTCTAATAACGGCTCTGTATCATCGTTCATAGGCATAATAACAAATAAATAATCTTTTTGTACGATGCCTTTTGTTTGGTTCTGTGGGAGAATATGATTTTTCAATAAAGACATATCTTGTCGGATTTCCAAAATTGCAGAAACGACCTCATTGTCAAATAATATTTTGTTACCAGCCCCTCCCTTTAACATACTCATTAATTGATTTATCATCGACATCGGACTAGAGCCATATTTATTGATAATGACCCCATCAAACAATGAACTGTGCTCAATAAAAATACTATGAAGAACATCTATCTTTTCAAGTCGTAATTTAATTTCATCATCTGTAATACCCCTCTCCCTTTGAATGCCCTCTATTACCATTTTCGGAGCGTCGTAAAATAAATAAATTACAATAACTGAATCTCGATAATCAGACTTGATTTGTTCAATTACAGCTATATCATTACAAATAACCAAATGGTTTTTTCTTTCTCGCATTGCTATGTCAAATTGACATTTTTGTAATCCATAAGAATACCCATATCGAGAGTATACATAATCATATTGCGAATGTATTTCATTTTCATTTACGTGTGTTATTTCATTTCCATCATACTGACGCTCCAATCTCGTTGACCCTTTTTTATGGGTACTGAAAGTACCGTTAACTTCTAATTCAGAAATAAGTGTTGATTTTCCTGAACCAGAAGCTCCAAAGAGTAGTATAATTTTTGGTTGTTGAGACTGCATTGTTCTCTACCTTTCACTTACAACATACGTTATTATCATAGCTTTCTATTACAAATTCTTAAACACAGTTATTTATATTAAAATATTATAGATACATAACGAAAAGCAAATTTTTTTTATTTTTTTTATGTCATCACCATCATGCTTCACCCCGAGTTCCAGATAATCCCATCAACCTCCCCGAAAATAGTTGATGGGGGGTAGAAGTCCAGGGGGATTTTGGTGCCCAGGCGGCCGTTGCGCTATTTTAGGATTATTAGTTCTACTTTTCGGGGGTCGCGAGCCTTCAATTCATCGATTTTGGACTGTTTTTCGCCGATTTCGGCCCTTGCGACCTCGTCCATACCGGCCAACCGCAGGCCCATCAGGACGTCGGCGGAGTACTCCACCGCCCAGGATTCCTTGAAGGCCGACTTGTTCACCGAGGCGGTGTAGTTCTCCCGGTTGAAGCTGGAAATGGCTATTATCGGGATTTCGAAGTCCCGGCCCATTCGCCTTAGCTCCAAAACAGCCTTGTCGGTGGCCTGCTTGTCGCTCGCTTGGTCGCTGTGTGGGGATATGGTCCGTAGAACAACAAAGGGCGTTCAGCTGTTAGGAGACTATTTAGGACACGGATTACCCACTGGGTATCGGTAAACAATAAAATTATCCTCCAAAAACCTATTCATGCTCCTGTTTTTTTCGTTTCAATGTAGCCTTAAATGTATTTCCGGCCTTATCGTCCAAAAAATCTATGCCCGGATACTTTGCCAGTGCTCTGGTAATCCCAGATCCGTAGCCGCGGTATGGCAAGAGGTGATTTGCGAAAGACGCTAATGCCGGATTTCTTGTGTTCGAACTGCCGGATTTAATATTTTCTACTGTAAGATTGTTAGGCAGATGCCCCGGGCTTATTATTTCCACGCGATCCCGAAAAACAAAAACCCTCACAGGGGCGGAGACAAAATAGTCCCGGTGTATAAGGGCATTGGCAACCAACTCTTCAATAGATTCTTGCGGGATTTCCGGCACCCCTGTGCTATTTACATCTTGCGCATCCTGCACATGCCGCAGATTAGAAATGATAAAGCTGACGGATTGGCGGAATATATCCGCCAACCTGCCGACGATGTCACGGCTGTCGTTGTATCGGGTGGTGCTGAGTTCGTTGGCATCAAATGCCCCTGCTTTAACAATAAAGGCAGGGAGCTTATATTGCGGAGCCTTTGCAAAGAGTAATGCCCCGCTTATGGTCAAAAAGCCGTCCTTTGACAAGTTCATATTCTCTAAAAGCCTCGGCAACGACAGGTTTTGATCATCCAAGGCGATACCGAACCGTCTCTGGAAGAATTCACTAAAGTAATCTAAATCCAAATCGGCAACGGTAACACCCTGTACAGGAATCTCATCTGCGTGGACCAAACCAGCCTTTTGGAACATGCGCTGAATCTCTTCTCTGGATGTCGCCTTGCGCTTATCCGCACCATTTTTGACCCAGAAGACACCGTTGTTATCCTGATATGGCATATTAATACCTGCCGACATGCTAACTATCATGACTACACCTTTTGCGGTCAGCAGATTCTCCGTTGTGGGATTGATGGCCGGTTTGACGCTTTGGCTGGCGGTATTGGAAATAAGCTGATTTAAGCGATGAACGTCATCGCTTGTCAACCCCGATATAGTATTGTCATCACCAACACCAATGAACATTCTACCGCCATCACCGTTGCTAAACGCTATCATATCTGCTGCAAGCGAGTCGGGATTGGTTACGTTTTTTTTGAATTGGTGCTTGCTATCTTCTCCACTGCTCAGTATGTTCATAAGTTCTATGATTTCCATGACAAATATATCTCCTTTCTGCGGTCGAACGCCTCCCGACCGCCCTCCATAATATTAACTATTATTTTTTGCTGTGTTGGATTATCAAGCCCGCCGCTTTGAATATCAATTTTTTCTTTAGCGAATGAACAGCAGTGTATTTGTTCGGCATCACCAAGAACAGGAATATTGGGGTTATGCGTCGCAAAAATAAATTGTACCGATGGTTTTAATTCCCGGATCAGTTTTATGACATCTTCATAAATCGTCTGATTATCAAGATCATCTTCCGGTTGATCAATTATTATGACATCATTTTCTTTTTGGCCGAGTACAAACAAAATCAGCGCTGACGCCCGCTGCCCCAGAGAATGGTGCGCAAGCTCAGTACCACGGTAATTGATGGTAAATTTATTCGGCGTTTGAAATGTCAGCAATTCTTTCAGGTTTTTCTCAAATATCTCTGTAAACGTGTCTGTATTGTTGCCAAACCGTTTTTTGGCATTTTCAAAATCGAAGTATACGCCTATGAAATTTTGGTACGTTTCCGTCAGATTTTCAAAATTTGTTTTGCGCAAACTATTGCCTTTAAAAATATTTTGAAAATATGTCAAGAAACCATCCTTATCTTCGTTGAATCCTACTGAAAATTTAAGCGCGGTATTCCTACCGGAAACTTTATCCAACTCTTCCTTGATGATTTGAAATTCCTTATGCCAGAGGTCATTCAGCCTTTGCAATTCTTCTTTTAGCTCTGTTTGAAACACATTTTTTTGATCACTGTTTTTTGAGAGTGCAGCCAATGCCGTTTCTGCGCCGGCTAACTTCTTTTTTGCCGTTAAAAAGCCATCTGTGGTAATATTTTGTCCATTTCCGGTTTTAAGCTCTTCCGTCAACATCCGTTCGATGGACGCAAATTCATCCGCTAACCCGCTCTTCGCAGCAATTAGCTTGTTGTGTTCTTCTCTTATGGTATTGAGGGCCGTCTCACCTTTTCTCATTTCCGCTTTAATGATTTCCATGCTTTGAATTACTTTGGTGAAGTGGGTTTCAAAGGTTTTGAAGAACTCTGCGTTGTCGGCAGAAACATAACCGACGAAGTTACGCAGGTCATCCTCATACTTTATCAGTAAATCATTAATGTCTATGACGAATCGTTCTACTAAATCAACCCCCGCATTCGTTTTTCGAACATCCGATTCAAAACCAAGACGTTTTTGCAGCTTTTCTTCCAGATTGTGCTCTTTATAAAAATTTAAACGGTACTCTGCGTCTTGCTTGATCTTTGTCTGTTCTTCTATAAGCTCAGCGACATTGCTGATTTTAGATAATCTATTTATTGCGTCTGTAACTTTGGTTTTCTGATCCGCAATTTGGCGACGAATATCATCGCATTTTGTTCCCAACAATTTTTCGATTAAATCTTTTTCTGAACCTTTACCTGCAGAGGCAAGCTCTTTTTGACCAAAATACCGGGGTGCGTTTAAAACCGTTTCCCGAATAGATATGCCTGGTTGTAGCTTTTCGTTTATGAATACACGAACGCTCTCTTTTAATATACGATGTAGTCGGTAATGTTGACCGTGGCGGTCTACCGCGTCAAGAACAATCTTCCCTCCGCTGCCAAGGGTACGCTCTATCAATTTGCTTTTATACTCGTAGTCACTGTCACTCTTGTCTATTGGAATTTCCAAGACATACCGTATCGCCTCTAAAACAGACGACTTGCCGCTGCCACGAATACCTATGAGCGTATTAAGCTCCGGCGAAAAACTGATCGTTTGTTGATCCAGCGTTCCACCCTCAAAACGGATCTGCTTGATGTACGAATGAGCACACTTGGGTGCCATATCCGAACACACACGGTTTTCATAATCGATCAGTGCAAATTTTACGGCTTCGTATGTGAACGCTCCAAGTTTGAGATAGCATTGTTTCTTTTGCCCGATTTGGTCGATACTCTTTGGGTCACTGCCTTCTACCTCTGCCGGATACCAGCCACAAAGCCACGCTTTGACTTTTTCCCTGTAGTCCCACGTTCGAACCTGTTGAAAACCTAAAGTCCGTTGTTTGACATTTTGATAGCTGTTTTCACGCCAAACCTGTAGCTTTCCTCCTCCAATCTCAGACCATAACCCCTTTCTGTCTTCGACGTGGGCAAATATTAGAAAATAGTCAAAGCCAGTCTTGTCGAGCTCATCAACTGTTTGCAGAATATTTTTATCACTCAATCCATTTTCATTTTGGTACTCTTCCGCAGTCTTCCCCGAAAACATGGACGCGAGAAACGAAGAAATCCTGTCACTATTGTTTTCTACCCACTCATCGGAAAAAACGACTAAAATATGAACACCATTAGCCCCATCGTTTACCGACAACTCCACGCCAGGCAACAGAAAGACATCTTTTTTTTGGGCAGTTTTGCGCAATGCCCTGAACTCGTCAATGTTGAATTTATTGTGATTTGTGATAACTCCAACACGAATGCCGGACTTAACCAACGCATCTATATACGCAGAATTGTAATAATTATCGTCATCGGAATATTTAAATTCGCTATCAGCCCGCGTGTGCAGGTGGAAATCGGCCCTCAGCCAAACGGCGCCATTTCTAAACAAATCACTCATGCTTTTCCTCGTTTATGAACAACTTCCATAATCTATAAAGATACATCACGGCTACACATTATGTCAACAGCATTATCAGGGTAGCCCTAAGAACGGCTATTTTTGCCTACAATCTCCTATGATATTATGTCTGAGGGCATCTACATAAAAAACAATGCGTTACGTATGTTTTATGCAATATATGGCATGTCGACGGACGAGCTATTCTCCAAGAGCACTCGTGCTATGTACGACTGCACATTGCCGATAAAAAACTTTTCATTACCTCCACATCAACGTAAACACGTACTGTTCATAATTTTGATGTTATCATTCCCAAATCCATCGTTACTTTCGCACATCCAAGGCCGTCTATCGACAATACGACTGTACTCGTTTCATTTCGGGTATCTACTACAACCCCGGTCAAACCACTGAGGGGGCCGGATATTATTTCGACGGGTTCGCCTATTTGGTACGGCATTTCAACAGGAACCGGCTCGATTACAGCTCCTGCCGCTTGCGCTAAAAATAGGGCGTGGAGCTCTTTTTTAAATTTTTCCTGTACCTTTACCGGTAGAATAACCGCGATTCTTTCCTTTTTCAATAATTGGCTATGCGGTTTCTCGCAGATGAACGGCACATAGGACGGAAAAAGTACCAGCGTGGATTTCCTGAACTTTCCGTCGCTCCGTCTTACTTTCTTCTCGTAACAGGGCAGCGCGTAGTATATTCCCTGCCCCGAAAGTTCAAAGACGAACGCTTTTTCCTGACGCGGCTTTGTTTTGGCAACCCACCACGTACCCTCCGTTTCGAGGATCAACGAATTGAATGGCTTGGACGGCGGGTTGTCTTTAGCAGATAGTATCGGCATAATCCACTTTGACCGTTTTTTGAACCCGGTTTAGGCGCTCCTTGACCCCGTGGGTGTCACCCACACTTTTTTGACTATGATTGCATACACCTCAAGGTAACGACGGAAATTGTAGACGGCTCCATACCAAGATATTATCACTAAGGCACACCAGAATCAAGACCAGCACCAACGCCATTGCCACAAATCTGCGAAAACAACCTGTTACGAGTGCTGACACTACGATGCCGGGTAACGTTACCTCAGACATAATACCTCGACAATGCTCATCCCCATTACGCGTCTCTTTTTTACTCATATATAATATAATTTGTTACACTACAATACATACTAAAAAATATTTTTTTAAGCTGTTGCCACAAACTCATCAACCTCCCCGAAAGTAGTTGAAGGGGGGATAGAAGTCCAGGGGGATTTTGGTGCCCAGGCGGCCGTTGCGCTGTTTTAGGATTATTAGTTCTACTTTTCGGGGGTCGCGGGCCTTCAATTCGTCGATTTTGGACTGTTTTTCGCCGATTTCGGCCCTCGCGACCTCGTCCATGCCGGCCAGCTGCAGGCCCATCAAGACGTCGGCGGAGTACTCCACCGCCCCGGATTCCTTGAAGGCAGACATATTCACCGAGGCGGTGTAGTTCTCCCGATTGAAACTGGAAATGGCTATTATTGGGATTTTGAAGTCCCGGCCCATCCGCTTTAGCTCCAAAACGGCCTTGTCGGTGGCCTGCTTGTCGCTCGCCCGGTCGCTGTGCGGGGTTATGATCTGCAGATAGTCTATGACGACGACCGGGGCCGCGCCGGTGACGCGGACGTGGGTGTCTATAATCTGCCGGATCCTTTCGGCGTCCATATCCCCTATCCCCTCGTGAATATAAACATTTTGGGCGGTCTGCCGGTACTCCTCTATAGCGGCCTTGATCAGGCTGAGGCGCTCCGGCGGGTAGCTCTCGTAGCGGCGGCCGTCGGTAATCCCCCGCATGGTAAGGGCAAGGGCCTTATCCTCGGAGATTGTGAATGTGTAACGACTGATGCTCTTGGCCATCAGCTCCGTCCGCGCCATCTCAAGGCTGAAAACCAGCACATCCCGACCGCCGCGGGCGATCTGGTCGGCTATCTGCATCACAAGGGTGGTCTTGCCGAGCGAGGAAATCGCGCCCAGGACGTAAAGCCCCTCGTAAAGCCCGCCGTCCAACGCATCGTCTAACGCCCGAAAACCCGTGGAGGTCGGCGGCGTGTTTGCGCTCGTGTTTATGATGTCTATCAGCTTGTCTATGTGGTAAGCCGCACTCGTTTGACGGTGCACGGCAAGTTCCGCAGCAACAACAGCATCGCGCATCTGCTCGGCATAACGCTCGGCATCTTGTATGTTTCCCGTGAAACAATCTTTGTCAAGTTTCACAAGGGCATCGTTGGCGTCCTTTTCACCACCGTACAAGCGCGCGGTATCGGCGATAGTGTGCATGACACCGAGCTTATCAAGCTCTGCCTTGATCCTGGCGGCAGCCCCGGTTCCGGGGCCGCTGTCATTATCCATCGCGATAATCAGCGGCTGGGCGGACCTTTCGCGCTTGAGGAGATCCGCAAGCTTTTGGACGTTAGCCGCACTCCCCAAGGCCACGGCCTCGGCACCCATCGTGATCAGGCTCAGGGCATCTATCTCGCCCTCGGTTACGAATATGGGCCTTGCAGCTGTCTTTATGGCGGCGGCATTAAAGACCGGGGCATCGGCACCGACTTTCATTTTTAATTTTTTTTGCTCCGCATCCGTCAGCGTACCTTGGGGCCGGATGTCGCGGGCAGTATAGTGAAACGGGCCGTTGGGGATTATCACCCGCGGGCTTGCCGGAATATTCGGCCATTTTTCTATTACGTTAGGGTGCCGCCAATCCTCGGCGAAACCCAGCCCGTAACGGGCAGCTATTTCTGGTGGAATACCGCGGCGGGCCATATATTCGGCTCCGGGGCTGTTGGGATAGGCCGCCTGCCAGCGCTGTATGTATGCCGTACAATCAATCGGAGCCGCGTTTGCGGCGGTAGCGGTATTTGTATTGCCCGGCGTTTGCGGGCGGCCTCGCGGGGACTCCCCTACCGCATCATCTACGCGTATGCCCAATACGTCGTACGTTTTTGAAAATATGTCTTTGTGCTCCGCCAAGCCGTAATCCATTCCTATAATCTCAAAAATATCATAATCCACCCCGCAGCTGAAACAGTGGGCGCGGTCGCGCTTGCCGTCGAAGCGCATGCTTGGGTTTTTATCATCGTGCGACGGGTTCAGGCACCGGAAGGGCTTTTTGGTGTTTATGCCCTTGCCTTGCAGATAGTGTTCGAGTCGCCTTTTGGCTTCTTCTTTTGCCTGTTCCCGTGTCATATTGTTCTTATTTTATACCTCCACGGCCATATTTTTTTATGAGCCGCTGTTTTTAGTTTTTTTCGGGGTTCGCCCTTCTAATTGGGCGTACCCCCCTTGAATATTCTTAGAATATTCTTGGAAATGCTTGGGCGAAAAGATGGCCCGTAAGTTATTGATTTATATTGCACAAAAATGCGTTTTGCTGTACGCAACCCCCAGATCTGCTGTGCGCAACCCCCGAATACGCTGGTGGATACCCCTGATTCGGCTGTGGGAATCCCCCAATTTGGCATGCTGTGCGCAACCCCCGGATTTAGGCTGTACGTCACCCCCCTTTTGAGCTTGAAATCCGCGGTTGCAGTGATTCATGCTCGGGTCACCTCTACAGGCTATTGTGATGTAAAGCCGGTTGTATACAATATCTGGATTAGGCTGTACGCAACCCCTTGATTAAGGCTGTACGTCATCCCCCTAATCAAGCTGTACGCAACCCCCGGATTAGGCTGTACGTCATCCCCCTAATCAAGCTGTACGCAACCCCCGGATTAGGCTGTACGTCATCCCCCTAATCAAGCTGTACGCAACCCCCGGATTAGGCTGTACGTCACCCCCCTTTTGAGCTTGAAATCCGCAGTTGCAGTGATTCATGCTCGTGTCACCTCTACAGGTTATTGTGGTGTGAAGCCGGTTGTATACAATATCTGGATTAGGCTGTACGTTACCCCCTAATCAAGCTGTATGCAACCCCCGGATTACTCCGTTCGTTGTCCCCCAAGCTGTGGGTTACCCCCGAATTTAGCTGTTTGTCACTCCCCCTTTTTTGGTTGTTTTTTTGGGAGCTGGCTTTGGTGGGGCCAGCTCAGGGTTGTCTTTCCATTTTATTATTACGTTGGCGGCCATGAATGCTTTGCCAGAATTTGGGCGCTTTCCGCCGTCTTGGTATTCCCATGTGTAGGCTTCAGTCTGAGCATCCATATCCCGCTCAAAGGGTTCTATCATGCGTCGGGTTACGTCCCTTGTAGTTGCCATTACCTCTTCGAGGGTAGGGAAGTCGGGGCAGGCGGCCAGCAGCGTGGAGATACCTATTACGTTTTCGTTGGATTGGCCGCGGTTCATGTGCCTGTGCAGCGCCGCTCGGCGACCCAAAAAGTAAGCCCAGGGATTGGCCTTGGCGTTGGCGGCCCGCAGTAGTACTACAGGGAACTGCATATAGAGAAGCCGCGTACTTTTGTTACTTAAAAGAACATCAAAAAATCCTCTCGTAAATTCATAGAATACTATGCCGTTTTTAATGCCCTTATCCCCTATTATACGCAGATTTCGGAAGTCTCCGCTTTTACCGCGTCCTACCCAGTTAATTGATGAGCCGAAAATTATGTCTAAGTCGCGCTCTACCTGCTGTCTCAGGCTTTTTTCATCCGACAGGCCCCTTTCTGCCATATATGTTTTTAACGAGAATCCTCCGCGCGGCTCACGAATCCCTGCCTCTGCTGCCGCTATCATCATGCGGTCAAATAGTACCGCCGCTGTTTGGCGCAACTCCCTTTGGAGCTTTTTCTTGCCACCGCTTTTTACATCGGCAATGGCGTCGAGTCCCGCGATGAAAACGTCAAACCCCTCTTTGTCGGATATTTTCAGCAATTTATCGAGACGGTCATACGTTACAATATGGCCACGGTTTTCTATCTTTCCCTGATCACCTTTTTTAATAAGCTCCGCTACCTGTGAAATGGGAATGTTTTTGGATAGTATGCCGTGAAATTTGTTTGTTACTTCATTTTGTATAAGGTTTACTACGACTAAGCGATCCGCCAGTTCTTTTTCCCGCGTTTCCTTTGCTCTTGCCGCGTCTTCAGGGAATAAATCCTGTTGCAATGGATCGTGTACCGTTTCCAGACGTGTGGCTTCGGCTCTGATTTCTGCCAGTTCCGCGTCTAGTATGTCAGCGATATCCTTGATAGTTAGCTTGCTCGTCAGTAGTTCGTCTGGGTTTCTGGCCTGCTCCCATTTCTCTTTCAAGCGTTCATATATAGTTTGTAATTCATCTCCGCCGCAACGGTCTTCATAGGCTTCGCGTACGGTTTTGTCCAGACCGTTCAGCCATTCCTGATATTGAGAGCTGTGTTCATTCCGTTGATCCATTTTTCTATCCTAGAAAAAGATTATCAAGTACAAAACCCCGTTTTTGCCAATCGGATCACTATCCTCCCTACGAGACGGGTCGTGTTATGACCCTTGTATCGCTTGTTGAACCGGCATCGCCGCATTGAACTGGCTGTTGCCCGGGGGGTGTAAGGGTTGTACCTCTCTCCCCTATTCGATGCGCCAGATAGCCTGATGCAGTTACGCCTATAGCCGTGGCATCCCCCTTGTTGCTGATAAGCGCACCACCCATAATAAGCCGTTTGTACCTGAACGGTTTGACAGCGGGTCGGGTTCATGACCGTTGAGGTCTTCCCGCTATCCGGATCGGTCACCTATAAAGCCGTCCCACCTGTTGAGTACGGTTCCTCTGGCCACCGCCAAGCCTTGGTTCGCAAGCGTACACATTAAATATAAATAATTTTCTGCTGGTGTGTTACAATTTTTTATATATCTTTTTAGCCCTTGTCCTCAAGGTAGATTCCAATCATTTGGTTTATGGCTTCGTTTACGGATATTTTCGCAGTAGCTGCCACTTTTTTGATTTGGTCGAAGGTTGAATGGGTGACATTGAGCTCAATCCGTTTCGAACGCGATTCCGGGGCCTGTATTCCGTGGACGTGTCCCCTGCCGCTCTCCCGTCCCCTGTCGCTGTCCCTGCGTCCGGTACCCGTCCCCCGCCCCTGTCTCCTGTTGCGTGGTTCCGTACCAGCATCACGTGTCCGTATCACGTGAGTATCACCCGTGTCCCTATCATGTGCTAGTATCACAGGACTGACTCCTGTGCCACCACCATGTATCCTTGTCCCGTGCCCCTGTCCTGTGCTCCTGTCCTGTGCTCCTGCCGATGTGTCTGCGGCCGGTCGGTCCATGCCTGGGCTCTGTGCCCCGTGGCCCTGCCCCGTGGCCACATCCTGTGCTCCTGTCCTGTGCTCCTGTCCCGTGACAACATCATGTGGTACTGGGGCGGAGTCTTTATGTGTGTCGTTGTTTTCGGGGATACCCAGTATTTTTCTGGTTGCTTTGCTGCTCCCGGCGGTATCTTTGTTTTCGAAAATCGAGAATTTTTTAGGCATTGCGCGTCCCCTTTGTGTTTTTCAGGAATTCGGCGACGAACGCGGAGTAGTCTTCCGCACCGGAGCTTTTTGGCGCGTACTCGAAGATAGATTGCCGCTGGGCCTGTGCTTCGCGGATGGCGGTGCAATCTCGAATGTATGTTTTATAGAGGCGCGTACCCATGTCGGCGGCAAGTTTATCAAAATCTTCGGCATAGTGCCGGAGCAGCACCCGCCGCTGTGTGTGCCTGGTTAGTAGGATTCCGTAAATCATCAGATTGGGGTTTGTGTATTCGCGGACTTCGTTTATTTGCCCGTGTATCTGCATGATGCCTTGGAATCCGTATTTGTCTGCGCCGGTGGGGATGATTACCCCGTCTGCCGCCGTTAGCGCGTTGATTGTAAGGACTCCCAGGGCGGGCGGGGTGTCGACGATTATGATGTCGTAGCGGTCTTTGATAGGGGAGAGGGCCTTTTTGAGGCGTTGTTCTCTGCCTGTGACGGCCGCCAACTCCGCATCTGCCCCTGCGAGGTCGAGGGAGGCCGGGATGATATCGCCGAGGGCGGTTGTCTGTATCGCCGCGGCGGCGTCGGTGCGGTTGGTTAGCACGTCGTACATGGTTGTACCAGTGGTGTCCGCGCCGGCGGTATCTGTGGTGTTTCCTTGAGCGTCCATGTCTACGAGGAGCACCCGCCGCCGTTTTGCCCCGAGCGCGACCGCCATTGCCGCCGCCGTGGTAGACTTTCCGGCCCCGCCTTTCTGGTTCGCGATTGCGATGATCATATTTTGTTCCCTTTCATACCGCACCTGCGGGGTTATTTTTGTCATGGGAATAAATATAGTATATAGGGGCATAAAAAGTCAAAAGAAGGCCTGATTTGTTTTTGGCGGGTTAGCGGGGTAGGGGAGTGGTGGTTGGTGGGAAGGAGGTAAAGTGCTGGGTTAAAGCCCGGCGGCTTCGTGATGAGGAGTCTGACGTTGGTTTTAGGGCGTTTCCAACAGTTGATACCACAGAGCGGATGAAGCAGTTGGAGGAGGGAAAACGAACGTTTTCGGCTGGAGCACCGTCCAAATCCCTGTCGGGACGGTTCCGTTGATGTCTACCCCGAGTACCTCATTTTGGTCGGTATAGAGCGTAAAAAGCTGTATTTTCCCTTGATTTCCCGTGTTTTCATGAAAAATTATGATTTTGAGGAATTCTGGATACTTCTTTTTTTAATAAAAAAATTGCATTTGAATCTCGCCATATATATCTTATTAGTAGTGGACTTTTAACCGTGGGGACTGTCGTGGCCGATTTTTACTCAAAAATAACCGCCCCTCTGGCCGGGTCCGATCCATTCGGGTCCGACGTGAACTACGATCTCGACTATGAGCGTCTCAAGGGCGAAATGGGGAAGCTCGGCGATATTGATGCCGATCTCGTAGAGTCGCTGTCACTAAATATTCTGACGGGAAAGTCCAAAGATGCGCGTGCGTTGGCATTTCTCGCCTATTCAATGCTCAGAAAGGGCGATTTTGGCCGCTTGGCCGACGTTTTTAGCGCATTGGCGGCATACTGTCAGGACGATTTTGAGCGGATCTACCCCCGCCGGGAGGGCGCGAAAGTCGCGGCTTTACGCTGGTTTGCGGAGTCTCGTTTCAGCGGGCAGTGTGAAAAGGTAGCCGTGACTGCGGCGGATGCTCAAGATATGGCTCGCCTTGCGGAGGCAATCTTAAAATTGAGGTCGGCGTTGGATAAAAGGCTTTCCGATTCCGCGCCCCCGCTCTCCTTATTATATAAGCGGGCGGCTGAATGGCAAAAATCGGCGGAAAACGCGGCGAAACAAGCCGTCGCCCCAGTCGAACCGCCCGTAGGTGTTAATGATGCAAAAAGCGTTCGTAGCGACAGCGGCGTTAGCAGTCCGCAAAAAGCTGTTGATAATGACGAATATCAAGAGATACTTCAATGTATCAAAAAGGTAGAAACATTTATTATAAACCTAAAACAGAGAGCGGTGGTATAATATGACCGGAAGTTTTCAAAACGAGATCCCTGCGGCGCGGATCAACTTGAAGTTGGATGTAGGCACCAATGGTGCGAGCAAAAACGTCGAGTTGCCGTTAAAATTGCTGGTTATGGGTGACTTCACACAACAGGAAAAGGATGGGCGTCTGGTCGATAGAGAAAAAATCTCCATCGACAAAAACAACTTCCAGCAGGTCATGGCAGACTTTGGTCTCAACCTCTCGTTTACGGTAGAAAACAAATTGAATAGTGATGGCGGAGATATACAGGTTGATATACCTATGACGAGTATGTCATCCTTTAAGCCGGAAAACGTCGTGTCCGCCGTGCCGGCGCTGAGCAGGCTTCTTGCGGCCAGAAACCTGCTGAAAGATCTGAAATCGAACCTGCTCGATAACAGAGAATTCCGCCGCCGCCTTGAGGAGCTGCTCAAGAATCCCGAAACCGCGCAGAAACTGCAGGGTGAGTTGCATAGAATTGTTCCTGAATTGGAGGATAAAACATGTCAGTAAAAGTTGCTGTTGCGGAAGTTGAAACCGCCGAACAGGAAAAAGATTCCGGTTTGGGGTACATATATCAGACCATGAACATCGCTCCGCCCGAAACAACGGTGGCCATCTCCGACTACCGTAACCCGCAAGTGCTCGCGGAGAGCAATGCGAACGAGCGAATCGGCGCTGCCCTCGCTTTTTTTGTGGATAGTGTGATCGAATCGGAGATTGTAGTCGACAAGATCGACAAAGTCGTTTTGGACGCGCAAATCGCGGAACTTGACCGCCGTATTTCGTTGCAGCTTGATGAGATCTTGCATGCGCCGGAGTTCCAGAAATTGGAATCCGCGTGGCGCAGCCTTGAGTTTCTTGTACAGCGTACCGATTTTCGGAAGAATGTCAAAATCAACATCATCGATACGTCTAAGAGTGAGCTCTCGGAAGACTTCGAGGATGTTCCCGAAACGATCCAGTCGGGGCTGTATAGGCACGTATATACCGATGAATACGATACCCCGGGCGGTGAGCCTTACGCGGCTATGATCAGCAATTTTGATTTCAACTCCAATCCTGCCGATATTGCGCTCTTGCAGGAGATATCCAAAGTTGCGGCTTCATGTCACTGCCCGTTTGTCGGTGCGGCTACACCCGAATTTTTCGGCAAGAAGAACGCGGCGGATGTAACCAAAATTGAAGATCTGCATAACTACATGGAGCGTTCGGAGTTCCTGCGCTGGAACTCGTTCAGGCAGAGCGAAGACAGCCGCTACATAGGTTTGACGTTGCCGCGTTTTTCGCTCAGGCTGCCTTACGGACCGGACACGTCGCCGGTCAAGGAATTTGTATACCGGGAGAATGTTGCCGGCGCAGACAATAACAAGTATCTGTGGGGCAGTGCGGCGTTTGCGTTCGCGTCCAATATGGTTCGCTCTTTTATAGATAACGGTTGGTGTGTTCAGATCCGTGGTCCGGAAGCTGGCGGACGGGTTGATAATCTGCCGGTACACGTATTCAATGCCGGCCGGGGAACAGAGGTGAAAATCCCCACCGAAATTCTGATACCTGAAACCCGCGAGTTCGAGTTTGCGCAGGAGGGTTTTATCCCACTGTCGTTCTACAAAAACAGGGACTACGCGTGTTTCTTCTCGGCCAACTCCACGCAAAAACCGCAGGAGTACGATGACCCGAACGTTACCGCTAATATGAGGATAAATTCCCGGTTGCCCTACATATTCCTTATATCGCGCATAGCTCACTATCTGAAAGTAATCCAGCGCGAAAATATTGGTTCAACCAAAAGCCGCGTGGTGCTTGAGGAAGAACTTAACCGCTGGATAAAGAGACTTGTTACAGAAATGAATGATCCGGGTCCCGACCTCATAGCAACACACCCGTTGAAAGACGCGGAAGTCCTTGTTAGCGAGATTGAGGACAATCCAGGGTTTTTCAAGGTCGGTTTGTCGGTGATTCCGCACTTCCAGATAGAAGGGATTGATATAAACCTTTCTCTTGTATCAAAATTGCCGAAAGGAAAGGCTTAGTGAGATTAACGTAGAGAGCGGTTGTAAAGCCGCCCTCTACATTATTATAAAAATCAATAAAAAAGGAGCAGAAAAATGCCTACACCCGCCTACATGTGGATGAAGGACGATTCCGGAAAAAGCGTTGACGGTTCTGTCGATGTGGCCGGAAGAGAAAAAAGCGTCGAGGTTCTCGAATTCGAGCATCAGGTACGCATGCCCACGGACCCCGATACCGGCAAACTCACCGGTACGCGTAAGCACGAGGCAATACGCCTCCTGAAAGCGATTGATGCCTCATCGCCCTACCTTTACGGTGCGGTGTGTAAGGGTAAGACGTTTAGTGAGGTGATCATCAGGTGGTATAAGATCAACGATGCCGGTACCGAAACGGAATATTTCAGTCACAAGTTGGAGGGCGTAAAGATCTGTTCCGTCCGTCCCATCATGTACAACGTGAAGGACTCCTCTAAGGAGAAGTACGAGCATATGGAAGAGGTGCAGTTGCGCTACGAAAAAATCACGTGGGTCTATGCCGATGGAAATCTGCAAACATCCGACGCGTGGCAAGATAAGGCGTAGCGCCGTAACGTTCTGCCTTAGAACGTTTCATCTTGACTCCGGGGTGTGGGCGGGTTCACGAGAACCCGCCCATTTTATCGGGGAGATTGGTGTGTTTCGTTATGACCAATGATGTATATTTTGAAGAGGAACTCCGCTACCTGCGGGAAGAGGGTGAGCGTTTTGCGCGGATGTATCCGCAGCAGGCGCGGCATTTAAATTTGGATTCCGTCAAGGGTGGAAGTTCGCGTATTGAACGCCTGTTCGAGGGTTTCGCGTTTTTGAGCGCGGGAATAAAGAAGCGGTTAGACGACGGTTTCCCCGAGCTAACGGAAGGTTTGGTTGAAATGCTCTGGCCGCGGTTGCTGGAGCCTGTGCCGGCAACATGCATAGTGGAATTTACGCCGCGTCCCGGAGTGCTTCAAGGTAGCCATACAATAAGTAAGGGGACGGAGATGTTCACCGCGCCCGATTCCGAATCCGCTGTAAGTTGCCGGTTTTTGACGACACACGATGTAATCATAAACCCGCTTACGCTTGATAAAGCGGAATGTACAACGGGTGCATCCGGCAAAGATGTGCTGACACTCACGTTCAAAATAGACCCAGGCATACACCCCGAGTCGTTGCGGCTGTCACCGTTGCGATTGTACATACGAGCAGATCTGGTATCGGCGCTGCGGGTAAGAAAATCGCTCTTGCGTGATGTGGAGGAGGCGGTCGTTAGGGATGATCTCGGACGAACGGTGCGGCTTGTTCCCCAAGATACCTTTGTCGAAGGCGGTTTCGCGGAATCGGACGACCTGTTTCCCGAACACCAAAACGTCAACCGCCCGCTCAGCCTGATCAGGGATTATTTTACATTCCCTGAACGTTTTTTGTTTGTGGATATCTTCGGGCTTGATTCCCTTCCCTGCGGCGACAAGCCGCCGTCGACATTATCTCTCGATGTGCGTTTTGACAGAAAAATTCCCGGCGGTGCAATATTAACGAAGTCCTGCCTTAGACTTTACTGCGCCCCGGCGGTGAACGTATTTCGACGCGATGCCGAACCGCTATATATAGATGGTGAAAAAAACGAGTACGACATAATTTCCGATGCGGCGCGCCCCAAGTGCTACGCCATCCGTTCTGTAGAATCGGTAACGGGCATAGACGCGGATACCGGTGAGCGTCGCGTATACAGCAAATTTCGCAAGCCGGGCGCACCGCGGTCCTATTCATTGCGCCGCGAACGCCAGCCGGACGGTGATCAACGCATAAAATTGTCTATGAATGGCCGGCAAACCGAAAATGGACGGGTCATAAGGGAGATGCTTCACATAGAATCTTGGCAAACCAACGGCACTCTGGCCCGCAAAGTGGCCATCAATGGCGGATTGTGTAAACCCGCGCCGAGCTTTCCCAATTTTATCACATTCGAGAATATCACTTCACCCAATAACCCGGTCTGTCCGCCGAGCAGTGACGAGTACCTGTGGATATTCATGTCACATTTGTCGAGTATGTACTCCGATTTTAATGATCCCGAAAAATTGAAAAGCTTTTTGTATGCGTATGACTGGATAGGTATGGGTCAGCGAGGTGGGACGAGAAGCGGGGCTGACGCATGGGGAAAACGCCCGGAAGTAGAAGCCATCCTCTCCGTCACGTTCAAACCGGTAGACTTGGCAGTCGACAGAGCAGTAATAAGGGGAACGGAGATGAATGTCGGCATAGACGAGAATGCCGCGACGGAAGAGAGCCTGTTCTTATTGGGAACGGTTCTGGCCAGAGCGCTATCGTGCATGGCCTCGATAAATACATTTTTACGGCTGGTCTTCACGATGTCTATCTCCGGCAGGACGTTTGACTGGTGCTGTCAGGCGGGGGAGAGAAGGGGGTAATTGTGGACAATCTGCAAAAATATATCACCGAAAACTATCACCAGTTTGATATACTGCAACTAATCGACATAGTACGGGAGCTTTTTTCAAGTGAAAAAGTTCTTTTTGAAACGGATCCATCCTTCGCGTTTCCGCCGAGCGATGTCAGCGCGTTAGACATAAGCGATCCGCGGCAGGTTAAGATCCGCTTGCCGATGGCGAACCTTTTGGGCATTACCACCCCGTTGCCAATAGGAATCACCGACTATGTCAACCGTGACCGCAAGAACTCTGAGCCGTTGCAGGCGTTTTTCTCTATAATGCAAAATCGTATCCACCGTATGTGGATCGACGCGCTACGTAAATACAAGGTATGGCGCGAGGCCGGAAATCCGGCGATGCAAATATTCGAAAAAATGTCCGCTCGGTCGCTCGAACACTTTGAAGATTACGATTTATTCTGGCTCTCTGCCTTTTCCCGCAGAACTCGTAGCGCCGATGACTTGAAGCGGATTATTTCGTCAATATGGAAAGACATTCCGGTACGCATAGAGGAAAATGTCGGCAGATGGACGACCGTAGAGAACCGCCGGCCATTAGGTCACGGGTTGCGTTTAAGCAAATGTGCGGTTGTTGTCGGTTCAAAGGTCTTTGACCGTACTGCAAAGATTCGGATATCGTTGGGTCCGGTCGACATTAATACATATAAATCGTTTCTCCCGAACTTAAGCAACTATCGGTTGCTTAAGAACATACTATCCCAATATATCAACGAGCCATTGATTTGCGAACTGGAAATATCATGCTACCAGTGCGATTTCGATATGGCAAGGCTTGGGAGTGGGGAAGCGGGTGGGTCAGACAAATCAAAAAACAGTGTGGAATTAGGTAGAACAATGATACTGGGGCGCCGCAGAAACCTAGACAACACGATTCATCGGTATCGAACTGTTATTTTTGAAAAATTTGCGGAAACGGGTACTTATTCTTAAATAATTTCATTGTGAAAGGTAAATTATGTATATTTTTAGACAAACTCAGGCTGATTCTATAAATACGGGAGAGATACTCACCGAAATTCATGGTATGATCGATGCTCACGCGTATCACAACGGCGCGAATACGTATCCGCCGCAACTGAAGTATGTGTGCAATCCGAATGATGGATGGAATGAGATGCCAACGGTAGGAGAATTAAGAGAACGTAACGAATTTCCGGAGTTTTATACAAAAAAAATGGGTGATGAACTAGCCAGGTTGAATTCTATGGCAGGCTATAAAGACTTTATCCTTCGTAGGATATGGTTGCTTTTAGCTAAGAAAAAAACAGCTGATGAAAGAGGGGAAAGGTTATCAACAGAAGATGAAAATGAATTGCTTAGGTTCAGATTTCTGCACCAAGAAATGTATAGAAAATTATCAAAAGACGAAGAAAAAAAAATACGCGAACTAGGGGGAAGGCCAACAATGAATATTCCGAGTTTGGTCATAGTGTCAACAATGGATATGGAATTTGCCCACCATAGTGGATACGAAGGGATACCTATATCCGTAGCCGAAAATAGCGCATTTCAATCGTGGAGACATCAAATACGAGACACAGAAGAGGCGGCAAAGGCTAACCCACTTCGTTTGTTCCCGTTATTTTCTTATGATCCGCGTCGATATCGACGTCCAAGTGTTCAACACCGTCAGTATAATTCTGGAGTATTTAATAGTGTGCGGTTTCCATATAATTATAGTGATGGAGATAACTTCACTTGTGAACCATGGGATAATCCATTTAATAATATTGCTGGGTACAACAATTCAAGAGATATTAATAAATTTTGGCTTGGGTTCAGCATGAATCCGCAACTAGGGTTTCGGCCACTTGATGAGCGTTGCCCATATCTTCCGGAGTTTTATAAAGAATGTCAAATCAAACAAATACCGATTCATGTTCATTGCACACCGGAAGGGTTCGTTACACATGAAGCTGCGTTGTATATAGAAGAGTGTGCGAATAGAAATCTGGGTAATACGGTTGCAAATGACTGTGGACGGACTCTTGCCAGTACTATGTTTGCAGGGAAAGAAGATGTTGCTGAAAATAGCGAGTTGGACCATTTTTATAAAAACTATGGCCACCCCCAGAATTGGTGGCAGGTGTTGGATAAATTTCCAAATCTTCGCGTGTGTCTTGCCGGTTTTGGTGGAAATAGTGAATGGAGACATGAATCTATGCAAACGTGGCTTGGATCTAATTTTGAGAATAGCCCGTTTTTGCCACCAAGAGAATGGATAAGAAGCATGATCATACTTGCGTGTAAGTACCCTAATGTTTACATTGATATTTCAGGTCTTGATATCAGCAACGCGGTCATTGGGTCTGGGCTAAAATGGATGTTAGAATCTATCGCGCATGAAGATCGTGGTTTCGGTTGCTTGAAAAACAAATTGATATTTGGTAGTGGTTGGTATCACTCATATTTGTCTGGTACTATTAAAAGGGTAGATAATGTTGGTTATAATAATTATTGTAATGAGGTCGGGAGATTCATTAGTAACATTGACGCAGATTTATGGAAACGTATTTCTCTTATTAACACGTGGATATTTTATCGGTTGACAACAGATAAAATTGATGAAATATGTACAGCTTTAAATGTAGAGGCTCATAGTAATATTAAAGCCAAACTTATTCAAATAAGTAGAGATATTTTTAGTACGACGGATGAGGATAGAACGAGAGAATTTGACGAGAACAGGCCCAGAATCATATTTCCTTTGTTAACAAAGCCATTGAATGACGAGGACCGCGGGATTTTTCTTCCGGAGCAGTATTGTTGGCGAGCACCGGTAAGAACAAATCAAACAACATATCGTGCAAATAGAAGTGGAGGTCGATCTCACAAGGGCCGAGATCTTTACGGTAACGCGGATCTCCGTTATATGCGTGCTGGGAGGATAGGTGATAATAGAACATTGCTTTTTCGTCATGAACGAGAGCAGATTGCGCCTTTCGAAGATGATCCGCCAACGACTATTGTTGCAATATGCGATGGATCTGTTGAGAAGATAAGAAAATTTTATAATGAGACATGGTATGTAATTGTGTTACATAACTTACCGAACCTGTGTGGCGGTATAGACGAGTTTCGTATACTATATGGTGAAGTAGCCCGTGACAGTATTACAGTTGTTGAAGGCCAACGGCTAATACAAGGACAAGAAATCGCAAAGATTGGAGAATTAATCACTAGTAACAATAGACATAATTATGAAAAATCTATTGCGTTCAATCGGGAATTTTCTACTCAACGACCAAAGGAACACGATGGTGATATAATAATTAATATGCTTCATTTCGAAAGACTTATTAGCGTGAGTCGGGAGAACACATCGGACCCGTTGGATACATTGATAGATGGTTATGGGAATTCATTTAGTCGTAGTTCGGTTACTACGGATATAGGAGTTGATTGTCAAAAGAAAGGAAATCTATCATGTATAAACCAAAGACATTGTTGGCATGTTTTGTCGCAATTGTCCTAGTTGTAGTGGGGTGTGAATGTGGTGGGGAAAAGAAGAATGAGCATGTGGAATGGAAAGAGAAGGATGTTGCATATAACGAAGATATTGCCGTTACCGATACGTTACAAGGTAGCATAACTCTGAAAAGTGTAGCGAAAATGCATGGAAGCAATGATGGTGATAGCTCTGTTGCCAATGTTGTCACATCACAAAGTCGTAGTTGTTTGGATACCGATTCTGTTTTAGTAGCCACGTTTGTTGATACACTACTACGTGGTGTGAATATTGAGATGATATTAATCACGAATGGAGATGGTACGTGTAATGACCGGACTTTCTACATAGGTAAATACGAGGTCACGCAGAGACAGTGGAAGTTGGTTATGGGCGATGATAATAATCCATCGCATTTTAGGGGTGATCGTTTGCCTGTTGAGAATTTCAGTGTTGATGATATGCAAGAATTTATTTTGAAGCTGAATTCGATAACCGGCAGAAACTATCGTTTACCGGGAGAAGAGGAGTGGAAAAATGCCGCTTCTGGCGGCGTGAAGAGCGAGAGGTATAGATATGCCGGAAGCAATAACATTAGAGACGTCGCTTGGTATTATGAGAATGCTGGAGATAATTTTTTGGATGAAAAAAAAGATGTTGAGGATATTTACGAATATCCTGTTGAAGAGCAGCTTTCCGATAATGCCAGAAAAAACAAGAATCGAACGCATCCTGTTGGCACTAAAAAGCCTAATGAGCTTGGTATCTATGACATGAGCGGTAATGTTTGGGAGTATGTATATCGAACATATAGGTGCAATCACCCCTATCCAGCAAGTGAATGGTGTCGTAGACTAATACTTATGGGTGGTAGTTGGGCCAACGGCGAGACGGAATGCCGCCTCACATCCGAGTTGTATTCTGGTTTCTTCTATGGTTCAATAGGCTTTCGCATTGCCCATTCTGCGTGTTCTTGTGTTGGTTCTAAACGTGGGATGAGTTCTGCTGACCACGGGGCAAGATAAGGCTGGAAACGAATACAATAACGGATAGCGCTAATGAGGTACTTGTGGAGACGAAAAACGTAAATATTATTTTTGCACGTTTCATAAAATAAAAATGTCGGAAAAATATGTTGTCATTGCCCCATGATGATGCCTTACCGCTGTCCCCTCAAAACCTTCGCAGGCACGTTAAACCCCCGTGTAATTGACTCATCAAACAGCGCCGTTGCGTTACTTTGGACTACAGATGTTACATGGGCGGTGTAGATGTTTTGAACGTTTATGGACCAGCGGGCATTGTAGCGGCTTCGCGCCAGCGGTTCAACCTTGGCAGCGTCAAATAAACGGGCAAGCGACCACTCTCCGGCAAAGCGAAGCTCTCCAGCATCCTTGCCGGCAGCGGAAGATATTCGCAAAACAACGGTCTCAGAAGCGCCTGAGGAACGGGTTACTGCTACCGGAAGGCCGCCGGTAAAATCAAATGGTTTTTCCCCAATCGAAAAGCGCACGGAGCCAAAACTTGACGTAAAGGGGGAGAAGGAGATATCTTGCTGTGATGCTCCATCGCTTCTGAAAAAAGCGGTGGCGATCTTGTCGGCGCGGTTTATGCTGTGCAGCGCCTCATCGCTCACAAAAACAGAAATAGGCGGCGCGGCAACCGGTATCCAACCCTTCGGTGTCCGCTCAATAAGGCCGGAAAGGCTTTTGTCGATATGCTTCCACAGTATCCCGCTTTGTGGTTTGAAAAACTCCTCAAAATCGCTATACGGAGCGTCAGGAGCGTTTTTATCGAACGGATACCGGGCGGCCAGCTTTTCATTGAAGTATTTGGTAACCTCGCCGGACCAAGCCTCCTCTAATTCGGCGGATACGGCTCTGGCTAATATGGTTGTGGCGTGGTCGAGCGGGGCTTCAAGCAGACGTTTGACTATCTGCGAAGCCTCATCGGGCATATTGACGTACGCCCCGGCGAGATTCTTGCGGGATTTTGATATAGGATTCTCTCCGCCGCGTACCGCGAACGCGGCAGCGAAACCTCCGCGCTCGGCGGATTGTTTTATAACTTTCGATAATTCGCTCAAATCGTTGCGATACTTCAAAAATCCATCCCCTGTCAAAAATTCATCTATTGGCCCGAACGTCAATTTTGCCTCGGTGAAAGGATCGGGCACATTCCGTGTAAAATTGAGCAGGTCGCCGCGTACTTTGTTTGCCATACCTGAGATCTGTCCGGTAATATCCGCCAACGATGTCTTTTTAGACGGGGCCTCCGGCATCGTAACATCCCGTGGCGGTTGTGTCGCTAAGGAACAGGCGATGGCAAGCGTCCTGCCTAACTCGGATTTTTGCAAAGAGAGCTTCTCCAGATCGCCGGCGAATGTTGTCAAATCGGATGGCAGGTTTAACGCGGTTGCGCGAATAAAGTCAAGCCACCGATTGCGCATATCACGTGCATAGAGCGTTACCAATTCAGAAAGCAGTTTTTCCTCGTCGACCGGTACCCTTGCCGGTCCAGTTACCCAGTTGTTTTTGAAAGGGTCTTTAGACGCGTCAATGAGCCCTGCGTAGACGGTCTGTTCCCAGCCTTCCCGCGTGTAGAGAGTGCTCACCTCTCGGTCGTGGTGAACGAGTTCGCTTTTACCGGCGATCCTGTTCATCGGAACGGCGCGGGGCGGTGTGCGCAAACGCTCCATAGTTGCGGAATAAATTGTCTCAGCCCGCGGTGTACGGGCAAGTTTATCACGAGCGGCTGATATAACCCTCTCATTTGACGGCACAGACAATAAACCGTTGGCCGCAAATACCATTACCGCGCGGATGTTGTCCTGCAGGATCTTTGAGTCTATAGAATTGTAATGCTGGCCAAGGGACAGCTTCAGAGACCGTTCCACGACCTCGGTGACCGCCGCGATGTCAAACGTTCCACCGTCTGGCGGGTATCCACCCGTGAGTATCAGGTATGCCTCAAGGGAGCGGTAAAGCCGCTGATGCTCATCCGCCGTCGGCTCGCCGCCGCGGTCTGCCCTCTGTTGGATAGACGTTTCAAGCCGTTCGGCGGCCGGGGTGGCCAAGATTTCTTTCGCGGCTGTCAGATATACGTCCTCAATCGCCGCACGGGCCTTGCCGGTTCCAAAAATCACCCTGCCTGGGGGGACATACTTATTTTGCAGAAATTCGTACGACTGAAACAACGTAAATAACGCTGCGTACTGGTTTTCGAGCGTTGGCTCGGTTTCCAGCAGGGCGGAGAGTTCCGTCTGAACGTCGCGCAGATGCTGCGCGTCGCGAAGGCCGCTTCCGGGGATCAATATTCCCGCTATGACCCAGCATAAAACAACAAACAGAGTGTGGCAAACCTTTTTGACGTGGTGAAACAGCGTACCCTCCCCGGCTTCACGTATCTTATGCTTCGCGCGGGGGATAATCTCGCCGAAAAGGGTGCGGTTTGAAAACACTACCGGTTTATCCGGTTCGCTTGCACGATCCATCATACTTGGGGTGAAGAAAAAACCTCCAAACAGCGGACGGTCGCGGCCTCTATCTACAAAAAAAGTCTCCACAAACGAGGATAGTTTGTCCTCGGCAAGCAGAAATTCCTGCGTCAGGCGTGAGATAGCCGCTCGCTCTCCTACAATGCCGGCCTTAGCTGGCTCGGAACGGTTAGTTGTGGCTAACTCAATATGATCATCAAGCGCACCGGGCTGTTTTTCAAGCATTTCACGGCGGTTGGCGTCAACTACCCCCAACACGCAAAGATCCGCCAGAACGTCATAAACTTTCTTATAATGCGATGAAAAGAGGTCTTTGGGGGGCTGTTTTAACACGCCGTCGCCATGAACAAGCGATCCAACGTAAGGCATCCGCTCAACAGCGCTCTTGTCCGAAAACAGCTCGCGGAATCCCTCAATCTTGTCCGATTTGTTGAAAATGAGGTATACGGGTACCCGGTACCCGGTCATGAACACGATGTTGTCAGCCTGAGCGCGCAGGTCGGACGCGATTTTGTTGATCCGCGCCAAATCGGATTTTAAGAGGTCGGCGATGTCAACAACCATCAGTACCCCGTCTATAGCCCGCCGCCTCCACAGCCTGTTTTTCTTCAATTCCGCATAGAATGCCTCCTGTCGATTCACGGGGGCGGCTTGTTTTTTCTTGCGATCCTTCTTTTTTTGTTTATTATTTCCGGATTCAGCCTGCTTCTTATCCTGAGGCATTGGTTGCCCGATACCGCTAATGCCCGACACGTATACCGCGTTTTCCGAGAAAAACCACACTGGTGTATCACGCCGGGATATTGAGCTGCCGTCGGGGTGCAGATATTCGCAAGCCAGCCCCGATTTGGCTAAAAGCGTCGTTTTGCCGGCCCCCTCGCTGCCGCAAAGCAGCAACATGGGGCGGCTGGAAAGTTCGATCCTTCGGAAGAACGTCATCATAGGAAATTCTCCAGAAAATTCAGAAAATCAACAAGCGATGACAGGTAAACGGTTACGGCCACGACCATCAGCACCGAAAAAGCGGCAAACAGGCCCTTCCGCAGGCTCAGAAACTTCTTCCACGCGCTCCCGCGCCCGGCCAGCGCCGGTACCCCACGTCCGGTTAGCCTAATATCGGTCAGTTTGGCTCCCAAATCCTCAAAAATAGCCCTAAGACCGCTCTGCCCACCCGTGCCGTACATCCCCTTGAACCCCAGCGCGAGGCAGACGAAGTACAATTCAAGCAGGCGCCCATTGCCCTCCGGCGCGTCGGTGAGCTTTTTGAGCCGTGAGAAAAAGCCCGTTCCGGCGACCACCTCCCCGAAATAACGCAACTGCAGCGGGTTTGCGATCCACCGGGAGCGGTACTGTGGCATGGCCATGAGCGCCTCGTCCGCCATCGCCGCGAGCGGGTACAGCATCTCCCGTACCTTGTCTACGGAAGACCGCTCCACCTCGCAAAGCCGTATTGCCGCGTCAAATTTCGCGCAAAGCCCCCCATGCAGCTTATCTGCGTCAGCGGCGGCAGACGGCGATTTTATCGCGTCCGTGACCGTAACGATGATATCTGCGCATATTTTATCGACTTGACAAGGATAATCGCTATCCATCTATAACTCTCCATCCTGCCCGGTAATTTATAGCCATTCACTAAAAATACACAATATGCGAGAATAGAGCCAAATAATTGTCAAAAAATGTTGTACGGCTCTTTTTTACAAAAAAGTCGCTTTTTGCGCTTGCGAAACGTTATATTATAAGTGTAGGATATCTTAATGGGGGAGCCATACCCGCGCAAAGACCTAAGGTCAACCAGAGCAACTCCGACCAGGGTGGTGGGGATTCTCGGCGGATCAAGGTAGTATAGTTGGATGAGGTTTCGGACGTCAGATCCTACACTAGATGATATATCCTTGCTGTTTATATCTGTGATTTGATAAAAAAAATGGTTAATAATTTTTAACATTTTTGTATGAGGGGTGAATTATGGGGGGGACTGTTTCGGTTTCGGATAATTCTGTACCCGCAGATTCTATATCTCAGGGAGCGCCTGTAATCAAAATATACGGCATGATAGACGCTCATGCGCATCATAATAGTCTGGTTACATGGCCAGCGCCGTTGAGGTATGTACAAATTGATAAAGCCACGGAAAGTGATGAAAAAATCCATATTATTGATGCTATGACTGCTCAGGCGAGAATGGTGACGATAAGAACAGGCGAAGACGTAGATATTCGTCATCTTCTAACTGCAGATATCGGTGATTTCATTGTTAAATTGAACACATCTATGTACAATGAAAACAATAGCGGATTTTTGCACTTCAATTTAATAAAATTATCTGAAATAAGGAGAGAAAGAAAAGAGTTGTTAAGGATGGGGGGTGAAAAGAAGAGGTTAGAGTATCTAGAAGAAGAGGAAAGGGCTCTTAGGGAAAATATGACATATGCCGATCGAACAAGCATCCCAAGTTTGGTAATAGCCTCAACAATGGATATGGAGTTTGCGCACTATGCCGGATATGATGGTACTATAATACCGTGCGATGCCACGAGCGTATTTCAGGGATGGAAAGTGCAAGTTGCGGATACGGAAATGGTTGTTGAATCCAATCCATTTCGTTTTTTTCCGTTTTTTTCTTACGATCCGCGCCGTTATCGATATTCTGAAATGAACGAGGGTTGCGAGAAGTGGAACTCCCCATTCGCGTATATCGTTGGAAGCAACGATTCCGAAAGCAAAATCCACAAAATCTGGCTCGGATTCTGCATGAATCCGCAGCTTGGCTTCAGGCCATTTGATGAATTCTGCGAACATCTCCCGCATTTTTACAAGAAATGTATGGATGATAATATCCCGATTCTTGCTCACTGCGCTCCGGAAGGTGTTACTACCCACGATGCGAACTCGTATAAAAGATTTGATATTAGTAAGATAAGTGAGCGCATAGAAAAGGATGAAAAACGATGTAAAATGATAATAGAAAAAAAGTTGTCGACCTATCAAAACGACACGATTAGAAGCGGTATGTATCGCGGTATAGAAAAAGTTGTAAATGACGCAGAATTAAACCATATCTATATGAACTACGGACATCCAAGAAATTGGATTCCTGTGTTAGAATATTTTCCTAAACTTCACTTGTGTCTCTCCGGGTTCGGCGGAAACAGCGAATGGCAACATGAAACTATGAGGGAATGGGCTAAAAGTGATATCTGTAAAGATAAAAAATGTGAGGAATGTAAACGTAAGAATGCAGGCCGAAAATGTGTATATGCGGAAGATGCCAAACTGCCAACAAGACAGTGGATCAGGTGTATCATCAAGCTTATAGGCAAATATAATGATGTCTATACCGATATTTCTGGCCTTAACATCTATAATGATGATGTGCGGTCCGGATTGGATAAATTATTGAGAATGGTTCATAGCGGTCATGAAGGATGCAAACACCTAAGAGATAAACTGATATTCGGCAGTGACTGGTATTTTACATATCTGACAGATGTGTCTATGGGTAATAGCAGCGTTCCGCATAATTACAATAACTATTGCCGTAAATTTAAGGCCCTTTTTAGTGAGGTCGACGATACCGGAAAATTCTGGGAACGTGTTTCACTTATAAACCCGTGGTTTTTTTATACGTTATCGGATGGAGATGATGAGAATAAGAATAAAATCAAAAAAATGTATACAGAGTTAACAAAATTAGTGAAAAACAACGAGAAGCATACGACAATGTTGAATGATATGTATAATAAGGTATTTAATGGAGATGGGGGACTTATAAAATACGTATCCAGCCGTAAAGAAGGTTCTCCCGATGGAACACTTCCGCAACGTGAGGTGGCTGATAATGGGAGTTCCCACGTGGGAACGTCTGAACAGGATGAAGACTTGATTGCTGTTGAAGAACAAGTTGTGATAGTGCGGCAAGATAAAAATGGACTCTACATCCCCGACTCGGAAAAATTGAAAGAGATCGTTGAAAACGTGGTGACGTGGGTTATAGAAGAATCTGGCCGTACTTATGCTGAATGTCCAAATAAGAAATCTTGTACGAAGAAAGATAGCGAGTGCCCACAAAAATGTTCTAAAAACGCAACCGCAGGGCGTACTGGTCCAATAGCAGGATCTATATGTAAGAAGCGTTGTGAACGTATGCTTATGGCTTGTAGTCATGGTGTTCGAGAGGCGTTTAAAAGGCTTACAAATAGTCACGAGCTCGAAAATAAGATGGCTAATGACATATATGAATATTTGCATATGGCCACTAATTTTACACAAATAAAAATTGATGATATGCAAAGATATGCGAATGAAGGACATATCGTGATTGCGGCAGCACGTGAAGACGGACACGGGCATGTTGTAATGGGGGTTCCTGGAGAGGAGATATCTGGGAAATGGGATGGGGATAGGGAGAATGATAGTCGCAAAACAGTTCCTGTCGTGATGGAGACTGGTTCAGGAAAGCGAGAAAAAAGTATTGGAATCAATTATTCTTGGGGTTTAGCTGCTCAAAAAAACGTTGTATTCTACAGATATAACCGAACTACCTCATCAGAAGACGCAGGAGAGACTAGCCGATGACAAAAAAGGCTGCTACTATACTTTTATTGATGGTAATTAATGTAAGTACCAACCATAACGATAATGCCTATATTGATTTTGTTGGGTATGATAGGCAAATACCCATTTTTAGCTCTGGTAAATGTGAGGATAAGCAAGGGTGTTTTAGTGACAGCGTTATGTACAAATATATTAGCGGGCGATTAATGAAACTGGATTGGTTTGCTCCAACTGGAACTAAATTATTATTGGTAAGAGATAGTATCTATGTTTTTAGGGAGAGTGTTGATAGCCAATTGATCAGATATCATTTTAAATTGGACGGAGGAAAAACAATTACTTATTGGGATGCAAGATCTAACGCGAGCCCCATCGCGGCGATGAATGATAACTTTTTTTTTATTGTAGGAAAGAGTAATCGTAGTGGTGTTAGTACTATATATCGCGTCAATTACCGCACATTGACCACTATTGATACATTTAAGATTAACGAATTCTATCCGGTATTACTTGGCGCCGATAATAATTATTTATATTTTGTAGATCAAGACCCTGATGAGACTGGTCCAGAAGGGAGTTTGTATCGAATGGATATCAAGACTGGTATCACAGAAATGATTATATGGAATACTAGCAACGCTACAGAGTATATGGCGATGGCAGTTTCATTAAATTTAATCTACGTATATGGAGCGGTCGTGGATTATAACAAAAACTTGTACGCTATCTCTCCAGATAGGGCGAGTAGTGTGGATATTGGGATATTTTACTCGTATGAAGATAGAGCCTTTATACTCTCGAATGGTGAAATGGATATTAATAAATGGCGTATCCGTTACCTTGATGATATTCACGAATGGATATCATATTCAGAACGTATGCCGTCATTCGCGTTGGGGAATAAAATGACTGGACCGTGGGCTGTTCCGTTCATAAAACAATGTATAAAAGATCAATGTGCTACTGCTGTAGAGTATATATACCGTGAGCGGACAGGTTGTACGGATTTTTTCGGTTTATCGGGCAATCAGATGTTTGATCACCTCATAAAATTGTCAAAGGAGCCATACGCCACATTTAAAGAGGTTGAAATAAATGAGACATATACGCTTGCGAGCGATGGGCATCTCATAATTGCCGCACACAAGGATCATAAAGAACATGGACATATTACAATTATTATTTCAGGTAAATCAAAAACGCAAGAGTATTGGCAAAAGGATCAAGATAATTATGGAAACATATACCTCCCGCTCGTTATGGATATCGGTCCCCAAAAAACAATTAAAAAACAATCAATTTCGAAATCGTATGAACCTCGCCGCCAAAAAGACATTAGATTTTTTGTTTATACAGGGGAGGGATGTAAAAAACAATAAAATATGATGACGGTAATAGATAATACAGAAAATACAAGAAGGGTAAAGAATGTCTCGACAGCACCTATAATCTGATTGTCCTGCGCAGGGATATCACCAACCCCAAGAAAAAAGACGAACAAATAATATCGCTCCACTACGGCTTGGGGTATCTACAGTCTCACCTTGGCCTGAAGCACATGGCGCTCGCGTACCAGAGTTTCTCCCCAGACGGCAACTGGTACGTGCTTGGCTGCATCGCGCCGGACGCGCCCCAAAGCCCACATTTCATCGCCGTCCCCGTAACGCCCATAGACAAGGAGCACCCAGATTTCTTGGACACAGATAACCTTGTGTTCCTCGGCCAAATCGCCGGCATGACCTCCATCGCCTGGACCTCCGAGCCGACCTCCTACGTAGTCTCCAACGGCGAGCTCCTCCACAAATGGGACCTGGACGAACTCCCCAACGCCCGCGTTTTTGTGATGCCGGAGGATGGCGGGGCAGGGGAGAACCCCGCTATTCTCAAAAAAATCGGACGCCTCTTCGGGTTTTGGGTGTAGGGGCGGTTGATTTTGAAGTCCTATGCGGCCAAATCCCGCCAACGTAGCAGCATTACATCCCCCAATTGCCTTTTTTATGGAATACATACCGTCAAATAACCCTAGGAAACCGTTTTTTTGTGTTAATCCGACCTTTTTTCAAAAAAAATCGTGGTTTAAGCCCCGCGAGGCACTATATTATAAGAATAGAGTCAGCCGCCGGTCCACCAGAGCCTGACCTGCCGCAAATGCGGGGTTTAGGCATAATACTGGGGTAGCCATACCCGTGCCAATATGCTGACCGGGTAGGACGGCGGTTAGGGTAAACCAGGCCAATGTGCTTGATGGTTGTGGTATGTCAAAGCATTACGACAGAGCAAAATGCCGGACGGTAGATTTTACAATATCTTTTTTTGTGAGGGGTGAATTATGTGTAATGCCAAGCCCGAATCGGTTGATGGCAATGCTAAGCCAGAAAATGCAGCATATACGGCAATAGTCCCACCCAAAGTGCACGGGATGATAGACGGTAACGCAAATCATAATAGCATAGCCACATGGCCGCCCCCGTTGACCTATGTCAGAATAGAAAACGCGATGGAAAAGGGGGAGGCAATCCACACTATTGATAGAATGGCAGCATTGGCGGAAATGACGGTGATACGATCTGCCAAGAATGTAAACCTCAGTTATCTGTCTACTGCCGAGATAGGGGATTATCTTGTTAGACGGAATACGTCTCTGTACAACAAAGATAATGTTGGGCCTCAGTATTTTGATTTAATAGGAGAATTATCTGATGTAATGGCAGATATAGACGATTTATTAAGAAGAGGGAGTGAATCGCTCAGTGTATATGAGGGGAAGACGTTGGAGGACCTAAATGAGTATGCCAAAGAACTTAGAAAAAAGATAGCGGATACCAGTCAAAACAACGTTCCAAGTTTGGTAGTGGCGTCGACAATGGATATGGAGTTCGCTCACCGTGCCGGCTATGAAGGTAGAGAAATACCGTTCGATGACACGAGCGCCTTTCAGGCATGGAAAGAACAAATTGCAAATACGGAGACGGCAGTTATATCAAATCCGCTCCGCCTCTTCCCGCTGTTTTCTTACGACCCGCGCCGGTATAGGTACTTTGGTAAAAGCCGAGAACCGCGCCCTCATAATCATGGAATATGGAGCGATCCGTTTTCGCGTATAGTTGGATGCAAAGATTCCGATAGCAAAAACCGCAAAATTTGGCTTGGGTTTTGCATGAATCCACAGTTTGGCTTCAGGCCATTTGATGAACTCTGCGAACATCTCCCGCATTTTTACAAAAAATGTATGGATGATAATATCCCGATTCTTGCGCACTGCGCCCCGGAAGGTGTTACTACGCACGAAGCAACTTTTTATAGAGATTTTGATAATGATAACATTAGAAAACGCATTAAAGAGAATGAAAAACGCCATGATATGTTGAAGAAAAGACTGCCAACATCTCCGGGGGACGTGCATAGGAGCAGTAGGTATCGAGGCATAGAAAGTGTTGTCCGCGACGCCGACCTGAATCATTTTTACATGAACTACGGCCACCCGAGAAATTGGATTCCCGTGTTAGAATATTTTCCTAAACTTCACCTGTGTCTCTCCGGGTTCGGCGGAAACAGCGAATGGCAACATAAAACTATGAGGGAATGGGCTAAAAGTGATATCTGTAAAGATAAAAAATGTGAGGAATGTGAACGTAAGAATGTAGGCCGAAAATGTGTATATGCGGAAGATGCCAAACTGCCAACAAGACAGTGGATCAGGTGCATCATCAAGCTTATAGGCAAATATAATGATGTCTATACCGATATTTCCGGCCTTAACATCTATAATGATGATGTGCGGTCCGGATTGGATAAATTATTGAGAATGGTTCATAGCGGTCATGAAGGATGCAAACACCTAAGAGATAAACTGATATTCGGCAGTGACTGGTATTTTACATATCTGACAGATGTGTCTATGGGTAATAGCAGCGTTCCTCATAATTACAATAACTATTGCCGTAAATTTAAGGCCCTTTTTAGTGAGGTCGACGATACCGGAAAATTCTGGGAACGTGTTTCACTTATAAACCCGTGGAGTTTTTATGCGTTATCGGATGGAGATGATGAAAATAAAAACAGAATCAAAAAAATGTATACAGAGTTAACAAAATTAGTGAAAAACAACGAGACGCAGACGACAATGTTGGATGATATGTATAATAAGGTATTTAATGGAGATGGGGGACTTATAAAATACGTATCCGGTAAAAAAGTATCTAGTAGTAACAATGATGATTCTGTTGCGGAAACACAGAGGCCTAATGTGAAAGACGATGATAAGGACTTAGCTCCATTTATCGTACAACTGGAAGAAGGTAGGTTTGGGGGCGGACTTAATGTTCTTATTATTGTGGGCTTTTCTAAGCCTAAGGAAGATGGTAATGTTTTTGCGATAGCGGCAAGAACGCTTCGAGAGGAACATTTGATGGTAGGAGATAATGTAAAAATTATTTTTACCTCAGATTATAACACCGACAGTATAAAAAATGCCGTTTGGAGTAACAACCAAATTAGTACATTTGGTTCTTTTGTAAAGTCGCAATCTGAGTTAAAGTCTAAAATTGATGCTGCCTTTGGGGTTAATGGAATAGATAAATTTGTTTATTTTGGACATTCTGGTAAACATATATACGTTTTTAAAAACGGTAGCATTGATCATAATTTTTTTTGGTCTCTAAAATTTAATAAAAGAGCGGAAGTGTTTATACTGGGCTGTAACGCTGGGCGTCACTTTGGTGATACGCCCTCACTAGCGCAACGTATAGCATGTGTCGCAGGAGGAACGGGTGAAACGCCTGATGCGGTCTTTGCGTTTACAAGCGGTGCATTAGGGACAAAAGAACTGGACAGAATTTATAGGAGTGGACGTCCTACTGGTGATGAATTTAAAACTGAATTTTCAAATAAGGATAAACTTTATTATTTTGGTGATAACGGAGATGGCTTAAAAGAGTTTAATTGTAACGAAGAGCAGTAAACAATAGATGATACTGTAATTTTTTATAATAAGTAAGAGGAGATAGCAAAATGAAGAAATTTTTTGAATTAAAATGCGGAATAATAACCTTTTTAATTATGGCATTTTTAGTCTACGGTCAAATGGGTTATAATCTATCTGATGCAGAGGTTATAAAAAAAGCGGAGTTAGCGCTCAAACGTTATCCGGTTAGGGATACCGCAGAGTTAGATATAAACAGGCTTATGAGGGCCATATGGCATCAGAATGGCGCATATCTTATTATTTATTCATTTGAAGATGATAGATATAAACCTGTAGATGTATATATAAGCTTGCCTTTTATTGTCCCTCCCTATAGGTCATATTGGGAGGGTGGACCAAAATCTCACATAGTAGAAAAGTTTATGAAGCAAATAAATGAAAAACTCTCAAATAAAATTCCTCTAATAAACTTTATACAGAAAGACTTAATTGTAATACTAGAATATGCAGATGGCAGTAAAGTCATTTTTGACGCATATTATACTGGTATCCGAAAAAGCCTTCCCTTTTGGCGTAGAGAATTTGACCCAAAGACGGATCCGATGTACCGATATTATAACGATTAGTGCCAAATAATCGCGCGTACCATATTATGAATCATAAGAACGGGGCAAGAAAATTGTTAAAAGACAATGATATAGAAGATGTAATAACGTACTACATTTTTGCAAAAAACGGTTGGCGGCACTTTGACCCACAATATCTTTCGGCTGGAATGACAGCTGTTAGGTGGATATTCCCCCTACCGCTATCCAATACGGTTGGCACCCTCGATGAACGCAGTAACGGGATAGCCTCCATAACATTTGGCGACTATAGTGTGGAGCCCGTATGCAATGTGATTGCCAAAGACTATGGAGATAAAATATACGACCTCTTTCACTATAGGTTTAGCCCAAATTTCACAGATGATGCGATTGCCTATTCCCAAAACCGTGTTGCAGTAATCGCCAACATAAAGACCGGCGAGGCATTTTATGCCGGGTGTGGCTTGTCTAGAAATGATTGTATGCTTGGCATACGTTTTTTAAACCCACAAGAGAATTTATTCGTGATAGCCAAGTCTATTGATGAGGGTGGCAGCGGGTGGGAAGACTATCTCCAAGTTGTGAAACTAGACGTGCAACAGCTCGTTGATACCGGTTGGACTATGAAAATTGGCCAGACAGTCGATATTTCCTCAGCTTTTCCGTTACATCACACATGGCTTGTCCACAACCACTACCTATTTGTGCACGACCGAGAGTGGAACAAAATAGTTTGCACCGACGGCAAAGAATCCGTGCAGCACCCGTTTTCGGAACTCTATAATATCAACTTCGGCCGCATAGGCATAGTAAAAGATTTCGCGATCCACCCAACCCAGCCGTTTGGCGTAATCATAGAGGAACGTGTCTCCAATACCTACAACCTGATCGTTCTGCGCTGGGACATCACCAACCCCAAGAAAAAGGCCGAACAGGTAATATCGCTCCACTACGATTTGGAGTATTTACAGTCTCACCTCGGTTTGGAGCGTATGGCGCTTGCGTACCAGAGTTTCTCCCCAGACGGCAACTGGTATGTGGTTGGCTGCATCGCGCCGGACGCGCCCCAAAGCCCACATTTCATCGCCGTCCCCGTAACGCCCATAGACAAGGAGCACCCAGATTTCTTGGACACAGACAACCTAGTGATCCTCGGCCAAATCGCGGGCATGACCTCCATAGCTTGGGTTTCCGCCCCAACGTCCTACATAGTGTCCAACGGCGAGCTCCTCCACAAATGGGATCTTAATGAGCTCCCCAACGCCCGCGTGTTCGTAATGCCTGAGGATAGCGGGGTAGGGGAGAACCCATCTATTCTCAAAAAAATCGGCCGCCTTTTAGGGTTTGGGAAATAGCGTATTTTATGTAATCTTTTTTTCACGAGATTAAAAATATGTTGGTAAAAAACCATGCGCAGTATTATCTTTATTTAGAGACTGGGGAACAGCGTAAATCCGTCCCCCAAACAGTCAAAAACGTGTCCATCTTACCTCAAGCCCAAAGAAAGAGGGCCGTATGAGTAACTCAAAGGCTGTAAACATCAGAAAAAACGTCATTTTCACGCTTTTAGCCCTGCTTTCGGCAATATTTATGCTTATTGTTTGTGATGGTGATAGTAATCCAGGCACCTCACCCCCCCCGGCTCTTATCGGCGCGGTAAGCATAATCGGCACTCCGCAGGTCGGCCAGACCCTTACGGCTGACACCGGCGCTCTCGGCGGCAGCGGGACGATCTCCTATCAGTGGAACAGTGGAAATACTCCTATCTCCGGAGCGAATAGCGGTACATACACCATACAACCCGCCGATGAGGGGGCTACAATTACCGTAACCGTAACGCGCTCCGGCAATACCGGTAGTGTAACCAGCACCCCGACCGCCATCGTCACAGCATCCGTGACCGACCCGGATCTTACCTTAACAGGCATAGTGCGCGTAACCGGGACCCCGCAAGTGGGCCAAACCCTTACAGCCGATGTCGGCGCTCTCGGTGGCAGCGGGGCGATCTCCTACCAGTGGAACCGTGGCAGTACCCCAATCTCCGGCGCGAATAGCAGCACATACACTATACAGCCTGCCGATGAGGGGGCAACGTTTACCGTAACAGTAACCCGCGCCGATAACACCGGTAGCGTTACCAGCGCCCCGACATCTCCGGTCAGCGGCCTCGACCATGTACACCAATGGGGGGCTTGGACGGTAATAACGCCTGAATCCTGCACCGCACCGGGAGAGGAACGAAGATATTGCCTGTCCGATACTACGCATTGGGAAAACAAGATAATCGACCAACTAACCGGCCCGGATTGTGAACCCGACGACCCTGAACCGGATAGCCTTGTTTACGGCGGCAGAGCGTATCGTACTGTAAAAATCGGTGATTTAACGTGGATGGCGGAAAATCTGGACTTTGAAACTAATAACAGCTGGTATCAGGGTAATAACCCCTCCAACGGTGAGATTTACGGCCAGTTGTATAGTTGGGATGACGCGATGAGCGTTTGCCCAGCCGAGTGGCGTTTGCCTACCCGTGAGGACTGGGTCGCTCTGGCTACTGTCGCCGGTGGCGCGACCGTGGCCGGTAAAAGGCTCAAATCCCTAACCGGCTGGATCAGCAGCGGCAATGGTACGGATGACTTCGGTTTTTCGGCTCTACCGGGCGGACACCGAAGTGCTGACGGCAGTTACTACGGTATTGGGAGCACCGGCAATTGGTGGAGCGCGACCGAGGATGGCGGAATCAACGCTTGGAATCGGCGCATAAGCTCAGGTTACGACATTATGTACGACAACAGCAACGCCAAATCCACCGGCTTTTCGGTGCGTTGTGTCAGGCAGTAGGGGAGATGCACTACGAGGGTTTCCAAATCGTTGGAAACCCATGCTATTCATGCTTCAAAGCCAATAGTTCCAATTTCACCTCTCCGTACCCCTCCCCGGGAAAATATATTCCCAGTGTTCCGGACGTTTCCACGTCTGCCCAGAGTTGGCCCTGTTTGTCTATGGTGAAGTAGACAAATCCGGGTTTCGCGGCCAGGCCTTCCGGTATTTTTTGGACGCGTATGAGGGTAAGGCCTGGGGTGGAGGAGGATACGAGCACATCGAGTTTGTCACGCGAGCAAACCCTCATGCGCTGCAGGACTTCAATCACCAGCGATTTTTGCTGGGAATCGGAGCCCACGCCAATAAAGAGGTTTACGCTCTTGGCAAAGCGCTCGTCGGGGAAGCGGCAGGACCACATTACTGAGTTGATCCGTTCGAGGGTAAGCTGGGCGGTGGCCGTCCAGAACTCTGCAGCGAGCGCCTCGCGTACGCGCTCTTCGAGCGCCTCGAACACCGAGGCGGGGTCGTCGTGATCGTACGGCGGAACCATGTCGAGGGATATTTCCGGCAGAAAACTCATTAATCCACCGTACAATGTTGTTAAACGGGTATATATTTCAAACGGATGTATCTTGGGAAGTTCACACAGGCGGCTGAGAAGCGGTGTAAACGAGCAGAGCGTGTTAAGGAGCGAAAAAGCCCCTACCTCCGATGCCGAAAAGAAGACCCGCCCCTGCTCGGATTGCCCCCTGCATCGCGCCAGAGACCCAATTTTCGCCCACAAAAGCTCAAGCAGCCCCCCAACATGGTCTTTTAGCGCGTCCGAACACCTGAAAAACAGTACCGGAGGCGAGTATCCGCGGTCCTGCTCCATATACCCGGCGCCGTTTCTGATCAGACGGGCGGCAAGCAGCCAGACACAGCCGTCTAAAGGTTCGCCTTCAAACCGTATTTGATAATTCGGCGTCCCAACCATTATTTCTCTGGTATTGTCGGACGCACGCTCGTCGGGAATGAGGGTTAGGGCTTCTACATATCTTGATCCGGCAAAAGGTGCGCCGGAACCGGAACCCTGAGAGGGTGTATCCGGATTGTCGTCCGGAATCACTAAATAAACATCAAGCGTTTGTTGGTCCGCCCGGCAGTACCCGGAAAAAGAGCGCGACAGCGGTTTGGAATGCGCCCCCGCGCCGATTCCGAAGCAGCTGCCGTCGGGGAATACGCCTTCCGCGCCAACAATAGTGAAATTTCCGCCCAGAAGCGCGTCACGGCCAATTGTAAGCTCGGTAAAGCCGTACTGAAACCCCGCGTAAGAGAGCGAACCGACACGGGCATCGGTATGGGCGATCTGAAAACGCTCTGAGAGTTGAAAGTGGTGGGGTTCTAAAAACATCCCCTCTTGCCACACGGCTTTGTATTTGTTTGACATATCAGATATCTCCAAGTATAATTGATTACCACAACCGTAGCACCAAAAAATGACCGCAGGCCTATAAATATTAAAATAATTTATGCTTTCACCAATGTCATAAATTATTTTATATTTCTATTATATTGTTTTGGGGGTTGGAGGGGTTATGGTTCACGTGCTTTTTTCTCGTGTCCGCTTTTTTTGGCGGTTATCCGCGTTTCTGATGGTGTCGGCATTTGCGTTAATTCCGGGCTTTTTTTTGTACGCGGCGGCCCCGCCTCAGGAGGGGGGTACGCTGACGGTTATTACTGTACCAGAGCGGGCGGAGGTCTGGATAGACGGCGGTTACGCGGGTCTGACACCGATTAGGGATAAGGTACTCGCGCCTGGGAGATACACTTTGCGGTTGGTCGATCCGACGCGGCAGACGAGCACATCGGAAACAGTTGTTATAGGCGACGGCGAACGGCTTATAGTCGAAAGGTCGCTTGGCGGCAGCTACGCCAGGCTTCGGGTTGATACCGACCCGCAGGGCGCAAACGTGGGGATTAGCGCCGACTTGGGAAAAACGCCCATAGTCAACGACTACCTCACCCCTGGGCAGTACAAAATTGAGATTCGCCATCCCAATACCAAATATTTGCCTATATTTGTAGATACGTCGTTTGTTGACGGCCAGCTGCTCACCATTTCCCACAAGTTGGGGAAGCCCCCGCTGTTCACCACTAAACGAACCGTACAGTTGGCTTTGGGAACCGGGGCCGCACTGGCATGGACATGGGCCGTTATTGAGCAGCACGTAACATCGTCTTCTCTGCAAAAATCAATTTATGCCACAGACGATGGTAGAGCTGAAAAAATGTCAACGCGGGCAGAAAACGCCGGAATACGTCGCACGGTAGCGGTTTCAGCCGCCGGAGTACTAACAGTTGCGCTGCAAGTCACAATATTTATATGGTAAGGCGATGTGGATATGTCCGATGAAAATCTCGATAAAACATTTGTAGAGCGCTCTCCCGCATCCCTCGGTTCTCCCGCGTTCCCTATTGGCGGCGGCCACGGTATCCCATTGCCTAACTCCCATCCCATTATCGGGCAAACGCGCTTTGGTTCAAGCGTCGTCACCGAAATTATAGGCGAAGGCGGCATGGCTACCGTCTACAAGGTGTGGAATGAGCGGCTTGAAGTATTCAGGGCAATCAAACTGCTTTCACATGAGTCTTTTAGCGCCAGGTTCGAAACCGAAGCCAAAATCACCGCAAAACTGCACCACGATGGCATCGTAGAAATCCACAACATAGGGGAGTGGAACGGCCTGCCATATATGGAAATGGAGTTTGTGGACGGCTCCGACCTCCAAAAAACCATTGCCGAACGCGGCAGGCTGCCGGAAATCGTCTGTATAGCCATAGCAACCCTTGTTGCCGAAGCACTTGCCCACGCGCATACAAAAACATTCACGCTCGTCGGCAAACAGTATTGCGGCATAATCCACAGGGATCTCAAACCTGCCAATATCATGATATCTACGCACGGCAATGTCAAGCTTACCGACTTCGGCATCGCCCGACCGGCGGAGGCGAGCCTCCACACCATCGAGGGAAACATAGCCGGCACAATGTGCTACCTCTCCCCGGAACAAATGGACGGCGGGGAAGTAGACAACCGAAGCGATATCTACTCTTTCGGCACCGTACTCTACGAGATGGTCACGGGCGCGAAAACTTTCCCGCAGGGGTCCATAACCGAACTAATGAAACAACGGTCGGCCAACAAATTCAAATCGCCCGATGAGTACGGTTTTCCGATAAATGCGGATCTCGTAAGAATTATACTCCGCTGTCTCAAACAAGCCCCCACCAGACGGTATCAACATACGCAGGATCTGGTCAACGACCTGCAAGATCTTATTGAGGCCCAGACAAAACAAACGCCTAAAAGCATCCTGAAAAACTATTGCGAGGGAACAGAAAATACCGTTTATACGGATCCCGGCCAACCTAAGACGCGGTGGCTTCTGGATAAATTGAAGATGCCGGGTGCATCCGCCAAATCTAAAACACCGGAACCGGCGGAAAAAACGGAAACGGCGGAACTACCTGACGAACAGATACCGTATGTGCCGGTAGATGAACCTATAGTTGCAGAGCCGGCGGAAACGCCGAAAATAACTGAAAAACCGGACAAGCAGAACTCATTAAGAACGCCGTCCAAGCCGATCGCGGCGAAACCGGTTAAAAAAACGAAAAAGATGACGATTGCGGACAAGCCGAAGAAGGCTACGCCCGTGGAGAAGCGGAAACGGGTAAAAACATTGGACTGGCCGGCAGTTGCGGAAAAATTGAAATCGGCGTGGAGATCAACAATATCAACAAAGTCACGGCGGACGACCCTCGTTTTCTCGCTATTGCTTCTAACCGCGTTTGCGCTCTCGTATATCACGATAAGGATTATTACGCCAAAATCTTCCGCTGAGAAATCGGTAACGGCGAAGACATGGATTAGCGCAGCTGCAACATCAGATTCGGCGGCGGTTACCAAATCAATGTCCGCTGATACAACTACGGCAACACCACAAAAAGCGCCTCCCGTTGTAACGGCGGCGCCGCCACCGCCAACCCCGGTAGCTACACCACAGCCGTTAAGGACTCATAAAGTCGATACAGTGGCCACAAACACTAAAACCGAACAAGAACATCTCCGCGAGGCCATCTCGGCAAGCAATGCCAAAAAGTGGGATCAGGCGATAGAGATACTCGAACAGGGGGGTGTATATAAGGAATTGGAATACCAAAGGACACTCTACCTCTTAAACGCATACCTGGAATCAAGGCAGCTTGACAAGGCTCAGGTCATCTTAGATACTACATCTTTCACCCTCGCGCAAGACGCCTACTTCCATCTGTGTACCGGAAAGTATTGGCATTACCGGGGGGCACCGGACAAAGCAATAGGATATTTTGAATCATCACTTCTACGCACAAGCGTTATTGAAAATGCAAATATATTTCCGTACGCCGCATTATATTTTATTGCAGATATAAAAAACGAACGCTTCAAGGTCACCCCGTCGGCATTCAACAGGTCGGCCGCGCTTGAGGCCTGGCGCGATGTCCAAGCCGCATTTGCGTCAAAACCGAACGATACACGGGCAAAAAGGGCCGAACGCGAAATATCGGTGTTGAGTACCGGGCAATCCCGCTAATCAGCTCCCGATCTTTACCTTTTGCCCCCTATTTTGCGCCTACCGTACCTGATTTTCGTTTTTTTGTCCTTTTTTCAAAAAGTCCCCCCATTTCTCTCTACCATTTATTATACTATAAATATAAGGAGGGGGGACGCCTAATGCCAGCTGATACCGCAAAATACCTGCTAACCATAGCCGATCTTGACCCTAAGAACGTTGAGATTACCGTGTTTTCGGGTGTTGACGCCATAAGCGCCCCGTACCGATTCGATGTAGAGTTCAGGATGTCGGGCACCACCAAGGTTCCCCCCCCAGACAATAGCCTCCTCAACAAATCCTGCCGCCTTGATATTGAGCGGAATGGGGAGACCATACCTTATTGCGGTATCGCAGTCGGGTTCAGCGTCAGCGATTACGACGATGCCCGTTATACCGTACGCATAGCGCCCAGGATGTACCGTTTGTCCCTGAACAGCACAAGCCGCATATTTCAGAACCTTACGGTGCCTGAGATCATCAAAAACATCGTTTATGAGGCCGAACTGAGCGATTATTTCAGGATTGAGCTTGAGCCGGACGATATTAAGTACCCGAAACGTGAATACTGCGTCCAGTACCATGAATCCGACCTCGCTTTCATCTCGCGCCTTATGGAAGAATGCGGTATTTGGTACTATTTTGAGCAGGTCAGACAGCCATCAGGTGCCCTGAACGAGTGCGCTGTGGTCACTGATGTCTTTTCCGAGTACCCCAAGTTAGGCCGTACGGTTCCGTTCATGAAGGGGAGCGGTTTTTCAGAGAAAAAAGACGGGCAACTTGTCGAATCCGTTAATTATCTCTCCACCAAGGCCAAGTTGATGCCCCGAAGCGTACGTATCCGCAACTACAACCACCGTACCCCGGAGGCCGCACCTGACGGTAGCGGCGACGTAACAGGTGGGCATTTGGGGCGCGTATACGATTACGGCGGTGCGCCAAAGAACTCCAGCGAGGCGGAACACCGTGCTGGCATTTGCGCTAACAGGCTGTGGGTGGAGAATTTACGCGTTGATGGCAGGGGCAACTGCGCGTCATTCCGTGCGGGGCTTCAAGCGCCTATCATGCACAACTCAAACGCTGCGTTGAGCGGCCTGTACTTGTTGGTGTCGGTGAAACACTCCGGCGGTTGGAATAATGGCGCGTATACCTACAAAAACGACTTTTCCAGCGTCCGTGCCGAGCCTGAAATCTACGCCCCGCCCCTGCGCACCCCCGTACCGCGCATTGACGGCATTACCACCGCGCTTGTCGGGGCCACCGGCGATGCCATCCCCACCATCAACGAATGCGGTGACTACAACGTCAATATGCCTTTTTTGCTGAATGATGACAAACAAATAAATAACGATTACGGTGGAACGAAGCATATCCGTGTTGCCCAGCCGTCGAGCGGTATTACCGCAGAGGAGGAACGTCTCTACGGTATCCACTTTCCATCTAAGCGCGGCGCGGAGATGGTTCTGGCTTATGTGAACGGGAACCCTGACAAGCCGGTGGGGCTGGGGTTCGTGCCTAACGCCGCTGCGCCGTCCGTCGCGCGAAACGTAAACTGCGTTGATAACGTCATGCGCAGCTGGGGCGGCAACGAGCTTGTGATGAACGATTCTCACAGTAGAGAAAACATCAGGCTGTCGACCCCTACCGTCCGGTATCTTGAACTGCACGACGGCGACGAGTTTGCAAGGCTCAAGTCCGCGGACAGCGAATTAATCTTCCACGATGCCGAGAACTACGCGGAGATCAATGTTGGAGGGCATACCATCCACATCATCTACCGAGACAAGGAAGGCGATATATCCGCGACTACCGTAGATGGTAACATGATAAAGATGAACGACCCGGAGAACGTTATCACCGTTCAGAACGCTGAGGAGGAGAACAAGGCCGTCCTTGACGGTAAAAATAAAACAATCACTTTCGACAGTGTGGAAAACACGTTGACCATATACGGGGATGATAAGAAAATCGCGTTAGAAAGCAAGGACAGCAAGGCCGCCGTTGACGGCAGCGGGAAGAAGGTATCCTTTGAAAGCAAGGATAATAGCCTCGTTATCAGCGGCGCCAGTAACTCCATCTCCCTCAACGCCAAAGGCGATATAATCCTGAAAGCAGGCGGAAAAATAATCTTTGACGCAAAGAGTGGTGTATCAAATATTGGGGCCAGTATAGATGTCGACCCTGACGGAAGCGGGCCGGGAAGCTCGCCGAGCGTGGTAAGCGAGCAAAAAGCCGCGAGTGCGAATGTGAGGTCAGCGGCGAGGGCGGAATCGGGAACGAAAAAAGCGGCGGGGACGGATGGGGCGGGGGGTACCGAAACGGGGAAATCATCTCCGGAATCGACTGGGACGGATGATAACGACGACCCGAAACAGGAAGTTAAAAACATGTACTGGACCTATGGAGAGGATCACATAAAACTTGAAAAAGAAAGGTCTCGGCATTATGTCGATTTAAATCTTCACATCGAAACAAAAAACTACGAGGACGGGGAAAACATAAAAATCGTGTTGAGGAGGGATGATAAGCTCCCAATATATGACAGCACTGCTGAAATCCCGTTAGAAGGGACCGTTATTGATAACCATGCCGTGGTCGATAACGTATTTCAAGAGCGGCTTTTAAACATCGGCCTACAAGGGGACGTGGCCGAAAAAATTGTGCCAACTGTAATGCTGCCTGATGGAACAGAAGACGTACGTCCCGAAGCGGCTCTTGACCCGCACAGACCCAGCTGGGATGCCGTCTATGAGGGCTATCCGTTGCAGTTCAGAGGGACGGACAATGTGAAAGAGGAGACAAAGGAAAATGTTTTCATCTCTGTGCTTGGGGAAAAGTACGATACAAAAACATTTAATAATGCCTGCGCTACCCGCGTCTCCATCGCCCTGATTAAATCAAATATGAGAGTGAAAAAAGATTTTCTAGTCCAAGTAGGAAAACACGCAGGGCAAGGGTTTATCGCAAGCGCTAAAGGGCTGCAAGAGTGGCTGTCTCAGGAAAATGTCTGGAATACAGCAGATGTAACCGTCGATAAAACAGATAAAGATACCTTTCCTGGTAAGACCAATCTGGAAATCATACGAGAAAAACTAAATGGGAAAAAAGGCGTTTATATAATACTGGGCGGGTTCCAAAAAGGCATTACCGGCCACGCGACTCTATGGACCGGCACCGATGTTATAGGTGGAAAAGATGATGACGTCGAAGATAACACATATAGCAGCCATATTGATAACGGCGCAACAGTCTACTTTTGGGAGTTAAAAAACGTTCCCAATAAGATAATTACTCCTACTGTACCTCGTGTACCCCAAACATTGGTTTATGAAGCAAAAGGTGTGAATAATGCGTCAGCAGGGGAAGAAAAAGTATACGAGGTAACTGCCTATGTTAAAGATGGTGTGGTAATCCATGATAGAAAGATGATTAATAACACCGACCGCGATGGTATCCGTTGGTCCATTAATATCGGAGGAACGGTTCAACCACTTAACGACAAAAAAGGGGAAAAAATCACTCTTACAATAAAAAACGATTGGGCAGGCAAGACGATATATGTAATGCCACATTTGAAAAAAGCGACAAAAAGCGTTTCGGTAGAAACGATTGTATGGGATTTACCCAAAATAATTATCGTAACAGAACAAACTGAAGGGAAAGATAAAGATGGGAACATCGCTCGTGATATGCATTTCGGGCTGATGTTAAGTAATAAAGAACATCTTCATACCAACAAAGAACTATTCGACACAGAATTAGGAACGGTTGATCTTAAATTGCAAAAGGCAATCAAAACGGACCTGAACCTTCCAGAAAATAAGCTTATCGAAAGATTTGATCGTTTAATAATGTATACATCACAACCACCTCTACGTGTGCTTATTCGGGAATGGTTAGAACAAATGGGAAAGTACAGGTCTAACGTAGAATTTTTAAAACATATGATACAACTAGTATCAAAAAACAAAATAGATACTTATATAAATAATATAAATAGTATAGATAATATAGGAAAAGATCCAAATAAACTGCTTCAGACGGCGGTTCTTGAGCACAGAAACACAAAAGAATTTATAACGCATATAGACACCAAGATAAGAAGACTTATCGAAGAGAATAATTGGGATATAAATAGAATCAAAAAGAACATAAATATGAAAAAACCAAGATATCAAGATTCCGACGACTTGAAAAAAGGATTACGACTAGCAATCAATGATACGTGGGGACATCAGGTTACAATTACCAACTATCGTCTCGACCCGTTCGAATGTGATTTGGAAATAAAAATATTTGATCATTTTGGGTTAGATATAGATGATATTAAAAAGTTCGGTCTCCCAGAATTGGTGTCAAATGATGTCAAAAGTTTTATTAAAAGAGCGGCTTTACGTGCATCGAACTTTGCAGATATCGCAGCAGAAGGTTTTCGCGCTTGGTTTATTTTACAACATTATTATGGTTACTTACCGTTTATTAATATCATTACAGAAACTCATTCCCTAGACATGGACATTACAAATACAACAGGTAGCATCGGTGGATAATTATGAAAACTTTTCTGTTACCTGTCGGGATATTGTTTTTCGTTTGCTGTTGTGATAGATACGATAAGCATACACCAACGATGTTTTTCAAAATAGAGGACGAGTGGTCTAGTATTTCTAAACAAAATAAACATGAGGTATTTGTCATATATAATCCACCAAATGATACGTTAATGCTAAAGAACGTAATAGACACCTATAATCTGCAAACCGTGTCAATTGATTCACTCAAAAATTTTTCATTAACGAGAACGTTTTATCGGGAAACTGGATGTTTAACTCGAAATTATGAACAAGGGAAACCCTACCCGACGAGGTCTTGGCGGAATATCCCGTGCAATATCTTTTACAATGGAGATGACCCCGGGCAGCAAACAAGGTATCATTATTATGGGGAAGGTTATCTTATGGAAACATACCATGCAATCTATCCTAATACTCCCGATGTTTTGAATTATGAATACACGTTTGGTATGAACGTAATTGGTAATACTACTGACGTTAGAGTATTCAAAATTTACCTCGAACGGGACTACTAACTCCATGCCGGATTGTATACGTAAAAGAACAAAATTAAAGGTTAACCCAAATCTAGTATGGCAAATTGTCAGAATTGTATGGTGTATTTTTTGTTTATTATATTTAATGTATAATTTCGTCACCATTTGTGGGGTGATGGAATATTCGTGGTATTATACTATACATAGCATTTTGTGGACATATTTATTTATTACCTTTTGGGGGATCGCAGGATTTTTTTTTTGCGGGCAAAAAAAATTGAGACATTTGCTTACAATACATATAATTGGCTCGTTACTCTATCTATTACTTTAAATTGTAACTTTTTCCTCGCAAAAAATGAATTTAATAATAATCCAAAATTTTGTGTAAATCAAACATCGCTCGCCCTTTTCTCACCAATCCGCCTTTTTTTCAAAAAATCCCCCCATCTCTCTCTACCATTTATTATACTAAAAACAAGGAGGAGAACGCCTAATGCTCGCGGCCACAGCTAAATATCTGCCAACTATAGCGGATTTTGACCCTAAGAACGTCGAGATCACCGCATTTTCCGGCATTGACGCCATTATTAGCGCTCTGTACCGATTTCGGACGTCGGCGGAACGTCTCTACGGCATCCACTTTCCGTCCAAACGTGGCTCTGAGATGGTGCTGGCTTATGTGAACGGGAACCCCGACAAGCCTGTGGGGCTGGGGTTCGTGCCTAACGCCGCTGCGCCGTCCGTAGCTCGCAACATAAACTGCGTTGATAACGTCATGCGCAGCTGGGGCGGCAACGAGCTTGTGATGAACGATTCCCATAGTAGAGAAAACATCAGGCTGTCGACCCCTACCGTCCGTTATCTTGAACTGCACGACGGCGACGAGCTTGCAAGGCTCAAGTCCGCGGACAGCGAACTACTCTTTCACGATGCCGAGAACTACGCGGAGATCAATGTTGGAGGGCATACCATCCAGATCATCTACCGAGACAAGGAGGGCGACATATCCGCGACTACCGTAGATGGTAACATGATAAAGATGAACGACCCGGAGAACGTTATCACCGTTCAGAACGCTGAGGAGGAGAACAAGGCCGTCCTTGACGGTAAAAATAAAACAATCACTTTCGACAGTGTAGAAAACACGTTGACCATATACGGGGATGATAAGAAAATCGCGTTAGAAAGCAAGGAGAGCAAGGCCGCCGTTGACGGCAGCGGGAAGAAGGTATCCTTTGAAAGCAAGGATAACAGCCTCGTTATCAGCGGCGCCAGCAACTCCATCTCCCTCAACGCCAAAGGCGATATAATCCTGAAAGCCGGAGGGAAGATAATCTTCGACGCAAAGAACGGTGTATCAAATATTGGGGCAAGTATAGACGTCGACCCTGACGGAAGCGGTCCGGGAAGCTCGCCGAGCGTGGTAAGCGAGCAAAAAGCCGCGAGCGCCGACGTGAGGGCGGGGGCAAGAGCGGAATCGGGAACGAAAAATGCGGCGGGGACGGATGGGGCGGGGGGTACCGAAACGGGGAAATCATCTCCGGAATCGACTGGGACGGATGATAAGGTGAACGATGGAGAACCCCAGTTCTGCAGGCCGATGTGGAAGAAAGATGGCAAAGAAGTCAGCGATGCTAACGTAAACGATGACGTAAACTTGGTCTGCAATGTGAAAAACATTGATGACGGGGAAACCGTGAATATTACCATATATGAATATGACGATGACGGCGAACATGACCATATTAACGATATGACAGCGGAAGTAATTGATGGAAAGATAGAAATCCCTTGGGTCGTGGAATACCATGCCGACAATGATGACAGCGACAGCGAAGAGGAGATAGAACAATATGGATATACACTCCCAGAGTATTTCTTTATCGCTGAGTACATGGGGGTTGAAAGCGATCAAAGCAACGTTCTGAATGTCGGTGCGTTCGTGTACTGTCGCTTATACAACGAGGAAGATAACGAAATCTTGGCCAATATGGACTGCATACTGCATCTGCCAGACGGAACTACAAGAAATTGTACATCCGACGATCAAGGCTATGTCAGATTAGAAAACCTGCCGCATGGTGACACATATATTTCCATTGGGATGGAAGAAGGAGAATATGCATAATGTCCGAAACACCAAATAATAATGGCGATAGCCAAAAAGTACAAGTAACACAAAACCAGATAGAGGCGGTTAAAATATCCTCTACCGTGGGTAGTATTGAACTTGTTAACGGACATCGCCCGAACGGCCGTGATAATGAGTTGTTCGAGTATATACCGGTTTTTAAATTGCCGTTAACACCAGCTATTCATTCAAATAAAGAAATTGTTCCAGCAGTAAACTCGTTGGCTATTATGTATAACAACATAGCAAGTATTCCGCAAATTAATGTTGTAGAATTTAGTAAAAAGTTAATATCTGCGAATAAAATTTTGAGGATGGCCGAGCCTGGTCTATCGCAAAAAGGTTATAATCGCAAATTAGAGTCTTCAGGGATTACTGTATTACGCACGACATTTTCAGGTGAACGAATGGTGGAGGCTTTAGTTGCACTGATTAACCATACCCCATTAGGATTAATCGGTCGTTATACTCCCCGATTTATCGAGCGAGATTTTATTTCTGATGCAATGGGAAAAAATATTGCTACGCTTACCGATATTAAAAATTTCATATATCACTCAATATCTAATGTGCCGTCGTCGTCGTTACCAGGTGAAATAATTATTATCAATAGAAAGAGTGTTAGTTATAGCCCTAATCACAAAATAACAGATGTCGGTCGAATTGGATTGGAAATGCACGAACTTTGGCATCAGGTACAATACAAAGAAAAACGCGAAGGAGATGAACCGTTTTTGCAATTAATGTATGAACAATTATCCTATTATTGTAAAAATAAAGACGTTTGCGAGGAGCACGACATTTGCGGCTACGATATTTATGACGTCGGAAACCCAACACTTAATGCTTTCTCTTGGGATAGAATTTCAAAATTGAGCGATATCCCAACTCTCGAAGGCCAAGCACAGTTCGTGGGCCAATGGGCTGCTGATTTATATAGCAAAAGATACAGATATTGGAAAAAATTTAACGCTGAGGTTAAATACTATAAAGAGAATCTAGCGGAAAGGTTAGTGCGTATGGCAGAAATTCTTTACAATTCAGGATATAAATCGAGGTATATTGATGACTATCGGCTACAAAGGATTAATGATGTACTTGAAGGGATGGATATGATATGAAACGAATACGATGCTTGTTGCCGGCATTACTGGTATTGACCTTATTGGGAACAGTGCATGGTTTTCAACCGGGTAACCCAACATTAATTAAAAATCATATTGTTATTGAGACAGAAGAGGGAAAAGTTATTATAAAAATACAAACCCGTTCTAGGCCAGAAAAATATTCTCTCCTCAGAACCTTTTTCGGAGACAGTTTTTTGTCCGAACAAATCGTAGCTGGACACCCCGCTAAATATGATCTCAAATGTTACGTTTATAAAAATATATTTGTAATTGAAATGGATGAACGGGTATTTACAGATGTTTATAAGAACTTTAACTGGGTTTCGCTCATATTATTCAAAAGAGGGGGAACGCGGGAAGAATATTTCTATAAATCGGATAAATATATTCTTCCGGTTGAAGAACCAAATGAACAGGAACGGGAATAATACCAACCAATGTTTTCGCAATTGCAAATAGCTCCATGAAAGAGAATATTGAATTGATGATAAAAAGATTTGAAGGCAATAATGATTGAAGAATTAAATAAAAGGATGGAGTAAGAATACTAAAATATGCCGCATTATAACCAATCTCGTAAAGAGATTAAACAAAGGAGTGTAAAATGAACACATGGTATCTTAGATTTGCAGTTGTGATCTTGTTCGTTCTTTGGCCTTGTGACGGTGCTGGCAATGGCGGCAGGACGTATGAGAGCGGGAAAATGAGATCTTCACAAACCGCTGCGGCATCGTTCACCGACCCACGGGACAATAAAACTTACCGTATAGTCCAAATCGGGAATCAGATTTGGATGGCGGAGAACTTAAATTGTCAGACCGGTAATTCTTGGTGTTATGATGATAATGAAGCCAATTGTACTAAATACGGTAGATTGTATGATTGGCATACCGCAGTAAATGCGTGTCCACCCGGTTGGAAATTACCGGATGATGATGATTGGTATGACTTAGCCCATATGGTTGGAGGTGATTCGGTTGCAGGCATCGAACTAAAGTCAAAAAACGGTTGGGTATCACGATCAGTGTCAGTTCCTGTTGTTGGTACGGATGATTTTGGTTTTTCGGCGTTGCCCGGCGGCTGGCGTACTATTGATGGTTCCAATACCTACTACACGTATCTCGGTAATCACGGCTTTTGGTGGAGTGCGAGGGAAAACATCGATGACATCGCGTATTCATTGCGCGTACTCTATTATAGTAAGCGGATGCATAGACTCCCCGACCTTAAGAACCGAGGGCTCTCTGTACGTTGTCTTAAGAGAGACTGAAGATGTCATTGTTATAGGAATAGCCCTACGAGAGAGTTTCATTTTTTGTGTAATCCTCCATCAGGTTATTAGTAAATATAATCCCTGTATGGATGATTACACGGGAGTGTAAAAGCTTTTCTGTAAATTAGTTTTTCCGTTTTTCTTATTTTGTCCACCGAGGCCCCCTATATAGTGGGCCTCGAACATAAAATACGCTATGCGCATATATAAAAGCAACTTTTTTATGGCATCCTGCCCTCGAACGCGATAGCGAGTTCGCCGTAGATTTGCCCCCAGTTCCTGATTTTGTTGACCCACTTTTTAGTGATCTGCAGTGTAGTCAGGAATAGAGCCTTTTTCAGCGCATCCTCAGAGGGAAAAACCGCACGGCTGCTATTTAAGCGGCGGTATTGGCTGTTCAGGCTTTCGATGGCGTTCGTGGTGTATAGCGCTTTGCGCACATCCATTGAGTACTTGAAGACCGGGCATACGGCATCCCAGTTTTCTACCCATCGTTTCATCGCGCTGGGATAGATTTTATCCCACCGGCCTTTGATTTCGAGCATATTCGCATGCCCGGTTTCTTCGTCCGGGGCGTGATATATCGTTTTCAGGTCGGCCGCGAACTCTTTTCTGTATTTCTCAGATACGTGTTGCAGCGTATTCCTCACCATGTGCACTATGCAACGCTGGTAATCAGTCATCGGAAATGCGGCGGATATCGCGTCTTTAATGCCGGCAAGGCCGTCGGCGCAAAGCGTCAAGATATCTTTTACGCCGCGGTTTTTCAGGTTATTAAGCACAGAAAGCCAAAATTTAGCGCTCTCGGCTTCACCGACCTCAATCGACAAAACGTCCTTCATGCCGTCGGAATCTACACCCAACACAACGTAAACGGCTGTTTTCTGCACCACCTTGTCACGCCGGACACTAAAAACTACCGCGTCTATAAACACGACTGGATAGACCTCGGAAAGGCGGCGGGACTGCCATTCTTCTATCTGCGGAAGCGCCTTATCCGTGATCTTGCTGATCATCTCGGCAGATGCCTCAAACCCATAAATATCGGCGATCTGCTCGCTGATCTCCCGGGTCGTCTGGCCACGGGCATACATGTTGATTATCTTCTGCTCGATGTCAGAGATGTTGGTGCTGTGCTTGGGCACGATTTTGGGCTCAAATGCCGAGTTGCGGTCTTGGGGCACATCTATCGCTACTTCACCCAATGTCGATTTTAGGCGCTTGCGCTTGTGGCCGTTGCGGTAATTTGTCTTGGCGCTATCTGTTCTGGCGTGCTTGTCATAGCCAAGCGTGGCGTCAAGCTCCGTCTCAAGCATATGCTGAACTGTGTCTCCAAGCATATCCTTGAGGGCTGACTGGATGTCGCCCGTCGTCTGGATGTCATACGCACCTATGAGATCCGCCAACAAGGCGCGCTTCTCGGGGGTTAGCTTACGTACTGCCATGAAATACCTCCCAAATGATTAGGTTTAATATAATATATCATTCGGAATCTCTGCTTTACAGAAAATTATTTACACTCTCGGTAGTTTATTTGGACGGAGCTTTTGTTCTGTAATAACCATTTTTAGGCCACACTCTAATATTAACGCTAAAATCGCTGTCATTAGAGGTATAGTACAAGCGATATGTTGCCATCGTGCCATTATTCCGTTGAAAATTATAGTACACGATGTTCACGGCAGCGGGTCCTCTTTGGTATGGGTGGTCAGTTATCTGAAAGTTTTCGATAGTAAACCACGTACCGCTTCGTATAAAAACACCATTTTTATCAAGATTGGTAAAACTGCCGTCAGAACGCATAATTTTATAATGTCCGCCGACACCGGCACGCCATGCCTCACCCTCCGAATTTATGAGTTTTGTGCTTAAAGCCCTAGGATAACCAGTAGTGTCAGCTTCCCACCATAATCCATAACAATCTTCTCCTAAACCCCATTCGATCATCTCAATCTTAGTACCCTCCGGCGGCTTCATCACCACCTGCCCTGCCAAACCACCCACAGCCACAACCACGACCAAACAAAGTTTCCACAATGCCCTCATGGCTGCCCTCCAATCAAATTCTGTTTTGTTGTATAATTTTTTACTGCCATTAAATATAAATATACGTTACTGCCATAAGTAATTACAAATATTTCTAACACCATAATTTAAAGCCATAAATCAAGTCTTTTATAATCCCTCTACCAATACAGTTCCACCTATTGCGCCTACCGTGCCTGATTTTCGTTTTTTTGTCCTTTTTTCAAAAAATCCCCCCATCTCTCTCTACCATTTATTATACTAAAAACAAGGAGGAGAACGCCTAATGCTCGCGGACACAGCTAAATATCTGCTAACTATAGCGGATTTTGACCCTAAAAACGTCGAGATCACCGTATTTTCGGGCATTGACGCCATTATTAACGCCCCTCGGACATCGGAGGAACGGCTCCACGGCCTCCACTTTCCATCTAAGCGCGGCGCGGAGATGGTTCTGGCTTATGTGAACGGGAATCCTGACAAGCCTGTGGGGTTGGGGTTCGTGCCTAACGCCGCGGCGCCGTCCGTAGCTCGCAACATAAACTGCGTTGATAACATCATGCGCAGCTGGTGCGGTAACGAGCTTGCAAGGCTCAAGTCCGCGGACAACGAGTTACTCTTCCACTATGCCGAGAACTACGCGGAGATCAATGTTGGTGGGCATACCATCCAGATCATCTACCGAGACAAGGAAGGCGACATAATCCTGAAAGCAGGCGGAAAAATAATCTTTGACGCAAAGAGTGGTGTATCAAATATTGGGGCCAGTATAGATGTCGACCCTGACGGAAGCGGTCCGGGGAGCTCGCCGAGCGTGGTAAGCGAGCAAAAAGCCGCGAGTGCGAATGTGAGGTCAGCGGCGAGGGCGGAATCGGGAACGAAAAAAAGTGCGGCGGGGACGGATGGGGCTGGGGGTACCGAAACGGGGAAATCATCTCCGGAATCGACAGGGACGGATGATAACGACGACCCGAAACAGGAAGTTAAAAACATGTACTGGACCTATGGAGAGGATCACATAAAACTTGAAAAAGAAAGGTCCCGTCACTACGTTGACCTAAATCTTCACGTCGAAACAAAAAACT
>Ga0209755_10000576_pt1 | contig 65925 bp, 59 predicted proteins | sample TergutCo191P1_FD_187301 | JGI IMG/M metagenome (GOLD analysis project Ga0209755, IMG submission 187301) | Cornitermes sp. P1 segment gut microbial communities from Petit-Saut dam, French Guiana - Co191P1 (SPAdes) (version 2) | ecosystem: Host-associated > Arthropoda: Insects > Digestive system...
ACCTTTTTTGGTCATAATTTTATCCAATTTATGTGGTTTCAATATATCCTTAATATCAGTAATTTCCATACGATAAATAATCAATCCAGCTTCTTCCTCCATAGGACTTCCTTCACCCCATTGTATCCATATTATTGGCAAATTCTTTTTCCTAAATAAATCAAGTGCCATATTGATATATTCACATGCATTATTTATAGAATTTTTTAATGAAATATTTATACGATTATAATTATAAAATTTTTGCATATTCAAAATTAAAAGTGCATATTTCATAAAATACTCCTTAAAACAATGATTTTTTAACTAAATAACAAATATTCAATAATGTCAAGTCCTATAAAATACAAAATCCATTTTAGCCTCTATTTCGCATAACTAGCTGTAGCTGAATTTCGTATACATTACCAAATCTCGCAGTAACACGAATTCATTTAATTAATTAAGTCATGTAGGTTAAACGACATAATTTTCACTTAACCTGCATGAAATAAGGTATAAACGACACTCAATTTTAGATGTGAATATATAACATTATTACATAATATAATACATATTGTAATTTTCTTTAGTTAATGATATGATTGACTATTAATTAAATTTTGACCGATTAACCTTTAATAAGACACATATTATACAATTTACGAGGAAAAAATGAATGTAGCTTATCTCTTCTGCGAAGCGAATACTGTAAGAATTCCGTTTTTGGATTATGATAAAAATATTTATAATCAACTGATAAAAATTGGCGGTATTTGGGATGCTGTTTACGGCGGGTTTATTTTTAAACAGAAAATATACCTTAAGCAAATTAAAACTTTTTTTGATATTGTATGCGTAATATCAAATATAACTTCACAAATAAAAATTTACGGATTTTCGGAATGTTCAAAAGAAGAAAACACTTTGCATCAGATTAATTCTTCTGAACAATTTTCCAGTTCTCACAAAGAAGAAAATCTTCCTGAAAAATTACAAGAACATTTGATCTACAAATTGGAATCCGAAATGCGTTCCAGAAAATTTAGTTTGAAAACGCAAAATGTATATATTTATTTCAACCGGCTTCTTTGTCGTACTCTCCGGAAATATCCTGAAGAGATTTCCCCCGATGATGTAACAGAATTTCTAGAAACAAGGTAAAGGCAGAAAAGACCGCTACACCATGCTTTCTGAAAAAGCAGCGCAGTTTATACAGGAGTATTATGAACAGTTTGAAATTGAAAATTGGATTTTCCCGGGACAGTCCGGTAGGAAGCATCTGTCAATCCGCTCAGCTCAGCATATTTTTGACAAAGCTGTCAGGAATGCCGGAATAACAAAAAAAATATCAATTCACGGTTTACGCCACACATTCGCGACTCATCTTTTGGAAAACGGAATTGACATCAGATACATTCAGTCATTACTTGGACATACAAGCATCCGCACAACAGAGCGTTACACTCACGTTGCCCGTCAAAGCGTTCTTCAAATCAAAAGCCCGCTTGATACAATATGATAAACTTGCTTTGTACAGTACTTGGCGAGTGTGTACTCGCGAAAAAACATTTCCGAAATTATGTTATTCTCTATACATCAGCAGAGCAGGCAGACGCACTCAGAAAACATATCCTATGATAAACTTGCTTTGTACAGTACTGGGCGAGTGTGTACTCGCGGAAAAACATTTCCGCCGCTCCCCGACGTAGAGACCTGACCACTAAAATATATTAAAATCAAAATAATAATTGATTTATCAGTTTTAGTGGTCAGGGCTCGGAGGCGGACTCTTCGGCGGAGTTTTTTCGCGGGTTCCGCTCGCACGGTAGTGTACAAGGAATTGTTTTTGATCCTTGCCGGAGTTTTTCTGAGGGTGGCTGACTGTCTGATTGATGTATGAAGGTTAACATCCTAGCAGCCCAAGTGTTTTGCATTTCCGCCTTTGCAGATAATTATCATTATAGTATTTATATTTACTGTATTGACAACAAAAACTATTTATTCCACCATATTCCTATGAAACAAAGAGCATTAATAAGCGTTTTTTATAAAGACGGTATCATCGAATTGGCTGAATATTTATGCGATTCGGGATGGGAGATTATTTCTACGGGAGGAACATCGAAATATTTACAGGAAAATAAAATTCCTGTTACGGATGTTTCAGCTGTTACGGGTTTTCCTGAATGTCTTGACGGGAGAGTGAAAACTTTGCATCCGGCGATTCACGCGGGCATTCTCGCGCGCCGTGATGTGAAGAGTCATATCGATACGCTGAAAGAATTAAAACTTGAAACGATTGATCTTGTATGCGTTAATCTGTATCCGTTTTTTGAAAAGGTGAGGGATGGGCTTTCAACGGAAGAAACAATCGAGTTTATCGATATCGGCGGACCGGGAATGTTACGATCGGCTGCGAAAAATTTTAAAGATGTGATTGTTCTTACAGATCCGGCGGATTACGCGGAGGCAATCGAGAATTTAAAATCAAAAAAGGTTTCAATTGATTTTAAAAAGAAGCTTGCGGGAAAAGTTTTTAATTTAACATCGGCTTATGACGCGGCTATTTCGCGTTATCTCCTGGATATTGAATATCCGGCTTTCCTTTCGCTTTCATTAAAAACAGGACAGCGGCTGCGTTACGGTGAAAACGCCCATCAATCAGCCTCTCTCTATTTAAATACCGATAAGCCAGGCGTTTTTGAAGGAATTGAACAGCTTCACGGTAAAGAGATGGGCTATAACAATATCAGAGACCTTGATGTCGCGTGGAAGGCGGTGTGCGCTTTTGGTCTTGAAAACGAAATTCTTCCGGTTGGCGAGGATGATGTTAAACGTTTAATTCCGTCAGCATCAAATTCGAATTTACCGGTTTGCTGTGTTGCGGTAAAACACAATACGCCGTGCGGAATTGCTCTTGGCAAAACATTGCTTGAAGCGTATAAAAAAGTGTACGCGTGCGATCCTGTTTCGATTTTCGGAGGGATTGTTGCGTGTAACACAAAACTTAACGCTGCAGCCGCTTTCTTATTAAGCGAATTATTTCTTGAGATTGTCGCGGCTCCTGACTTTGACAATGACGCGCTGGAATTGCTAAAAAAGAAAAAAAATCTGCGCATTATCAAAATGAAAAAAGCGCCGAAAGATTTATACGAGTATATTTCTGTTGACGGCGGGCTTTTGGTTCAGCAAAGCGACAGAACTCTCATGGAAAAATGGGAAGTTGTGACAAAAAACGCACCCGAACAAAAAGATATTGCCGACATGATCTTCGGAATGAGAGCCGTTACATTTGTTAAATCAAACGCGATTATGGTAATAAAAGAACAATCCGCGACAGGAATAGGAGGAGGACAGGTAAACCGTATCTTCCCTGCAAAGCACGCCCTCGATAGAAGCGCGGCTATAATGCGTGAAGCGGAAAAAGAATCTGCCGATACAGGCGGTATTCCGTGGGGCGACAATTCTCCCGCGAGGGTTCTTGCTTCCGACGCTTTTTTCCCGTTCGCCGACATTGTAGAAGAAGCGGCAAAATTCGGAATTAAGGCGATAATTCAGCCCGGCGGATCTGTTAATGACAAATTGTCAATTGAAGCGTGCGACAAACACGGAATCGCGATGGTGTTTACGGGGACAAGACATTTTAAACATTAATTTATTTAGCGCGGGTAGTGCGCTAACAAACTAATACGAATATTTTTACATTGGTTTTGCAAAACCTACCTGACCACTTCAAAGTGGTCAGGCGGTAAATTTTCAGCTTTTACTAGAAATCTTTCTTTTCTGCGTCCGGCTGAACTGGTGTAGTTACTGAAGTTACAGGAGTTGCGGGTGCGATAGGCGCTTTAACAACAGGTTTCTTTACAGCCGGTGTTGCTGTTTTAGGCGCTGCTGCTTTCTTTACTGCGGGTTTTGCTGTTGCCGCTTTTTTGACGGCTGGTTTTTTCGCTGCTGTTGCTTTTTTTACTGCGGGTTTCTTTGCCGCGGGTTTCGCTGCTGCTGTTTTTTTAGCTGCAGGTTTCTTTGCCGCTGTTTTGGGCGCTGCTTTTTTAGCTGCGGGTTTTTTTGCTGCTGTTGCTTTTTTAGCGGCAGGTTTCTTCGCGGCAGGTTTCTTTGCTACTGTTTTCTTTACAGCCGGTTTTTTTGCGGCAGGCTTTTTTGCCGCCGGTTTTTTCGTTGTGGTTGTTGCCATTCCTCGTCTCCTTAAAGGAAAATTATTTATTACTTAATGTTAGCTCTTCATTTAAATAAAAGTCAAGTAAAAAATTAAAATAAATAAAAATTTTTAATAATTTTTTTCGCGGAGATTTTTATTGATTGAAATTATCAGCGGATCAAAAAAGTTAAAAGTTTTCTTTTTTGTTTTTTCTGAACGCTTCGAGACATTCGCGTTTAAAGATAACAACCGATGGTCCCTGTTGTTCAATTTCCGCTTTCAATTTACGGGCATTTTCATCAACGTGATTAGGTTTTGCATCAAGCTCTAAAATGCGCTCAGGTTTCACTCCGCAGCCGATTAAAAGCCCTTTTAATTTCTCGGAAGGCAAAATAGTAGGCTGACATCCTGTCATCGCAACGCTGGAATTGTCTAAAATTATCAATGTCATGGTTGTATTTGCGTCTACAGCGTCAATTAAAGGGGTGATTCCTGAATGAATAAAGGTAGAATCGCCGATTACAGCAAGCGCGTATTTAAGCCCCGCGTCCGCGGCTCCTTTTGCCATGCCGACGCATGCTCCCATGCAGACGATGCTTTCAATTGCCTGCCACGGAGGAGCGACTCCAAGCGAATAACAGCCGATATCTGAATTAATACCGACATCAGGATGACCCGGTCTTGGATCAAGCGCGGCAACTGCCTTTTTTATCGCGCCGTAACTGTCAATATGAGGACATCCTTGGCATAAAACAGGCGGGCGGGTTGTAAGCTGTTTGAATTCGGCGTTTAATTTTTTTCTAGGCGGAAGCCCTAAAACTTGGCGCACATTATCAGGATCAAGCTCTCCTGTTTGAATAACGGGAGTTATATTTTCTTCTGTGATTCCGAAAATCTTTTGCGCGATAAACGGCTGACCTTCTTCGATTACCAAAATTTCATCCGCTGTATCGCATAATTTACGTATTTTTTTCTCAGGAAGAGGATATGTGCCGATATGAAGATGCAAAGGCGCGTTTTTTCCGTTTTTTTTGCGCATAGCAAGTAAATCATCAAGGTTTTCTTCGTAATAATTTCCGCCCAAACCCGATGTAATGATCGCTAAATCGGTATCTTTCCCGCTCAATTTATTTACAGGATGTGATGACGACCATACCTGCATCAATTTTTGTTTATCAAGTAAAGATTGATAATTTTTTCTCGCGAAAGAGGGAATTAATATCCATTTATCTTTTTCTGTCGTCTTTGAAACAGGATTTTGCGCTCTTTCCTTTTGAGGAACAACAGCCGCCCTTGAATGAGCGAGGCGGGTTACAAGGCGCAGCAATACCGGAACGTGAAATTTTTCGGAAACATCGAAGGCTTCCCGCGCCATATTGTACGCTTCCTGTTGATTGCGCGGCTCAAGGCACGGAACCATCGCGAAGTTTGAGTAAAAACGGCTGTCCTGCTCGTTTTGAGAGCTGTGCATTCCCGGATCATCGGCTATAGCGATTACAAGACCGCCTTTTATTTTTAAGAGAGCGGCGTTCATAAAAGCGTCGGAGGCGACATTTAACCCTACATGTTTCGATGTTACAAGAGCGCGTCTTCCCGCGAAAGAAACGCCTAACGCAGCTTCAAGAGCGGTTTTTTCGTTTGCGCACCAGCGCGCGATAGGACCGCCTTTTTTATATTGATTGATAAGATACTGCATGATCTCTGAAGACGGAGTTCCGGGATACCCGTACGCGGCGCTGACGCCTGCGTGAATCGCGCCCAAAGCGACAGCCTCGTCCCCTAATAGAGCCAGTTTTTCATTATTCATTATTTTTCTCCTGTGCAGCTCAGTGTCCTCTGTGGTTAAAATTCTAATTATTTACACGCTCGACATATTCGTTAGTTTCGGTATTCACAAGAATTTTTTCATCCTGTTTGATAAAAAGAGGAACGCGAACCGTCAAGCCTGTTTCTGTCTTTACAGGTTTTGTAGCGCCTGTCGCGGTATCGCCCTTTATGTAATTTTCGCTTTCAGCGACCGTAAAAACCACCTTGTATGGGATTTGAATATCGATTACTTTTCCTTCCCAGATAATAATCTGATATGAGTTGCCGTCCTGAAGGTATAATTTTTTATCTGGATGATCTTCGATTGATACTTCATACTGATCGAATGTCTCGCTGTCCATGAAATGATAACTATCCTGATCCGCGTATTGATACTGGGCAGTGTGAAGATCGACCTGCGCGTCCTCAACTTCCTGCTGTGTCGGAATTGTAAGGCTTAAGACAGAACCGTCTTTAATACTTTTCATTTTAATTCTTGCAACGGCAGTTCCCTTGCCCGGGTTATGAAATTCCCTGTCTACAACAAGGTACGGCTGCCCCTTCTGGAGAAGGCATGAACCTTTTACTATATCTCCGCCTCTGATCATTTTGTCCTCTTTAAAAATATTAGTTATATGCAAAGAATATCAAAAATAAAAATTAATGGGAAGAGGGCAGCGGTACTAGGCAATGATTATGATTGTTGGTATTATCAAACGATGAGCTTAAATGACAGCGTTTACACCGAATCGACTGCGTATTTATTTGCGAAAACATTTTTTACTCCGTCTTTGCGTCCGTCTGTTTTAAAATGTGTTCCGTCAATTTTTATAAATTTTTTCGGAAGGCAGTTTCTGGCGTCTTTTCTGCCGGGAAAAATTCCGGTATCTAAAGTCGATCATATTCTGGACAAAAAAATTCCGTTTAAGCCTTCATGGGTCGCGATCTACATTGATTTTATTCAATTTTGGATTCGGATGCTTACATTTTTTCTGAGACGTTACGGACGAAAAGCGTACGCTCCTGTCAGGGATTTTATTTATTCGATCGGAAGGATATATGAATGCGCCGCCGAAGTGTACACAAAAAATCTTTCAACTACAGAACGTCCTTTTTATATAGCGCGTCCGCGTTTCTTTTTGATTCACATGGCTGATCCTCATTTAATGTGCATTCCAAGTCTCCACGTCATGATTGCAGTCCATTCGTATACAATGTTTTCCGTTATTGCGAAAAAGCTCGGAGCGGAAGAAAAACTAAAAGAACAAATTGAAGAGATGAAACACGGCGCTCTCGCGATCTGTCAGGCAATTCTTTTTGTTAAACAGCACAGCGTTAATTGTATTCCGACCGCTTTGTACGCGATGACCTGCTTCGATCCAGTTAATTTTCCCCGCGATGAGGCTGAAAGGTTTACCAATCAGCTTTTTTCTCCCCCTCCGCGTGCCGATGAATCTCTTCGCAAAATCAAAGTTCATCCTGCGGCTTCTCCGATAACGAAGATAAACGAAGAAGACAAAACGGAAATAAGAAGTCATATACTTTCTCTTTACAATCAATTTCTTTCGGAAAGAGACGAATCGCGCCCGTGGTACGAGCCGCTTCTGAAATTTCTTAAATCGTTTACATGAAGAATTTTACCGCGAACCTGTCTGCCGGCAGGCAGAACACACAAAAGACACGAACTTATGAATGATTTGTTGTCCAGAATACTTTTTCAGAATAACGCTTGTATTGTTATAAACAAATTAAAAGGCGAGGCAGTCGAAGGCGCGAAAGACAGCATCGTAAATCTGCCTCAGGAAATCAAAAGTTTTTTGAATAATGATTTTACAGAAGCGGTTCACCGTCTTGATGTTCCCGTAACGGGATGTGCGCTCTTCGCGCTTGATAAATCTTCAGCCGCGTTTTTAACTTCCGCCTTTAAAGGTGAAAATTCAATCACTGTAGAAAAACGCTATTGGGCGATTATCGAAAAACCAAAGAAAACTGTTCCTGAAAGCGGAGAACTAAATCATTGGATCGAGATAAACGCCAAGCAAAATAAATCGTACGCGTATAACGAAGACGGCGCAGGAAGAAAAAAAGCGTCTCTCCGTTATAAAATCAAAGGCGAAGGGACAAATTATCTCTTTGCCGAAATCGAATTGCTTACAGGAAGGCATCATCAAATTCGCGCGCAGTTAGCCGCAATCGGCTTACACATAAAAGGGGATTTAAAATACGGAGCAAAGCGCAGCGAAAAGGGCGGAGGCATCAGGCTTCACGCGCGTTCCCTGTCTTTTCCAAATCCGTTAAATAAAACCGAAAAAATCTCCGTAACAGCAGAACCGCCCGAGACGGATAATTTATGGATAAGCTTAACACGTACCTTTGAACAATAATCCGCAGCAGGCGTTAGTCCCGTCTAAATTAGTTCCAATCAACAAGCCCCATTCTGATTTTTTCATACAAAATACGATTGACAGCTTCGAGAAGCCGCTCTCTTGTCAGCCGTCCGTCTTCAAGAGCTTTAAGAAGAGCGTTATATGTTCTTTTTAAATGTGTAGGCCAGATAAGAATAAGGTCTGTTCCCGCGATGACAGCCTGAACAGCGGCTTCTTCAATACTGATATTTCCGATCGACTTCATATTAAAATCATCGCTTATAACTATGCCCTTGAATCCAATTTCGTCCCGCAGCCAGTTTTGAATAACAATTGGGGAGAAGCTTGATATTTTGTTTTTGTCTATCGCGGCTGCAAGAGTGTGAGTCGTCATTACCGCTCTTGCTCCGTTTTTAATTAAAAATTCAAACGGATAAACCAATTTTTTGAGAGAAGTTAAATCCATATTTAAAACGGAAGAATGAAAGTGAGGATCAATTCCGGCTACTCCGGGAAAATGTTTAATGACGCATAATATATCCGATTGTTCCATTCCTTTAATAAAAGCAGCGGCTGCTTGCGCTGAAAAAGAAGGATCGGGACCATAAGATCGATCAAAGAGAAACCTTCTGTTATCATCAATAATAGATTCGGCTACAGGAGCGAAATTTAAATTGAAACCAAGCGCGCTGATATCATTAGCCGTTCTTTTGCTGTCAGCTTCAATTCTCGCAAGAGCGGCGTCAATTCCTTCTTCCTGAAATATTTTCCAATATGATGAAGCGGCAGGCAGTCTTGCAACGCCGGGAAGGAACCGGTTTATACCTCCTCCTTCATGATCGACAGACACAAAAGGAGCGATTCCGAGGTGTTTGCCGCCTGTAGTTTCATCTTTAATCACTGTAACAATTTCATTTATAAATGATTTTATTGAATCGTTACTGGTATTCAAATTATAACTAAAAAACATAACTCCGCCCGGCGGAATTTCCTTAAATAAAGTTTTCATGTGCTGTGAAAGACTAGCTCTTCCGTCAACGCCGCTTATTATTACTTGAGACACAAGGAGCCGATTGTCCATGGATGAGGAAAGAGATTTGACATTCGCTGAAATCTGATCAATTTCTACTGCCGGCCTTCTTCTTTTGTTAACCACCGATCCGTCAGGGTTAACAATACTCTGTCTTAGGCAGGAAGTGAAAATAAAACAGAATGTAATTATGATTAAAAGGAAATGTCTGAACACGTAGTGCACCTTCTTTAATTTTGTTTTTCAAAGTGAGAGAACGCAAGGCTGAAATTAGCCCTTCCCTGTGAGACGCTTCTAAGGCTCGTCATAAAACCGAACATTTGACGCATTGGCGCCTGCGCTTTTATTTCGTCTTCGTCTGCTTTCGCGTTCATGTTGAGGATCTGTCCGCCGCGCTGTGTTACGCAGCTCATCACTTCGCCTACAAATTCATGAGGCGTGTTCAAGTCAACCGCCATTATTGGCTCAAGCAGTATCGGAGAAGCGTTTCTACACGCTTCGTCAAACGCCATGCTTGCGCAGGCTTCAAACGCGAACTCGGTTCCTGTCAGTTCCGAATACTGGATGTCTGTCACGGTGACAGTTATGTCGATGCAGGGATATCCCATAACAATTCCGGAAGCAAAAGATCCGTTGATGCCCCGGCTGATCGCTTCCAGAATGTTTTCAGGCGCTTCCCGGTTTGAAGATTTTTTCGCGGCGTTTATATAGAGATTTCCCTGACCGCGCTTCCCGGGCTCTACTTTTAAAGTAATGCCGGCTGAGTTTTCTTTTCCCGCGAGGATTTTGGAAAAATTTTCCGTGTGTTGATTTACCGCACTGATCGATTCGCGGTACGTCACTTGAGGATTTCCTACTTTCGCGCCGATTTTATATTCTCTTAATATTCTCGTAACAAGGACGTCAAGGTGAAGTTCTCCCATACCGGAAATTATCAATTGGCCTGTCTCCTCGCTTTCTTTAATTGTAAAAGTAGGATCTTCTTTAGAAAGGAGTGAAAGAGCGTCTTTTAATTTATCCTGATCGGAAATTGTTTTCGGTTCAATCGCGATCGAGATTACAGGTTCGGGGAACTGCATTTTTTCGAGTAACACAGTCCAGCCTTCCGTTCCGATTGTGTCTCCTGTCTGAGCTTCTTTCATTCCGATAATTACGCCGATATCTCCCGCGCTAAGACTGTCGATCGCTTCCGATTTATTTGAATGCATCCGCAGAATTCGATTCGCTCTTTCGCGTTTTTTCTTTCCGATATTGTAAACAGCCGTACCCGATTTAAAAGCGCCTGAGTACATCCTTACATAGCAGAGGCTTCCCGCTTCACGATCATTTTGAATCTTAAACACAAGCCCCAACGGCTGTTCTTTCGGATCGCAGGAAATACTGATATCTTCGATTGTGTCTTTCTTGATTTTATGCCCGACAGCGGGAGTTGTTTCATCCGGCGCGGGAAGATAATCGATTATCGCGTCGATAACAGGCTGTACGCCTAGATTTCTTCTTGAAGCGCCCGCGAACAACGGAAGCAATTGCCTTTTTATAACAGCTTTTCTGATTTCGCTTTTTATTAAAGCCGGTTCCAATTCTTCACCGGCAAGATATTTTTCGGTAATCGCGTCGGATACTCCCGAAAGAGAATCGATTAATTTTTCTCTCCATTGTTTTGCCGCTTCCTCTCTATTAGAAGCAATAGGGCAGAGCGTCATGTTCTCGCTGTTTTCTTCCCAGTGAATTTCTTTCATTTCGATTAGATCGATAACGCCTTCAAAAGAACTTTCTTTTCCAATCGGAATTTGAAGAGCGACAGTATTGATTTTTAATTTATTCTGCACGTCTTCGATTACATAAAAAAAATCCGCGCCAAGGCGATCCATTTTATTCACATAACCAACGCACGGAACATTGTATTTTCGCGCCTGTCTCCACACCGTTTCTGTCTGCGGCTCCACGCCGCGAACCGCGTCAAAAATCGCGATCGCCCCGTCAAGAACGCGGAGGGAGCGTTCAACTTCCGCCGTAAAATCAACATGACCGGGAGTGTCAATTATGTTTATTTGATGATCTTTCCAGTAAGTAGTAGTCGCCGCGCTCTGAATTGTGATGCCGCGTTCCTGCTCCTGTTCCATCCAGTCCATGATTGCTTCGCCGTCATCAACTTCACCGATGCGGTGGCTTTTTCCCGTATAAAAGAGAATTCTTTCGGTTGTAGTGGTTTTACCGGCATCAATATGCGCCATTATGCCGATATTTCTCATTTTTGAAAGCATAGTTTTTCTTAAATGACTGTTCCGGGATACAGTATCGTATTCTTCGGAATAACAATTATTCCGTCAACGATATAGTAATGACCGTAGTTGCCGTCCGTTCGTTTGATTTCGTCAACGCCGATGCGGCAGCCCTCTCCTATGCAGACGTTCTTATCGATGATTGCGCCTTTGATGATCGCGCCGCGTCCGATTCCCACGTTGGGGATTCTCGATTCGGCGTTTTGCGCTTTTTGGATTTCCGTTTCGTAATAGTCGGCGCCCATGCACACAACTCCGTTAAGACTCGATCCTGTTTCGATAATTGTGCGGATACCAACGATTGAGTTTGTGATATTCGCGTTTGTTATGATACATCCTTCCGCAGCAATTGACTGATTCATGCTTGAAAAATTCATTTTTGAAGGCGGAAGATTGCGCATATGCGTAAAGATCGGCTTGTGTTCGTCATAAAAATCGAAGCAGGGTTTTAATGTTGTAAGTTCAAGATTTGTTTCGTAAAAGTTTCTGATCGTTCCGATATCTTCCCAATAACCGTTGAAAAGGTAGGCGTTTACTTTTACTCTGCTGATCGCGGCGGGGATTACCTCTTTTCCGAAATCGGTAAGCTCGTTGGCAAGGCAGTCTTCCATCGCTTTCGCGTTGAAAACATAAATACCCATCGAGCCGAGGTAGCAATCATCCTTATTTTTTTCGGTAAGAAGCTGTTTTGGAGCTCTGTAATCCGAAATATCTTTTGTTGGTCCGGGTTTTTCCATGAATTCGGTTATCTGATTATTTTTGTCGACTTTGAGGATGCCGAGACCGGAAGCGTTTTCGCGGGTAACACCGGTGCAAGCGATAGAAATAGCCGCTCCCGAACTAATATGTTTCTTTAAAAGGTCTTGTAAATCCATTCTGTAGAGCTGATCGCCCGAGAGAATTATGTAATATTGGGGATTCTGGGTTCTGAAATGCGGAAAGTTCTTGCGGACGGCGTCTGCGGTGCCTTCATACCAGCCGGAATGTTCAAAAGTTTGTTCCGCAGCGAGAATTTCAACGAATCCGTTGGTAAAAGAGTCAAAAACGAAGGTTTGACCTATGTGAAGGTGCAAAGAAGCCGAATTAAATTGCGTCACAATGTAAATTTGCCTTAAATTCGCGTTAATACAGTTGGAAATTGGGATATCAACGAGGCGGTATTTACCGCCGAAGGGGACTGCCGGCTTTGACCTAAACTGGGTCAGTGGAAATAAACGAGTACCTTTACCGCCTCCCAAGATTATTGACAAAACATCAGCCATAAGCGTTCTCCTCTAAATTAATTATAAAACAAACGATAATTTTTGTCGATAGCATTTTGGTCAATTTTATTAAATTTTCTTGATACTGGATGATAAGTTGTCAATTATCGAGCTGATATATTCCCTGTTTCGGTAAAACGATGTAAAATACCTCATATGAACGCCCGAGAGAACCTTGAACAGCTGATTGAAAGTCCCGAATTCGCTCCCAATATAATTATTAACAGGCTGTTACCTGCGCAGGAGGGTGTTTTCGCTCCTTTCCCTCGTGATTTAGACACTCGAATCGTTAAGGTGTTGCAGAGAAAAGGGATAAATCAGATTTATTCTCATCAAGCTGATGTTTGGAAACTTGCTCAAAGCGGAAGAAATGTAGTTGTCGTAACGCCGACTGCGTCAGGTAAAACGTTATGCTACAATCTTCCGTGCCTTCACACTCTCTTAAACGATGAGAAGGCGCGTTGTTTGTATCTTTTTCCGACCAAGGCTCTTTCTCAGGATCAACAGTCCGAATTAAACGAAATCTCAGGCGGTGATGAGGGGTTGAACCTCAAAATCTCGACATATGACGGAGATACCCCCGAATCGCTTAGGATATCGGCGCGTGATAAGGGCAGAATCATCATTTCAAACCCCGATATGCTTCACGCCGGTATTTTGCCTAACCATCCAAAATGGATTAAGTTCTTTTCAAACCTGAAATTCATAGTGATTGATGAAGCTCACGCGTACAGGGGCGTTATGGGAAGCCATGTAGCGAATGTAATAAGACGTTTGCGCCGCGTAGCGGCTTTTTACGGAGCGTTTCCTCAATTTATTTTATGTTCCGCGACTATAGCGAATCCCGCAGAACTTGCGGCTTCTTTAATCGGGCAGGACGTATCTCTTGTCGATAAGAACGGCGCTCCCCGCGGAGAAAAACGAATAATTCTTTACAATCCTCCGTTAGTTGACGAGGTGCAGGGAATCCGCAAATCTGTCGTAACCGAAAGCCGCCGCTGGATGATCGCCCTATTAAAAGCGGGAATCAAAACAATTTTATTTGCACATTCGCGCGTAAAAACCGAAATCGCGGCTTCCTATGTAAACGAAGATCTTAAAAATATTTTCACGGATAATTCGCGTATCAGAGTCGAAGCATACCGCGGCGGATTTTTGCCTAACGAACGCCGCGAAATTGAGAAAGGACTGCGCGAAGGCGCGATACACGGCGTAGTTTCAACTAACGCTCTTGAATTGGGAATCGACATCGGCGGTTTGGACGCGTCTGTTGTCGCGGGATTTCCCGGATCGTTTAACAGTTTCTGGCAGCAGTCGGGCAGGGCTGGAAGAAGAGGAGGAACATCCGTTTCTGTTTTTATCGCGAGCGTATCGCCCCTCGATCAATTTATCATGAGCGATCCGGACTGGTTTTTTAGAAAGAGCGCGGAAGAAGCGCACATCGATCCCGACAATCCGTATATTTTGACGGATCATGTTAAATGCGCGTGTTTTGAATTGCCGTTTACTGATGATGAACTATCAGAGAACAGAGAACAAAGAATAAATAACAATGAAGAATCAGCTGATAACAATATGCACATAACGCAAATTTACGGAGAGAACGCGTTGTCCGCTTTGGAATTTCTTGAAGAAGCGGGGATTGTGCGTCACTCAGGAGAAAAATGGCATTGGGCTGACAGGTCGTATCCCGCTGAGGGAGTGAGCCTTCGCAGCGCAACAGCCGACAATGTTGTGATAATCGATGTGACAGAAGGAAGAAACTCCGTTATCGGCGAAATGGACAGACCCAGCGCGAAGGAATTGATCTTTGTAAACGCCGTTTACATTCACCGCGGAAGACAGTACATGGTTGAATTACTCGACATCGAAAACCGAAAGTGCTTAGTGCGTGAAGCGGATGTCAATTATTTTACGGACGGAGTTGTAAAGACTGATATTAAAGTGCTGAGTGAAGACGAGAAGAACAAAGTAACAATGAACAGAGAACAGGTAACAATTGAAGCGGCGTTATGCGACGTTTTAGTGCGCACTCAGGTTACCAAGTTTAAAAAACTTAAATTCCGCACTCACGAAAATATCGGGTTTGGGGATATTCTGCTGCCCGAAGAAGAAATTCAAACACGCGCTCTTGTGATGCTCTTTACTCCGCAAAGCGTAATGGGAAAAGCGTTAACGGAAATGGACGAGCAGGAAATCGGAGAAGCTCTTTACGGAGCGGGCACTCTGATACGCAACATAGCGCCTGTTTATCTGTTATGCGACACGCGCGATCTTGGAATATCGGAGCGTGTGCGCGATCCTCATTTCAGCGTTCCCGCTCTCTACATTTACGATAAATATCCGGGCGGCACGGGATTGACTGAAAATCTCGCAGAACGGATAGGAGCGTTATTAGACGTAATTTACGACGCGCTTAAAAAATGCCCTTGTAAAACAGGCTGTCCCTCTTGCGTTGGAGCGGGCGGGAATAAGAGCTCTGCTTTAAAATTGTTGAAAACACAATAGTTAATCAGAGTTTTCATTTTAATTGACTATTCTGATTTCTGGGACTAAAATAAGAAGAGTTTGAAGACAGGGGGTCACTTTTATGAAAATTAGAACAAAGTTAGTCGGCGGTTTTTCAATAGTTGCTTTAATCGGCGTTTTTCTGGGCGCTGTCGGTCTTTTCAGCAATAACAGCCTCACTGATTCAGCAGAAGATATAATTGTTATTACGGAGATAGAGGAAAGTATTTCCAAAATTTTAACCGCGCACTTTAACTGGAGACACGGTTTAATGGAAACTGTGTATACCGGAGTGCCGTTCACTGGTTCGTTAAATCCGAATAACTGCGCGTTGGGTATATGGCTCAGCAGTGACGAATCGAAATTAATAACAGATCCGGAGCTTGTCAAACTAATAGATGAAATAATTCCTCCTCATAATCTTATTCATACCAAAGCTGGAGAGATTATAAAGTTAATAGATAACGGTGACAGAGAAAGCGCTTTAAAAATATTAAATGAAGATGTTTTACCGAATACTTTGCGGGTTATTACGGATCTAACATTAATGTATCAAGAATACGGCGTACTATTAAGTCAGGAAATAACTGAAGTTCATCAAACGGGAAGGACGTTCGCTGCTATAATTATTACTTTAATTATTCTCGCTTTGGTAACCAGTGTAGTCCTGGCGATGCTTGTCACAACCAGTATTGTAAAGCCGTTGTTCAGCGTAATGCATACGCTTAAAGATATTTCCGAAGGCGAGGGAGATCTTACAAAAAGGGTACATTATGACAACAAGGATGTTATAGGGGATCTTTCACGCTATTTCAATAAAACGATGGAATTGATAAAAAATCTCATAGTCAGCATAAGAAAAGAATCTACAGCGTTATCTGAAATAGGAACTGAGCTTTCAAGCAACATGACTGAAACCGCCGCGGCTGTAAATCAGATTACCGCCAATATTCAAAGCATCAAAGGACGCATAATCAATCAAAGCGCCAGCGTTACGGAAACTAACGCGACAATGGAACAGGTTACCGTAAACATTAATAAGTTAAATAAAAATGTTGAAACTCAAAGCACCCACGTTTCGCAGGCTTCCGCCGCGATTGAAGAAATGGTAGCCAACATTTCTTCGGTTACAGAAACGCTTATAAAAAATGCCGGCAATGTTAAACTTTTGAAAGATTCTTCTGAAGTCGGACGCAACGGCATACAGGAAGTGTCGGCTGACATTCAGGAAATCGCGCGTGAATCGGAAGGATTGCTTGAGATTAACTCTGTTATGCAAAATATCGCGAGTCAGACCAATTTGCTTTCGATGAACGCCGCAATTGAAGCCGCCCACGCGGGAGAAGCTGGAAAAGGTTTCGCCGTAGTAGCGGACGAGATTCGAAAATTAGCGGAAAATTCCAGCGTCCAGTCAAAAACAATCGGCACAGTTCTTAAAAAGATAAAAGAATCAATCGACAAGATAACTCAATCCACAAATAACGTTCTAAACAAATTCGAAGCAATCGATTCCAGCGTAAGAACCGTAGCCGAACAGGAAGACAACATCAGAAACGCGATGCAGGAACAGGGCGAAGGCTCTAAACAAATCCTTGACGGAATCAGCAATGTCAACCAGTTAACAAGAAGTGTAAAGAGCGGCTCTGCCGAAATGCTTGAAGGCTCTCAGGAAGTAATACGCGAAAGCCAAAACCTTGAAAGAGCAACTCAGGAAATAACGTCAGGCATGAATGAAATGGCAACAGGCGCAGATCAAATTAATGAAGCTGTCAATCATGTAAACCAGATTTCCATTAAAAATCAGGAAGGTATTAATACTTTGATAAAGGAAGTTTCGCGGTTTAGGGTGGATTGAGAAGAATTTTTACCACTCTAACCATCACGAACTTGACGTTTTCTATTTTCCGGTCTGCTGAGAATTAGTAGCTGTTCCGGCTTTCCTATGCCGTCATAACCATTACGTTCTATATCGGTAATTAATTTGTTTATTTGTTTCAGTATCCTTTTATCCTGTTCTTCCCAGAAAAGATAATCCTTCCATCCGGTTTCTGTAAAATTTATTTTCATTATTCCATTGCCCGCAATTCGTCTAGAGTTTTGGTAACGAATTTTCCTTCGTTTGCTTCCTGAATGGATTTGCGTAAAACTGCTAAATTTGAAGAGCTATAAAATGGGTCAGAGGCAAGGGAGATTTCAAAAGGAATCTTTCCCTGCCTTAAAGATTGACGTACAAAAATATTAAATGCCGATGACATATTCAAACCCAATTCACTAAAAAAGTATTCAGCTTGCTCCTTGAGTTCTTTATCTATACGAATATTCAGGTTGGTTGATTCGGTCATATTTACCTCTTTAGACAAAAATACTAAATTTTACGCTCATTGTCAATACATTGCACTGAAAAGATAATTTTTTATTAGTCGGTGTGGTAACGCAATGGCAGTAAATCTCCCCCAAAAAAAAGACCGTGCAGAATTACTCCTGCACGGTCAACCCTAACCCCCCTCTTGTCAAGGGAACTGTCAGTCATTCCTTTTCGGAACCCCCCCGTACTGACAGGATAACCTCAAGATCATATTCGATCCAAAACAAAAGTTAACTTATGTTTTGGCATTCTCAATCTCTTTCTTTTTTAGCTCTTCGATAATGACGGCAAACTCGTTCATATCGTTAAAATGTTTGTAAACCGACGCGAAACGCAAATAGGCGACATTGTCGAGACCAGCGAGCCTCTTCAGCACAAGATCGCCGATTTCTGATGAAGAAATCTCGCGGGCGTCCTTGCCTATGATCGCCGTTTCGTCCTCAATTTCGTTGATCAAACTTTCAATTTGAAGCTGAGAAAACGGTCTCTTTTCTAGAGCGCGCTCAACTCCGCGTTCAATCTTTGTACGGTCGAAAGGTTCGCGCCTGTTGTCTTTCTTTACAACCATAAATTGATGCTCGTCGATCTTTTCGTAACTGGTGAACCTGTAGTTGCACTTGATACACTCGCGGCGGCGGCGGATAGCGTCACCGTTTGCCAGAGTTCGGGATTCTACAACCTTGTCTTCGACATTCCCGCAATGAGGGCATCGCATATAGTGTCACCTTCTAAGCCTACGGTACATATAGCGCGCTATATATAGCGTATTATCTTGTTTTTCATAGTACCGTATATATAGTGTAGATGTCAATATACTTCCCCCATATTTTGTGTATTATTTTTTACTAACCTCTTTTGCTTCCCTCTGTTTTGTATTTATGCTAATATAGACGGGTTCGGAGGAGATATGAAAATAGGGCTGGATACCTTTGCCTGTAACGGAGGTAAATCCGGAGTGGGAATGTATTTAACCCATTTTTTAAAACGTATTCCGCCGTCTGAAGCGCTTTTTGAGCTTTTTGGCTGGGAATACGACAGATATATATACAGCGATGTCGCGCCGAATTTTGAATTTATTCCGCAATGCTCGATTCAAGGTCATACCGCGAACGCGTTGTGGCACGTTTATAAATATCCAAAATACGCTGAGTTAAGAAAGTTTGACGCTTGTTTTTTTCCTGCCGCTCATAAACATCTGCCTAATAAATCTCCGTGTCCTACTATCGGCGTTGTTCACGATATGGCGGCGTATTGGGGAAACCGGAAAACCAGAAAACACCTCGGCGCTTTTTTAAGAATGATACTTCCCAATTCACTTCGCAATTTGGATATTATTATCGCGGTAAGCGAATTTGTAAAACAAGAATTGATAGAGCTTGCCCATGTAAAAGAAAACAGGGTGGTAGTAATTCCAAACGGCATCGATTTAGGCGCGTTTTATCCGCGTCAGAGAAATGAAGAAAGCGTTCTTTTGATTCAGCCTTTTAGTTTTAAAAGACCTTATGTGCTTAGCGTTTCAAGAATCGATCACCCGATAAAAAATCACGTAAAATTGATCGAAGCGTTTGGTATCTTTAAGGAAAAAACAAAATATCCGCACAGGCTTGTGCTTGCGGGCTCCGACAGCAATAACGCCAATGTTGTAAAAGAAGCCGCCGCTTCTTCCGCGTGGAGAAACGATATTTTCTTTACAGGTCATTTTCCATTAAAGAGTCTCCCTGAATTATACGCGGGAGCTGATTTTGTTGTTTATCCTTCGATGTACGAAGGCTTTGGGATGGGTGTGTTAGAAGCTATGGCTTGCGGAGTGCCCGCGATCTGCGCGCGCGCGGCTTCACTTCCCGAAGTTGCCGAACATTCCGCCCTTTATTTCGATCCGCTTGATTCCGAAGATATGGCTGAACGCATGATTACGGTAAGCACAGATCGTGATATTTACAATGAATGCCGAAGCAACGGACTTGAAAGAGCGAAAGCTTTTTCGTGGGAAAGATGCGTAGATCGAACTCTACAAGTTATTTACCAGACAGCCGGCAATGTGTAATTGTCCTGTTACCAGTTAAACTCAACACCTAATCCGTCAGGAAGTTCTATCAAATCCATTGTGCCGATTGACATTGATACTTGTCTGCCCGACTGGACAGCCGGCGCGTTTTCGGGGCGTGCGATTTCTCTTCCTTGTCCGTTTGTAAACGAAAGCGTTGAATTTCCATGAGCTGAAAAACTAATCGAAAAATTATAATCTTTAAAAAGCACACGGGCTAAATCCAAAAGGTTTCTGTCGTATTCCGCGGAAGCGGCTTTATCCAAAAGAATCAATTTTAATTTTCCGGAATTATTATTAACCGCGATTTGAGTTTTTTCGCCTGAAGGATCGATTATCGCGCGAAGTGTCTGCGGATTATCAAAATTTATTTTGATTGTATACGCAGTGTCCTGTCCGCTTTGTTTAGCGGAGAAAGACGCGATCGACGCTCCGTTTATACGCTGTATTGTTTTTTCCCAGTCTTCGCGTCCGACAGGAATCGCAAGCTTTGAGGCATTGCCGTCAAGACTGCCGAGGGATTCCAGAGAACGTGAAACGCGGTACTCAAACGTTAAAGTGCCTGAGCCGTCCCTGTTTATTTTTATATCCAGCGATAAACCGATACACGAATTAAGCATTAAGAGCAATACGGGAAGCAGGATCAATAATAATTTGACGTTAATATTTTTTCCCTCGAAAAAGGTTTTCATTAAAATTCCTCCGAATAAATTTTCACGTCCTGAATACGCACAGGAGTTTCTTTTTCTATCAAATCGAAAGCTTTGTGCATTACCGTTTCGCCGAATGTTTTGGAATTGGAAACAAGCGCCCCTCCAATCTGGGCAAAAGAAAGAGAATCCTGAAGATCAACTTCCGCTGCCGTTAAATGGAAACGGCGGCGCATTTTTTCCAATACAGACTTAACCACTCGGCGTTTTTCCTTAATGTTGAAAGACTCGGGGATTTCAAAAATTATCTGAATCATCGAAACAATCATAATACATGATAACTTAAAATAATATTTTATGATAGTATGATTTTCGGATGCGTTTTTTACTGGTCATATTTATTTTCCTCTTTTTAGGCTCGCCGATTTTTACTCAGGAAGAGGAGGAGCCTGAGTCGGAACTCGATATTGATGAGCTTCGCTCCCGAATTTTAAACGAATCGCCTAATGAGATTTTATCTCTTTCTATAAAAGACACTGACGTTTCTTTTTTTATGACGGGATCATGGAAGGGCGAACTGCAATTTCATCCCGGATATTCTATCTCTCCGTACACTTCAGGCTTTACTCCGTTGAATACTCCTATTTTTATGCAGGAAGCGGATATTACTCTCGCGTTATGGATAAACAACAAGTGGTTTGTAGAAGCGAATTTTTTAGATGATTACAGCATGAACACTTACCGCGCGGGTTATCAGGGAGGGGAGGGCGCTTTTTTAAAATATTTCGGAATAGGAAATACAGGGCTTGATTTTCCTTCTTTTTCATATTTGGATCTTGGAGGCGATTCTCCTTCGTCGTTCGGTTTGTACAGTAATTTTGGAACCGATAAGCTGGATTTTCACGCGCTATTTCGCTACGATACTTCGGCAAGGGAGGAGCGCGTTTTTTCGGGAGGCAGAGAAAGAACTTACAGTTATGTGAAACCTGAAAATATTGTGCGCGGTATTTCGTTTGTGCTTCCCGATACGGATATCGATTCTCAGATAACAGTTTACATCGAAGATGAAAAGGGAGATATTCGCGATTTAAGCGAAAACAGGCGGTGGAGACAGGCGCTGTCGTCTGAATACGCTTTTTCAAGATCGGCAGGTTTATTAGAGTTCAGCGTCAGATCAAAAGGGATGATCGCGGTTTCTTATTCAAAAAACGTAGAACGTCCGTGGAATGTTTCGATGGGTAGTTACGACGGAACGCAGAACGGTTTTTTAACATCGATTCAAAATTGGTTTGACGCGGGAAGACAGACAATTAAACTTGAAAACTATCCTCAGGCGGGAAACAGAATTGCGGCTAACGGAAGACCGGGCGAAATTGTTTTTAACAGCGGAGCAGCGCTTGTTATTTATGAGCCGGGCTCTTTTTCTCCTTTTGAAAGATTAAACCGTTATGACGCGCCGTCAAGTACATCCGAGCAGGCGTCTTTTGTGCGCGTCTCTGATGAAACAAAAATAAGCGGATACGAACTTTTGCTCTTTGATTCTTTTTCAATCTCGCAGGATTTTCTTCTTTTCTTTTCAGAAACGAGGCAGAGAGGAGTTTACGAACTTGTAAAAACGGGAAGTAATACAAGACGCGATCCTGAGTCTATGTATCCCTTGGCAGGCGAGTACGCGCAAATTTACCTTCCGGGCACAGGCGTTTTTTCAGGGGACGCTGTTTTACGTTTTACAAATTTTAATAATACAAGCGGATACTTTATCGGAACGGATGTTGTTCCCGGATCTGTACAGGTTTGGCGCAGCGGTATTCAGGATACAAATTTCAGTTATAATTCGTCTACCGGAGAAGTTGTAATCAGAGGTTCTGCCGTGCAGAACGAATTAATTCGCGTAACATATTTAAAAAGAAGCGAGGAAACGCGGCTTGGAAGCATCGCGGCAGGCGTAGGTTTTATTTACAATAAAAAAAATGGTCCTTTCTCGTTTCATACTGCGCTCGGACTTCGTTTTAATTTATCGGATGAAGCGTACACTCAGGAAGATTCTTCGAGTACGGGAAATGTAGGGCTAAGCGTAAAAGCCGCGTGGGATTATCCGGATATAAAAGCGCATATCGCGGGAGGTTTTTCTTTTGACAGAATCGACACGACGGATTTATACCGCGCGATCGGAATGGAAGGAAATGAATTTATAACGTCTCTTCCTGCGGACACTTCGTTTATTTCAAATCCGCCGTCTTCAATTATTTTACAGAGTTCTGATCTTTCAATTTTAAACCGCTCGGATCTTATTTACAGAGATTACAATAACGATAATATTTTAGGTCATAATTTAATGCCGATTGACTGGAGTGCTTCTGTCGTATCAGGCGTAATAAAACCGTACGCGGCAAAAGACCCTATGCTGGGAAACGCGCAGGTTGTTGCCGCAGAGTTTAATCTTGACAGCGGCAATTGGACGGGTTTTCAATCGCCTGTAAATAATTTTTCGGATGTTCTTTCCCGCGCGGGAGAGATAGAAATTCCTTTTAGATTTTATGATTTTAATGAAATTCCCGCTTCCGGTTTTAAATTGGTAATTCAGATTGGCTCTCTTTCAGGGAAAGATTTTTCGTTCGCTGAAAACACTTCTCTTATTTGGGAGAGAATTCTTTTTTCCGATAATTTGAGCGTAACGCCCGATGATTATTACACCAGCGTCGAATTTAATAATGACGCGAGAATCGCGAGATTTAAATTAAACGAAGAAGACAGGCGAAAATTGGGAAACGCCAACTTTATACGCCTTATTGCTGTAAACGAAAATACAAGTTCAAATTCGATTTCAGGGCGGGTTTTACTCGCTTCTCCCATTGTCAGAGGCGCAGGGTTCAAGGCTGTGGTCTATGACGGGAACGAAACGTCTTCTTCAGATAACGTAAGGGCAATTGAAACGATTGATACAGGGCAGTCTCTTACAAGTACATATCCCGATACGGGAAAATTTCACATAACAGGAAACAGCCAAAGGGTATTGAGAATTGACTGGGAAAATACAGGAACAGGAATCGCGGCAGGCGTTGAAGGAATGACAGGGCAGATTCCTCTTTCTGATTACAGAGAACTGTCATTTTTTGTAAAAATCAGGGATGAACAAATAAAAAATAATAGTGAGTTTATAAGGTTTATTATTTCCGCAGCCTCCGGATCATTCGACAACAGCCGCCTTGACGCGTCAATACCTATGAATATGTTTGAAACTGAGAAGTGGACAAAAGTTACAATCCGCTATCAGGGAGAAAACAGGGGCATTAGCGTAAGCGGCGTTGTTTTGCCTAACGCGTCATTTACATACACACCCGAAAGAAGAACATTTGACAGTTTAGAAAAACGATCGGTGTATTTCGCGTTTCTTGTAAATCCGCGGGATGTTACGCAAAAGCTAGAAGACGGAACAATTTTTCTTGATGAAATAATTTTGGAAGATTCGATAATGGTTTACAGAATGAACGCCGGAGCAGGCTTTGAATATACAAAAAGAGGCGATTTTGTTTCAATTAAAAACACGCCTGTTTTTTCGGATTTTTATTTTAATACAGCCCTCGAATCTGAAGCGCACGCTTCTGCGGAAAAGTCCGCTTCAGATTTTTTCGGAAGCGTTGTAAGCCGTTCGGGGATTGGAATCTCGTTTTTCGGAGTAAAATTGTCGGGTAACTTTTCATTTACGGCGGCTGAAAATACGTTTTTATGGAGCGCAGATCATGAAATATCAAGATCAATCGGTAAATTTTCTTTTAAAGAATCTTTTTACGCAGCTCCCGATGAAAATAAAGCGCGTCATAATTTTAATATGGGTTATCAATCAAATTTCCATACGCGTTTTGAAGCGGATGCTCTTTATGATTTATCAAAATTAAGGCAAAACTGGAAATTTGATATCGGATACAGACCAAAAAACGAATATATACCATCATTTGCGTTTAACACTAACGCTTTATGGACAAGCAATAGTACTGTTGATAATAGCGATAATTATGGAAGTTTATTGATTCGTTCGTGGGACGACATGATTCCTGATTTAGGAGAAGGCGCAGAAACAAGAAGAACGCAAACGCAGTTTGTAATAAATCAAAGAACTAAACCTGTGGGAGCCGTTTTAACACTTGAAGGAAATACGTTCTTTTCAGGCATGAACAATATTACACGCCTTGAAAATTCCGCGTTTCTTAATATTCCTGTCGTAATAAAAAAAGCTGCAATGAATTTCCGCGCGGGCAGAGGTTTTAAACAGCATATAAATTATTCAGGCAATGACGTTATTGAAGACACTGTGAAATTTTTTGACAGCGTAAAAGATTCAATGAATTACTGGAAAACTATACCGTTTTATTCTCTCTTTGATCCGAAATTAAACGATCTTATGGACGAAGGACTTAAATCTTCTCCATTTGCTTCTTTTACGCAGTACACGTCTTTTAACGATCATTTTTCGGCAAGGGTAAACCTTACGTCAATTTATAATCTTTTATCTTTTTTTATTCCCGTAAGATACGTTGTTCGTATAGACAGAGTTATCGAACAAAAAATGGATACAAGATCCGACAACTTGAATATCGGTGCCGGTGTCGGTTTTTCAAGCGTTAATATGTTCGGCGCAATGGGCTATTTACCGATTTTTAAATTTTATCAGGCTGACGAATTCTCGCACGGTTTTGATGTTGTTTTTACAGTTCCAAGAGACGGAGAATTACAATGGAGACTGCAATCGGTGTTAAACGCAAGTTTCAGGGGACATTCAGGCGGAGTTGTAAGTTTTTTAAATACGCTGACATTCAGAAGCGATATGTCATGGCTGGAAAGTTTTACAGCCTTCTGGGAAGCTCCTACAAAAAGAAATGTATTAAGCATCATATATGATTGGATTTTAAAAGGCGTATCTAAACAAAGTTCATGGTTAAACCTTTCTTCGTTTATAAATCCTGAATACGAACAGCTGCGAAGAGAAACTCTGGAATTAACTTTTGATAAATCAAGAGATCATCTTCGCTGGTCAATAAGCGCAGGACACGAAGAAATTATCAGGATACTAGGAAGATTAAATTTTAACGCGTTTGTAAAATTTAAAGCAGGAAAAGATCTTTTAACGGAAGTTTTGTTATTAGATTTGCTTATTGGCGTAGGATTAAGAATCAGTTTCTGAAACAGCGGTTTCATTAGTGTTTTGTTCCGTCTGTTCCTGTATTCCTCTTTCTCTTTCAAGGCGTTCCCTTTCAGCCTGATCCTTTCTTTCCTGTTCCGCAAGTTCGGCGCGGCGTAAATTATCAACGATTGTGCGCAATGTTATTGAGTTGGCTCTTGATAATTTCCCGCCGTCGATTATTTCTTCGATTAGCGCCGCATTTTTATATCCGTCGTCAACAGCGCCCTGCATTTCTATAGCTCCCGCTGTGCTTTCTCTCTCGGCTGTAAGCAGAGTTTTAGCGAGCGCAAAACGGATTTCGTTTTTTTTAGGATTGTCGGCGTTTTCAGGAGCATCAGACAAAGATTTCCGGTATTCTTCAATCGCCCTTGCGTATAACGCGTTGTATTCAAGAACGCCTGCGTATTCGTAACGCGCTTTGTAATCATTATTCTGCGCAAGCCACTTAGAAAAATTATCAATTGCCTCAACCTTATTTTGTTTTCCCTGACTGCGAGCAAGAAGAAGCTGCATATCCTTGTTGGTTTGTATAGCAAACGGATATTTGTTAAGCTGTTCTTCGGATTCTTCGTAGCGTTCCATAGCGAATAACACAAGCGCGTGATTGTATCCGTCGTCTGAACTTTCGGGAATAAGCTCAAGCACTCTTGAGTAATGCTTCTGCGATTTGTCGATATCGCCTGTTTTAATCCTTGTGTAAGCCGCGGCGCGAAGAGCCAGTATATTATCGGGATCTCTTTTTAATATTTCTTCGAAGAGCTCCGCGGCTTCCGTAAAATGCTGTCTTTCATACGCTATCCGCCCAAGATTGTATTGAGAAGCCGCGTATGTTTTATTCGCCTGTCTTGCGCGGCTCAGCCATTTTTCTGCTTCTTCATACTTTCCAAGATCATAATATGCCATGCCTATATTAAAATATTCTTCCGGAGAAGCCGCCATTCCGGCGCAGCTAAAAAGAAGAACAGAGAAAAAAGAAAGAAGAACAATGAAAAATGAGAGAAAATTCCTCATGGCAATAGTATAATCGTTTTTAAGATTTGTAACAATACACTGATTGACAAACATTACAAAAAGATAGAATTTTAGTATATGAAACGAATAAAACTAATTTTAATATCTCTTTTTATTATATCAGCCTTTTCTTCCTGTTTTCAAACATCAACAGGAGCGATCGAAAGAGAAGAACTTTTCTCTCTGGAAATCGGTCCCATGGAGGATCAGATCGCCTTATACAGACTTGACGGAAGCAGGGGAATAAAAAGAACAGGCTTTACAATGAGGGACGGGCTTTTCTTTATTTCTGACGGCAACAGCGGTAAAATTGTCCGATACAACACTTACGGCGATTTACTGTTCATGATCTATAACGAAGAAAAAAACCCTCCGCCTCATACATTAAGAACGAACATTTCAGAAGAAGAGCAGTCAACAAGATGGGCTTTTACATATCCTCTTGAAGAACCCGGCTGGATTGCCGTCGATTCGCGAAAACATATTTTTGTTGAAGACAGGCTTCCTCACGGCGAGCATATGATAGATACTGAGACAAAAAGTCTGCTTGACGGATTGATATTGCATTTTGATCAGAACGGGCGTTTTATTAATTATCTTGGCAGGGAAGGAGTAGGCGGAAGCCCATTCCCAAGGATTGTCGGGCTTTCAACATCTATAAGAGACGAGCTTGCCGTTATCTGCAGGATTCCTGACGGATGGGATGTTTACTGGTTTAACACGTCCGGGATGCTTTTGTATCTCGTAAAAATTTCATCAAACGAGATTCCCGCTCTTTCAGATTTACCGGACGCTCTTGCGATAATAGACGCAATTTCAACTGCGATTGACGATAGAAAACTTTATATAAAGGTGGATTACAGCCGCGATACTTTCGATCAATCGACAATGGCAAGGACAGGCAGCGAGCCTGTAAGTTCTTGTATTTGGACGTTAGATGTGGAAAACGGAACGTATCTTGCCGCCAATGAAATCCCGTTATACGAAATAACGGAAAATAACCGTTCGATAACATATAAAGTATTTTATTCTATGCTCGGCACAACAGAAAACGGGAAGGCGATTCTTTATGTTCCCGTTGATAACGGATATTCGCTTCTTTTCGCTGATATGAAGACGCGCGAACAGAGGCGCAATAATATCAGATTTTCCAACGAAGAGCTTGGCTTTAACGATTTTTTTCTTTCTGCTGAAGGGATTCTCTGCGCAATGCTTGCCGATAATTTTAATGTAAAACTTGTCTGGTGGCGTACAGATCAGTTTATGAGCAGCTATTTTTAATCAATTAACGGGTGAACAGTGAATAAATGAGGAGGGGGATTATTTTATGAGCGGTGATGAAATAAATAAAACAAAAAGACCTAATGCGAATTATCAGCTTAGTAAACCGGATACAGGGACTGACGATAACGGAGGACTGGTTTTTTATTATAACCGCGAGCGGAGACTTGAAAAATCACCTGAATTAAAAAAACTTTATACCGAAGAAAAGAAAAGCAAGTTTGGATTAATCGGCGTGTTAATCGCCGACAGACCAAGACGGTTTCTTTTTATTGTAATAATTTTACTTTGCGTTGCGATTTTAGTGCTTTCGTTATTTGGTTATCTTGATACGTCATATAAAATAGACGGAAACAAGATTGAAGTTACAGCCGCTATTTTTGAAAATTCAACAATTATTATTTTAAATAAAATCGCGGGAAACGCAAAATCTTACGCAGGTTCCGTTGATATAGCGATCTCTCCTGTGCTTAAATCTCCCAATGACGAGCTGAAAATCTTCACACATCGTATATTTTTTACTCTTGAAAAAGAGGAAAGTTACCGTTTCGCGGTTCCCTTTGATTCAGAGGAACTTTTAATGGTGCTTCAAAGTGAAATATCGGAACTAAAAATGAGTTTTAAACCAAAATAAATATTGACGATTATCGTTTTTTGAGATATTGTATAATTATGATACAGTTGTATTTATTATCTATCCTGTGCAATGGACTTTCCGGGTATCTGCTTTTTACGGGCAGCGAAAGCGATGGTGATACAGGATCTTTTCCGCGTTTTCCCGTTAATAACCCGTCGATTTTTTTGATACTGGGTATTATATCTATCGTTACCGGATTTCTTAAACTCCTGTCTCCTTCGCTTGACGGTATACTGATCCTCGGCGATCTTTTACCGGCGGCAGGCGGAATCATTGCGGGTCTTATGCTGATCTTCGGGATATACCGTCAAAATACAGCCGCGAGACAAGGCGAGCTTGATCGTATAGGCGTAAGTCTTTTAGCTTTCAAAAAACCGATAGGGCTTGGACTTCTAATTATCGCCCTTGTTCATTTTCTTTTTCCGAAGGCGTTGTTTTTATAATCGAATAAGTTTATAAATATATTCTCGCTAGAAAGCGTATGTCAATGAAGGATAGCTTTGCGCCCGCTTCCTCAATCAGTAAAGAAGCGCTTTTACTGTCTCCCCATTTTATATACGAATCTCCGCGCGTTTTTCCGATATAACGGTAAGCGAATTCAAATGTGAAATCAAACATATCTTTTTTAAAAGAAACAGCAGCTTTAGGCTCTAAAAATAAACCGAAACTTGAATAATCATAAAATGTTCTTTTGGGAAAGAGCAAATGATAATCGATAGATTCACAATATGTTAATGGGCTTATCTGAAATGATAATTCAAAAGTAAAAGGAGAAAGAATATTTGTGCCGATTATAAAGCCGGGCGCGAGTAAAAACCAGTCTTGTTTGTATTTTATTACTTCACCGGAAAAATAATCAACATCAGGATCATCATCAATTGGATAATAAATATTATTTCCAAATCCTCTTGCGTACTTTTTATAACCGTCTCTGCCTGCGAAAGAAAAGCGCATCCACGAACCTGAAATATAGGGGGTTATATATAAATATTTTAACGGTATGGACATACCAATCAATACATCAACGTTAAAAAATTCATTTGTTTTGTTGGTATGGCTTGAAAAATTGGTAAGAGCGTTATCTATAACTGACTGCCAGTCGCGATCCTCCATAATGCCTGAGTCGCCGGGAATGCCGATTTTAACTGCCGCTGAAGCAAAAACCCCCAAGCCTTCCATTATGTTTCTGCGTCCTGCGTCAAATTTAAGACCTAAATAAAAAACAGGTTTTATGTCCCAAATAAGCTCGCTTAACAATTCTCCTTTTGTTATTACCGGATAAACAAGTTCTGTTGATTGCCCGTGAATAACACCGAAAAACGGGGCTATTATATATTCGTATTTGCGTGTATTATGTTTTTTAGCTGCTGCTTCTTGAGTTGCCGATCCATGAGTCTTTGTTTCCTGAGCCTCTGCTTCGGGAACATCGTCCGTACAATATATGCGGTTATTTGCCGAGAATAATAATATGATGACAAAAAAAACGAAAATGAGTAAATGTTTCATCAACCTGATCATATCTTTTAAATCTAATATTGGTCAATTATGCAGCACGCGCTTTTTTACATTTTTCATTCTGATTTTTCTTTTTCCGGTTATATTAACCGTTTGCAATAACAGAAAAGAAGAAATCCCCGTTATTCCGCCTATAACGTCGCCGTTATCTCGCGATTATATCGGTTTTGGAGTTATAACATCTTCTTTTACGCATATAACAGCCGAACCATCCGATGACGGTCCGTCAATAGGTTATCTGCGCCGCGGCTCTCTTGTCAAAATAATAAGAAGGCAGACAATCAAAATGCAGGATGGTTTTGTAATATGGGTGCTGACAGACGGAAATACTCACGGTGCTTCGGCGGATGTTTCCCGCGGCACAGCTGCGCCGTCAGGATGGCTAAAAGAAGAAGTAATGAATATTTATGATAATGAAAGTCAGGCAAAAACAGCGTCGGAGACGATGCTTAAATGAACCCCGTTTTTCTTTTTTTGATACCTCCGATAGCAGGAGCCGTCATCGGTTATTCGACAAATGTTGTAGCCATACGAATGTTATTCAGACCTCTGAACGAAGTTAGAATTTTCGGGATACGATTGCCGTTTACGCCCGGTATCCTTCCAAGACAAAGAAAGAAACTTGCCCAGAGCATAGGATCGATGGTAGAACGGGAACTCCTAACCCCCGAAATGCTAAGAGAGCGTCTTTCAAGAACTGAGTTACGCGAAAAAATAAAACAATCAATTTCGGAATTTACGCAAAAGATATTGGAAAAAACGCCGAATGAATTAACAGAAGGCAATGAAAAAATTATTTTAAATAAAATTCCCGCCGCTTTGGAAAATATATACCCTGTTTTTTCTTCTTCGGTAATGAATTTTCTTAACAGAAGCGACATTCGCCGCGAAATAGAATCGAAGGGCAGAATCATTTTACGCAATATAATTCAGAAATTAAGCAGCTTTCAGCGGTTCTTTATTTCCGCCGCTCAATATGATCAAACACTGGAAGAAAAAATGCCTGAGATCGTCGATGAACTTACCGAAGGACTGGGCAAAATTTTATGGGAAAACAATGTAAGACAATCGCTCACGACAGCCGCTTCTTCCGCAATCGGTAAAATGATAGAAGGACAGGATAAAAATTTATCCGAACTGCTGAACATAAAAAGAGAAGAAAAAAATAAATTAGATGACTTTTTGCTGGAAAAATTAATAACAACCGTTGATTCTCAAATTGAAAAAATATTAAGTTCGATAGATGTAAAGACAATGGTATCAGACAGAATTGATTCTCTTGAAATGAAAAGGGTAGAGCGGATAATTCTCGACGTTATGTCAAACCAGTTAAAGTGGGTTGAACTTTTCGGCGGAGTGCTGGGCTTTATGCTGGGATTGTTTCAGGCGGGGCTGACGTATTTTTTACGGTAACATAAGGAGTTAACTTTTATGAAAAAACTTTTTTTTGTAATTGCATTGATTATCATAGCATCAAGTTTTGCATTTGCTGATTTTGAAGGATCGACAGGATTATACGCAGGTTTTGGAACAGCAGCCTCAGCAGGATGCAGTACGCAATTAGGTTATATTTCACTTGCTGTAAACGGAACAAATTTCAGATGGTCGATTCTCGCTGATTTAGGCATAGGCTTCCGGTATGGTTCAGGCGCTTCTTCCGCTTATGATGATATACCAAAAGATGAAAACCTATTTACTCTTGATTTCTTCATGGGTGTTCTTGCGGAATTTTATTTTTTACCGTTCATGGGAGTCGCAATTGGGTGCGGCGTTACTCCCGGTTTTGTTGATAAATATCACAACGAGTGGTTTCAGCTGTATTCCCGCATACAAATTCCTTTTTGGTTTAAGTTCGCGAAATTGAACATTAGTTTTGATTTTATATATAATTCCGCTTTTAAAGCTCATACATCCGGTTCGGACGCGCTGCCATTATTATACAGGATTACCTTATCTGCAAATTTCAGATGGCAGTCGCTGGAGCGTTTATTAAATCCGCATTTGAATTAAAGAGATAATAAAAACGGCGATGAAATTTTTAATAATATCTTTCCTTGAAGAAATCTAAATTCTGCGGAAAGAATTCAGGATCAATTGCGATGCCGTCAAATAATTCAAAATCATCTAATATTCCGTTTCCGGGTTGCTCTTCGTTATCTATTATAAGGTCGTACCAAATCTCGAAGCGGGATTTTACGTTTCCTTTTTTATATTCACTTACGATATTTTTATATTCATCATTTGTTAGATGTTTTTCTATAAAAATATAATAATGATTATAATCTTCGTTATCGTCTAACTTAAATACGGAAATATTTAATTGTTCTTTATCTAATAATATTTCATAATTACCTGTTACTATTTTTCCGCTCTTTAAATCAAAATTATCAATTTGAAAATCATGCATATATTGAACAGGTATGCAGAAAAAATAACCGTTCTCGTTCTTTAAAAGAAATATAGATAAAGTGTTTTTCAATGAAAGATCAGGAATTCGAGAGCCGGCGCAATTGGAAAAACATATTGCACTTAATAATATAAAACAAAATTTGATATAATATTTTTTTATCATAAAATTTTGAGCTATTCTACGCTCCCTAATTGCCCGCAGGCGCCCATGATTCCCTGTCCTTTATGCAAACGAACAGTAACATTAAGCCCGTAACTTTCAAGCGATTTAATAAAATCTTTTGTTTCGCTCTTGCTTGGCTCTTTTAATTGTACACCCTCAAAAAAAAGATTGTCAACTCTATTCCACGGAATTATATTGACAACAGTATCAAGACCTTTCGCAAAGTCCGCTATGGATTTCGCGTCTTTGTCACGGGTATTGATCCCTCCTAATAAAGGAATCTCAAGAGTAACGCGACCGCCGTCATTGCTTTGATAAAGCTCTAAAGCTTTGTGTACGGTGTCAAGAGGATTGCTTTTTGTTACGGGCATTAATTTTTGCCTCAAATTTTCGTCGCCTGTAACAAGTGAGAGAGCAAGCCTGATAAAAGGACTGTTATTTGCAATATCAAAAAGCTCTTCGCATATGCCGCATGTAGAAACCGTTATTCGCCGTTTTGAAAAATTAAATCCGTTTTTATCAGTTAGTATCTCAATCGCTTTTCTCAAATTAATTAAATTTAAAAGCGGTTCTCCCATTCCCATAACAACGATATTATCAATTAAATGTTCGTCTCCGCGGGAGGATTTATCGGAGATACGCAATAAATGTAAATACTGCTCAATAATTTCGCCGCAAGAAAGATCGCGTTTAAATCCAATCGATCCCGTTTTGCAGAAAACACATCCCGCGGGACATCCAACCTGCGTTGAAATACACGCCGTTAATCTGTCTTTCCCGTCGTTTAATAAAACCGATTCGATTTTTAAACCGTCTCTGAGAGTTAAAACAATTTTTTTTGTTTCGCCGTCTTCAAAAACGCGGGTTACTGCGCTTGAAAAAAGACAAAAACGTTCATGCAGTTGTTTTTGTAAAGTTAACGGAATATCGGTCATTTCCTCAAAAACGGATACTCCTCTGATAATCCATTTATAAATCTGTTTCGCGCGGTATCTGGGAATATCTGAGAGAAAGTTTTCAATTTCCGCAAGAGATAATCCAATGAGAGAGAGAGGCGTTTCCATTTTTATAAACTTTCTAAGATTTCTGAGATCTTCTGATTTTTATTTCCTAATTTATGAAAGTTCTCAAGCGTTTCCGCCGCGTTGCGTTTATCTCCTAATTTCTGATAACAGTCGGCAAGTTCAATATACAGACGGTAATTTTTATTATCCTGCTGAATTAGACGTTTGAAAGATAAAACGGCGTCTTCGTATTTTCCCTGTATTTTGGCAATGAGTGCGAGCCCCATCACCGCGTATGTATCAAACTCTATATTTAAAGCCCTTTCATAATATTCTTTTGCCTTATCCAAATCATTTAAATTTCTGCAAGCGTCGCCCGCTCTTGTTAAAATCATTTTGTTTTTCGGGTCCTGCTCCAGAATACGTTTCCAGTATTGAAGAGATATTTCGGTTTGATTAAGCCCTCGGTAACAATCGGCAAGCCCGAACAGCGCGTAAAAATTTTGTTTATCACGGTGAAGAGCCATTTCAAAATACGGGATACCATGAGAAAAAGTTTTTAACTTTCTGTGACAGTTTCCTATTGAAGTTAGAACGCGGATATCTACATTTGTGTTTTCTTCGGTCATCATTTTTTCCCAATAGGAAAGCGCTTCTTTGTATTCTTTAAAATCGTAATGTAAATGTCCAAGACCTATTATCGCGTAAGGATTGCTTGATTCCATTTCAAGAACTTTAAGATATGTTTTTTTTGATTTTCCGAAATCTCTTACTTTTCTGTACGCGTCCGCGATTCTTGTAAGAACGGTAATATTTTTATCGTCATGATAAAGATATTGCTCCCATATCTCAATTGCTTTTTGATATTGATTTTGAGCTTTATAACAATCGGCAAGACCGAACAGCGCGTAATTATTTCCCGGGTGATGCTCAAGGCATCTCTGGTAATATTTAACGGCTTCTTTAACAGATCCCGATTTTCTTGACGCGTCTCCCATGCCGACAAGAGCGTAATTATTATTATTATCAAGCATCAATATTTTTGAAAAACAATCTATTGCGTCATCTATACGATTTTCTTTTAATAATAAGTATCCGGTTTTTGAAATATCCGCTATTTTCTGCGCTTCAGCCGAATTAAATGCTGTAGCGCCGCGCATTTCAATTCCTGAAAGACCGGCGCTGTCAGATAAATCATTCTGATAATTTTCTTCGGGTTCATTTTTTTCTTTTAAATTATTCATTTTTAATTTCCTGCTCGTCATCTTCGCTTATCATGCTTTGCACAAGTCCTGCCAGCTGTTCAATTATTATTTGAGATTTTGATTTATCAGGGGCAATCCAATACATTTTCAAAGCTTCTACGAGCCTCCCTTTTGATTTGTAAAAATCTCCGACTCTGGATAATCCGTCCGAGTATCCTGTAGTCATGAAAATCCTGCGGGCTTCTTCAATTTTTCCTTCATTGAAAAATTGATTACCCTTGCGGTTTAATACCGCTTTTTGCTGTCCGTCTACATCCGCCTTACTTGTTACTCTAATGAAAGCATTTTTGTCATCAAAATTTTCAAATAATTTTTTTCTATCCATATTTTACTATTCTCCCATTATACAATAATATGTTACAAATACACAAGCTCTAATTACAAAGGGACAGAGCGCGTTCTGTTCCTTTGTAAAGTAAAAAATCCACAATTGAGCGGCCGTATTCTCTGCTTTCGGTTTTTTCAAGATTTGGTATATCAATCTTTTGATAGTCGGGACGAGGGCGGTGCATTAATATTCTTGTTCCGTTTTGCACAAGTTTTGAAGAAGCTATATTTGCAATTAACTCCCATTTAAATTGATACGGAAAAGGCGGATCCAAAAATATTACATTAAAAACGTTTTTAGCGCGTTTTACATACAATTCGGCAGGCATAAAACGGCAATTGATGCGGACAGGCGAAATAGCGGCGTTTTCAAGTAGTATTTTTCGTTTTAATTTATCCTGTTCAACAGCATCGATGTATGAAGCGCCGCGTGAAGCGGCTTCAATGGCGATTATTCCGGAACCTGAAAAAATATCAAGAAAGGAAAGCCCTGTCAGATCACCGAGAACGCTGAAAACAGATTCCCGCATTCTGTCCATACTTGGTCTGATTTCACCGCCGGGAACCGCAATCTGTCTGCCGCAAAGAATACCGCCGGTGATTCTCAAATTACGAACTGCCTAATAAGCCGGTTATTTCAGCTTTGCTTACAGTTCTCTCGGACATAGAATGTTCAGCCGGAACGTAAGAATCTTCAATTTGTTTTTCCCGCTTTGCGCTGTTCTTCCTCAAGTTGGCAATAAGCGTCGGCATTTCAGGGTAGTCTACAGGCGCAAACAGATTGGAATTGTTGGAAATTTGATTCAAAATCTGACCAAAATCCCACTCGACGGCAAGAATGTTATCGGCTTCTGCATCGCGTTCGAGAATTTTCAAATTATTAAGAAATTTCTCTGAAAGCATATTCATGCTTGAATCAATAAATTCCAAATCATTCATTGTTTGTTTGTAAAATAAAGTTCCGTCAGTATCAAGTTTCATGAGATCCCGAATCATTTTGATTCTGAGGCTGATTACGTACATATTGTCTTCAAAATTTATACGCTTGTTCATATCTTTCCTTATATATCGGCAAACTCTTCAGAGTAGTTGACATAATGTCGATATAATAAATATAATAAATTTAAAGTAGAAGAGGGGAGTAATGTCATTACAGCTCGCATTTGTTAATTTTGCCGCTAAGTCGTATATTATTGTCGAGGGCAAAAGGAATGCAGACCGTTTTTTCATTATCCGCTCAGGAAAAGTTAGGCTTTCAAAAGAGGTTCAGATAGTCGCCGAAGAACAAGGCGATACGCTGGGACCCGGTGATTTTTTCGGCGTAGTTTCCACAATGACCAATCACAGTCATATTGAAACGGCTCAGGCGTTAACCGACGTTACGCTAATTTGTGTTCAAAGAGATCAATTCAGCAAGCTTATTCAAAATAACGCTCCTGTCGCGATGAAGATCATCATGCAATTTTCAAAAAGAATGCGCTATCTTGACGAAGCTCTTACCCGTATCACTTTAAAAAACAAATCACTTGACGACCCTAGTCACATATTTAACGTTGCCGAGTATTACGCGCAGCACAATCAATTCAATCAAGCGTTTTACGCGTATAAAAAGTATGTTAGATGCTGTCCTAAAGATGTGAATGTGCAGACAGCGATAGAACGCCTCAAAAAAATCGCGCCGTATGTGAAAGAGCCTCAGAAAGATTTTTCTCCGGGAGAGATGGCTCGTATTTATAAAAAAGATCAAATTGTTTTTTGCGAAGGGGAACCGGGGAACGAACTTTTTATCATTCAAAAAGGATCGGTAAAGATAGTAAAAATCACAGATCAGAGCGAAATCCTTTTAGCGGTTCTCAAATCAGGCGATATATTCGGAGAGATGGCTCTTTTAGAATCGAAGCCGCGAGCCGCGAGCGCCGTAGCATATGAAGACTGCCAGCTTATGGCTGTAAATAAACAAAATTTCGAGCAGATGATTCAAAAACAGCCTCAGTTAATTGCGCGTCTTACAACCCTCCTTGCGGATAGGATTTGGCTTATTTACAGGCAGTTGGCGAATACGCAGATAATCGATCCGCTCGGCCGTTTGTACGATATGCTTCATATCCAGCTTGATAAGAAAAAAATTGATATGACCGCTACGACTGGTTTTACTTTTGATTTCGGTATTAAAGAACTTGTAAACATGGTAGGGCTCAGTCAGGCGGATGCTGCGGCTAGCAGCAGAAAATTGCTTGATAACAGAGCAATTCAAATTATGAATGATAAAATCTATGTAAAAGATGTTAAAGAAATAGAGAAACAGAATGCGTATTTCAAAAAAATGCAGCAGCTCGAAAAAACCCGTAAAGGAAACAAAAAGTAAAATCCCCTTTTTTACGACCTTTATTAACTGCGAATTCTATCCGATAATGAAACGATGAACCATAAATTTATATTTTTATCGTTTATATCGGCATTCCTGCTGTTGCAGCCGCTCTTTGCTCAGGATGAGCCGGCTGAGGAAACGGCGCTTCCGCGTCAGTTTAGGCAGCTTTCCCTTGGTATGAATATTGATGATCTGAAAACATCGCTTCTGGAAGACAATTACTTTAATTTCAGGGGAGGCAGGGACGTTTCGCTTCTTCCGCAAAGAGAGCAGAGCCTTGTGGAAACAACCGGCACTTCTTTTATAAGACGCGCTTTTTTTCAGCTCAGAGACAGTCAGGTATTTATAATGTCTTTCGCTCTTAATACGCAAGTTATAGATCATTATTCTGTGTTTACGCAGTTTGTGGAAAAATACGGACAGCCGACTTCCCTCGATCCGAGAGCCGCGGTTTGGGAAACGGAGGAAACGCGCATTGCGATTGAACGTCCGCTCACCGTAAAATATATTGATAAAGCCGTGTTTAACGATATTTTAGACGAATCAGGGGTAATAGAGTCAAACCGCGTAAAACAACGTCAGGATTTTTTAGATGAATTCTAGCAAATGGTTAATAATTCTTTTTTTATTTCTTTCATGCGCTTCGCAGGAACTTCCCGTTAAGGATATTCCCATCGAAAGAGACGGACAGGTTTTAGCTGTCGTGAAAGCTGAAATTGCGAGTAACGATGAAGAGAGAAATAAAGGGTTGATGCACAGAAAAAGTTTAAAAGACGGAAGGGGAATGTTGTTTGTTTATGAGAGAGACCAAGTAATGTCATTCTGGATGAAAAACACTCTTATTCCGCTGTCGATAGCGTTTATTACAAGCGACGGAAGAATAATTGATATAAGAGATATGTATCCGCATAATGAAACATCCGTTACGTCAAGCAGATCTGCGCGTTACGCGCTGGAAGTGCCTCAAGGATGGTTTTCGCGGGCGGGAATACAAATAGGCGATATTGCAAAAATAAATAATTAGGGGGAATTGTTTGTGTTTAAAGAACTAACGCCGCGCGTAAAAAAGCTTCTTTCGGTTAACGCTCAGGAAGAGGCAAAACGCTTTAATTCCGATCAGCTTCTGCCGGAACATATAATAATCGCTATGTTAAAAGAAGGTTTGGGAACTGCCTGCAAAGCGTTGATGTTTTTAAGAATCGATCTTCATGAATTCAGAAATATATTGGAGAATTCGATTCCCAGAATCCCCGGTCTTATTATCCGCGGAGAAGTTCCGCTTTCAAAAAGAACAAAGAATATGCTTGACACCGCTATGGAAGAAGCGAGAGATATGGACAGCGCGTATCTTGGAACGGAACATATCTTATTCGCGTCAATGCGCGAACAGGATTCAAGCATTCAGGTTTATTTAAATCAGCGCGCGGTTGATGTCGACATGATTAAAGTAATTATCCAAACGACTATCAGTAATTCAGTAAATGAAAAAACAGACGATGATTACACAAACAAAGAAAGATATCTTCCGTATTTTATTCACAGAGAAAGAACTAACGGAAAAACAGGCGTTGAAACTGAACGCCATATTCCGAAGATTAGACCCGCGGCTTATCCCGTTCTGACTCCGACGCTTGACGGATTTTCACGCGATCTTACTGCAATGGCAAGAGCGGGAAAAATGGATCCGGTTGTCGGAAGAAAAACTGAAATTAACCGCTCCATTCGTATTTTAGCGCGCCGTACAAAAAACAACCCAATTCTTGTGGGCGAGCCGGGTGTCGGAAAAACAGCGATTGTTGAAGGACTAGCCCAGCTTCTTGTAAGCGAAGCGGCTCCAGAAGCTCTCGCGGGAAAAAGAATTATGTGCCTTGATATGGGGCTTGTTGTCGCCGGAACAAAATACCGCGGCGAATTTGAAGAGAGAATAAAAAAAATAATCAGAGAAGTAAATCAGGCGGGAAACGTAATTTTATTTATTGACGAAATCCATTCGATCATCGGAGCAGGCGGCGCGGAAGGAACGTTAGACGCTTCCAATATGTTTAAACCCGGTCTTTCGCGCGGAGAGATTCGCTGCATAGGGGCTACGACGCTTGCAGAATACCGCAAACACTTTGAAAAAGACGCTGCTCTCGAAAGACGTTTCCAGCCAATCATTGTGGAAGAGCCCGCTTTTGACGAAACAATCGAAATATTAAAAGGCATTAAAAATAAATACGAAGAACATCATCAGGTAAAATATTCAGATTCTGCTCTTCCTCTCGCTGCGAAACTCGCGCAGCGGTACATAATGGGAAGGTTCATGCCTGATAAGGCGATTGATATTCTTGATGAAGCCGCGGCTCTTCGAAGGATGGAAAACCACGAACAGCCACCTGAAATTTCGGGGCTTGAAGTTGAAATCGGAAAGTTATGCGAAGAAAAAAGCGCGTATGTCAGCTCGCAGGATTATGAAAACGCGGCTCTTTTACGCGATAAAGTCCGCGCGTTACGCGAACGTCTTGAAGACGCGCACACGGCGTGGGAAAGGGCTTTGCGCCATGAAAGACCTGTTGTAACTGATGACGATATTCGCTGCGTAGTGACTGAGACAACGGGTATTCCTATTATTCACCTTGAAGAAGAAAAAAGGCGTCTTTTACTAATCGAAGACGAACTGAAAAAATCGGTAATTGGACAGGACGACGCGATAAAACGAATCGCTTCTTCTATCAGAAGAGCGAGAGCGGGCGTTTCTTCTCCTCGCCGCCCTATGGGCTCATTTATATTTTTAGGTCCTACCGGAGTCGGAAAAACTCTTTTAGCGCGAAAACTCGCCAAGTATTTATTTTCAACAGAAGACGCTCTTATAAGAATTGATATGTCAGATTTTATGGAGAAACACAACGCTTCACGTCTTGTAGGCGCTCCTCCGGGATACGTCGGCTACGAAGAAGGCGGAATGTTAACCGAAAAAATAAGGCGTAATCCGTACCGCGTAATTTTATTCGATGAAATTGAAAAAGCGCATAACGATATATTTAATCTTTTGCTGCAGGTATTGGAAGAAGGCGAGCTTAAAGACAATCTTGGGCATACAGTCAGTTTCCGCAATACAGTAATTATAATGACGAGTAACGCAGGCGTGCGCGAAATTTCAAAGGAAACGCGCCTTGGTTTTGGATCCGGAACAGGTTTTATGAATCAAAAAGAAATTGAATCATCCGCTATGCAGGAACTGCGCCGAATTTGTAATCCCGAATTTTTAAACAGAATTGACGAGATCGTGATATTTAATCTGCTGAATAATAAACAAATTGACAGAATTTTATCTCTTGAAATTGATGAATTAACAGATCGTCTAAAAGAGCAAAACTTTGTATTAAAAGTATCTAATTCAGCGAGAAAAATTATTTTAGAAAAGGGATGGGATCCGAAATTCGGAGGACGCCCTCTGCGCCGGACTCTTCAAAAAGAAATTGAGGCTCCGTTATCTGAATTGCTTCTTTCGGGAACATGGAGAGCGGGAACGGAATTTACAGCCGAAGGAAGAAACGGTTTAATTAAAATAAAAGCGAAGAGCGCTGTTTCAGTTAATCGTGATGTTTTAATAGATAAAGATTTATAGCTGCAGAAAGTACGCTGTTGCATGGTTTTCATTATTATTTTTTTATGATATATTTTTATATCAAAACTTAGGAAGGTAATAATGAAAAAAGCAGCCGTTATCATGGGAAGCGACAGTGATCTGCCGATCATGGAAAAGGTTTTTAAAAGACTAAAAGATTTTGGCATTCCTTTTGAAGCGCATGTAATGAGCGCGCACAGGACGCCTGACAGGGCTGCCGAATTTGCTTCGAATGCGCGAAAAAACGGTTTTGGAGTGATTATAGCGGCGGCGGGAATGGCGGCGCATCTTGCGGGCGTTATCGCGGCGCACACAACGCTTCCTGTTATTGGTATTCCGATTAAATCATCTCTTGACGGATTAGACGCGCTTCTCGCGATGGTTCAGATGCCTCCCGGCATTCCTGTTGGTACTGTTTCGATTGACGGCGGAGACAACGCGGCAATTCTCGCGGCGCAAATTTTAGCGCTTAGTGATGACGCGTTATCCGAAAAATTAACAGCGATGAAAAAGGATATGGCGCAAAAAGTTATCGAAAAAGACAATCAATTGCAGGAGAAATTAAAATAAATCATGATAGATAATCTTCAGGATAAATGCGGAGTATTCGGAATATATTCAAGGGAAACTGAAGCTGATGTCGCGTCTTTAAGTTATCTCGCTTTGTACGCGCTTCAGCACCGCGGGCAGGAGAGCTGCGGTATCGCCGTATGCAATGACGGATTAATGCAGTATACGTGCGATTCAGGGCTTGTAAATGATGTTTTTTCAAAAGAGACGCTTCTTAAACTCGGAAGAGGAAGCATGGCGGTAGGTCACGTTCGGTACGCTCCGATTGATCAAAAGGACAGGGCGAACGCTCAGCCTCTTGTTGTGCGTCATGTTAAGGGAGCGATGGCAATTGCACATAACGGAAACCTGACGAACGCCGCTCTGTTGCGTGAAAAACTTCAGAATGAAGGAACGGTCTTTCATACAACAAGCGATACGGAAATAATAATAAACAAAATAATTAAATGCAGAATACAGTCAAACTCTATCGAAGAAGCGATAGAAAAAGCGATGTACGAAATTGAAGGCGCTTATTCCCTCGTAATAATGTCGCCTACCAAATTGATAGCGGTTCGCGATCCTCACGGGTTTCGCCCGCTTTGCATGGGAAAACTTAACGGCGACATTGTTTTTGCGTCGGAGAGCTGCGCTCTTGACAGTATAGGAGCGGATTTTGTACGCGACATTGATCCCGGAGAAATAATTGTAGTTAATAAAAACGGAGAGCGGAGTATTAAAACGCATTGCGTAAATAAAAGCGGCATGTGCGTTTTTGAATATATTTATTTCGCGCGCCCCGATTCTGTTATTGAAAAAGTAACAGTGCATGACGCGAGACTGCGCGCCGGCGCTTTTCTCGCGCGGGAGTATCCTGTAGAGGCTGACGTTGTTTTCGGAGTGCCCGATTCAGGATTAGACGCGGCGCTTGGGTTTGCAAGGGAATCTGGAATACCTTACGGAGTCGGTTTTATTAAAAACCGTTACATCGGACGCACTTTTATTCAGCCGACACAGGAAGAGCGCGATAAAGCTGTGCGAATTAAACTCAACACAATAGAATCTACTATCAGCGGAAAGAGAGTCGTTTTAATTGACGATTCGATCGTGCGCGGAACAACGATGAAAAGAATCGTTAAACTTGTGCGCGAAACAGGAGCGAAAGAAGTTCATCTTAGAATATCTTCTCCGCCGTTTATTAATCCGTGCCATTTCGGAACAGATATTACAAGCAGAGAAAATTTAATTTCATGCAAAATGACAAAAGAAGAAATTTGCAAATACCTTGGAGCTGACAGTCTTGGTTTTCTTCCCATAGAACATGTTTCAAAAATCGCTGAAAACGACAATTGCGATTTCTGCAACGGATGCTTTACAGGAAAGTATCCGATACCGGAACCGAAAATTTATCCAAAGAGCAAATACGATCATAAAATCGGAGAAAATTAATTAATGCAAAATAGTTTTAGCGAAAGCTACAAAGCCGCAGGAGTAGACGTAACATCAGGTTACCGCTCGGTTGAACTTATAAAAAAACATGTTGAGCGCACAAAAATAAACGGAGTGATAGAAGGCATCGGCGGTTTCGGCGGACTTTTTGCTCTTGAAAAAACGGGAGTGAACGAGCCCGTTTTAGTTTCGGGAACAGACGGCGTAGGCACAAAATTAAAAATCGCAATGCTGTTGGACAAACACGATTCAATCGGCATCGACTGCGTTGCCATGTGCGTTAACGATATAATCTGCTCAGGCGCAAAACCGTTATTTTTTTTAGATTACATCGCGATCGGTAAAAACAAACCTGAAAAAATCGAAATGATCGTAAGCGGTGTCGCTGAAGGCTGCGTTCAGTCAGGCTGCGCTCTTGTCGGCGGAGAGACTGCGGAACATCCGGGCATGATGGAAGAAGACGAATACGATATCGCGGGTTTTTCGGTGGGCATAGCGGAAAGATCAAAGATACCAAATAAGGAAAGCGTCAAAGCAGGAGACGCAGTCATTGCTCTATCTTCGAGCGGCGTTCATTCAAACGGTTTTTCGCTTACAAGAAAAGTTTTTAAAATTGAAAACGACAAAAAAGTTCTTGAACAGCGTTATTCTGAACTTGGAAAAACATTAGGCGAAGAATTATTAATACCGACAAAAATTTATGTAAAGCCGGTTTTGCGATTATTTGAGAAAAACATCGTACGTTCCGTATGTCACATAACAGGCGGCGGTTTTCAGGAAAATATTCCCCGCGCGTTCGGTGAAAAAGTCGGAGCCGTAATCAAAAAAAGCGCGATTGACATTCCTCCCGTTTTTAAACTTATCGCCGCCGAAGGAAATATTCCTGAGCGCGATATGTTTAACACATACAATATGGGCATTGGAATGTGCGTACTTACTCCTGGTGAAAACGCTGACGAAGCGGTTCGGTTCTTAAATTCATGCGGTGAAAAAGCAAAAATAATCGGAGAAATTCAATCAGGCATCAAAGGAATTGTAATTGATTAAGATAGCAGTTCTTGTCAGCGGAGGAGGAACAAACCTTCAGGCGTTAATCGACGCATGGAAGAAAGGCAGTTTCAATAACGCTGAATTATCGCTCGTTGTTTCTTCTGTATCAGGAGTTTACGCTCTTGAACGCGCAAAAGAAGCGGGAATAAAAACTCTGACAATCGAAAGAAAAAAATACGATAATATAAATGAATTTGATAAAGCGCTTTTAGACGCGTTATCTGAAAATAATACAGATCTTGTAATCCTTGCCGGTTTTTTATCGGTGCTTGGCGCTAAAGTGGTGAAAAAATACGAGAATAAAATATTGAACGTACATCCGTCCTTGATACCTTCATTCTGCGGAAAAGGTTTTTACGGTCTTAAAGTGCATAAAGCGGCGCTGGAAAAAGGCGTAAAAATAACAGGCGCAACAGTTCATCTTGTGAATGACGAAATTGACGGCGGAAAAATTATTTTACAGAAAGCGGTTGAGGTAAAAAAAGACGATACGCCTGAAACCCTCCAGCAGCGCGTTATGCGCGAAGCAGAGTGGGAAATATTTCCGCAGGCTGTGGCGATGTTTTGCAATGGAGAAATAAAATGAAAGTGCTGGTAATAGGCGGCGGCGGAAGAGAACACGCTATCATTAAAACTTTAAAAAAAAGCAGCCGCGTAAAACAAGTTTTTGCGGCTCCGGGAAACGGCGGCATAGCCTGTGACGCGAAATGCATTCCGATTAAAGCGATTGACATTACAGCGATGACGGAGTACGCGTTCAGTAACGCGATTGACTATGTTGTGGTCGCTCCCGATGATCCGCTGTCTCTTGGGATGGTGGACGCTCTCGAAGAAAAAGGAATCCCCTGTTTTGGTCCGCGAAAAAATGCCGCGCGCATCGAAAGCAGCAAAGTTTTTTCAAAAAACTTAATGAAAAAATACAACATTCCTACTGCCGCGTATGAAACTTTTTCAAAATCGGATGACGCGGTTCGTTATGTGAAATCTGATTCAATTTCGTTTCCTATTGTGATAAAAGCCGACGGTCTTGCTCTCGGGAAGGGCGTAATAATAGCGGAAGATCAGGAGCAGGCGATCGCAGCAATCGAATCGATCATGAAAGAAAAAAAATTCGGAGAGAGCGGTTCAAGTATCGTGATAGAAGAATTTCTTGAAGGACATGAAGTTACTGTTCTTTCTTTTACGGACGGAAAGACAATCATCCCGATGATTTCTTCGATGGATCATAAAAGAGTATTTGACGGAAACAAAGGACTCAATACGGGAGGAATGGGCGTTATCGCTCCTAATCCGCATTACACAGAGGAGATCGCAAAAGTTTGCATGGAAACGATTTATCTTCCGACAATCAAAGCGCTTGTGAGTGAAGGATGTCCGTTTAAAGGCTGTCTTTACTTCGGACTTATGCTCACAAAAAAAGGACCGATGGTGATCGAATATAACTGCCGTTTTGGAGATCCTGAAACACAAGCAATACTTCCGCTTTTGGAAACCGACCTTTTTGAAATTATGGAAGCGGTCACGGACGGCAATCTATCATCAATTGACATAAAATGGTCAAAAGACGCCTGCGCTTGTCTTGTTCTAGCAAGCGGAGGCTATCCTGAAAGCTACAAGACTGGTATCGGTATAAGCGGGCTTTCAGAAGACGGAGCTCTCATTACCGCCGATACCGGGAAAAAAGATGAAAACATCCCCGTTGTTTTTCACGCAGGAACGTCGTGGAAAGACGGCGCTTTCCAAACAGCAGGAGGGCGCGTTCTTGGAATCAGTCTTACAGCGCCTGCGTTAAAAGACGCGCTTGCCGGGGTTTACAAAGCCGCTTTATCAATCAATTTTGAAGGTATTCATTACCGTAAAGATATTGGAAAATATTAGAAAATAGTATATAATATACTTATGGAGAGTTTATGTACGGCATAATCCGCAGCGGAAAGACTATTTTATTTTTAGTCGTTTTCGTTTTAATTTCGGTTTCGGCAGTAAACGCGCAGAACAATGAACAAATTGCCTACGGACATTTTAAAGTAAGTTTAGAATATCTTATGGCAGGAGATTATCAAAATGCTATTCTTTACAGTAATCAAGCGTTAAGGCTTTTACCAAACCTTGTTTTAGCATACTTAGTAAGGGCAAGGGCGTATTTTGAGTTGAACGATTTTGAAAAAGCAATTGATGATTGTTCTCAAGTAATCCGCGTTGACAGAACTAATTCGACAGCGTATTCGATCAGAGGTAATTCTTACAGAAAAACAGGAAACATGGAGAGAGCTGTCACAGACTGGGAAGCCGCTCTCAAGCTCAACCCGAATATGGAGGATGTCAGAAATAATCTGGAATCAGCCCGTATCTCCCGTCAAAATTGAGTATTGATATCTTTTTATTTTATATGATATAATTTCCTACCCATGGAAAAAGCGCTGTTTTATACTTCCGGACTTAAATTTTCGTGTAAACGCTGTTCTGCCTGCTGCCGTTATGATGCTGGTTTTGTATTTCTGTCTGAAAAAGACCTTAGTAAATTGTCGGCGGCTTTTAAAATGGATAAAAAACAATTTTTATCGGTTTATTGCAGGTGGGTCAGAGACTGGAACGGAGATGAAGTTCTCTCTCTAAAAGAAAAATCCAATAAAGACTGTATTTTGTGGAACTCAGGCTGTACTGTTTACAATGACCGTCCGCTTCAGTGCGTTACTTTCCCGTTTTGGAATTCGATTCTCGCTTCAGCGAAAAATTGGGAAGCGGCTGCTTCCGGATGCCCGGGAATGAACTCAGGGCAGTTACATTCAAAAAAAATAATTGAACAAAACATTAGTTTACACGCCGGGAGTCCTTGTTTGCACAGGAAAGGGAGTGAATTATGAAACTGCATTTTTGGGGAGTACGCGGTTCTATTCCGACGCCGACATCTCCCTCCCGGATTAAAAGCAAGATATCGGCGATTGTTGAGCAGATTACTCCCGAAGATTTGGAAAGCCCTGAAAGCCGCGAACGTTTTCTCGCGGGACTGCCGCCGTGGCTGTTTGGAACCGTCGGCGGAAACAGCCCCTGCGTAAGCGTAACTTTCGATAATCAAACCGATTGTATCGTTTTTGACTGCGGCTCAGGACTTCGCGAAATGGGACTGGAACAGTCATTTACAAAAAAAGTAAATCATTATCATGTTTTTCTTTCCCATTTTCATTGGGATCATATTCAAGGGCTTCCGTTTTTCGGTCCGGCTTATAATCCCGCGAACAGTATCGATTTTTATTCGCCTGTGGGCGGTCTTGAAAAAACGCTAAGCGCTCAAATGACGCATCCGTATTTTCCCGTTTCGCTGGAAGTGATGGGATCGAAAAAAACATTTCATTTCATGGAAAAAGATTTTAATGTCTGCGGACGCGTTATAAGCAAAAAAAAGATGAATCATCCAGGAGACTCTTACGCGTACTGCGTAAACGAAGACGGAAAGCGTCTTATTTACGCGACAGACACAGAGCTTACATCCGGCGATTTTTTAAAGAATGACGAAAATACGGCTTTTTTCAAAGACGCTGATATGATCATTATTGACTGCCAGTATACGTTAGGGGAGGCGATCGAAAAATATAATTGGGGTCACAGCGCGTTCAGTCTTGCAGTTGACTTTGCGGCTAACTGGAGCATAAAACATATGGTTATGTTTCATCATGATCCAACGTACGACGATCAAAAATTGTACGGTATATTACAGTCGGCAAGATGGTATCTTGAAAGAATGAATATAAAAGGAATTGAGTTAACTCTCGCCTATGAAGGGCTTGAGATATCCATTTAATTCAGTCTAAAAAATGAAAATTCCGTAGGAGATTCCTTGGCTAAAAATAAAACAAAAACAAAAAAGAAAAAACGAAATCTTTTTTTAAGCATATTAAGTTTTTTTTCAACATTGCTTGCGTTAGTTCTTATTATTGTTCCTTTGGCTTTATGTTTTCTCTTATATATTAATTCGCCCGTTCAAACTGTAAATAATCGTTCTTCGTTTTCGGGAATTGACGGAATAACCGAAGCGGAAGACGGCGGCTATTACATTGAAGTGCGAAGAGGAGAAACATCTCAATCTGTAGGAATGAGGCTGGAAAGAGCCGGGCTTATCAGAAATAGATATTTCTGGAATTTTTTATGCCGTTTTCAAAGCGAACATATTAAAACGGGAACGTTTAGAATCGATGCGCCTTCAAGTCAAATATCTATCCTGCGCGTTCTTATCGCGGGAAAACAGGAATTATTCAGAGTAACAATTCCGGAAGGAGTTACAATAAGAAAAGCTGCCGCTATATTTGAAGAAATCGGCATTTGCCCGGCGAATGAATTTATCGCAGCGGCGCGCGATGTTTCAATTTTAAATAATTACGGAATTCCTGTTTCCTCCAGGGTTAGTGTTCCGTCAATGGAAGGATATCTTTTTCCCGATACGTATTATTTTCCGAAAGAATATCCCGCAGAAAAAGTTGTGGAAAAAATGGCGGATAACTTTTTTACGCAGATTAACAGTATATCTCCGGCTGTTCAGAATATGAGTCCTGCTGAGCTGAATAGAATTGTGATACTTGCTTCGATTATTGAACGCGAATACAGAATCAGCGATGAAGCTCCAATAATGTCGGGAGTTTTTACAAACCGTCTTCGTATCAATATGGCGCTTCAATCATGTGCGACGGTTCAATATATAATCACGGAGATACAGGGAAAACCTCATCCTTCTGTTCTTCTTTTTACTGATTTGGAAATCGTCAATCCGTACAATACGTATATGTATCCCGGGCTGCCGCCCGGACCGATTTCAGCTCCGGGATATGTCGCGTTACGCGCCGCTTTTTATCCGCAAACTACAAATTATTTGTATTTTCGCCTGACGGACGCAGCAAGCGGCAAACATTATTTTTCAAGATCGTACGACGAGCACATAAGAGCGGGAACACTTTATATAAAACCATAATGGCATTAATATCAAAGAAAACAATTCAGGAAGTCAATGATCGTCTCGACGCGGTTTCCGTAATCGGGGAGTATGTCCGCCTTGAAAGCAAGGGAGGACGCTGGTGGGGAAGATGCCCTTTTCACGGAGGCGGGCAGGAAAAAACTCCTTCGTTTAAAGTTGATCCCGATTTAAAATTGTATAACTGTTTCGGCTGCCAAAAAGGCGGAAGCGTTATCGGTTTTGTAATGGAAATGGAAAATATTTCCTATCCCGAAGCGATAAAAAATATCGCGCGCAAAACCGGAATAGAAATTCAATATGAGGAAACATCAGCAGGCGCGCAAAACGAAGAAGACACTTCTTTTAAAGAACAAATGTACGAATTATACTCAAGGACGACAAAGACTTTTCAGTATTTTCTGAAAGAAAAACCGGAAGGAAAAGCGGCGTTAGACTACATAACAGGACGCGGATTCAACCCCGGCTTGATCGAAACTTTTAAACTAGGATTTGCGCCTAACGACAGAAATTTTCTGCATAAATTTTTAAAAGACAAAGGATATTCCGAAGAGTTTCTTGAAAAATCAGGATTGTTTTCGTCCAACTACAAAACAATTCCTCTGTTTTCAGGGAGGCTGATGTTTCCCATAACAGACAGGCAGGGAAGGATAGTCGCATTCGGAGGAAGAGCGCTGCCCGGAGTTTTGCAAAGCGACGGCAAAGAGCCGCCCAAATACATAAACTCGCCTGAAACGGAAATCTATAAAAAAAGGCAAACTCTCTATGCTCTCGATTTGGCAAAACAGGAGATACGAAAAACAAAAACGATATATCTTGTTGAAGGCTACATCGATGTTATGGCTATGCATCAGGCAGGGATTACAAACGCCGTAGCGCCTCTTGGAACTGCTTTTACGGACGAGCAGGCGCAGTGGCTGCGCCGCTGGATCGAAAAAGCGATCCTTATTTTTGATAATGACGAAGCTGGTCAGAAAGCGGCTTACAACGCAATCCTGACTTGCAGGAAAAACGGTATCTCCTGCGCTGTCGCGGACGTTCAAAACGGCTTAAAAAGCGAGATTCTCGATGTTGAAACAGAAAAATACAAGGATGTTGCGGAAATTTATCAAAAATTCGGCTCTCAAGTATTGAAAAATATTTTAAAATTCATTATAAATGACTTTGAGTACCTTATTGGGCGAACTAAGCTTCAGTTTGCGGCGGATCAGGGTGATGCCGGCAGCGCTTTCCGTTTTATGTTTCCGTTTTTGGAAGCTCTCGATTCGGAAGTTGACCGCTCAGACAGCATAACCAGAGTTGCCGATATTTTCAAGATCGAGCGAAGCGCGGTTAATAAGGATTATTTAGACTGGAAAAAACAAGAGTTAACTACAGGAGGTTTTTCCCGTAAACTTAACGATAATGAGCAGGGGCAAAAACAAGCGGCGCCGAAATTACAAATAAAAAGGAACGCCGATTTAAGCCTCTTAACAATTATCGCGGTTAATATGGAGTTCTATACCGATTTCAGATCAAAAGTTGAAATAAAAGAGATTGAAGACAAAGCCGCAAAAGAAATCTTCATCGCATTGGAGGAGTGTTATACGCACGATGAAAACGGCATCGATTCATTGCTCTCAAGAATCAAAAACGAAGAACTGCGTAATTATGTCGCGGATCGGGGAACGTCAGGAGAATACAAAGGCGAGTATGCCCGTCAATTAATGGAGGATGGAATAACCAAAATCGAAATAAAAAGGTTTGAAAAAAGAATTACGGAGATAAACGCGCGGATGCGGGAAATTGAACGCGCGCAGGAAGGTTTAAATGAAATTGATGAGTTATTGGAAGAAAAGAAAACCATCGATTTACAGATTAGAAGTATGGAAAGAAAATAAAGGGTAATATATGCTGAATCAAATAAAATTAAAAAGTAAAAAAGTGTCTCCTCTTATAAAACATTTTTCAAAAAAGACAGCAACGAAATATCCTGTTATAGCAGCAGAGATTGTAAATGAAACAGACGCGAAACAGGAAACGTTAACGGGAGGCTCTCAGGACCCTGTCGTTTTAGATCCTGCAATTATAAAATTGCTTGATTACGCAAAAATGAAAAAATCGCCTCTTTCTTACGATGAGTTATCTGATTTTTTACCGGAAGATATTGTAAACAGTCAGGAAAAAATCGAGCCTGTTCTTATTTTACTGGAAGCGAATAATATTCAGCTTGTCGAAGAAGACAACTTGTCAGAAGATGATGAGCATGACAATCAGAAAAATCAACAGAACGCGAAGAAAAGAGCATCCTCGGGATCGGACAAAGATTCGTCTCTTGTTGATGATCCCATCCGGCTGTATTTACGTGAGATCGGAAAAGAGCAGTTATTAACCGCGGAAAAAGAAATTGAACTTTCTAAGTTGATGGAAAAAGGCGAAGAAACAGTAATTAAGGTGATTAAAAAATCTGGAATGATTATTCCTGAATTGTACAACATCGCGCAGAAAACTTTTTCCAAAAAGGATTTTAAAGAGCAGAATTTCTCTAAAAAAGAAATGACCGAATACATGACAGAATACCGCAGGTTAAACACTTTTTACAGAGACACGCTGCGCACAATTCAGGGTGATTTAAAAAATTATATGGAATTAAAACGGCATTTAATTTCCAAAGACGAAAATTATCTTGAAAATAAAGAATGTTCTTCGATACGCAATAAAATAATGAAGGCAATAAAAAACACAAATATACATCCCGATGAGATTCAGGAATTTTCCGATAAATTTATGCAGGCGTCAAAAAAGATCAAATCTTTTAACAAGGAAAAAGAAAGACTGGAAAAACATCTTAAAATCAGTTCTTTAAAAGAGCTTCGCACTCTGGGGCGTCTTCTTACAATCAAAGAAGAACGCGAAAAACTTGAAAATGATTTGGGATTGACCGCCGATGAAATCAAAGAAAAAATCAGTTTAATTCAGGTAACGGACAAAAACCTGAAATTGTTAGCGGAAGAATTCGAAGAAACAATCGAGAACATCGATAACATCAACAAAAACGCTGATGAAATTTCCGACGGCAGAATTATGATGAAGAACGCAAAAGACAAATTAATAAGAGCGAACCTTCGGCTTGTTGTTTCTATCGCGAAGAAATATACAAACAGAGGTCTTCATTTCTTTGATCTTGTTCAGGAAGGAAATATCGGTTTAATAAAAGCCGTAGAAAAATTCGAATATCAAAAAGGGTTTAAATTTTCTACCTACGCGACATGGTGGATCAGACAGCATATCACGCGCTCAATTTCGGATCAGGCGAGAACTATCCGCGTGCCGGTGCACATGATCGAACAAATAAACAAAGTAGTGCGCGAATCAAGACAGCTTTTACAAACTTTAAGCCGCGAGCCTACAGACGAAGAGATTGCGGAAAAACTCGGCTGGCCTGTAATGAAAGTAAAAACTGTAAAGAATGTCGCGCGCGAGCCTATCAGCCTTGAAACGCCGATCGGCGAGGAAGAAGATTCGCTTTTAGGCGACTTTATCGAAGATAAAGATGTTGAAAATCCCGCAAACCAGACAGCTTTTAAAGTTCTTAAAGAACAGATCGAAAGCGTTTTATCGACGCTTCCCGCGCGTGAACAGGAAGTATTAAAAATGCGCTTCGGGCTTGACAACAATTATTCGCTTACTTTAGAGGAAGTAGGCTTGTTCTTTAGCGTAACTCGTGAAAGAATAAGGCAGATAGAAGCAAAAGCGCTGCGCCGCCTAAGGCATCCGAAAAGAAGCCGCAGGCTTAAAGACTATTTAGATCATTAATTTTACGGAGGGAATATGGTTACTGAAAACGATTTGGAGAGATTGAGAAAACTTCAGGATATCATTCATGAAAAACACGATCTCGAAAAGAAAATACTGGAAATACCTAAGAATTTGGGCACGCAGGAAGAAGTTTTGAACAGATATAAAAAAAGCTTTATAGAACGGCACTCGGAATATGAAAAAATAAAGAATGAAGAAAACGACATTAAGAATAAGCTTTTTGAAACGGAAAGCGCGAGAGAAAAATCCGAGAAGAACATGGATATTGTCACAACTCAAAGAGAAATAGAAGCTCTCGACAAAGAAATAAAAGACGCGATGGACAGGGAAGCGCAGTACCGCAAAGATTTACAGCAGAGAGAAAAAACTCTTTCGGAACTTGACGCGAAAATTAAAGATCTGACATCCTTAATCGAATCTCAAGAAAAAGATCTTGAAAGCCTCAGAAGCAGAATTGAAGCTGAAATCGCGGACAATCAAAAACAGATTGATACGCTCAAGAAAAAAGAGCTTAAACTCACAGAAAATCTCGATACCGAAGTTGTATTTAAATTTGAACGCATCATCAAAAATAAAGAGGGCGGAGTAGGCATTGTCGCGATCAAGGGAAATGTCTGCATGGGCTGTCACATGATTCTCCCCGTCCAATTCGCGAACGAAGTGCGCATCGGCGAAGAATATGTTTTCTGCCCCTATTGCTCGCGCATTCTTTTCTACGAAGAATCAGCCGAAGGCGAAGAAGATTACTTCAATACTGAAGATACAGGCGCTCTTTCCGATCTCGACGACATGGAAGATGAAGAATACGAAGATGAAGACGAAGAAGAAGAGATTGTGAATATTGATAACGAAGAATAGTAATCCGAACACTGATCATGCGGATATTTCTGTATTTAAAGAGAAGCGTAAGTATTATCAAAGAATACGGAATAACCGCGTTTTTCAGAAAAATTCAGTTTTACTTAATACGAAAATTTTCAAAAAAAACAGAGCCGCATTATGTTAATGAATATCAAAGTTATGTAAACAAGTTGTTAAAAGTATATCCGCGCGACACCGCTATGAGTATGGTTGCGGGAGACGGCGGTTATGAGGAAAAAGGCAATTTTCAAAAGGAAATCTTAGAATATTACGGCTTGCAGACAAATATGAACATAATTGATTTCGGCTGCGGCAGCGGACGTTTGGCTCATGCCTTGCCTGCTGACTACAATTTAAATTATCTCGGAATTGACGTTATTGAAGAATTACTATCTTACGCAAAAACAAAATCTCCTAAAAATTATAAATTCAGAATACACAAAAAATTACTGACTATCCCTGTTATCTCTGAAAGCATAGATATAATATGCGCGTTTGAACTATTTCCGCTTTTACTGCATGAAGAAATTTATATCTATCTTGAGGATATGAAGCGCGCGCTGAAAAAAGGCGGCAAAGTAATTTTTTCTTTTTTGGAATTTGAAAATGATCAGCATAGGCTCATCTTTAATGATTCTGTGAATGACAGAAAAAAGAAAATAGCTGTTCATTTAAATACCTTTACGGAAAAAACAATTTTAAAAATGTGGGCTGATAAGATTGGTTTTAAAATAATAGAGTTTACTGACGGAACTTTCGCGGGTAAAAATTACGGGCAAAGCCTCGCGGTGTTTGAGAAGACGCCTTGACAACTCTAACATCATCATATATAAATACCTAAAAGGAGAAAAAAATGACCTCTATGAAAAATCCCCTAATTTCGATTTTATTCGCGTGTATTTTCGCTTTAATTATTACTGCCTGTACTCCAAAGAAAACGGAAAATACGGAATCTCAAAGTCATGAGCAAAGACCGGAAGGGACAGAGATTGTAACGAATTTTACATCTGATTACAGCTACCTGCATAATCAGGACGCGGCACCGAGACAGGTTGGTGATTTTGTCATTCAGGGAACCGAGTTGAAGGGCTATTACGGAAGTAATCGTAATTTAACAATACCGGTTGACTTAGGAGTAAACGCCATCGGCTGGAGCGCTTTTTCTCATAGTTCCGTTTCTTCAATAACAATTCCTAAAGAGATATTGTCTATCCATGAAAACGCCTTTGAAAACTGCCATTCTTTACAGTCAATTACTGTCAGCAATGATAACGAAAATTACGCGTCCGCGGACGGAACTCTTTTTAACAAACAAAAGACCGACATGCTTTATGTTCCTCACGGAAGGTCAGGAACTTTTTCCGTACCTGACACAATTACTGAAATCAGGGAATATACTTTTGTCTCACGTCACGCGCTTACATCGATTAATATTCCCGCAAGCGTAACAAAAATCGGAAGCGGCGGCGATGTTTTTGACGGAGCTGTCAGGCTGACTTCGATTAACGTAGATCGTAATAACAGCAGCTATGCTTCAGTTGACGGCATACTTTATGACAAAGCTGTTACAACAATTATCCACTTTCCTCAGGACATACAAGGAGTTATTTCCATACCGAACACTGTTACAACGATTGGCAATGACGTCCTGCGCAGACGCATCGGCATTACATCGTTTAACATACCGAACAGCGTTGCAACTATCGGAGACAGAGCTTTTTTAGAGTGTTCAAACCTTACTTCGATCAATATACCCGGCAGCGTTAAAACTATCGGAGATGAAGCTTTTTCAGCCTGTACGTCTCTTAGGACAGTTACTTTTAACGAAGGTTTAGTAAGTATAGGAGAGAGGGCTTTTTATAATTGCACCGCTGTCGAAAATATAAATATTCCCGCAAGCGTAACAAGAATTGGAACCGGAGCTTTTGCCGCTCATGATTCCGAGAATTGGTATTACATGGGAGGAATTTTTTCAGGCAGCAGCAGCCTTGCTTCTATAACGGCTGATCAAAGAAGTCAAATATTTTCTTCTGTTGACGGAGTGCTTTTTAACAAAGCCGTTACAGAATTGCTTCACTTTCCTCAGGGAAAGGGAGGCGCCTATTCCATACCAAATACTGTTACCAGAATTGAAGATTTCGCTTTTTCATATCGTAACAATCTTACATCGGTTACAATACCGGCAAGCGTTACAAGTATAGGAACCGACGCTTTTTTCGGATGTTCAAACCTCACCTCAATTTCGGTTGATCTGAATAACAGGAATTACGCTTCCGATGACGGAGTTCTTTTTAACAAAGCAAAGAATGAACTTTTACGTTTTCCGCGCGGAAGAGCAGGTTCCTACACAATACCAAACACCGTCGTTATTATCGGAAAAAACGCGTTCGCAAGAGCGAGCGGCCTGACATCGATTACTATTCCCTCAAGCGTAACTACCATAAGGGATACGGCTTTCGCGGCTACAGGTCTTACAACATTAACTTTGCCTAACAGTATTACCAGTATCGGAGAAGGCGCTTTTACAAATAATTACGGACTTGAAATTGTCAATTTACCTGATAATTATTACGCTTACGATGACGATGGGAAAGGAGGAGCTTACTTCTTTTACGGATGTATTAACCTAAAAAGATTTATCGCAAGCCGGAACAATAAACATTATTCTACAGTAGACGGAGTACTTCTCAGTAAAGACGGAAAAAAGTTGATTCGTTATCCGTACGGAAGACAGGGTCCATATACAATACCGAGTACAGTTACAAGCATCGCTTACAAAGCTTTTTATAAAGCAGAAGGGCTTACTTCCATTACGATACCGAACAGCGTAAAAATTATCGGGGATTTCGCTTTTGACGGAAGCGGTATAACGTCTTTAAATATTCCAAACAGCGTTACCGATATCGGAAAGTACGCCTTTACCCGCTGTATGAAACTCTCTTCTGTCAACATTCCGGAAAACGTTACGAGCATCGGCGATTTTGTTTTTTATCACTGTACTGCGCTTAAACAAATTAACGGCGATATGAACAACATAAATATTTTCCTTGCCGTAAATGAACGATAACAGAGGAAAGTTTAAAAAACTTTTTCGCGGCATACTGCGGCATAAGCTGTTTCGTTTTCTCCTGATTCCGGCGATTTTGCTGATTGTATTTGTATTTCTCTTTTACGGACCTTTTAAGTCATTCAAATATTTTTGGATAAATTCGGCAATGCACACAAGCCGTTTTCAATTTCTCGCGAAAATGTTTTATTCTGAAGATTATATAAACAGCGTTATCGGTAAAATCGAACCGGGTGATAATCCTAAAACCGATGATTCTGTTTTGCCGCATAATTGGGACGATAAAATAACTTTTGCTCCCATTAAAGGAAATAATTACAAAGGTTACATAATAAAGATAAATGATCCCCGCCGGCTTATTTTCACTCAGGCAACGAGCAGAAACGGAAATCTTTTAGAAGATTTTGTAATAAAGAATGAAGCGTTAGGCGGAATAAACGCGTCAGGCTACGCGTCTATCGAACAAAAGGGAATCGCGTGGGGGACAACAATCTCCGGCGGAGAGATTATCGTTCGCTGTACGCAGAATGATCATCATGTAATGGGAGGTTTTACCAAAGACTATAAACTCGTGATCGGCGGTTTTACCGAAGAAGAGATAAAAGCCAAAGAATATTTATGGGCTTTTGAATTTTTTCCCATATTGATCGCTAACGGACAAAAAACAGAGTTTCAGCCGTTTTCAGGCGGATACGCTCCCCGTACAGCGATAGGTCAAACCGCGCAAGGTCACGTTCTGCTCCTTGTTGTAGACGGCAGACAGAGATCAAGCCTTGGCGCGACATTTGAAGATTTGCAGACGATTCTATACGAAAATGGAGCTGTGAACGCTATCAATCTTGACGGCGGATCTTCTTCAAGTATGTTTTTTAACGGCAGATTAGTAAACTCTCCTTCCGACGGAGAGAAAGAGCGTTTATTGCCAAACGCAATACTTTTTCAATGATTTTATTATGGATGATTTATTAAAACAAGAAATAATTAAACGCATTCAAGAATATGAATCCCCTAAAAGAACTGCCTTTACAAGCAAATTTCCCCTTTTTAAAAAACCTGTAATATTTTTCCGCTGTTTAATAAAATCAATTCAAAATATTATAGATTTCAAACTTAGAATAAAAAAGAAAACTGATTATTTTGAACATATAATCGCGCAATACAAAGTTACGTTAAGAAAAGAATTAAAAGATGAAGAAGCTCTTGAATTGCAGGAAAATAAAATTACCAACATGAAAATAGCCGCGGAAAGGCTTAACGGAATTGTCATTGAACAGAATAAAATCTTTTCTTTCTGGAACGTTATAGGAAACCCGTCTTACAAAAACGGATATACAGACGGAAGAGTTTATTCAAATGTAAGCGTTGTTAAAGGCGTAGGAGGCGGATTATGTCAATTATCAACATTTTTGTATTGGATATTTTTGCATACTCCCGTACACATAACAGAAAGACATCCGCACACTATTGACGTTAATCCATCGTCAAAAGAAAATATATCTTCAAGAAGCGGCGCGACTGTGCTTTATAACTTTATAGATTTAAAAATAAAAAATAATTTTGATTATCCTATCCAGTTAAAATTATGGTTTACAGAAAATTATTTAGAAGGTCAAATATTATCGGTTCAAAATATGAAGAGCGCCTTTCGTATCATCGAAAAAAATCATTGTTTTATCAAAAAAGACGATAAGGTTTATCAGTACAACGAAATTTACAGAGAAACTACAGAGGACGGCAGCCTTAAAAAATCAGAGAAGCTAATTTCTAATTTCTATCGGGTTTTGTATGATTTGACAGATGAGTATGTCAGGGAAAACGGGTATAAGGTTTTTGAATACAGCGAGTTGATATCTTGTAAAACTCGTTAATTAAATATATCCTTAAAAAGTAAATGGAAAACAGATTAAAGCCTCCCGCGGAACTAATCGTAATGCTGACTCAAGACGACATTACAGTCAAAAACGCCCGTGATGTTTTTTTATCCGCGTGCGATTTGGATATAAAAAACTGGGGGTTTAAAAATACAGGCATCGGCAATAACGATATGTCTTTGCTTATTAAAACAATAAAGGATAAAGGAAAAACTGCTGTTCTTGAAATTGTTAATTACAACAAGGCTTCCTGTCTTGAGATTGTTAAAAAAGCGGCTGAATACGGCATTGATCAGATTATGGGAACTTTATATTCCGAGTCTATTAAGGATTTTCTTGAAAAAAGAAATATTCCGTATAAACCGTTTGTGGGGAAGGTAAGCGGAAATCCGAGTATCCTGGAAGGAAGACCGCAGGAAATTATAGACGAAGCGAAACTTCTGATGGAAAAAGGAGTTTCCGGTTTTGATCTTCTGGCTTACCGTCATATCGAAGGTTTCACCCCTGAGGTGTTTGACGCGAGAATTAAAACCGCGGAAAAAATGGCGCGCGAGCTAATCAAAGAAACAGACAGTCAAAAAGCGCAAACATGTATTGCAGGCGGTATTTGTACTTTTGAGCAAATTGATTTTGTATTAGACGCTGCTCCCTGGGCTTTTACAATAGGAACTGCTTTATTTGAAAGCAGGTTTTCGCCTAACGGAAGTTTTAAAGAAAATCTGACAGCGGTTTTGGACTATATTAAAAGGAAATAAGGCATGATAATAAATAAAAAAACATTTTTTTTGTTTTCATTTGTTTTTTTCCTGCTAATTTCTTTAATTGCAACGACCGTATATACAAATTCAGCGCGGAAGATAAATCATTCGTTTATCGATCAGCAGCTTTCTATCGCTTCAGAAACAATAAGGCTGAGGCTTGCTTCCATTGTAAACAGGGAATTGGCGCTTGTGCTTAAATTGGCGGATACTATGGTTATACGTCAATATTTTAAAAATCCCAATAATCCCGAATTAGAAACTTTGGCTCATCTTGAATTTGACACATATCTTGAACATTTTGATTTAAAAATTGTTTTTTGGGTTAATGATGTTGATAAAATATTTTATTCTACCGGAAATGATCCGTATGTTGTCGATCCTGATGATCCCGAATCTTATTGGTATAATTTAACTCTTTACGGAACAGACAGATACAACTTTAATATAAATTACAACCCTAACATGCAGCAGATAAATCTTTGGATTAATGTTATGGTATTCGATAAAGCTGACGCGCTGAAATATCCTATCGGAATGTTAGGCACAGGAATTAATTTAAGCGAGTTCTCGTATTTTATTGTTAACGCTTACAAAGATTTCGATGAAAATATTATACCGTATACTTTTAATAAGTTCGACGAAATTACTTCGGCTGAAAATTACGATCTTGTATTTAATAAAGTAAAACTCGATGAACATCTGGGAGAAACAGGCAAGGAGATTCTTGAAGCCGCTCATAAGCTTTCCGGAAGAGAAAACAGCCGTTTTATTTTTGACGATAAAATATTTCTTGTCAGCTCAATTCCGGAAATGGAATGGTTTTTAGTTGTAAGTTATCCAGTGCCGGGGCTTTTCGCGATAGATCAATCAATGAATACGGTGTTTTTTAGTATGCTGCTTTTAATTATGTTTTTCTTAATTATTATAAATATTTATATTGCCCGTTCAGAAACAGCGCTTGAAAAACAAAATATACAATTAACAGAGGCGAACAAAAAATCGGAAGTCGCTTCCCGGGCGAAAAGCGATTTTTTAGCGGCAATGAGCCACGAGCTTCGAACGCCGTTGAACACGATTATAGGTTTTTCGGAGATTGAATTAAATAAATCGATAAAAAAAGAAACAGCGCCTGCCTCATTGCCGCCGTCTGAGAAACAATCGCAGAATAATTTTAACCGGATACACCAATCAGGTTTGCATCTTTTAAGGATTATAAATGATCTATTGGATTTATCAAAACTGGATTCCGGAAAATTTGAAATTATACCCGATGAATATAGTACGTCTTCAATGATCAACAGCGCGGTAGATATGAACATAATAAGAATTGGATCAAAACCTATTCAATTTATTCTTGAGATTCAAAAAGAATTTCCCGCGAAACTTATCGGCGATGAACTTCGCATTAAACAAATATTAAGCAATCTGCTTTCAAACGCGATAAAATACACAAAAGAAGGAATAGTAAAATTATCAATCAATTTTGAAGAATTTAAGAATAATGAAATTATTGTTAATTTTACTGTTACAGATACGGGTATTGGAATACGCGCTGACGACATAAATAAATTGTTTGATGATTATACGCAGCTTGATACAAGGACAAACAAGGAAGTAGAAGGAACAGGACTTGGATTATCCATTTCAAAAAAAATAGCGCAAATGATGGGAGGCGATATTACAGCAGAAAGCGAATACGGAAAGGGTTCGTGTTTTTCAGCGTTTATAGTTCAAGAAAGAAGGGATGCGGCAATTGTTGGGGAAGAAACCGCCGAAACGCTTCGGCGATGTCAGCAGCCGCAGCGAAATTTACAAACTTTTCAAATTACGGATTTATCGTCGGAAAAAGCGGCAGATTACGCTGCGCAGCCTAAAGTAAATCATTCGCTATATACGATTCTCGCAGTTGACGATCATTTGAACAATCTTCTTTTAATAAGAGAACAGCTCAAACCTTTGGGAATACATGTTGATACAGCGTCTTCAGGGCAGGAAGCGTTAGAAAAAATAAAGTCATACGGAACATACGATTTAATCATAATGGATCACATGATGCCGGGAATGGACGGAATAGAAACCCTTAAAGTAATAAGAAGTATAGAGCGTTACGCGAATATACCTGTAATCGTATTAACAGCGAACGCTTTGCGCGGTATGAGAGAATATTATCTTGAGCAGGGTTTTACTGATTTTATAGCGAAACCTGTTGATCAAAATACCATGAATGAAGTAATAAAAAAATGCTTAAATAACGGGACTGGGGGCTTGGAAATAGGAGCTAGGGAATTTGACGATAGAATAATTAGCTCGGTTTTTTCGGGAGAAATAATTAGACAGCGTATCGATAAATTGAATCATATATGCGCAGGTTTTGAGATTGACGCTTCCGGCAAAGAAATTGACGGCGAATATAAAAAATGCTGCCGTTTGCTTAGATCTTGCTGTGAGCAATTTCAATTAATTGCTGAAAGAATTTCAAAAGCAGAACAGCCTGCTGCGGCGGAAATTGTAATGCGGCTGCAAAACGCGATTCTTTCAGGCGATACAGTGAACGCCGGAAAAACGCTGAAAGAACTTGGAACGGCGTTTCTCTCTCCTTTTGAACGAGAAAAATATTTTAATATATACGACGCGCTAATGGACGACAACAATGAAAAAGCGCTCGAAAGGATAAAAGAATGGTTAGAATAGTAATTGTTGAAGATCAAATTTTAATGCGCGATCTGCTGGAAGGACATATTCGCAGCCAGTCCGACATGGAAGTTGCAAGCGTTACAGACGACGCGTCAAAAGCGCCGCAGTTGTGCAGGGAATTAAAACCGGATTTGATTTTAATAGACATAGTAACGAAGTCAGGCTGCTCAGGTCTTCAAATAGCCAAACAGATACGCGAAGAAATGCCTGAAATAAAAGTTGTCGTAATGACAAGTTACCCTGAAATAACGTTTATCGAAGAAGCGATGAAAATAAAAGCTCACAGTTATCTGCATAAAAGTTCAGGCGTTGATCATTTATTATACGTAATTCGCAGCACAATGAAGGGAGCGGGAATATATCCAAGCCCCGCTGATATCTCGCCTTTTTCTCAATCTTTTACAGAAAAAGAACTTATCGTAATCAACTATGTTTGCCAGGGAATAACCCGCGACGAAATAGCGAAAAATTTAGGCGTGTCAGGGTCAATGATTAAACAGTACATTACTTCGATACTGGATAAATCCGGTTTCGACTCAATATCAAAATTCGCTATTTACGCTGTAAGCCAAGGTTTAATCGTTCCGAAAAACCCTGTCCAAAAGTCCAGTTAAAACTGTCCAAAAGTACAGTAAAAATTGGACGTTTTTCTTATGTTTATAAAGCTTTTATGATATATTTGGAACGGTATTCATAAATTAAGGAGGTGTTTTTTATGAATAGCAAAGTAATTTGTTTTTTCTTACTTTTCACGCTGGCAGGTCTTACATGCTTAAGCGCGCAAATGACAAAAGCGCAGTTACAGAACATGTATGTCACCTATCTCAGAGGGCAGGGGTATAATCCTTCAGTTGATTCGGACGGGGATGTTAATTTTACCGCGCAGAATCAAAGGTTTTACATCAATGTAAGAGAAAATGATTTACAATCGTTTCAGCTTGTGATGACAAATTTCTTGGACATCGGGAACCAATCAAACAGGCTTAAAGCGCTTAACGCAGCCAGCACCGTTACGCGTACAAGGCCTGTAGCAAGGTTGTATATTACTTCAAACGGTAAAATTGCGGTAGATACGTTTATCCTGCTTGCAAGACCTGAAGATTTCAGCGTTCATCTTAACCGGCTTGTCAACATAATGGTGCAGTCCAGAGAAGAATTTCTTGAAGCGATGAAGTGAGACAAGCATTTAAAAACAATCGGAAATAATTCATTTAATCGTCGGCAGACGTTAATAAAAAGAGGAGGTATTTTTTTATTATGAAATGCAAATTTAATTTAATCGGGTTAATCGCGCTAATTGCGGTTACAATGTTTTCAATGGCGGCTTGCGATGGGCTGTTTGGAACAGAAGGATGCGGCTGCTGCGACAACTGCAGCGATAAATGCAAAGGTAATTGCTGTACTGCTTGCACTAAAGGCACGACTAATCCCGTACCTACTATTAATCTGACTGTTACAAACAACACTGGTCTTCAAGGTCGTCACCTGTATGTTGATCCTTCATCGTCTGAGTTTTCAGCCAGCAAACTGGGAGCAACCGAGTACCTTAATAATGGCTTATCGAAAACGGTAGTGCTTCCGGCAGCCGGCAATTACAATATCAGGATCGTAACCGAAAATGAAAACGTGTACACAAAATACAATCAAAACATTACTTCGAGTATGACTATTACATTCACAGCTGAGGATATTGATACTAATCCTAATCATGTTAAGCTGACTGTTACAAACAACACAGGTTATAATGCGCTTCTTCTGCAAGTTACCCTTTCATCAGTTGCTGATTGGGGGTCAGACAAACTTGATGCTATGGAAACTCTGGATAACGGACAATCTAAAACAATAGTGGTTGAAAAAGGCACTTATGATATTAGAATCACCGATGATGATCCGGATTTCTACGACACATATTCAAAAATGGATGTAGATTTATACTCAAATACAACCATAACCTTTACAGGCGCTGACATCGACAGGGAAGACGCGTATGGGACATTTAAGCTTACAAATAATGCTGACGGACTTGGTATTTACAGGGTAGATATTTTAGGTGGCGGCGTTTCAGTAAAACCATTGTGGTGGTTAGATAAAACAGGTTTTACTAAAAACCAGTTTTATGAATTTCATGAATATAACTTTACTTATGGGACATATGGATTACGAATAATGCAATATGTTGAACAAGACGGTGTTTATGTAATTTGGGAAAAGAAAACTCCTTTTACTATTATTAAGAATAGGCCAACTCATGTAACTTTTGATAAAGGCAATGATTGGATTAATAAAACTGAAAATAACGATTCTAATTGGCCTTCTAACGATGTGTGGGCATCATACGGCTTACCTGGATTTCAGAAACCTGCAGGCGCAAGTGTTATAAATATTGGGTCTTATGTATCTTGGTACCATTTTTATAGTGATTATCTTTATGTTACACTTGATGCAGGTCATACCGCATTTATGGATCTTAAAAATCAAATTGATATTTTAGCTTTAGATTTTGATTATGATCCTGATTTAGATGAGGAAGATGCTCCAAATTCTTATATTTTAAAAGTATGGACTTCAGATTTTAATGATTTTTTAACTATCGATTATAGTAATTATACAATTAATATCGAAGTTAGTAAAAGGTCATCCTTGTATGGTATATGGGAAAAAGGTAATTATATGATCATAATTGATTTTTTTGATGAAAAAATATCTTTTATAGAAGGGGGCAATTCGGAACAATTTGAAAATTTTTACTATAGTAATGGTGATAGTTCCATAACCGTAGTAAATTGGCAATATGATATAGAATACTTTAGTTTTAATATATCAAGAGAAGGCAATACGCTTACTGTAACCGGAATGCCTAGTACCGGAGATTATGTGCTTACTGGTTTTAACGGAGTATATACAAAAAACGAATTCGAACATTAAATATATCACAGAGACGCGGAGTTGCGCTTACTCAGCGCTCTTTGCGTCTCTGTGAGAAATTATCATTCTTTTGTTAGTATCTAATGAAAAAAGTAAAATTATTTACAGCATTTTTATTAATCTTAATCACAAGCTGCGCTACAAATCATTATGATACCATGGCGGATGCTGGTGCGCAGAATTCGGTAAGTTCGCAGAATAGGTCAAGAAGGTCGGACACAGACCCTCCAAAGACGATTTCTGTCAAAGATACGTTTGAAAATAACACCGCCGCGGCTGTTGTTGAAGAAACAAGAAAACCGATGATCGCTCTTACCTTTGACGACGGACCGAGCGTACATACAAGATCAGTTTTGAATGTATTGGAGAAGTACGGAGTTGTCGCGACATTTTTTGTATTAGGTGAAAATATTGACTATTGGCAGGATGTTATTAGACACGCAGTAGAAAATGGCAATGAAGTCGCAAGTCATACATGGTCGCATCTCCCGCTGACAGGATTAACTACTCATGCAATTGAGAAAAGCATAAAAGACACAAACGCGGCAATAGAAAAAGTTACCGGTATCCCTTGTCCTCTTTTCTATCGTCCGCCGTACGGGCTTGTAAACAGGAGAATTGCGAATATCTCCGGCGAAATAGGTTATTCAATTGTGGGCTGGACAGTTGATCCTCAGGAATGGAAACATTTTAATAAAAATCTGATATATGAGCATGTCATGG
>Ga0209755_10000577_pt1 | contig 65789 bp, 47 predicted proteins | sample TergutCo191P1_FD_187301 | JGI IMG/M metagenome (GOLD analysis project Ga0209755, IMG submission 187301) | Cornitermes sp. P1 segment gut microbial communities from Petit-Saut dam, French Guiana - Co191P1 (SPAdes) (version 2) | ecosystem: Host-associated > Arthropoda: Insects > Digestive system...
GGGGGGGGGGGGGGGTAATGTATAGTGACATTAATATTACACGGTTTTTCATAAAATAATTTTCTTCCTGTGGTTTTTCATAATCACTACTATTTTATATCAAAAAAATAAAAATTAATCAATAGTATTCAATAATATAATTTTAATAATGACGGGGCTCTGTAGCGGATTCTTAGCAAAGGTTTTGCTCCCGCGCTAAACCGCAGCCTGCTTTGTTATTATCATTGTATAATTTGCGCTTCTTTGGAAATTTTCTTTATCCTTATGATGTACGCGATAACAAGCGGAATGATGGCTCCCGCCCATGCAAGAGGGTTCGCGTAACAGATGCCTGTAAAGCCGAAATATCTGCCGAGTATTATCGCGGCGAAAATGCGCATCGCAAGTTCCATAACCCCCGCGATTGTCGGCGTAACGCTGTCGCCCATTCCAAGAAGCGACTGCCTTATGATAAAAAGCATCGCGAGAAAAATATAAAACGAACTGCAGATAACCAGATATGAACTTGCCATGGAAAGCGTCCCGGGCGATTCCCTGCCAAGGAAAAGAGCTGGAAAAAAATCGCCTGTAAAAACAAAAACAAGCGCGATTACAACGCTGTAGGAGCAGGCGATGATCGATATGTGAAGAATGCCTTTGCGGATTCGATCCGGTCTTTTTGCGCCGTAGTTCTGCGCGGAGTATGTCGTCATCGCTCCGCCGAATGAAAAAAGAATCAGATATGCAAGCACGTCAATTCTTCCCGCCGCGGTAAAAGCTGCGACAGCGGACGTTCCAAGCTGATTAAGCGCAAATGTAACGGTTATCGATCCGATTGCTATTATGCTCATCTGAAAGCCGACAGGCAGCGCAAGTTTTAAATGCCTGGAAATTTCGCCGTGTTTGAAATTCCAGTCTTTGGCGCCAAGTTTCAGCACCGGAAGTTTTTTTAAGATGACAGGAATACAGAGCATCCCGGAAACAAACTGCGCGATAACAGTGGCGAACGCGACGCCGCCAAGGCCTGTATTAAAAACGAGAATAAAAACAAGATCGAGTGCGATGTTCAGGACGCAGGCGAAGGCGAGTATGTAAAGGGGAGTGCGGCTGTCGCCGACAGCGCGCATAACATTGGCAAAAAGATTAAAAAGCATCGCTGTCGGAATTCCGTAAAAAATAATGACTATGTAATTATACGCGTTATCAAGGATTTCCGCCGGAGTGCTTAAAAAAACAAGCAAAGGTCTTGCGCATAACACGCTTATGGTTGTCAGAACGGCCGCAAGTCCCGCGCTTATTACAATTGTAGACGCGAAACTTTTTCTTACTCCTTCAACGTCGCCTGCGCCGAAACGCTGCGATGTAATGACCGACGCGCCTATTCCGAATCCGTTTATAAAACCGATAACTAAAAAATTTATGCTTCCCGTGCATCCGACCGCCGCAAGCGCGTCAAGTCCGATTGTGCGCCCTACTATGAAAATATCGGCGATGTTATACGACTGCTGAAAAAGGTTCCCGATGTAAAGCGGAATCGCGAAAGCAAGGATAAGCTTGACAGGGCTGCCTGTAGTTAGATTTTTTTCCATGAATTGTTATTTTGCTGCCTTTTATAAACGCATTATATATTATTATTTTAATTATGTCTTTAAGCGGTTAATTAATCCTTCTCAGTTCATGACGCAAACATGCCGATAATTACAATAAATGATTAATCTCTTCTTTTTCCTGAAATTCAAGTCTCAGCTTCGCAGAACTCGCCCCGATATAACCCGTCAGATTGACGATCTGATACTGGGCTTGATTACGGACGCAAAGGGAAAGATTACAGGCGACAGGTTTTTGATTTCCGCGGTTTTTAACGAAGATACCATCGGTTTCTGGCTTGATATGTTTATTTTAGTCGAAAACCTGAAAAATAAAATCGACGAAGTTCCCGATTTTTTCGGATATTCGCTTATTATTTGCTGCGACACCCCCGATTCACCTGAACTTTTAAGCCGGTCTTTCGCGAACCATAGCGGCGTTTTTGTTGATGAAAAAGCGGCTGAAAATCTGTTTCCGTACGCGTTTTTTGAGAAGCCGTCGGAATGGCTCAAAAAAAACAAAAAACGCAAATATTCAAACAGTTACTTTTACAGGATAAAGGAATTTAAATCATTCAGGACATCGGTTAAAAACGAGCTTGAGATTCAAAACGATGTAATGAAAGCGATGCTTCTTAATGAAGAAGACGAAGAGGATAAAAAAAAGAACACATTGATTCTGACGCCGTCTTACTGGCATGTAAGGGGAAGTCTTTACAGGTATAATAATAAAATTAACAAGGATTTCCCATGCCTTACAGTCTGTTTTGAAAGTATTGGAATAAGCGCCCTTGTCGATATATGGTCGCCGGGAATCCGCGCTCTTGCCGCCCAGGACCAGCGCGGCAGCCAGCTTCATTTACATTCATTAAATGAAGAGATTGACAGTCTTTGGGAATTCCTTTTCCGCGAACGAATCAAGGGCGAAGTATCGGATTATGTGGGCCGCTGCCTCAGGCGTTTTTTGTCTCTGGTGTTCAGTTTTTATTTTGACGCGGCGAAGAAAAAAAGAAAGACGCCCGTACTGATGCTTGAAAACATTCATCTTGCGGAAGCTGAAGCGCTGGATATAATCCTTGATTCGTTAGCTGCAATCGATCCGGGAGACAGCGGAAAGCTGCTGCTTTTGGGCGCCGCAGAAGACGGCATTCCGCGCGATCTGCAGGCAAAAATTGACAGCATTTTTAAAAACGTTAAAACTTTAACCGTTAAAGCGAATGAAGTGTACTGCCCCAAGCTGTCATGCGATCTCTGGGAAATTATTTACGCAATATCGCTTTTCAGCAGATACTTTCCGCCTGAATTTTTTCTTCAGCTTTTTGAAGAAGCGGGAAAAAACCCCGCGATGATTACAAAAGCGTTCGCAATACTTCAGTCGCTGGATATAATTGAAAGTCTCCGCGAGCCAAGGCTTACCAAAACGCATCTTGTTCAATATGCCGTAAAAACGCTAGAAGAAAAAACCCGCAGGGTGGAAGCGATAGCAAGCGGCAGGCTTCTTGACTGGGCTGTTAGACGCAATATTAATCCGTGCTTCCGCCTGCTTAACATAATTTATTCCTTTGCCGCGGGAACTGGCAGGATTGACGATCTGCTTCTTTTAAAATCTTTTTTATTTGACATCATAAGCGGAACATCAAGGGCGATTAATGAAGCGTCCCAAAACGGTCAGCTTGACGAACTCTTCGGCGCGAAGGCGGAAGCGCTTCGCTGTATTTATATCACGTCGTCTGCGCTTGTCTGCGCAGACGAAACTGAAATAGAAAATATTTTTTCAGGCGGACAGCTTGATAAAATTATTTCCGGCTGCGAATCATTCCCAGTTATTAAAGCGCAGCTTATTATTAATTACTGCAGTTATTATTTCGGAATCCATAACGAAAAAGCCGCGTCGGCAAAAGCAAAGGAAGTGATTTTGCTCGGGCAGAGCAGGAACTCTTTCTGCCTTTCCCGCGGCTACCGTCTTTATTCGCTTGTATGCCTTTCAAAGCAGCAGATCAACGAAACAATTGAATATCTTGGATTCGCTCTTTCTAACGCTGAAAAAAACGGCGATTATCACGAGCTAGCGATCTCTTCATATTACGCCGCCGCCGCCCAGTTTCTGCACGGCGATATATTCAAGTCGGAACGTTATGCGCAAAAAGCGGCGGAATATTCGCTTGCCGCGGGCTGCCCCGACTGGGCGGATCGATCCGGTTTTCTGCAGGGAAGGATTAAATTTGAACTTGGACAATACGGCAGGGCGTGTGATTTGTTTGAAAAACTTTACAAAGAACCGTATGACGGCATGTCAGGCGACAAGGAAAACACCCTTTTGGCGTGGATTTACCGCGCAAAAGTTTATCTGAAAGAATACGGAGTAAAAAAACCGGAATCCGCCTGCGCCGACGCGAATCTTTTTGAGGCGGAAGCCGAGTATCTTATTAATAATCATGAAAAAGCTTTTGAGCTTTCCTGCCTGACGCCCGAAAGTCCGGCTTCAGGCGGAAATTTTATTTACTCGGAACGCCCCGACTGGCACAGCGGATTCGCCCAATGCGAGCATCTTTATTTTACGAACGGGGAAATCCGCAATAGAATGACACTGATGTTTAATTCGCTTGCGCGAAGCAGAATGGCGGCGCAGTCAGCAGACGACCAGAAAAAAAATTACGAAGACGCCCTTGAAGGAATTCAGGGGATCATACGCGATGAAAAGTTATGCGAAATGGACCCCTGGGACTCGCTGTACTTTTACGCGAAGTATCTGATTCTGGAAAAATCGGGAGCAAGCGCAATCGATAAAAGCACCGCCGTCAGCATGGCTTTTAAACGCCTGCAGCGGCGCGCCTGCCGGATAGAAGACGTAGAAACGCGGCATCAGTACCTTAACGGAAACCGCTGGAACCGCGAATTATGCCAGGCCGCGAAAGAGTTCAAGCTGATTTAATTTAATGAAAAATAAAAACCTTTCGTTATTACGCGGAAAAACCGGAGTTACAGAATCGGAGTTAAACCCGGGCGGCAGTGTTCAAATTGACGGTGAAGTGTACGAAGCAAGAACGGACGGCGAATATGTTGAGCAGGGCAGGAGCGTGAAAGTAATCCGCGTCAAGGGCAGGAAGATTTTTGTTGTAAGAGTGTAGTTTTAGCCGCTTGACAATAAATGACATAAAATGGTATATGATAAGTGGTGCATTTTATAATCGCCTTCGGCGATATGGCGGCTGGAGTCCCTTCGGGTCTCGAGCCGTAGGGAATTTTATTATTTAATCGCCTTCGGCGATATGGCGGCTTAGCTCAGTTGGTAGAGCAAACGGCTCATATCCGTTGGGTCATAGGTCCGAGTCCTATAGCCGCTAATTTGAAATATCAGTTTAGAAATAAGCTTGCGTATACTATTGTAATTATTTTATTTTTTCAGACAAAACATGACGCTAGATAACCCTAACCGCCCGCACTGGGCGGTTAAAAGTTACCGTTTGTTATGAGCTGGTTTTTTGTTTTTCAATTGAATTTAGCAAATAATTTTTTACTATTATTCAATTACACCTCGATCTAAACTCATGTCTGAAATATCAAACACGCCTCTTACAGTGATCTCTTGCCCGGAGTTCAAATTTACCAATTTTGTTCTTTCTGCTACTGATAAAAACACTACTAACATTTGAAGCGGACTATTTCCGATTCCTACGCCAGATTGATCAATTGTTTGAATTTTACCGGTAACTCTAATTGTTTGACCATGATAAAGCTGCCGGGCTCTTACTGAATTATTTCTGACTTCAGCAAATAAACTATTAATATCAACATCAATTACTTCTGCTGTAGGTTGAATACTATCTAAAGCTCGACCGGATTGATCAACTATGACAATTTCTCCGTTTCGATTTATCAATTGATATCCTTTACCGCTTTCAAAATTAATAGTAAAAGATTTGTTTCTTACATTAGGAATTCTGGCTGTATTGTTAGCAGGTACAACAGTTTCGATAATTAATGTATTTTCTCCGGGAGGTACACCAACACTTATTGGATTAAAAGCAAGGGCCGGCGCTATCCAGTCAACTGCTCTGTTATTAAATTGCGTAACTTTGATATAATTTGGTATCCATAAAAAACTCATTTGGTTTTCAGGAACCCCCGGGTCAAAAACATGTGCCTAAGACGGTGTGTCAATAACTATTAAAAAAGTATTTTTACTTTAGGGGTTGATATGCCAAAGAAAAAGCTAGGTATTAGGGAAATTCTGGCTCATAATTTGAAAGAAAACAGGCAAAAATGCGGTTTGACACAGGAAAAACTTGCTGAAAAGGCAGGAATTTCTTCAAATTACCTGTCTATGGTTGAGGTTTCTAAGAAATTTCCCACTCCGGAAATGCTGGACCGGCTTGCAAATGCCCTTGATATTGAAACTTTCCAGCTTTTTGATACTTCGGCCACTGCTGAAGGCGCATTATTACATTTAGAACTGTCAATAATTAACAGAATATCACTTGTCATTAAAGATACAATAAAAGAAACCATTTACGAAGAATATAAACACATTAAAAAAGAAAACAAATGATAATTCTATTTTTTCAATTACGCCTCATATTGCACATAACGTTCTAAATATCCGCGTTCGTCACCGCATGCTGAAAAGCGCGAAATCATATTTGACAGGGTCTTCGGGGTTAAATTCCCTTAAATTTTCTGTCAGTTCGATAACAGCTTTTTTGTCATTGGAGTTTCGTTTTAAAAGACCGTGTTTTCTGGCTGCCCGAGCTACATGGACGTCAAGCGGAATGTACAGATCGGCGGGTTTAATTTTTTTCCACAAGCCCATATCAACCTTGTCTTTGCGGACAAGCCAGCGAAGCGCAAGGTTGAGTTTTTTGCACGCGGAGCCGTTCTCGTTATTTGCGCCTGAGTTCGCGATGTGGATTGAGTAAGCGCCCCTGCCGGCTTTTGTCATCTCTTCGCGGAATAAAAAAAAGCCTTCCCAAACGTCAGAGGCGCCGGCAAACAAATTTTCAAGATTTCCGTATTTCACATAACAACGATGCAATCCGCGGCAGAAATAAATTAAATCGTCTGTAAAAAATGTGCGGTGAATGTTGCCTGAGCGTTTTCCGTCCGCGCCGCGCGCGCTTTTTTTTAATTTTTTCCAGCCGCCTGACATCACATAATCATAAGGGCTTGATCCAGTAAGGGCGAACATTTTTTCCGCGGAGTGCAGAATCATATCGCGCCTGCCCCACGCGATTGTTGCGGATAAAACCGCCGCAATTTCAATATCTTCGCGTTTTTTGTACCGGCGCGGAAACTGCACAGGGTCTTGCGCGATAAATTCTTTAGTGCAGGTTTTTTCGTACCAGTAATCAAGCTCTTTTTTCATTAAAAATTATTTTAATGGCTATATACGCGAATAGTTCGGAGCTTCCTGCGTTATCTGCACATCATGCGGATGGCTTTCGCGAAGGCCGGAAGCGGTTATTTTTACAAACTTCCTGTAATTTTTAAGCTCCGCGATATTCTTGCAGCCGCAGTATCCCATGCCTTTGCGAAGGCCCGCGATAAGCTGATTCATGTAAGATCGCAGCTCCCCCTTGTAGGGAACGCGTCCTTCAATGCCTTCGGGGACCGGCTCTTCATCTTTTCCAATCTGATAACGGTCGCCCGCGCCGTCTGCGATCGCGCCCATGCTTCCCATTCCGCGGTATTCCTTGTATATGCGCCCGTCAAAAATAATTTCGCTTCCCGGCGATTCTTTTAATCCCGCAAAAAGATTGCCAATCATTACGACGCTGGCTCCGGCTCCGATCGCTTTTGTAATATCGCCTGAAAATTTTATGCCGCCGTCCGCTATCACGGGGATGCCGGCCTTTACGGCTTCTTCTGCGCAGTCTAAAACCGCGCTGAACTGCGGAACGCCAATCCCCGCGACAACGCGCGTCGTGCAGATTGATCCCGGCCCTATGCCCACTTTTATCGCGTCGGCCCCCGCTTTAATTAAATTCTTTGTGCCTTCTTTTGTCGCTACATTTCCGCCGATAACCGGAATATCATAATTTTTTTTAATCTGCTTTACGGCGTCCATTACATTTTTTGTATCGCCGTGCGCGGTATCCATTACGACAAAATCAACTTTCGCTTTTATCAATAGCGGCATTCTTACTGTGTAATCCTGCGGCGAAACCGCGGCGCCTACGATCAGCCTTCCGTTTTTATCAACCGCGGCGCTTGGAAAGCTCTGCATCTTTTCCATATCGGTTACAGTGATCAGCCCTGTAAGTTTTCCTTCGCCGTCAACAACAGGAAGTTTTTCGATCCTGTACTGCCTGAAAATTTCACGCGCTTTTTCTACTGTAGTGTCTCCTGTCGCGACAAAGACTTCGCTTATCATTACATCGGTTACAGGAAGCGAATCATCGCGGCAAAAGCGAAGATCGCGGTTTGTTATAATTCCTTTTAATTTATCATCGCTGTCCACAACGGGGAAACCCGACACGCCGAATCTTTCGATTAACGCTTTAACATCCCTTATGTAGGAATTTTCAGAAATTGTGACAGGCGATTCAATTATCCAGTTTAAAAAACGCTTTACATTAGTTACCTGTTTTGCCTGTTCTTCAGGGCTTAAATTGCGGTGAATAACGCCCGCTCCGCCTTCAAGCGCGATCGCAATCGCGAATTTTTCTTCCGTGACGGTATCCATCGCCGCGGAAATTACAGGGACATTCAGATTAATGCCGCTGCATAAGACTGTCTTCGTATTGCAGTCTCTGGGCAGAATTTCCGAATACCCGGGAAGTAAAAGTACGTCGTCATAAGACAGACATTCGCTGAACATTTTTTCCTCCATACAAATCACATGATTTTTTGAATTTGATTTTATTAATGAATTTACTAAAAGTTTTAACGCGGATTTCCGGCAGGTTTTGTAATATATTACGAGCTTCCATATTCGATCATGGCATAAAAAAAAAATTGTGTCAATAGCGGAGAAGAAATTAAATTCATCATAAAACTTGATATAAAATTATTTTAATGTTAATATAACCACAGCGATTGAAAAACTCCACTGTAAGGCCTCTTTATAAAATATGTAAGGAGACGGAATGAAGCTTAAAATAAAATTAAGCATTATAGTGATTGGGATTGTGGCGGTTATTGTAACCGGGATTGCGTTACTGCTTCTGCGTGAAGCCACTAAAATCAGCATCAATTTGAGCATGGAAAATCTTACCCATATGCTTGAAAGAGAAACCGCGTACTGGAAGGGCAGAGAAGACGGACACGTAAGAGCGCTTAATACGCTTGGCGCGATTATGGAAGATTATGAAAATATTCCCGCGCAGGACAGGCGCAACCAGTTTGACAACATGCTGCGCGGGGCGCTGCTGGAAAATGACAGCTGGATTCTGACCTATTCGATTTGGAAACCTGACGCTCTTGACAACATGGACGCGCAGTACATAGGACGATCCGGTTCAAGCCCTACGGGACAATACGCGATGACTGTTACCAAAGAGACAGGCAGCATTACAACCCGCGCAAGCACCGATATTGAAAATACAATGGCTCACCTTAACGGCCCCGACGCGAAGAAGGACCGGTTTGATAATCCGGCCGCCAGAAACATTAACGGAAGAAACACCTTCGTATTAATAGTGCAGGTTCCGATTATTAATCCGCGCACCGGCGATGTTGTCGGAACTGTCGGCGCTCTTCTTGATATCGCCGTGATACAGCCGGAGCTTGAAAGAATCCTTAAAGCCAGCGACGATATTGTTTTAATGATAATGTATTCGAGTAACGGATTCATTCTCGGGCATTTCATTCCCGGCAGGGTGGGAAAAATGATGCTTGATGTCGATGTTGAAATCGGCAGCAACAGGCCCGCGATGTTTGAAGCGATTCAAAAAGGCGAAAAATTTAACGGACAGGCGTACGATCCGGGGCTTGGGACAAATATTATTTTTAATATGGATTCTTTCAGGCTTGCCAATTCAGATCAGACATGGTCGATACTTATCGGCTCTGCGGAATCGCACGTTCTTAAGGATGTAACTTCGATAACAAGATTCACTGTTATACTGGCAATTCTTGCCGTTCTTATCGGGGCTGTTATCACATATTTCGCGCTGCATTACATGACAAAGCCCGTTGTCAGCGTAACTCTTACGCTTAAGGATATTGCTGAAGGCGACGCGGATTTGACGCATGCGATAGTCTGCAAATCGCGCGACGAAGTCGGCGACCTTGTTAAATATTTTAACGAGATATTAAGACAAATCAGGGAACTTGTTATCCACATAAGAAACGAAGCGTCAGGGTTATCTGAAATCGGCGACGGTCTTTCCGCCGACATGAACGAAACAGCCGCCGCCATCAACGAAATTACAACAAACATCCAGAGCATAAAATCAAGAATAATTAACCAGAGCGCGAGCGTCAGCGAAACTCACGCGACAATGGATCAGGTGGTGGAAAACATAAGAAGGCTAAACGGGCATGTTGAAAATCAAAGCCACAATATAGCTATCGCTTCATCTTCCATTGAACAGATGGTCGCGAATACGCGTTCCGTTACAGAAACGCTTGTCAGGAATTCCGACAATGTAAATGCGCTGCGCGAAGCTTCCGAAGTCGGCCGCGCCGGGCTTCAGGAAGTGTCGTCTGACATTCAGGAAATCGCCCGCGAATCCGAAGGGCTGCTTGAGATCAACTCTGTTATGCAAAACATCGCAAGCCAGACGAATTTGCTTTCGATGAACGCCGCGATAGAAGCCGCGCACGCGGGCGAAGTCGGCAAAGGCTTCGCGGTTGTCGCCGATGAAATCCGCAAGCTTGCGGAAAATTCCAATGCGCAGTCCAAAACAATCGGATCGGTGCTTAAAAAAATCAAGGAGTCAATTGATAAAATCACGCATTCAACGGAGAATGTGCTTAACAAATTTGAAGCGATAGATTCAAGCGTTAACGTAGTAGTGCAGCAGGAAGAAAATATCCGCTCCGCAATGGAAGAACAGGAAGTCGGCAGCAAACAGATTCTTCAGGGTATAGCGAACGTTAACGAAATAACAGGTCAGGTGACAAGCGGCTCACAGGAAATGCTTACGGGATCAAAAGAAGTAATCAGGGAAAGCGAAGCGCTGGAAAGGCAGACGCAGGAAATCGCTTCAGGCATCCATGAAATGGCGGAAGGAGCGGCGCATATCAATATCGCCGTTAACCACGTTAACGACTTAAGCGCCAAAAACCGCGAGAATATTATCCTTTTACAAAATGAAGTCGCGCGTTTTAAAGTGGAATAACGCGGTTTTTTGGTTTTCGTAATGGCATATAACACAGGCTGCCTCTTTTCTCTTGCGCGTATCCCCTGTATAATATGGTCATGCTGCCGAAATTAATTAAACAAATTTTAAAAGAAGAAGCGCAGTCTCAGGAAGTAACTGTCTGCGGCTGGGTAAAAACAAAAAGAGATATGAAAAATCTTGTTTTTGTTGAAGTAAGCGACGGCTCGTGTTTCGCGGGCATTCAATGCACGTTCGACAGGGCCGCCGGAATTAGCGCGGAGACTGAAGCCGCAATATCCGCGCTCACTACAGGCGCGTCTGTCAGGATAAAAGGGAAACTTGTCGCGTCTCCGGCTTCAGGGCAGGCAGTGGAAGCCGCCGCCTTATCGCTTGAAATTCTGGGCGCGGCTCCCGCAGAAGCTGTCGGCAGAAAAAATCCGGGCCTTGACATACAGCCCTATCCGCTTCAGAAAAAACGCCACTCAATGGAGTTCCTCCGCGAAATCGCGCACCTTCGCCCGCGCACAAATACGTTCGGAGCAGTGGCGCGTTTAAGGAGCCGCATGGCTTTCGCGATTCATCGTTATTTTCAGGAAAATGATTTTCATTGTCTTCACACGCCGATTATCACCGCAGGCGACTGCGAAGGTGCGGGAGCGATGTTTCAGGTAACAACTCTTTCCCCCGAAACAATCGCGAAGGATTTATCCGCAGGATGCCTTGACTGGTCTAAGGATTTTTTCGCGAAGAAAACTTACTTGACTGTTTCCGGTCAGCTTGAAGCGGAAACTTATGCGACTGCGGTTTCGCGCGTTTACACTTTCGGCCCTACATTCCGCGCGGAAAATTCAAACACTGTCCGCCATCTTGCGGAGTTCTGGATGGTGGAGCCTGAAATCGCTTTCGCCGGGCTTGAAGACGACATGGCTCTTGCAGAAGATTTTTTAAAATATGTTTTTAACGCCGCGTTAAACGAATGCGCGGACGAGCTCGCTTTTTTTGACGCGCATATCGAGAAGGGAATAATCGAAAATCTCCGCCGTGTCGCGGAAGCGAAGTTTACGCATATTACATATACCGACGCCATTAAGGAGCTTGAAAAAGCGGCAGCCGCGGACAAAACTCTTTTTGAATTTAAGCCCGGATGGGGATGCGATCTTCAAAGCGAGCATGAAAAGTTTCTTACGGAAAAAATCGCGAAAGGCCCCGTGATTGTCACCGATTATCCCAAGGAAATAAAAGCTTTTTACATGAAGCAAAACGATGACGGAAAAACCGTCCGCGCGATGGATGTGCTTGTCCCAAGGTTAGGTGAAATTATCGGCGGCTCGCAGCGTGAAGATGATCTTGAAAAACTCGCAGGACGCATGGGCGAAATGGGGCTTTCGGTTCACGATTACCAGTGGTACCTTGATCTCCGCCGTTACGGGACAGTTCCCCACGCGGGCTTTGGCCTTGGCTTTGAGCGGCTTATTCAGTATGTCTGCGGCATGGCAAACATTAGGGATGTAATTCCGTATCCGCGCGCCGCGGGGCAGGCTGAGTTTTAATGCGTAAATGCGGAGTGACAAGTCAGATTAAAATATGCGCAAATTATTTGTAATTTTTATTTTTATATTACCGGTTAATATTTTCGCGCAGATATATACCGCGCCGAATTTTTTTACACCCTATATTGACAGCGCTCCTTCGATAACTTCAAGGTCCGCTGTTTTAATTGACGCGCATACAGGGACGCTGCTTTTTTCCAAAAACCCCGATGATGAAATTCCGCCAGCGTCCCTTACAAAACTTATGACGATGCACCTTCTTATGAACGCGATTGATGAAGGCAGGGCTTCCTACGACGAGCTTGTTCCGATTACAGTTGAAAGCTGGGCGCAAAGCCAGCCGCCGCGCTCAAGCCTTATGTTTCTTGAACCCGGGCAGACAGTGACGTTACGCGAAATCATGCTCGGCCTTTGCATATCTTCCGGTAATGACGCCGCCGTGGCCGCAGCCCTGCGCCTTGCCCCGACAATGAAAGATTTCGCCGAAATGATGACGCAGGAAGCCCGAAGCATGGGGCTCAGCGTTACGCGCTTTACAGAATCGTCCGGCATCTCGGGATTAAACATGACAACAGCGTATGAATACGCGATTTTTGTCCGCAATTACGTGAAGCTCCATCCGCACAGCCTTAAGGAATTCCATTCGGTTCTGTCGTTTACCTTTCCGTTAGCTGCAAACATGCCGCCCGCAAGAAGATATAATATGGTGACATATACGCAGGAAAACCAGAACAGCCTTTTGCGGACTTTTCCCGGCGTTGACGGACTTAAAACAGGCTACATAATTGAATCAGGCTATAATATCGCGCTTACCGCGTTAAGGAATGACACCCGCTTTATCCTGATAATTTTAGGCGCGCCGAACGTCACGGCAGGGCCGCGAATCAGGGCTGAAGACGGAACGAATCTTCTTAACTGGGCATTCGACAATTTTAAAACCGTGCGTCCGGATAAAAGCCGCGCAAGGGAAATCTGCGTTGACGCCGCGCAGCTGTGGAAAGGAAAGGCGAACACTGTAAGTCTTGAGCTGATTAACGAAATTGATTTTACGGCCCCAGTAAATCGCGCCGAATCGTTAAAATACGAAGTTGTTATTCCCGGATATTTAACCGCTCCGCTTCCTAAAGGATACGCCGCAGGCTATCTTTTAATTTCCGATGAAGAAGGCGAACTTTTCAGGACGCCCCTTGTAACAGCCGCCGCGTACGAAAAAGGAAATTTTTTTAAAAGGCTCTGGCATTCCATTGTGCTTTTTTTCAAAAAATTATAGAAAAATATAGGTATTCACATGACAAGGAATATAAGTGTAAGTCTAAATTTATTTTTCTGCAAATAAGAACTTATATTTTATTACAAGAATACCCTTTATCATTTTGATGTGAATACCAATATATTCAACTAGAAAGGAGCGGCGGCTAGCCCGCAGGGGAAAACATTTTCAGGAGTTCGCTGCGAAGGAGACCAGCGAATAAAACAATAAAATTAGCTCGAAAAAAATACCGTATTAAAATAAGCTAATCTTAATTTTTTGCTCTATGATTTCGGATTATTTTAATACGGTGGGCTCTGTAGCAGATTCTTCCTGAGTTTTCCCCTGCGGGCTAGCCGCCGCTTCTTTTGAGATAATGATTTAGTATTCACATCAAAAGGAAAGAAAGTTCATTAATAAAAATATAAACCTTGTTATGTGAATACCTAGTTAATCAAAATAGCCCGGAAATTTTTCCGGAGCTGTCGATGTCGATTTTTTCCGCGGAAGGAACAGGCGGAAGCCCCGGCATTGTCATTATTTCGCCCGTAAAAACCACAATAAAACCGGCTCCCGCGGAAATCTTTACGTCCCTGACTGTTAAACGCCATCCGCGCGGCGCTCCCTGCAAAGACGCGTCGTCTGAAAAACTGTACTGTGTTTTTGCCATGCAGATAGGCACTTTATCAAGACCCATTTTTTCTATCTGGTTTATCTGTTTCTGCGCGTTATGCAAAACGACAACGCTGTCCGCGCGGTAGATTCTTTTCGCGATAGTTTCGATTTTTTCATTTATCGAAAGATTAACATCGTATGAAAATTCAAAATTATTTTTCTGATCGCAAAGGCGCACAACTTCCCGCGCAAGCTCCTCTGCGCCTTCTCCGCCTTTTTCCCAGACATTTGACACCGCCGCGCTGATTCCCGCTTCTTTGCATTTATTTTTTACAAATTCCAGTTCCGCTTCCGTATCTTTGGAGAAAGCGTTAATCGCAACAACCGCGGGAAGCTTGTAAACTTTTGTGATATTTTCCGCGTGCTGAAAAAGATTTGAAAGCCCCGCTTCAAGCGCGGCAGGGTTTTCTTTTTCAAAATCGGCTTTTTTCGCTCCGCCGTGGGATTTTAACGCGCGGACTGTCGCGACAATAATGACAGCGGAAGGTTTAATGCCTGCAAGACGGCATTTAATGTCTAAAAATTTTTCGGCGCCTAGATCCGCGCCGAAGCCGGCTTCTGTAACAACATAATCGGCGCATTTTAGGGCGACGCGCGTAGCCATAATCGAATTGCAGCCGTGCGCGATATTCGCGAAAGGTCCGCCGTGGATAAAAGCCGGGTTTCCTTCAAGCGTTTGCACAAGATTGGGATTAAGCGCGTCTTTTAAAAGCGCCGCCATCGCGCCGTGCGCGTTAAGATCGCCGGCTGTTACGGGTTTTTCATCGGACTGCCTGCCGTAAGTGTAACCTACGATAATACGGCTCAATTTATTTTTTAAATCATCAATGCCTGAGGCAAGGCAGAGTATCGCCATTACTTCTGAAGCCGCCGTTATGTCAAACCCGTCTTCGCGCGGAAAACCGTTTTGCCTTCCGCCAAGGCCGTCTGTAATAAACCGGAGCTGGCGGTCGTTCATGTCCATGCATCTTCGCCAAAGGATTTTTCTTGGATCGATATTTAAAACATTGCCCTGAAACAAATGATTGTCGATCATTGTGGCAAGCAGATTGTTCGCCGCGGCGATCGCGTGGAAGTCTCCCGTGAAATGCAGATTGATGTCTTCCATCGGGATTACCTGCGCCCATCCGCCGCCTGCGGCTCCGCCCTTTACGCCGAATATCGGGCCGAGCGATGGCTCTCTTAGCGCGACCATCGCTTTTTTCCCGATACGCGAAAGGCTGTCCGCGATGCCGACAGTTGTTGTTGTTTTTCCTTCGCCTGCGGGAGTCGGGTTGATTGCCGTAACAAGAATCAGTTTGCCGTCTTTTTTTTCTTTATTGTTTAGTAAAAAATGATGATCTATCTTTGCTTTGTATTTGCCGTAATAGGATACATACTCATCGCCGATACCGGCTTTTTCCGCTATATCTTTTATATGAAGCGCGTATTTCGGAAACACCGCCTGCGCGATTTCTATATCAGTGCCGCGGAATTTTTCGAATGAAGGTTTAGACGCATTATCAGCCATAAACAGGATTTTATATAACAGTAACCGTCGTTATCAGCTCTCGTTCATTTCAGCTTCGCCGGGCGGGAAGATGTACAAATCCGGAAGTTTGAATGTGCGGTTTAAAGCGTACGACTGCGGATTGTGAAATTTGCTTGTAGTAGCGATTGTAAAAAAGTGATGCAGTTCTTCATATTTCGGCGAAGTTACCCTTAAAGAGAATTTAAATTCTTTTGTCATATCGGGAATATCGGCGACGATGGGAGCAGGCCAGAAACTGAACGCTCCCGGAGTGCTTGGGACCATTAGGTACGGATTTTGCCAGTTGCTGTTTCTCATGCCGATAAGCGACCCGTCAAGATAAAGACCTACTTCAATGTCCACAATAGGCTCGAAACTTACGCCGTCAAACAAACGGCCGGATATTGTCGGAATATCGTAAACCGGCGAGTTAATCCTGTGCGGGGCTACATGCGTGTCGTCATGCGGAGATGTCGGGCGCATATTGTGATTCACAAGACGAAGACCCTTATAAATAAGGGTTGTAATATCAGCTTCAATCTGCTGTCGTTTTATGCTGGTCTGCTCAATACGCGTAAACCCGCGGTTCGAAACAATGTAATGCGGTTCGATACGATTCAGGGTATAACAGATTGTGTCTATTCTGCACTGATAACAAAGGCAGTAATTTTCCGGATTGCCGATCTTTTGAATTTCTTCAAAAGTATTCTGCACCACACTGTATACAAGTTCTTCGTTTGTATTGTGAATATCCATTTTAACTCCTCCAGTTCTCTGGATTCAGTATACTATAATTTTGCAATAATGTCTTTATAGTTTCTTTAAATTTTTGATTTATATATATCCTTACAGTATATAGTGTTTTGATAAACGCGTTAATCGTTTCCTGCTTGAAAGCGCTGGAACTTACGCTGAAATTGCGTTCTTCGTCAATGACATAAAGGCCTGTTTCAAACGAAACCGGTTCCGGTACGTCGATTATAATATCGTCCCCGGTAATTTCAATTCCTGCGTTACGAAGCTTCTGCGCCAGATTTTCTTCATAAACCGCGCGGGTTTTTATCTCCCTGATCGCGTCAAACTCGGCAATTTCATGTGAAAATTCGGCTGCGGTATAAAAAATTTTGCCGTCTTGTATGGATTCTGTCAGTGAACCGCCCATTTTTTGTTCAAGAAGTGTAAAAAGGCTCGTGTCTTCAAGGTTATAAAGGTCTTCGCTTGCCAATTTTCCCGATTCCAGCCCTTTTATCAACGCTTTTTTTACCATTGCGGTCGCCGCTCTTACCTGATGATGCCAATAAACGGTGCGGTACATCAGATATTTCGAGAAAAGCACCGATTCTACGTTGGGAATCAGTCTTGAATCGATGTCAACACCGCGAATTTTATCGGGATACAGCCTTGACAATATAAAATCGACATCCTGAGCTCCGTAAGGCACGCCGCAGTACCGCGCGTCACGGTTTAAGTAATCAAGCTTGTCAGGGTCAAGGGCGCCCGAAAGCAGCTTACGGTAAAAAAGCAGTTCTTCGTTTGAGTCAGATGCCCTGCTGTCCTTGTCGATAATTGCCGCAGTAAAAACAGGATCAGCTCCGGCGGCTGCGGCAAGGCTTTTAACCGGTTCTTTCAGGATTATCCTGCCTGTCAGCTCTTCGTGGGATGTAAGAGCCAGTTCTTTAAGCGAATGAGTGTACGGGAAATGGCCGAGATCGTGAAGGAGGCAGGCCGCGAGAAATGATTTAACGCCTTCGGGGGTAAGCCAGTCTGCCCCGCGCTGAACAAGGTTTTGCAGGAGCCGCCTTCCAAGGTGGTAAACGCCGATGGAATGGCTTGCCCTTGTGTGCGTCGCGCCGGGATAGACAAGGTAAACAGGACCGAGCTGTAAGATTCTATTTAATCGCATAAAAGGTTTTGATTCTGTAAGCCGCGCCTGTTTTTCTGTCATGTATATATGACCCCATAAAACATCTCTTACAGGGTGCGTATAATCTTCATTTAATGAAGCTTCTATAGATTTTATCATTTTCAATTTTAATTATAGAAAAGAAATTAAAATTTTACTAGAATAAATACAAGGAACATAATACCTGATAAATATGCGTATTTTTATTGCTGTCTGCTTGTTTGTTTTTACCGCGGCTGCCGCCGTCTCCCAGGATTCTAATAGAGGAGTGATTCCAGAAGAACTGCTTCGCCCGGGAAAAGGCGAGGCTCCGTATTATCCTGCCGATACTATAATAGGCGAACTTGGAAGGGGAAACGCATCGGCTGCGGCTTATTCTTTTGCAAGCTCCGCAGCTGCCGCCATTGTTACAGGGTTCGCGGGCAGTCCCGCGCTTGCGTCGGTTAATTCCGCAGCCCGCGAAAGGCACTTATCCGCGGTAAGGGAAATCGGCGCCGGCACATTCAGAATCGGCGGCGGCAGGGAAGAGCCCGACGGCTCTTTTTCGTTTCTTGTCAGGTTTCTTGGAGCGGAACATGCGGTTACAGGCGAGATGTATGTAAGGTATGTTACAAGGCAGATTGAAGGAAGCGGCGGCGAAATGACAACGGCGGGAAACTGGGTATTGGACGATTTGTTTCTTGAAGAAGCCAGAAGCCGAGGCGAAGAGAATCTTGAAGTTTTGAATCGAAGTGATTTTAATCTGTATGAGAGGTTTTTTTAATTTATGGCGACACCTGTAGGACGGATCGAAAAGGAATTCCTTTTAAAAGTGTTATATGACGAGAAACTCCCCGTAAGGTATGTAAAGGATAAAATTGAATACACGCTTACTCTGGAGCATCCTGTTACGGAAGAAATGGTTCTGCGTCCCGACAAGCCTTTGGGAAAAATGAAAACCAGCGTGAAGCCCGCTTTTTTATTCAATATCCGCGGACAGGTAATTGATTTTCACGCGGAGATATTAAAGCAGAAGGACGATCTGGTTATCTGTAAAACGCCTGATATACTTTATAAAAATCTTGACCGCAATTATTTAAGGGTCGATACTCCGACCGACATGAATATTGTTTTTACTTTTAAAGGGGATCGTTATAATCTTTCTTTTCCGAAAGTAATGGAATATGAAAATATCGCGGCGGAAGAAGCTGTCAGGAATTTCGATCATCAAAACCTTTCCGTGCTTATAAAGCAGATAACGGCTCTTGTAAGCAAATTCGCGGACGGCTATAAAATTGTCAACTTTAAGGAAAGAAAACCTGAAACGATGGAAGAACGGATTGTCTCCGAAACAGGCAAAACGCTTTTTATTCCCACAACGGTAGGTTTTCTGCCTAAGACCGACCCTTATCCCAGAAAAAGAATTATAACGGAAGATTTGTTCAAACGGTATCTTGAGACTACCGGGGTCGGCACGACTTTTCTTGACGACAACTGCGCCCGCTTTTTAAAAAATAAATTTGAAGACGGAATATATTCCGACGCGTGGGTTCCGATTTTATTTCATGAGTATGTGATAGGTTACATTCATATCTGGATTGACAAGCAGGGCAGGCTTCCGTTCGATTTCAGCGTGCTGGATCATGTTTACCAGTACGCGAAAGTACTCGCCTTCGCGCTGAAGGAAAACGGCTATTTTGAACACGGCAAAATGGAAAACGAGCCATTCTCCGGCAAAGTTGTCGATATAAGCGCGTCAGGGCTTCTCTTCGCCTGCCCGTTAGGTGCAAGCCTGCTTACCACGCTTTTGATTGATTCAGAACTGACTGTCATCATAGAAACAAGCGATCGCACAATCAATGTCGTTGCGAAAATTGTCCGCCGCTTCAAGGACAGAAACGGCGGCTATTTCGGCTGCCGTTTCATTAACATGCAGCCCGAGGACACGCGTTTTATGTTTGAGCACCTGTACGGAAGACACATCGACGCGTCGGATACAGAGTTCCTTGCGGGACAGGTGTAATTCCTACCTTTCCAGTTTTCTGTACACGTACCGGTGCGGGCTTTCGGCTGCGGAGCCGAGTTTTTCGCGGCGCCATTGCGCGTACTCGGACCAATTGCCGTCGTACCATACAACTTCGCCGTCTTCAAAGGCGAGAATGTGCGTAACGATCCTGTCCAGAAACCAGCGGTCGTGGCTTATTACAAGGCTCACGCCCGCGAATGTGTCAAGCGCTTCTTCAAGCGCGCGCAGCGTGTTTACGTCAAGATCGTTTGTCGGCTCGTCGAGTAACAGAACATTCGCCCCTTCCTTAAGCATCATCGCAAGATTTAGCCTGTTGCGCTCGCCGCCTGATAATACGCCGACTTTTTTGGATTGATCCGCGCCCGAAAAATTGTACCATGCGCAATAGGCGCGGGAGTTCACTTCGCGCGCTCCCGCTCCTGAGCCTATTTTTATCAAGTCCTGTCCGTCAGAAAGCTGTTCCCACACGCTCTTTTCGCCGTCGAGTTTTCCGCGCATCTGATCGGCATAACCGATCATGACGCTTTCGCCTAGCCTTAATTCGCCTGAGTCAGGTTTTTCGCTTCCTGTTATCATTTTAAAAAGCGTGGTTTTTCCCGCGCCGTTGGGGCCTATAATTCCGACGCACGCGCCCGGCGGAACCGTAAAACTCATATTGTCGAATAACAGTTTTTCGCCGAATGATTTTGACAATCCCTGCGCTTCGATAACAAGCTTGCCAAGATGCGGGCCTGCAGGAATCGTAATCTTGTTGTTCTGCGCGGCGTTTTTCGATCTTTCGCGCTCGTCATCCTGATAGAGTTTTTCATAGTTTGATATACGCGCCTTGCTTTTCGCGTGACGTCCTTTAGGGCTCATGCGTATCCATTCAAGTTCGCGCTGCAGTGTCTTGCGCCGGTCGCTTTCGCCTTTTTCTTCCTGCGCCATGCGGTTTTCTTTTTGTTCAAGCCAGCCTGAATAATTTCCTTTCCAGGGGATTCCTTCGCCGCGGTCAAGCTCCAGTATCCAGCCTGCGACGTTGTCAAGGAAATAACGGTCGTGCGTTACGGCGATTACAGTTCCGGCGTAATCTTTTAAGTGGCGTTCAAGCCATGCCACAGTTTCCGCGTCCAGATGGTTGGTAGGCTCGTCGAGTAACAGAATGTCAGGTTTTTGTAAAAGCAGCCGGCACAAAGCGACGCGCCTTCTTTCGCCGCCTGAAAGATGATCAACTTTTTCATCTGATGCAGGACAGCGAAGAGCTTCCATTGCAAGGTCCAAGCGGCTGTCAAGATTCCATCCGTCCGCGGCTTCGATTTTTTCCTGAAGCTGCGCCTGTTTCGCGCCAAGCTTGTCGTAGTCCGCGTCAGGTTCGCCGAACGCTTCGCTTACCTTGTCAAATTCTTCAAGCAGGGACACAAGCTCTTTAACGCCTTCAGATACAATTTCCTTTACGGTTTTTCCCGGCTCAAGGTACGGTTCCTGTTCGAGAAAGCCGATTGTAAAACCAGGGCTTATGGAAATATCGCCTGCGTATTCTGTGTCAGCGCCCGCGAAAATTTTTAAAAGACTCGATTTTCCCGATCCGTTTAATCCTATAACGCCGATTTTCGCGCCGTAAAAAAAAGATATGCTGATATCTTTTAAGACCTGCTTTGTCCCGTGCTTTTTTGAGACTTTATACATTGTGTATATTATTTTTTTATCATCTGTTGACATACTGATAATTTAACATAAAAAAAATATTTTGAAAAGGAATCAAAAACACGCGTGCGTGAAAAGCTCCGCTTATTAGCGTGGTTTTTTCACACGCATATTATTTTTCCTGATTAATTAATTTTAGTATAAAATCTACTTTAAAATACATATGAGATAATGCTGACTGCGGCTGCGTACGCTGACAAAACCTTTGCTAAGAACCCGCTGTAGAGATCAAGCGTTTTAATATATTATATTTAATGAAGTAATCGTAAATATAACAGTTGTTTAATAAAAATTTATGGGCGGGAGCAGACTGCGGGTTCACAGCTAAAGCAGTGTAAGCAAAACTATCTTTGGCGTTCCCTGTCGGAGAGACAGGTGTTCTGTCTTATTCAAATGATTGAATGTAATGTTAAGTTAATTCTTTATGTAATAAAGAATTAACGCATATTTGATATTTTGAAACCAAATAAGACAGAACACCAAGGCTCGCAGACAGGTTCTGCCAAAAGTTTTGCATACACGCAGACTGTCCCGCCTATACATAACCTATTTGATTATACGCTCATGTTCTCAATTATTTTTAAAATACCTGCATTTAAAATAACATTGTTTCCTAAATAATGTTATAATCGCCTATGTCCCTTAACTGGAAAGAAATTAATTTAATTCTTGAAGAGCTTGACCTTGAAGGCGCCCAGATTCAAAGCGCGGTGCAAAGCGCCTTTGATGTAATAATTCTGCGCATTCATAAAAAATCCGTTACAAAGCATCTGCTTGTAAGCCTAAGCCCCGGCGCGTGCAGGCTGCATGAAACATTCGGCGCCGCGGTAAAGAGCGTAAAACCGCTTCGCTTCGCGCAGTTTTTGTCGTCAAGGATTGTTAACGGCAGGATCACGGAAGCCGTTCAGCTTGATGACAACAGGATTGTCCGCATCACTGTAAAAAGATCAGCGTCTGAATCCGAAGACGGCGGTTCTCCTTCCGCCCTTTTTTACAAACTGTACATAAGGCTCTGGTCAAACGCGGCGAACTTTATCGTAACAGACGAAAGCGGCGCTGTGTTAGACGCAATGCGCCGTCTTCCCAAGCGCGGCGAAGTAACCGGGGGCCGTTATTCGCCTGAAAAGGACGCGACTAAGAAAGCAGAGCTTTCTTCGCAGGATGCCGCAGGCGCGGTAATAAATGAGAGTCAGAAAAAGCCGCGCGTTTATGAAATCCGCGAAATCCCGGGCGGCGGATCGTTTAATAAAAAAATTGACGAACTTTACGCTGAAAAAGGCGGCGCGCTTTCGCTTGAAGCGTTACGCGAACAGGCAAGGCGAAACTGCGAAGGCAGCATGGGAAGAATTAACGCCGCCATTTCAAGGCTTCGCGAAAAGGAAGCTTCATATAAAGACGCTGACAGGTTTAAAACGTACGGCGATCTGATTCTGTCGAATTTATACAGGATAAAACCCGAAGACAAATGGCTGGAAACAAAAGACGCCTGCGGCAATTTAATCCGCATAGAACTTGAGAAGCAGGCATTTTCAAACAAGACCGCTTCTCCTTCATTGCACGCGGAAAAATATTACGAGCAGTACAGAAAGGCGAAAACGGGGCTTTCAGAGATTCAAAGGGAAATAGCCGACGGCGAACAGGAACTGAAAGAAGTAACGGAAAAACTTGAGCGTTTGTTAAACGAAACAAATCCGCTGGTTCTCGCGAAACTGTTAAAACCGGGCGCTGCCGCCGCGAAACCGCAGAAAAAAGAAAAATCGCGCCCAGGGCTTTCGTTTAAATGCGGCGACTGGCTTATTATCGTGGGAAGGGACGCAAAGGAAAACGACGAGCTTTTGCGCCGTCATGTAAAGGGAAACGATCTGTGGCTGCACGCAAGGGATTATCACGGCTCGTATGTTTTTATCAAACAGCGAAAAGGCAAATCATATCCGCTTGATGTTATGCTGGACGCCGGCAGCCTCGCGATTTTTTATTCAAAAGGAAGAAACTCAGGCGAAGGCGATTTATTCTATACGCCTGTAAAATATCTTCGCCGCGCGAAAGACGGCCCCAAGGGGCTCGTTATCCCTACGCAGGAAAAAAACCTGCATGTAAAACTTGACGATAAAAGATTAAGAGCGCTTGAAGCGTGCAGGGTTTTATGATCAGATTGATATAATTTCAAGCAAAAAGACACGCTGTTATATTTTACGATTTTTCAGCTTTTTCCTTGCATCCTGCACAAGTAAAGACTAGATTTAATATATGGAAGCTGTGCTAGCGCAAAAAAGGCGGATTCGAAGCCCTGTCGGAGCCGGATTGTTCTATCCTGAAGACAAAATGGAAATACTTGATTATTTCAGGTCTTTCGGTCTTGACAGCGGCAGGGACAACGGAACGCAGACAGCGCAGGCGATAATCGCTCCGCACGGAGCCTGGCATTATTCTGGAGCGCTTGCCGCGCAGGCATTTTTGACAACTGTAGGCAGAAAAAATATCAAACGCGTGGTAATTCTGGGGCCTATTCACGATAAAAGGGAAAGAGGGCTTTTTTTGTCAAATTCTCACTCGTTTTATACTCCGCTTGGAAATATCCCGGTTGATCATGAAATATCCGAAGAGCTTGAATTTAATTCCAATTTTTTTGAAATTAACGATATCCCGCACTTAGCCGAACATTCGATAGAAATTCTGCTTCCGTTTATTAAATATTGTTTTCCTGACGCTTCGATTGTTCCGGTATTGATGGGGCAGCCGAAAGCCCAATACATTTACGACCTTGCGCAGGCTTTAAGAAAAGCGGTTACGCCGGTTCTGGATGATACTCTGATCGTGGTTTCCAGCAATCTATCCTATGATTCGGATCAGGCGGCGGCAAAGCGTCTTGCGCTGGAATGTATCAGGCTTTTTTCTGAACGCAGGGCAGGGGAGCTTGCGTCCGCCATTCTTGAAGGAAGGCTCAATGCGTGCGGAGGCGCGCTTGTCGCTGGTCTTCTGGAAAGCGGCCTTCTTGATAAAACCGAAACCTGTTTAATCGCTGACGATCTTGTAAGCGCGACAGGCAATGAAAACGCCGTAGTTTATTACAGCGAATTATCGTACATTTAAGTTCTTAATATGATGATATAATTAGCGCTAATAAAACATTTTCTATCCATAAAATTAGCCGATAATTTATTATGCGAAAATATCTACTTTTATTTCTTGCCGTTTTTATCCTGATTTCCTGCAAATCGCAGCCGCCGGCGGGCGAAGAGCCGGCTTCAGCGTTATTAATAGAAGAGGCGGCCGCTGAGCCTGCCGTCGAAATACTGGAGCCTGAATTTGATGTTGTTTCTATCGCGATTTTACAGGCTGATCTTGTTGTCACTAAATTTGAGACAGTGCTAAGGGTTAAAAATCCCAATCCGTTCGCGGTTGATCTATCGTCAATTACATACGAGCTGTACGGCAACGGCGCGTTTTGGGCAGGCGGCTCGGATAATAATATTTTTAATGTTCCGGCGTCAAGTTCCAATGAAGCGAAATTTACATTCGAAATGAATTTTGTAAACATGAGCCGCAGGCTTTTAGATGATATAATCGCGCTGCGTCAGGTGAATTACCGCTTTAAAGGACAGGCGCGCGTAAGCCCTTTAGTTGACGGAGTTTCCGCTTTTACCGCCGATTTTGACTGTACCGGTTTATCGGATGTTAGGCGCAATTAATTGTCCGTAACAAGAGCCATATTGATGTTTGATTTTCCCGTCACCGCCATGACCAGTCTGTCGAGCCCCATCGCGGTTCCGCTGCATTCAGGAAAGCCGCCGTTTTCAAAGAGTTTCCAGTAATTGTGATCAACGTTATGCTTTACCACATTTAATTCAGCTTTGCGCGCTTCTTCATTTATAAAAAATTCTTTTACTTTCTGAGGATCAGTTTCTTCCGAAAAACAGTTCGCAAGCTCAAGGGCGGAAGTTTCGGAGCGGGAGCCGTTCCAGTACAGTTCCCACCGCTGGACTGTTTTTCCGTCAGGCGATTTTTTAGCAAGGCACGGAATAAAAGCGGGGTAATCAAGAAGGGCGACAGGCTTTTGCATATTCAAATGCGGCTCCACAGCATGAATAAAAATCAAATCATAAAGCTGCGCTGCGGACATCCCGCGTTCAGGCTCAAGGCCGAGCCTGCGCGCCTGCGCTTCCATCGCTTCGCCGCCTTTTTCATATACGGCAAATAAATCGAATCCCGCGAATTTTTTAAAAGCTTCAACTATTGTAATTTTATTAAAAGTTTCCTTTTCATTTTTTATATTGATTTGCGCAGGATCGCTTTTTATATATTCAAATAATTCTTCAGTTAACGCAAGCGAATCCATGTAATCCGTGCCCATTGTGTAATATTCCAGCATTGTAAATTCGCTTGAGTGCATAAATCCTTCCGATTCGCCGTTACGGAAACATTTGCAAATTTGAAACACATTAACGCGGTGGCGCGCGATTATTTTTTTCATCCAGATTTCAGGCGAAGGGATAAGCCAAAGCGGATAATTTTTTTTTCTGCTTGTACGCGGGAAAATTCGCTCTGTCATGAACACTTCAAGGCAGGATTCAGGAATTAGATCGCCGCAGAGCAGGGGAGTGTCAATTTCTAGATAATTTTTTTTATGAAAAAAAGAGCGCGTCTTTTTTATAATCGCGGCTCTTTTTTGCAAAGTTTCCAAATCCACGTTTATATCCGTTCCCTATTTCGCATTGGTAATTCTTGATACCGCTTCCTTCCATTTTTTGCCGCGGTCAAATTCGTTTAAAAACATTCCAAAGCTTGCGCATCCGGGAGACAGCGCAACGCTGAAGCCGTTTTGCGCCCTGCCTGCCGCGCAGATTACAGCTTCGTCTATGTTGTCATATGGTCCAAGAAAGGAAATGCCGGCTTCAGCTAACAAGCGGCGCAGTTTGTCGCTTCCGGTGCCTGCAAGCAGAATAACCGCGCTTAGTCTGCCCTGCGCCGCCGCTTTTTTCGCCGCGTTTACAAGCGTCGAAAAATCAAGATTTTTATCTGTGCCGCCTATTACTAGAACGAGTTTCTGCGCGGGAAGCGCGGTTAACGCTTCGATGCAGGCTGCGGCTGCCTGCGGAATTGTCGCTGCGCTGTCGTTATAAAACCGCACGCCGTCCGCTTCATGAAAGAACTCAAGGCGGTGTTCAATGCCGCGGTATGAAGTTACGGCGCTTTTTATAACTTCTGTTTTAACGCCCAGAGCGTACGCGGCCAGGGAAGCGCAGAGCATGTTAAATTTATGATGACATCCTGGAATGTTAAGATTTTCAGGGACGGCAAGCTCTTTTTTATTATCAATTAATCTTACAAAACCGCAGCCGCTTTCTGCGTCTATCCAGCCGCCGCTTTGGTTTTCACCTAACGCGCCGGAATGCTGCGAACAGACAAGGGGCCTTCCTCTGGTTTCTGAAAGAAAAATTTTTCCCCAGCTGTCGTCTCCGGCTATTGTAACGCACGTTTCATCCTGGCCGCGGTAAATATTTTTTTTGTCGTCAATATATTTTTCCATTGTCCCGTAACGGTCAAGATGATCCGCCATAATGGAAGTTAATACCGCGGCTGCCGGTTTTAAAAGCGCTTCTCCGTTTGATTTTTTTTTGTCTTTTAAATCACCTAACTGAAAGCTTGAAAGCTCAAGAACAACATCGTCTTTTTCCGTTAAACCATTGTCAAGAAACGTTAAAGGAGAGACTGTTATATTCCCGCCAAGGTACGCGTTGCCGCGTTCATTTGACTGCGAAAGTATCAAGTGAAGCGCTGACGATACGCTGCTTTTTCCCTTTGTTCCTGTAACCGCGGAAAGCCGCGCGGGCGATTCCGATAAAAAAAGCGAAATATCGGTTTCTATTTTTTTTGACGCCTGTAAAAATTGCGAATCGGGTCTTACGCCGGGATTTTTAATCACAATATCGGCTTTTTTAAAATCGTCTATTTCATGTTTTCCAAGAACATAGCGAATCCGCCCGCTGCCGGAGCAGGAAGAATCAAGCAGGTCAATCGAAGGCTTCAATGTTTTTTCGTCTCTTAAATCTGTAACGGTAATTGACGCTCCGCGTTTAAGCATAAAACGCGCTGACTCAAGCCCTCCGCCGTTTAAACCAAGACCCATGATTAACGCTTTTATTCCTGAATAATCCATGTTATGTTTATGGTAGCATATGGATCAAAAAGAATTCTACAGCCCGCTGTCATTGCATGATGAAAAAGGACAGGTTCAGAATTTCGGCTGGGCAAGGCAGCCGTATTTTGTTTACGATTCCGCGCTTTCGTACATGCCGAAATACAAGATAACGGAAGCAGATCGCTATATAGTTTTTTCTCCCACTCATATGGTTATTTTTGAAGTGCGTGACGACGGCTGGCTCGGGCATATGGGAATTTCCGTTATATCGCTTCGCGACAAAAAAAGGTCTACTCAGGTTTTTAAATCGCTTCTGCCGTTAGGTGATTACGATATGCCTTCCAACAGCGTGCACGGCTCCGTGCACTGGCACAAAAAGGACGCGAAACTTGATTTTATCAGCATGGAAGGCGGAGCCAAAATCATAAAGGCCGACATAAGAAATTTCGGCCACCACCGCAGCTTCCGCGGAGCTCTTGTTTTATGCGAATATGATGCGCCGATTCCGGAGGCGCAGCTGAACGCGCAGTCGCTTGTGACAAGCCAGCAATGGAAAAACCAGAAAAACACATACAGGTTAACGCGCTGCTCTCCGTGGTTTTTCGCGGAAGGCGTAATTCAGTTCAGCAGTGCGGAAATTATTTTTACCCGCGGGAACGCGTGGGGAATTCTTGACTGGATGCGGTGCGCCCGGCCGAAAGCAGATATACGCTACTGGGCGGGAGCGTGCGGAATAAGCGGCGGCAGGCAGCTTAGTTTCTGCGTTGGTTACAGCTGGGCGGATTTTTCGCACGGGACGGAAAACGGTTTTTTTGTCGACGGAATACTGCACAAGCTGGATCAGGTTACATTTCACATTCCTTTTTCCAACTGGCTGGCTCCGTGGCGTTTTACCAGTAATGATAACAGGCTGGAAATGACGTTTCATCCGCATCAGGAAAGAGCGGATCGCAGAAGACTATTCCTGCATAATCTGACGCGGCATCAGCTGTGCGGTTTTTTTTCCGGCAGGATTGTGCTTGATGACGGCGCGCCGCTTGAATTTCAAAATCTGACAGGCTTTGCCGAATGGTGCAGGATGCGGTATTGAGTATACATTCAAAATAATATAGAATTATTATAAAGGGGAATTATGCATAAATTTTTATACACCTGGCGCTTTTATACATTCGGACGCGAGCAATATCAGGAATGTATGAATAATGTTTTCCAGAATAATCTGCTCAGCCTGCGGCAGGCGAATATAATAGTCGTGTTATTTGCGGGCTGTCTCTCGGTTTTCCCCGTTTTTTTTGAAGATTATAATTTTGTAAAAGCCGGAATTCATCTGGGGGTAGCGGTTATCGCCCTGCTCATTTCGTTTTACGCGAATTATGTAATGCAGCAGCTTAACGTAAGCAACAGGGTTGTCTATGTTCTTGAAACTTTATTTTACGCGAATGTTTTGATCTTCGGAACATATCTTGATATCTGGTCAAAGCCGTTTTCCATCGCCGCGCTTTTTCCGTGTCTTTTAATCTGCTCGCTTTTAACATTTGTAAATCCGCCGCATTTTAATCTGTGTCTTACGCTGGGGGCGATAATCATTTTTATTATATCGGCTGTCATTGTAAATCCCGTTGACGAAATAATTTTTTATATCGGCAATTCGGTTGTCGCGGGATTTTTAAGCCTGTTTTTCAGCTGGCAGATAACAAAGCTGCGTCTCGGCCTTGAAATTACCGCGACCAATCTTGAAAACGAACGCAACAAGTACGTCGATCAGAGCATAACTGACGAACTGACGCAGCTTAAAAACAGGCGCGACTTTAACCAGACCTTTCACCGGTTTCTGTCAAACTACAGGGCTTCCGACGACTGGCTTTGCATCGCGCTTGCCGATATCGACTTTTTTAAATTGTATAACGATCATTACGGGCATCCGAAAGGAGATGACTGTCTGCGCGGCATTGGAGCCGCTCTTAATTCGCTGAGCGCGCTTGGGGTGTATGCAGCAAGGGTCGGCGGCGAAGAGTTCGCGCTTTTATGGTTTGAAAAAGACCCTTCTCATGTTGAACAGGTGGTTTCGCAGTGGACGGAAACAATCAGAAATTTAAAAATCCAGCATGAAAAATCCAAAGTTTCAGAATATGTGACAATGAGCATTGGAATTTATGTCGTGCGCTGCGGTTCGCGCCATGATACCCAGGAGCTCTACGATCTTGCCGATAAAGCGCTGTATACTGCTAAAAGCTCGGGGCGCAACTGCGCGATTGTATGCGGCGATGAAATCAAGCAGTACAAGATTGTAAAAGAAGACAGTAAATAAAACTTTCGCGTTATGTAAAACTCAATCGCTTACGACTTTGAATTTGGTTACGCTGTTTATAAGTTCGTCAATGCTGTACCTGTTCTGCTGGCTTATTTCCTGTATGTGCATGATCTCTTCGTTAATCCGCGCGATTGCCGCCGAAATTTCCATTACAGCCTGAAGAACATTAACAGTAAGGTCTTCCAGCGTATTGCCGCAGTCTGTAACCCTGCGGCTTCCCGACAGCATGTCGCGCGAGCCCTTGCTTACCTCTGCCGTTAATTTTTTTAGATTTTCCGTCAAGCTTGAAAGCGTGCGGATGCTCTCTTCCTGCCTGTCAACGCTTTCGCGAATTTGTTTTTCCTGGGTTATTACAATCTGTACGGCTTCGTCAATGTTTTTAAAATCCCCCATTACGACAGACGCTGAGCTGCTTATTTTTGTAAGGGATTCATTCATGTCCTTTAACGCGTTCGCGACATTCTTTGCCTGCGCGCTTGACGAGTCCGCCAGTTTGCGAATTTCCTCCGCGACGACTGCGAAGCCCTGTCCCGCTGATCCCGCGTGCGCCGCTTCAATCGCCGCGTTCATGGAAAGCAGGTTGGTCTGGCTTGCAATAGTCTGTATTACCTTGTTGATTTCAAGAAGACCTTCCGACGCTTTCGCGACTTCTTCTATTTCATGCGTAACCGTGGAAAGGCCGCCCCTTCCCTTTTCTGAAGCGGCTGCAAGGTTTTTGATATTTTGCTCATTTTCCGCAAGCGTCTGATTTACCGAATTGATGTGCGCAGCCGCGTTTTCAACCGCCGCTGATGATTCTGAAATGCTTTTTGACTGGGATTCAATGTGCATGTTCAGTTTTTCAATTTCCGCGATCACTTCTTCTATCGTGTCGTTTGTTTCCTTCGTGCCTGCCGATTGGGAACCCGCAAGATTTTTCATGCTTTCGGTTTCGCCCGTGATCGATTTTACCATTTCCGATGAAATTTCCGCCGCGTGCGAAAATTCCCTTCCGATGTCGTATAACGACGCGGAATGTTCCTTTACTTTCAGAATCAAAGAGCCCATTCCTTCCTGCGTCTGGTTTAAAAGATTCGTCATCTCGCCGATTTCGTCTTTTGATTTTACCTTTACGCGGTTTGTTAAATCCCCTTCCTTGAATTTTCCCAGAACAGAATGGACTATTTTTATGGGATTGCTGATATTTTTTCCGACAAAGAAAATGATAACAAGCGCTCCCATTGATATAATGATCGAGCTTATAATAATCGCTAAAATGACCGTGTTCCTTGACTGCATCGCAATGCTGCCGTCCATAACAGAAAGCACATACCACGGATCGGAGGCGCCGTCCATTTCTACATGGCGGTAGCTAAGATAAATGAGTTTGCCGTTTTCTTTAAATTTTGAAGAGCCAGCGCGGCCTTTCATCATGTCTTCGATGGCGGCCTTATATTCGCCTGAAATTTCAAAATGCAGTTCCTGTGTAACAGGGCTGCCGGATGAATCGGTCATTGGTCTTCCCGAACTGTCATTTAACGTTACTGTTTTTGTCATGTTGACGTAATTGTAAAGCTGCTCCTGATACGTTTCGTCAGGGTGCGCGACTACTACGCCTTTTCCGTCAAGAATAAATGTGTAAGAACCTTCTTCCGCGATTTCCACAACATAGCTGTGCAATGCCGCAAGCTTTATATCGCCTGCCATTATTCCAATCATCTGTCCGTTATCCAGTATCGGATAAAAAATTGACGCGCAGGGCATTTGCGTTCCGACAGAATAGTATGACTCTGAAATAAAGTTTGTTCTAACTTCTTCCATCCTTGTAAACCACCATCGCTCTTTCCTGTTACCTAGCGTTCCCGATGACCGCCCTGTCTGTATTCCGTCCATTCCCTGCGCGTAAATTAGTTCAAAAACATTATTTCTACTTATTGACGATACGAACGCGGGCGTTTGTCTTTCTGTCTCCATGGAGATGACGTCGCTGTTAAAGGAAAGCGATTCAATTTCTTTCGCGGCCAGATCAATAAACGCCGAAAGCGAGCGTTCCATAAATAATGCGTTCTTGTCATTTTTTGCGATTATCTGATCTTCATAACTTTGTGAATAAACAATATAAAAAACTATAAGTACGGAAACAATTATTAATGCCATTACCGAAACAAAAGATACAAGTAATTTCCTGAAAAGTGTCTTCATTTACCGTCCTTGCCGTTAATTAATTAAGAATAACATGATTTAATACACTTGTATATTATTTTTTACCCGCGGCCCTGAACGCTCACTAGCCCATGACCGTAAAAAATCGTTATACTTATCAGAATGAATCTTGAAGCTTTTATACTGGGATGCGGCGGAATGATGCCGCTTCCAAACAGGCATTTGACTTCAGTGCTGCTTCGCCGCGAAGGAGAACTTTTTCTGTTTGACTGCGGCGAAGGAACGCAGGTATCGCTGCGTCGGCTTAACCTTAGATGGAAAAAAATTTCAGTTATTTTTATAAGCCATATGCACGCCGATCATGTTACGGGAATACCGGGGCTTTTAATGCTTTCTTCGCAGGTGGACAGGGATGATCCGCTTTATATAATCGGACCGCCGCGGATTGCCGAATATATCGAGTCAAGCCGCCGCGTGCTTGATATGTATATCAATTATGAAATCATTGTGCAGGAAATAACGTCTCCCGGAATTGTATACAAGGGTGACGGGTTTCATATCAGGTGTTTTCCCCTGTCGCACACAAAACCGTGTTACGGGTATACTCTGGAAGAAGATATCCGCCCCGGCGTTTTTCATCCAGAGAAAGCAAATGAGCTTGGCGTCCCGATGGGTAAATTGTGGGGGAAACTTCAAAAAGGCGAAACCGTAAAAACAGAAGACGGCAGAACCATAAAACCGGATCAGGTGATGGGCAAAGAACGCTGCGGGCGCAAATTTTCCTTTGTAACAGACACGCTCGCTTTAAATGAAATTTCAACTCATGTAATCGGCTCTGATCTTTTTATCTGCGAAGGAATGTTCGCCCGCGATCTTGCGGAAGACGCGCATGCAAAAAAGCACATGACAGCGGAAGAAGCCGCGAAAATCGCCGCCGCTTCGCCGGGCGTAAAAAAACTTGCGCTCATTCATTACAGCCCGCGGTACACAGAATACGATCTTAAACAGGTTCTGTCGGAAGCAAAATCGATTTTTCCCGAAACAGTCCTTACCCGCGACAGAATGGTTTTTCCGGTTGAATTTTCCGATTAATTTATTTTGATTGTAACAACAGGCATGGTTTGTTGATTTTATTTATATAACGAGGTGAATGTTTTAATGAACGCAAAGATCGAAGTTAAAAATCTGTCAAAAAAATACGGAGATGTAACGGCTGTTTCGGATGTGTCCTTTTCTGTCGGGGATCAGCAGGTTCTGGGTTTTTTGGGCCCTAACGGAGCGGGGAAGACTACCGTTATGAAAATCCTGACAGGCTATCATTTTCCTTCAGGCGGAACGGCTTATGTTGACGGAATTCCTGCGGATGACGAAGAACATTCGCTTGAAATCAAAAAACGGATTGGCTATCTGCCTGAAAATGTGCCTTTATACTCCGATCTTACTGTCGATGAATATTTAAATTTTGCCGCAAGCGCCAGATTTATCCCGAAGAAGCAGCGGGCGCAGGCAATAGGCGCAAGCCTTGAAGCGTGCGGACTTGTTTCCTATAGGAGCCGCAGGATTGAAACGCTTTCCAAGGGATACAAACAGCGCACCGGCCTTGCTCAGGCGATTCTCCACGATCCGCCGATCCTTATTCTTGACGAGCCGACAACAGGCCTTGATCCGAACCAGATTATTGAAATCCGCTCGCTTATTAAAGAGCTTGGCAGGAGAAAGACTGTAATTCTTTCCACGCACATCCTGCAGGAAGTAGAGGCGATTTGCACTCAGGTTCTTATTATCAATGACGGGCGTATAGCGGCGCTTGGAAAGCCCGAAGAAATCGCGGGAACCATGAAAGGCGGCGATACATGGGAGCTTGTCTTAAAGCCCGCAGGCGATAAACCGGCCGGAAAAACCGACCCGGAATTCGTTATGGATAACCTGCGTCTTCTAGGCGATATTTCCAATGCGAACACGGAAGACGCTGGAAACGGACTTGTCTGCGCGCGTTTTTTTGTTCATTCGCGCGGTGAATCAAATTCCGGCGAAAAGATTTTTGACTGGGCTGTTGGAAGCGGTTTTAAAATTCTTGAAATGAACCGCAGGAAACTGAGCATCGAAGATATTTTTGTCAGGCTTACAAGCGATGATCAGGAGAACGTTAAATGAAAAAATTAATTCCTTACAGGGCGTTTGCCCTTGCGAAGAAAGAAATATTCCAGTACCTTTACGCTCCCGCGTTTTACGGCGTAGCGGTTTTCTTTCTTGTTTTTTGTTCAATATGGCTTTTTTATGTAAGCCAGTATTTTATAATGGACAAGGCTTCCCTTCGCCCTTATTTTTCCGCGTTTCCGCTCGCTTTTATTCTTGTTATCCCCGTTATTACAATGAAAAGCTGGGCTGAAGAAAGAAAAACAGGAACAATCGAGCTTTTGCTTACAATGCCCTTTACGGAATGGGATCTTGTTCTTGGAAAATTCTTTTCCACATTCAGCGCGCTTGCCGCAATGCTTATTCTTACAATCCCCGTTCCCTTAACGCTTTCGAGCCTTGGATCATTTGATCCGGGAACCGTTTTCTGCGAATACCTTGGATCGTTTCTGTTATGCGCAAGCGCGGTGTCGCTGGGGCTTTTAATGTCCTGCCTTTCCAAAAATCAGGCAGCCGCGTTTCTGGGCAGCGCTGTCGTGCTGATGGCTGTAATGCTTTTAAATCAGGTGACAATGCTTCTTGATCTTCCGCAGTGGCTTGCGCAGATTATTAATTACATATCGCTTGCGTATCATTATGAAAGTTTTACAAAAGGTTTGATTGATTCCCGCGATCTTGCGTTTTACATTTTAACCACTGTATTGTTCCTTTTTTTAAATACAAGGGTTATCCTTTTCAGGAAATGGAGATAACTGTATGACAAAAAAACAAACTACGGTTATCACTTTTCTGTCTGTCGCCGCAATTATTCTAGCGCTGATGCTCAGCGGCCGTTTCTGGTTCCGCATCGATTTAACTAAAAACAGGGCGTATACAATATCGGCGGTTTCGCGTAACCTTCATCTGGAAATACCCGAGCCTGTGAATGTCACCTTTTATATTTCCGACAAACTAAAAACAATAACGGCGATACCGGGCGAAATTGAAGATACTCTAAGGGAGTATACCGCCTATTCACGCGGTAAAATCCGCCTGACAGTGCGCGATCCTGTAAAAGCGGGAGTGGCTTCGATGATTGAAGAGCTCGGGCTTCAGCCGAGGCAGATACAGAATATCGAACAGGATCAGGCGAGTTTTTCGACTGTATATTCGGGAATCACTATTGAATATCTTAATAAAATGGAAATTCTCCCCTGGGTTATATCAACTGAAACGCTTGAATATGATCTGACGTCAAGGATACGCAATCTTGTTAATGACACAGAACGCCTTCTTGGCGTGCTTGTCGGTGATAGCTTCAGGGAATGGAACACGGATTTCAGCTACCTTAACGCGATCCTTACCGGCGCGGGCTACAGAATCCGTCAGTTTTATCCCGGCGAAGAAATCCCCGATAACCTGCCTGCCCTGTTTGTATTAGGCGGCGCGGAAGAACTTGACGAATGGGCCTTATACAGAATAGACAGATACATACAAATGGGCGGAAGAGTTTTATTCGCGGTAAAGGGCATTTATGTCGATACGTACTACGGCTCGATAGAAGCGAGAAATCAATATGATCTCGGGCTTATAAACATGATTTCGTATTACGGCATAGCCATCCTGCCTGAGCTTGCGCTCGATCACAGCTCGAATATAATTCAATACCAGTCGATGACGTCATCAGGCGGTGTTCAATACAGAATGTCGCGTTATCCTTTATGGATCAGTGTTCATCCTTCTAACGGAAACGCGCGGCACCCTGTAAGCGCAGGCTTTACCGGTCTTGATCTTTACTGGGCAAGCCCGCTTGAACTGTATTATCTGCCCGATTTGGAAACATCGGTGCTTTTTACAAGCTCCGAAGAAGCGTGGTCGATGAGAAACTATCTTTACACAAATCCCGATTCGTATCTTCTGGAAATTGAAGCCGCGGACACAAAGGGAACCAAAATTCTCGGCGCATCTTTAAGCGGATACGTTCCGGGTTTTTACGCCGGATACCAAAAGCCGGTCCGCGAAGGCTCTGACGAAGAGCTTCCCGACATGCCGTTAAACGCAAGTCCTTCGCGGATTGTGGTTATAGGCGACGTCGATTTTGCGACTAACATGATAAGCTCCACGCAGGACATACAATACGGCGAATATTACAATCTTGATTTTATTCTGCGCATTGCGGACTGGCTTTCAAATGATGATGATATAATCGGAATACGGAACAGGCAGCCGCAGGCGGGGCGGCTTGATAAAATACAGGACGCTGACAAAAAAGCGTCCGCGATGAAATTCGCGCAGACCGCGAATATCGGCGTATTCCCCGTTTTAATAATCGCCGCAGGACTTTATATCGCGTTCAGAAGAAGGGCAAACGAGCGCAGCGCGGAAAACAGGCCGGCAAAGGAAAAAGAAGATTCGCAGGCGGTTAACGCGTCAGGTTCTTCTGAAGAAAGCGGGGGACATAATGACATATAAAAAACGGTTAATCATTCTTTTGTCAATTATCGCCGCAATGTTTTTAGCGTACGTTTTAAGCGTTATCTTCAGTTACGACAGAAGCAGTTCAAGGTCGTCCTATTACGCGTGGCTTGATTCCGGATCAGCCCAAAGAATAAGCCGCATTTACATTGACAACACGTGGGAACAGTATGAGCTTTTAAAAAAGGATGACAACTGGTTCATAAATATTAACGGCAGGCAGTATCCCGCAAGAACTCTGCGCGTAGAAGATTTTATTGGTTTTTTCACGACAAGGGCTGCGCGGCCTGTGCGGTCTGAAAACGCTTCAGCGCACGAACGGTTCGGCCTTGACGACAGCGCCGCAAGGGTGACAGTGTACGGAGAATACTCTGTGATTCTTGATCTTCTGTTAGGTGACTACGACAATATGGGAAACGATATGTATTTCCGCAAGGTAGGCCAGAATGAAGTCCGGTCAGGGGATTCAAGTATATACGCGTACATCTCAGGCTCTTTTTCAGGCTGGTATAACCTTCGCCTGTTTCCTGAAAGCGCGGACGGCAGCTTAAATTCAAGCAGCGTGCAAAGAGTAACAGTTTACAACGAAAGTGAAACCCAGGTTTTCGCAAGACGCGGCAGGGAATGGATAGTATCGGGCGTCAATATCGAAAATCCTGACATAAACGGCATAGAAAATTATGTAAGTTTTATAGTGAACGCAGAAGGCGACGATTTTATAGAGCCTGATTTGGTATCTGAATATGATTTTAATTACTCAAGAATTGTTCTGGAATTAGGAAACGGAAGAACCGTTACAATCGGAATCAGCGAACCTGACGAAGTAAACAAGCGTTACGCGAAAATTAATGGCGGCGGCCTTACCTATGTGCTTCCGCTTTGGGTAACTACGCGTCTTTTAAGAACAGCTTCTAGTTTTGAGCTGCTATAAACGCCCTGTATTTTTCGGGATCGCTTTTAAACGCGATGATTGACGTTCTGGTTTCGTTCTTCGCTTTTTTTAGCGCTTCCCTTGCTTCAAGCATCAGCCTGTCCGCGCTTAAAAGCCTTCCTGACCGCGAAGTAAGGCCTATGCAGAGTTTTGTGCCGCTCCCATGCGAAAAACTGCCTGGGAATTTATCGGTTATTCTCTGGTAAAATTTTTCCGATTTCGCGATTGAATCGTCAAGCACATTGCCGGGAAGAAGCACCGCAATGCCCCATCTTCCGTATTCAAAAAGAAGATCCCGCGATGTGAAGAAATTAACCGCGGTCTCCGTAATTGTTTTAAACATATCGTCGTTTGTGATATTAATAAATTCCGCAAGAATCAAAGATAAATCTTTTTCCGCGGAAGAGCAGCGGTGCAGCTCTGAATCAAGGCGGTCTTTAATGTATTCTTCCCAGCCGATATTTGTGCGTTCGGAATAAAGCCCCTTGGGCGGCGTTTCAGTTTCGGGGAACACGTTCTGTTCTTCTTCAAAAATGCGGACAGGTTTGGTTTTTTGCCCGCCGCTTTTTACATTGACCATCTGACCCCTAAACGGTTTTTTAACAAGAAGCTGCAAAAGCATTGTAAAGAAAGCGAGAGCGAACCCGGCGAGAATAATTATAAGTGTTTCTTTTAATATCTTTGTTATTTCATCGTAATCAAAAGCGCCGGCTACCGCCTTGATATTCGCGTTGCGTACATCGGGAATTGATAAAGGCCTGTACAGGTCCTGTTTTAAAAAGCTGAATTTTGAATTAAATCTCGGCGAATTATTCACCCATGATATGGCGTGTCCTTCCTGTTTTTCAAACGTGTATCCAGAATCCGCGCCTGTGATAATCAGCGCTTCAATGCTTTTACTGGATGTAAGGGCTGAATTCATGGTCCTGATAAAATTCTGATCCATAAAACCCTGATTTCCGGCGCTATGCGCAAGCGAAACAATTCTGTCGAATTCCTGTTCCGCCGTTACCTTGCGCTGTTCAATGCTCATATATATCCGTACCGCTCCCTGAATCAGGGCAAACATATAAATGACTATACAGGCTGCCGCGATTATTGAGCCGCCGATAAATCTTCCAGCCATGCCTGTCTTGTTATTTTTTATATCCATATAATTATTTCTCTGATATAATTATCGGAAGATTTTATATGCAAATAAGAGAATATTCACTGCCTGCAGGATGGTACCCCCGGGATGCAGGTTCTGTGTCGGCTTTCTTGTCCGGTTTCAAAAAAGAAGCGGAAAAAAACGGCATTTACGGCTGCGCGGCGGTTTCTCCGCACGCAGGCTGGTACTACAGCGGCAGGACAGCCGCAATCGGCGTATCAAGCCTTAATCCCGCGCCAGATACAATTGTTATTATCGGCGGACATTTAAGCGCGTCTTCGCCGGCTCTTTTCGCGATGGAAGACGCCGTACGTACGCCGTTCGGCTCGATGCGAATTAATGCAAAGTTAAGAGAAACGCTTTTAACGGAACTTGACGGGGCGGAAGACCGGTACAGGGACAATACTGTGGAAACGCTTCTTCCGATGGCTCATTATTTTTTTCCTGACGCTGAACTTTTATGGCTGCGTCTTCCGTCCGGCGCGGGATCGTATGAAGCTGGTAAAACAATACGCCGGATTGCAAGCGAGCTTGGAATAAAGGTAAACGCGCTTGCGTCCACTGATTTAACTCATTACGGCGGGAATTACGGTTTTGCTCCCAAAGGCAGCGGCAAAGACGCGTTACGATGGGTGCGCGAAGTTAATGACGCCGCCTTTATCAAAGCTGTCGAATCAGGTGACGCTGATGAAGTTCTGCGCCGCGCGAATGAAGATTCATCATCATGTTCTGCGGGCGCGGTGCTTGGCGCAATGGGTTTTGCGCAAGGTTACAAAGCCCGCCTTCTTGATTACGCGACTTCCGCTGACGCTGGCACGGACGGCAATACGCCTGATTCATTTGTCGGATACGCCGCATTCGCGTTTGATGTTAATAATTGATAAAAACGGTTTTCTTTAAGCTTAGGTTAATAATCAGTCAGTTTTACCGCAAGTATTGACAAATCAAATTGGTGATTTATAATTTATAATAGGAAAATGTAATTTATACGCAATTTAAGGAGATTTTATGGCGAATTTGTGCGTCTTTCAGCGTAATTCTCAGCGCAAAATCCTTACCGCTGTTTTAATTCTGGGATTTTTTGCGATTATTCCCGCGGCTGCGCAGGATGAAACAGAAATTTCCGCCGCAGTTGAATGGACAAAGGAAGATCTCCAGAGCATTTATATGGAGTATCTTCGCCAGGAAGGATATATGCCGTTAGTTGATGTTGACGGCGATATTCAGTTTAAGGTATCGGGAGCCAATTACTTTATCATAGTTGATGACAGGGATCTGATGTTCTTTCAGATTTATATGGGGTTCAGCCTTGGCATAGTTTCAAGGGAAGACGCGCTTAACGCCGCGAACGACGCAAACAGGCTTTCCAAAGTAGCCAAAATCTCGATATCCTCCGACGATTCCCTAAGGATAATTGTTTCGATAACAGCCGAGCTCCTCCTTGAAAATCCCGTAGAATTTATACCGGTTTTTTCAAGAGCGCTTTCACTTATAAGAAACGCTGAAAATAATTTTATAAGGCAGTTTCCCGCGGAGATTTAGTTACAGCACAGCATCGATCTTCATGACGCAGAGTTTTTTTGTTTCTTCTATAACATCCGCGGATTTTAAGCGCGGATTTCTTTTTCTGATTGCCGCAGCAAACGGGAGCAAAGTGGTAAAAATTAATTTTTCTTTTGCGTTTAAAAGATTGAAATAATCGTCCGTTCCGCCGGCTTTTGGAAGCGACGCGATGCCGTCCCTGTACTGCGCAAGAAATTCAATTCCGCTCAAATTCATTTTGATATTTCCGTCTTCGTATTCTTTTTTCCCTGCTCCGCAGTTTTTATTTTCAATTATTACAGTCGGACCGAACCCTTTGGCGCATTCAACATGAGCCTGCATCATTGACGCTTTTTCTTCAAGCTTTCTGCGGTAATGGCGAAGGGACGATGTTTCGCGGTAAATCTTTTTTTCGCCTTCCTGCGCAAGAAAGGGGCTTCTGTAAAGGAATGAAGACATTTGCGCTTCCAGTGCAGAAAGCCGGTTCTGTCTTGCCGAAAAATACGGATTTATGTAAGCGCCCCTTGCGTAAGTCCGGCTGCCGATGTATGAAAAATCCGCGCCGAAGATCGTTATGTGATCTGCGCCGAGGCGCTCTGCTAGGGAAAGGCATGTATATGTCACGTTTCCGCCTGAGGTGTCAAGCTGCGGCAAAGACCGCCATTGGGCGCAGATGTACCGCGCAAACGGATGACCGCTTGCGAAAAATACAGGGAAGGCGCAAAGTCCGCTCAATAGGGGAGGGCTTGCGATATCAAGAACAAGCGGAACGCTTCGCAGTTTTTCGCGTAACAGGCTTCCCGTAAAATGATAATAGCTTATGTGCTGGCAATCGATGGATACTATTACATCAGGCTCAATTCCCGACTGAACAAGAGCGCCTGACGCTGTATCGGTGCTGATAATATAAACGCCTTCATATTTCATCTTTGCGATTGATTCCATTTGCGAATCAAGCGAAGGGCCTGCTGCCGCAATTGCGGCGCGCTTTACCTGTACTGGAAGCTTCGCCTGATTTTCGCATAACGACGGGTTTTTTGCGTTGCGTATAATGTTAGAAAACCAGCGCATTCCAAAATGAGCCTGAACGGAATAATCGCCTGTAATAATGTCAATGGATTCCTGAATGGCCTGCGCCGCCATTTCAAATTTTTCCCTGTCATGTTCCGTTCTTGCCCTAAGCGGAATTATTTTTATACCGCCTGCGATCTGCGGCCTGTAACTTTCAAGTATGAATTTTTTTAGCTCTCCGCTTTGCATATCGACAAAAAGACTGAAGCGGCTGTTCTTTAAAAGGTTTGAATAATCCCTGCCTGCTAGAAGCTGCGCGATAGCGTCCTTATTAAAATCGACGGCAATAATTCTTGCCTGCGTAAGATCAAGGGCAGCTTCGCAGGCGAAACCCCCGCCGAGTCCAAGAAAGATAAGACAGCCTGTGTCATCAGGAATCTGCGAGATAAGCCGCTGCGCTTCGCGTTTGGGATCGACCATTGAATGAAGAGCTTTTGTTTCCGATTCAGAAACTATAATGGAAGGGACAATTTCGCCGCTTGTTGATTTATTAAATGTATAAAAAGCCGCGTTATCCATTTATAATCATCCCGCTTTTCTTTTAAAGGCAATTTCTTTGATCGCGCTCTCAAGATCTTCACCTTTTTCTGTCTGAAGCAGAGAGCCAAGCTCATTTTTCAGGTTCTGCGAATATTCAGGTTTTTTTAAAGCGCAAAGTATCGCATTTGCGGCTTTTTCCGCGGAATATGAAGCGTTTTCATTTATATCTATGGTTTTTAAAAATCCTTTATTAATATTTTTTTTATTTTTTAATCTTGATTCTTCAAGCGGATTCCCTTCCCTAAAAACCGCGCTTTTTCCGATATAAAAAATATTATCAGGCCATAAAGCAAGCTGGCTTTTAAACCACGCGGCATAAATATTCATGCTGCCGCCCTTTCTTAGAAGGGAAGACCTTGCATAAACCTGCGAATACAAGGGCGTAAAACGGCTTGCGCCGCCTGTAAAAATATAATCAAACCCGTAGGGCCTTGCGTGAGTTCTAATGCCGTCAATTGAAAAATCCATGCCGGATAAAAAAATACTGCCGCGGCTCAGAATCATCGCAAGTTCAAGCGCAGTAGCCGTAACGGTTCCTTTCTGCGGTATTAATACAGACGGAATATTAAGCGCATGAAACGCGATGCTCTGCCAGAAGCTTCCGTCATTTATCACAAGATGGGGCGCGTCTTCGCACTGGGAAGGAAGGCACGCGCAAAGGTTCACGGCAAGCGCGTTGTCAGCTAACATACGGTTTCTGACGCCTGTATAAATATGCTTTAACGCCCACGGCCCGCCGTCTGTAGAAACAATAATATCGGCATTGATCCCCGCATGCCGGAGCGCGGCAATTGAAGAAGATGCCGCGATTATCAAATAATAATCCTGCGCCTTTTTTATTACAGGCAGCGCGTTTTCAAGACCCGGCCCCGAACCTGTTATAATTACAGGAATATCAGTTTGGCTGTAAAGAAGAATTTTTTTTATATTTGCGATGTTCCTGAAAAAATTTTTCACCCACCTTCTGCCGAAAGCGGCTTCCGTTCTTTTTTCTGCGTCAGCGCGTTTTAAAAAATCCGCAGCCTGCGAAAAAAGCTTAAGATAAGCTTCCCTGTAATGATTCAGCGAAGGACGCCATTCAATTATGCGGATTTTTTCAACCGGCGTCCGCCCGGTGTTCGCTTCCAGAAAATTTTGTATAACGGACGCGTCCGCACTTCGCAGCGCAGGCACATCCGGGTATTGCCCGCCGTACCAGTCAGACAGGCTTTTATCAGTTTCTGCATGAAGCGAAATTATTTTACAGTAAATAAATTTTTTCTTTAATACAGGGATAATATAGCCAAGCCCGGGCTCAATCAGGATGAAACACTCAATGCTGTTTTTTAGGTTTAACGAATCAATATAACGTTCGGCTTCAGACTGCGGGTTGTAACGCGAATGAAGCTGCGGAGCATTACAGGCTGCGGTTTTGTCCGGGGATATTTCAGCGATTATACCAGCCCCAGTTCCTTAAACAGTTTTTTATACGAATCGAAGTAATTGGATTTCGCGAACTCTTCAATTTTCTGTTCGGGCAGGGATTCAAGAAGCTGATCCATGTAGCTGAGAATGTTCCGTAGTTCCGATTTTAATTCTGATGGAATTTCAAAACCGCCGCCCTGTCCTGAACCCTGCGCTGCGCCCCCCCGTCCTGCAGGTGCAGGCGTTTGCGCCGCAGGTTTTGAAGCGGACTCCGCAGGCGCCGGAGCTGCGGGCTGTTGAACCGGAGCAGGAGCGGCCGCAACAGGAGCAGGAGCCGCTGGAGCAGGCGCAACAGGTGCAGGAGCCGGTTTTGCTGCTGGCGCAGGCGCTGCTGCTTTCGCCGGCGGTGCAGGCGGAGTTTCTTCCGCCGCGCTTTCAAAAACAGAGTCTTCAAATTCCGGCATTGATAAATCAAGTTCGGTTTCTTCTTCATCTTCTACTGCTTCTTCGTCAAACGAAATGTCAGATTCGCCTGCGTCTATATCCAGAGAAGGCTCTTCAATACTAATGTCGTCTACTGCCGCGCTGCTGTCCGCAAGTTCATCTTCCGACAATGACGGCTCTTCAAGCGGTATGTCCATATCGCCAAGGGAAAGATCGTCTGACGGGAAATCGTCAATGGCAAGATCGCCGGATGAGAGTTCATTATCCAGCGACGGCTCTTCAAGCGGTATGTCTATACCGTCAAGCGCAAGATCATTGGAAGGAACATCGTCTATTACGATGTCGTCTGACGCAAGTTCATCATCTGACAATGACGGTTCGTCCAGCGCAGGCACGTCAAGCGGAATATCCAAATCGTCAAAGGAAAGATCGTCCGCCGCGAAGTCATTTGCTCCCAAAGGATCGTATACTGCGGATTCATCGCTGATTACGGCTTCATCTTCCGCTGTACCGGCGGCAGGTTCGTCAGATGCGGCGCCGGCGGTTAAATCAAACGCGGCGTCGTCAAAAATATCATCGTCAAGAACAATATCTTCGTCAAATGAAAGATCATCGGATGCGCCGCCGTTATTAATATCAATATCGTTGATTGAAATTGAAATGTCGCCGGAAAAATCGTCGCCTTCTTCAAGATACGAGCTGTTTTCAGGCGGTAATGTAAGCGGTTCGATGCCTTCTTCACTTAATTTTTCAAGCTCGGAATCCATCGCGACATTTACGTCAGCGTCGCCGGTGTCTGCGGCTATGTCTGTATCTTCTACAATGCCGTCTTTCGCCTCGTCAATCGTGTCTGCCGAAAGAATGTCGTCGTCAATTATAATTTCGTCAGGTAAGTCTAAATCAGCGGACAAATCGATATCATCAGCGGATAAGTCAACGTCGCCTGCTATATCTGTATTGGCGGACAAATCAATATCGTCAGCTGACAAGTCAACGTCGCCTGCTATATCTGCATCAGCGGACAAATCGATGTCGTCAGCGGATAAATCAACGTCGCCTGCTATATCTGCATCAGCGGACAAATCGATGTCGTCAGCTGACAAATCAATGTCGCTTGCTATATCTGCATCAGCGGACAAATCGATGTCGTCAGCTGATAAATCAATGTCGTCAGATAAATCTACGTCAATTGAAATGTCGGTATCGTCTGTTAAATCAATGTCTTCCGATAGTTTTATATCAGACGACAGACCGGTGTCATCAGGCAAGCTGATGTCGTCAGATAATCCGATGTCGTCAGATAAATCTATGTCCGCAGAAATTGAAAGGGAGTCGTCTGAAATCCCTGAATCTGGTATGTCGTCAAAAACCGGAAAATCGCTTTCGGGAGTTTCTTCTGTTCCCGATTCTTCCGTAAAATCTGCGGAATTTAAGATATTATCAAGTTCGTCGCCTGTAAGCGCGATCGCTTCATCATCGTCGTCATCAATAACAGGCTTCGGCAGTTCGGCTGTTTCCTGTTTGCCTTCCGTGCCGAGAATGTCAGATAACTCGTCGCCCGTAAGCGCTATTTTTTCATCATCTTCTTCCGAAAAGAAACCGGCTGCCGGCTGCTCGCTTTTGTCCGCTTCCTGTATACCCTGATGCGCGCCTGCGGCCAATGTAACGTTCGCGAATTCTTTTTTAAGATCTGTAAGTTCTGTTCTGATGGAAGAAAGCTCTTCCGCGATTTTTTGCAGTAACTGGGAAGAAAGTTCGTTATTGACTGTTTTTGCCGTGTCGTAACTGCTTTGCAGGCTGTCAATGCCCTTTTCGATGGATTTTACCGTCGGGATATCAAAGCTGGTGTCTTCGCCTGCAATTATGCCGCTGTCAAGATCGTCAATTGATATTGTTTCGTCAGATAACGTTTCGTCTAACGTTTCGTCTGATAATGGATCATCCGGTATCTCCGCCGGTATTTCCGAATTTTCTTCAGGCAGGGCAGCGTCTCCTATATCATCAAAAGACGCTAACTCATTTTTGTCATTCGCGTCATAAATCGATATATCGCCGCTGTCCGATTCGTCCGTAATGTCGTCAAACGAAATGTCAGCCATGCTGTCTTCAGTGATATTCATGTCCGCGAGTTCGCTCGTAGTTTCTGCCGGAAGCGGATCTTCTTTTAATAATAATTCGTCGTCATCTGCATCAATAAAAGTTGATTTGTCAGCCAGTAAATCGTCATTAAATGCGTCATCAATAATGCCGGTTTCGCTTTCTTCAGCGGCGGAAGGCGCGGGAGTATCAAAATCATCGAAAGTCATGTCGTCAATTTTTAAATCGTTGTTTTCGCTGCTTTCGCCATTTTCATTAAGGCCTTCAGGGATATCAAAATTGTAAAGATCGCTATCAGGGGTTTTTTCGCTGTCTTCACCGATGTTTACATCGTCGTCCGGGAATTCAATATCGGAAAAATCCGGCGGCGCTTCGTTTGCGTCAAGCACGGCGTCATCAAATGCAAATGATTTGTCTATATCAAGATCGGACGCGTCTTCAACAGGCGGCAATAAGGAATCGTCAATATCCGCGGACGCGTCAATACCGGTATCTGAAGAAAGAACTTTGGGCTCGCTTTTTACCCATACTCCGTATTCGTCAAGTTCATCCGCAGAACCAATACTGCCGCGATCAGAGTATATTGAAGGTTTTTTATTACTTGCCATGAACCGCTCCCTAAATTGACGCTTACGATTGATTAGCTGACTTCAAACGCTTTATTTGACAATCCGGCTGTCAATTTAATACGTATTTTATCCATTATCGGTATTTTCACCCTTTTTCAATAGTTTCTCTCAATATAAATAATAAGGTATGCCATATACGTTGTCAATGTAGATTAGCCATAAATGAAAACGTGTATATATGTTGAATTTGATTTTTCATTTATTAGGATTCGATTAATAAATATTAAAACATGAATTTTTTATCTTGAGCGTTTTTCGATTATTTCCAGCGTAAAAAGAAAGACGAAAATGAGCAGACCGGCGCAAAGAGCGGCTATTTTTATATATATGTCAGGGATAAAGTCCGGATTTTGGGCAAAATAGACATTTCCCGAATATGCGGGGACAGATTGTGTATTTCCAAGGCCGATTATACGGATAAAACGGTCGCCTTCTTCGCCGAAACCCATCTGTCTTGCCTGAACAAGGATCGTATCTTCGTCAAACAAAAGGTTATTTCTTGTTACTTCCAGTTCATCGTTGAGCAAGCCCAGCTCTTTTATGTTTTCCTTTTGAATGTCTCTTTCCGCAAGAAGATAATTGTAAGCCGACATACCCCTTGCGCCGCCAAGAAAAGAAAAAACAGTGTAAATCGCCAAAGCTATCCAGATTCCGACAAGATATTTTAAAATTTTCACGATAACCTCAAAATATCACGGCGTACAGGCTGCATATATAGCTTCATGATTCGATTAACGGTTATTTTTATTTTTTTCTTTAAATTAAACCGTCTTAATGCAGACCAGCCCTGAATTCACGCGCTATTTCGCGTTTTAAATCTTTTTCTTTAATTCCGGCGCGTTTATCGTAGGCTTTTTTACCCTTACAAAGGCCAAGTTCAACTTTTACCCTGCCTTTTTTAAAGTAAAAAGATAGCGGAATTAGCGTATAGCCCTTTTCTTCCACTTTTCTGTTGATCCGCTTTATTTCGGCTTTGTGCAGAAGCAGCCTTTTTCTTCTTTCGGGCTCGTGGTTAAAAACGGAGGAAAACGGGTTTTCCGCGACAACAAGCGAGCGAAGCCAGATTTCGCCGGAAATCACTTCCGCCCATGCGTCAGGAAACGATATTCTGCCGTCGCGGAAGGATTTAACTTCGGTTCCAAGAAGTTCAATGCCGCATTCATAACTTTCGTCTATTGAATAATCGTGGCGCGCTTTGCGGTTCTGCGCGATAATTTTGATATTTTCGCTCATAATTAACGGTTATTAAAAGGTGCGATGACCGGCCTGAATGTCACAAAAGGCGACGACATATCAGGCGGCAGAAATGCCCTTGTTTCCGCGGAATTTAGCGACTGCCTTCCGCGAAGCGATCGTTCGGGAGAACTTACTAAGTTTACGGCATCAGGCGGCGCAGCGATAAAATCGAGCGGAGCGTACGGGTCGGCGCACCATTCCCAGCCGGGAAGCCGCATATTGCTGACAGATAACGAAGCTGTCTGCCATTCTGTTTCTTTTGGCAGCCTTACTTCCATACCCGCGAAGCTTTCAGGCAGAAAACCTGAAAGCCATAAGCAAAAAGCTTCCGCCGCGTGCCATGTTACGCCTGTTACCGCGCCGCTTCTGTATGATTCAAGCGGGTTTATTAATATTTCGTCAGGAAAATAACTTGTATGCTGCTGTTCCCGTAGCGGTTCTTCATTTAAGAACGTTTCAAATAACGACAGCGGAACTGGCGTTTCGCATATATAAAACCCGCCATGTGCGGTTTGAATGTTTACAAAATTTAATCCTGCAAGCTCAATTCTGGTTCCTGCGGCACCCGGAACAATTACAGGGGTATAAACGGATTTTTTATACCATTGCGACGATTCAAGCGTTGTTTTTAAAGGCGAATCCGGCGGCAATAAATCTAAAAGCCATCCTGCGCTTCCCGGGTTTTCAGAAAGAAAGACAAGGATGTCAGAAATTGAGTTTAATAAAGCCGCCGCAGAAGGAGCGTTACCAAAATTATCCAAAAGAAGTTTCGCGCGGACAAGGTCGCGAAGAGCGGCTCTTGTAACCGTGAAGCGGGAAGCGGCGGCAAGTATTCCGTGCAAATTGTCAATTTTATTTCCGGCGTAAGGCCCTGCGCGGGAAGCGCCCTGCGAAAGGCTCATTGGTATCTGCCATGCCGCGGTCGGCTCCCCAGCGAATGTCCAGCCCGCGTAATCTGCGGCGTAAAGGGCAAAGGAAGCGGCAGGGTCTTTAGTTTCCATCCTGAACTCGATATTGTAACGGCGCGGAAAAAAAAGCGAAGCAAAAACGCTGCCCTTTATTGTCTGTACGGAACCCTGTTTTTCAAATCCCGGCATTACAGCTTCGATTGTGTATGTCCCGTTTGGCAGAAAAATCTTGCTTCCGGCAAGCCCTATGTAGACATCGTCAACCCTGATTGCGGTTTCGTGCGGCTCTGTTTTAACGATTATCTGCGCGCCCGGGTTTATAATGCCGGGAAGGATCAGCAGGCAGAAAAGGATTGCAAGGAGAATGAAAGAATATAAAAGAGTCAGGTATACGCCGGGGCGCATTCCCATAAAAGGCTTTAATTTTACGCTGTCGTCGCTCTCGCTGTCTTTGTCCGCCGCGGGAATCGCCCCTGATTTACGGCTTTGCTGTTCCGATTTCGGCGAAGAGACCGGTTTTTTACTCATTCGGTATTATATTATATCGCTGATAAAATAAAAAGAGCTGTCCGAATTTTGATTCGAACAGCTCCATGCCCTTGAGGCATATCGGGTTTATAGTGATTTGGGAGGGGAACTATAACCCCGACATAATAAATATCGGTAGGGTATACCGCTTTTCTTGAATGAATTTTTTTAGTCTTCTTCGAAAATCGTCAGGTCTACGGCAAGCGAAACCCTGTATGTTTTGCCCCGCTGCACGTTCAATGTCCTTATAATGGTATAATCGCCAATCTGGAACCTTACTTCATAAGAGCCTGGTTCGACAATTAACGGCTCTCTTGTAAGCGGTATCAGGCTGTTGTTTAGGTAAACTTGCGTATTTTGGGGGCCTTCAAAGACTATAACAGGCGAAGGATCCTGTAAATCTAGGATTAATTCGATAACGCGTCCTCTTTCTACGATAAACCTCCGGCTTACGGTGCGGTAATCGTCTGAAAGGATGACAAGATGATGCTCGCCTTCCCTTAAAACGATTTCTTCGTTTATATTGGTGATAATATTGTCGTTAATCAGGACTGTAAAAGGCCTGTTTCTAAGCTGCGGCGGATACCGCGGAGTAAGCCGAACGGCTCCTTCATCGCTTAGAATCGGACGCGCTGTTAAATTAAACGTCATTCTTTCAAAATCAAGCGGAAGCCCCTTTGTTACCTGCATCAGGCGGAACATAACCGGAAATGTAACAGGCTGGATTACGCCTGTCGGGACAGTAATCGATGTAGTTGTGCGAAGGCCGTGATCTGCGCGTACCGGAATCTGATAAACAATTCTGAGCCGCGAAGGAAGCGCTTCAAACGCAGTTCGGTTCGCTGTAAAATCCGTTACGCCGGACGCTGTCTGCGGATTAATATTGTTGTAAACCATCATTACAAGCGCGTTCTGGTACTGAAGCCAGCTCTGCGCAGCGGTAATTTCAAGCTCTATTCCCCTTAGAAAGCGCGGATTTGTGTCAATGTTTATAATAACAGCATTATTAATGCCGATGTTTATCGAACTGCCCTGCTGATTCTCCGTTGTTACGGAAACTACGCCGTCAACAACCGTGCGGAACGACTCAATCTGGGAAAAAAGACTAAAAGCCGGGAATAAAAGGAGAAATGTCAGACATAAAAAGAACTTAGGCATATACCTTCCAGTTATTTCTCCGCCGTTTTAAGGGCGCAGATTCCCCATCGGATCAAATGCCCTGCCGTCCTGCCGCATTTCAAAATGAAGATGCGGTCCTGTAGATTGACCTGTTGATCCTACCTTACCTATAAGACTACCGGATTTGACTTCAGATCGCAAGTCTACATCGATAGATAAAAGATGGCCGTACAAACTTGTCCAGTTATTGCTGTGCCTTAAAATTAAATAATTGCCGTAAATTGCGTCAAAACCCGCCGCCGACACAACGCCGTCGGCGACAGCGTATACTTCCGTGCCAAGCGGAGCCGCAAGATCAATTCCCTGATGCATCGACTGGTTTCCCGTAACCGGATTAGTTCTTATGCCGTAGGGGCTTGTTATGCGATAATTGCGGAGCGGGAAACGAAATCCTGAATACAGAAAATAGGCTCTTTCTGTCGGAGTAAAATCCGCTCCCGGAAAAAACATGAACGACTGCTGCGTCAGCGCCGATCTTATAACCAGTTCCACTGAATTGCCCGTGTTCTGTCTTTGCGCGCCAAGAATTATTTCCAGGTTTGATTCAGCGTTCTGCGGAATAAAAATTCCGGGGCAGGAAGGGATCAGAATCAGCATCCCCGCTTGAATAGCGGTAGTGTTTGTCAGCCTGTTAAGGCTTGCAATCCCCGCGTAGGGAATATTGGTTCTTGCCGCAAGAAAAAGAAGATCGTCGCCCGCTTTTGCTGTGTACTGGTATATCGTAAGATATCCGGCTATTTCTTCCGCAGAGTTCTGAATGTTTCTGTTGCTTATGTTCGCAAGCCGCCTTCTATTGGCTTCTACATCGCTCATTAATTGTCTGAAGACAATGTCCGCCGCGTCAAGGCGCGATATAACAGGATAATTGTAAACCGGCTGCTGCTGGGTAAAACCGGCCGGAACGTATATAAGAATTAAAAAAAAGGCAAGGGTTATTCCCTTGCCAGTCAGGCCTTGCGCCCGCTGCGAAGCTTCCTGCATTACCCTGCGGTAATCGCTTCTGTGGGGCAGGAACCTACGCAAGCTCCGCAATCTGTGCATTTATCGGGATCTATCCGGTATTGACCGTCTTTCTCGGAAATCGCTTCCACCGGACAATTTCCAGCACAGGAACCGCAGCTGACACAGGCATCGCTTATTGTATGTGCCATGTTTTTACCTCACTATTGTTTATTTCCTTTAAGATACCATAAAAACCTGAAAATTGCAAGGTATCGGCGGGTTTAAACCGGTTTAATTTATTTTTTAATCCGCCGAAAATTTAACATGACTTTTGTCGGCGTTTTAATCGCGATATTAATTATGGGAGCCACAGTTTATATGGCTCTTGACAAGAAATCTACTTTCCAAATCCGCCTTGTAAGCCTTGGGTCTCTTGCCCTGATGCTTATTACAATTATAATCTGCCTGAGCATTGCCCTGACAGATCACAGGGTTCCTATAGACGAATCTGTTCTTATTGTCGGGGCTCCTCCGCCCGTTAAGGAAGAAAACAGCGGCAGCATGTTGATACTTATTGTTTCGATTATTTTCATGTTGATATTGTTCGCTGTAATCTTTTTCCTCGCGATGAAAGAACACCGTAAAAGCGATAAAAAACCCGCAGCCGCCAAACTTGGCTTAAAATAAGTTAATTAACATTCGCATGACGGAATTAATAATCTTAATTGAAAGCTAACAAAATTCCTTCTTTGCTTTTTCTAAAGCGGCGATGACTTTATCGCACCACGCGTCAAAGTCGGGGTCTTCGCGCTGAAGGCTCCTGTTTGCAAGCACGTTGTCTATTGTCATTTTTATGCCTTCGTCCGCGCGGATTTTTGCGCAGAAATCAGGAGCCAGCCGTTTTATTTTTGTGTTGTCAAAAATTACAGAATTTGCTTTATCGCCTGTAAGGCTTCCTTTAAAATCGTAGAACCCTTTTGAACATTCATCAAGAAAATCGCTGGATACATGAACGGCCTTTAATTCAACATTCAGCGCGTCCGCGATAATTTTGTAAATCTGGTTCCATGTTACGCTTTCGTCGGAAGTGATATGGACAGTCTCGCCGAGCGCGTGAATGTTTCCCGCAAGCCTTACAAAGGCATTTGCGAAATCGCTGTTATGTGTCAATGTCCACAGGCTTGTGCCGTCGCCGTGGATAATTACAGGCTTTCCTTCCGTCATTCTTTTTAAAACCTGCCAGCTTCCGTTTTTTCCGTGAACCCCAAGGGGAACGCTGCGTTCGTCGTAGGTGTGGCTTGGCCTTACTATTGTTACCGGAAACCCTGATTCGCGGTATTTTTGCATTAAATATTCTTCGCACGCGATTTTATTTCTTGAATATTCCCATAACGGATTCGAAAGAGGAACGCTTTCCGTTATCACGCAGGATGAAGGCGGTTTCTGATACGCTGACGCCGATGAAATAAAAATGTATTGTCTGCAAAGTCCGTTTAAAATATCAAAATCTTTTTTGACATGATCGGGCGTAAAGCCGATAAACTCCGCGGCGGCGTCAAACATTTTTTCCCTGCCAAGCGCTTTAACGAGTTTTTCCCTGACTGCGCTTTCGCTTTCCGTTCTGATATCACATTCAATGTAATTAAATCCGGTTTCTTTAAATTCGCTTCCGCGGTTTCCCCGGTTTAAAAGATATACTTCCCAGCCAAGCTGTCCGGCTCTTCTTGTAATCGCGCTTGAAATCGTGCCTGTTCCGCCAATAAATAATACTTTCATATCCGCCTCCGCCGATTTTTCAATGTACACCACATTGGGGCGGCGGGCAAGGCTTTTGCCGTCTGATTCCGGTTAACAAAACGCAATCGCGCTTAATGGTAAATCCAGTCAGTTTTGTAAAAGCTTCAATTTTATTAATAACATAGAATTTGTTAAAATCCGCCGCGCCTATACCAACTGCGCTTATAATGTGCTACATTATAGAAGGGAGGGGAATTTGCCGATAATCTAGTACGGAACTCCCGTGTGATACTCATTATAAAGGACTATTTGACCATTTTAATGAAGAAATTAACCATTTTTTTGCTGTTTTTTATTTTTCTCGCAGGCTTGGGATGGGGGCAGCAGACATTCATATGGCAGGGCGGAACAGATGATAATTGGACGACCCATGGAAATTGGACAGTAGGCGGCAATCCCGCTTCAGAGTACCCAGGCGAAATTTCCGCAGGCGACACCGCGACAATTAATGCGGGCGCTAACATTATTTTTAATGCCGTAACGCCGTATCGTATAGATACCATAACGATAGCGAATGCATCGATAGTTATTACATTGAATGCCGCTTTACATGCAGATCACCTTTCAAATAACGGAACAATTAATCTTAACGCGAATGTACTTGACGCTGGAACATTAACAAATAATGGAACAATTGAATTAACCGGAAACGCAGGTCAGTTGAATCATACTAATGTAAGCGGTACTGTTCATTTTACAGGCGCCGGTGCGACATTATCGGGAATTACTCATTTTCATCACCTGATAATTGACAGCGGTGCGCGGGCATTAACTGGCGTTGATGTGTTTGTATCAGGTGATTTTACAATTAGCGGCGGCTCTCTTTCCTGCGCGTCAATTTCTGTGACAGAAAACAGCGTGATAAACGCAGCCGTTACTACGACAGGCGGCGCGCAAACTTATTTGGGACAGATAACACTTGGCGCAGCTATTAACGCAGGCGCGGGCGGCAGCGTTACTTTCGGCACATCCGCGAATTCCGCGGGAACTATAATTCAAAATGCAGGAATCATAACTACCGCGAATCTTTCCATATATTCGAATAGTTCTGTAACATTAAATCAGAATAACGCTGTTACCGCGCTTACAGTAACCGGTGCAGGCGGCGCAGTTGAATTCCATAACGCCGCCGCGCTCAGCGTTGACTTAATTACGACGGCTGCGCGAAATGTAGAAATAACGACAACTACAGGCGGAATTACGCTGACAAACAATGTAACGGCAGGAACGTTACATTTAACATCCGCGGGAATAATAAACCAGACAGGCGGAATAATAACAACAACCGGAGCATTAACGTTAGCCGCAACAGGCGCGATAACGCTTAATGACGCGAATAATGTAAACACGCTTACAGTAACCGGTGCGGGTAACAATGTAAATTTTACAAACAACGCTACGCTTAGCGTTGGCGCAATAACGGCAGCCGGACACGATGTTCATATAACGACGACAGGAAGCGCACATAATATTTCGCTTACAGGCGCAATAGAAGCCGGAACGCTGCATTTAACTTCTACAGGGACAATTACGCAGACAGGCAGCGCAGCAATAACAGCAGGTACATTGTCATTATCCGCAGACGGCGTGATAACGCTGAACAATGCCGGTAACAGCGTAAACACGCTTACTGTAACCCATGCGGGCAACAATTTAAGTTTTACAAACGCCGCCGCGCTTAGCGTTGGCGCAATACCGGCAGCCGGGCATACTGTTCAGATAACGACAAACGGAAGCGCTCATAATATTTCGCTTACGGGCGCAATAGAAGCCGTAACGTTAAATTTAACTTCCACAGGTACAATTACGCAGACAGGCAGCGCGGAAATAACAGCAGGCACATTGTCATTATCCGCAGAAGGCGTGGTAACGCTAAACAATGTTAATAACAGCGTAAACGCGCTTACAGTTACTCATGCTGGTAATAATGTAAATTTTACAAACAACGCCGCGCTTAGCGTTGGCGCAATAGCGGCAGCCGGACATGATGTTCACATAACGACAACAGGAAGCGCGCATAATATTTCGCTTACAGGCGCTGTAACGGCAGGAACGTTAACCCTTACATCCGCGGGAATGATAAACCAGTCAGGCGGAACAGTAACAGCAGGTACATTGTCATTGTCCGCGGCAGGCGGCGGAATAACGATTAATAATGCAGGTAACAGCGTAGGTGCGCTTACGGTGACAGGCACGGACGATAACGTAACTTTTAGAAACGCCGCCGCGCTTAGCGTTGGCGCAATAGCGGCAGGCGGACACGGTGTTCAAATAATAACAACCGGAGCGAATACCAATAATATTACGCTTACGGGCGCTGTAACGGCAGAAACATTAACACTTACATCAGCAGGAGCAATAAATCAGACAGGCGGAACAGTAACAACAGCCGGAACATTAACGTTAGCCGCAACAGGCGGCGGGATAACGCTAGGCAGCGCGAATAATGTAAACACGCTTACAATAACCGGTGCAGGCGGTGCAGTTGAATTTAGGAACGCTGCCGCGCTTAGCGTTGGCGCAGTTACAACAGCTACACGAAATGTAGAAATTACGACAACTACAGGCGGAATTACGCTGACAAACAATGTAACGGCGGGAACGTTACATTTAACATCCGCGGGGATAATAAATCAGACAGGCGGAATAGTAACAACAACCGGAGCATTAACGTTAGCCGCAACAGGCGGCGGGATAACGCTTAATAACGCGAATAATGTAAACACGCTTACAGTAACCGGTGCAGGCGGAACAGTTGAATTCCATAACGCCGCCGCGCTTAACGTTGGCGCAATAGCGGCAGCTACGCGAAATGTAGAAATAACTACAAATGCCGGCGGAATTACACTGACAAACAATGTAACGGCAGGAACGTTAAATTTAACATCCGCCGGAATTATAAACCAGACAGGCGGAACAGTAACAACAACCGGAGCATTAACGTTATCAGCAGGCGGCATAATAACGCTAAACAATGCGAATGACGTAAACACGCTTACAGTAACCAATGCAGGTAACAATGTAAATTTTACAAACGACGCCGCTCTTAGCGTTGGCGCAATACCGGCAGCCGGGCGTACTGTTCAGATAACGACAACCGGAAGTGCACATAATATTACGCTTACAAACGCGGTTGCGGCAGGAACGTTAACACTTACATCTACTGGCACAATTACGCAGACAGGCGGAACAGTAACAACAACCGGAACATTATCATTAAACGCAGGCGGCAACATAACGCTTAACAACTCGAATAATGTAAACACCCTTACAGTACCTAACGCAGGCGGCGATGTAAGTTTTACAAACGACGCCGCTCTTAGCGTTGGCGCAATAGCGGCAGGCGGACATGATGTTCACATAACTACAACCGGAAGCGCGCATAATATTACGCTTACAAATGCGGCTGCGGCAGGAACGTTAACCCTTACATCTACCGGCATAATAAACCAGACAGGCGGAACAATAACAGCAGGTACATTGTCATTGTCTTCAGGCGGCAATATAACGCTTAATAGCGCGAATAACAGCGTGGGTACGCTTACAGTAACAGGCGCGGGCGGAGATATCGGTTTTACGAACTTAGTCAATCTTGCGTTAGGTGCAATCAACGCCGGAAACCATGATGTGACAATAACCGGTGCGGCTGATATTACAGTAAGCGGCGCTTTAAGCAACGCGGGCAGTGTTATTATAACATCAGGAAATAATCGTGATATAAATGTTAATAGCGGCATAACAAGCGCAAGACTTTCTTTAATCGCAGGAAGCGCAAATAATTCAACCGGTATAGTTCACCTTGGCGGCACTATTACAGTATCAAGCAGCAGCGTAAGCGAAGGAACCGCTGCGGCAGTTTATATCAAAGCCGGAACATTGGAAGGAACAAGCGCGATAAACGCGGCGAACGGCATAATCTGCGTATATTTGAATAACGCGCTTTCTTATACAGGGACTGTAACAAGTTCAGCAGGCATACATTATCATACAACACCTGGAAGGAACATCGCCTTTACAAGGAGCGCTGTTTCAGAAAGCGATTTAACGTCTGTGTATAACATTACTAATTATGTGAGAATTAACGCTGACGGAATTCCGTCCGGTGATTTTAATATATCTACCGCGGGAAACATATATATTATTAATTTACTTACAGCTAACGGAACGCGTCCTTTGTCTTTTGAAACCACAGCGGGATTTATTGAGTTCCACGGAAGCAGCACATTAACAGGAAATCTTTTGCTTGTATCCGGTAATCCGATCAGGCTGAATAACGCGCAAATTATAAGGAATAATAATCCTTTTGGCAGTTACAATATAATGTTAAGCGGAACGTCTACAGCAAGTGAGATAACCGCTTCTGAAATAACATTGGGAACTGTTACAGGGGCGGGCAATTCATTAACGTTAACCGCAACTTCGGCGGCGGGAGATGTGCATGTAAACGGAACTGTTGGAGCGGCCACCGCAAGGTTAGGTGACATCGAGATTGCAAATTCAAACGGAAATGTTACGCTTGAAGGAGCAGTGTACACAAGCGGCGGTTTGTCTGTTACAGGCAGCGCTGTTATGTTTAACGGGTTTGTTAACGCAGGCGGCGCTGTTACCGTAAGCAGTTCCGCCACATTTACTCTTAGCGCCAATATCAATTCCGTAGGAGCATTTCTAAAAACCGGAACGGGCAATAGCGATATAGGCGCGGATATTATTACAACCGGAACAACAGGAACGATTACATTTAACAATATCCTGCACCCTACCGCAAATGCTGTTTTGCGGACAACAAACTCTGCTATCAATATTAATCAGGCGCAGGGCGCGCATAATCTGACCCTTACAAGCGGAACCGCTGATATTAATTCCGGTATTGTTAATATGACAGGATCGTTAAACGTAAACAGCACGGGAACCGCGACCTTTACAGGAACTGTATCGGCGGGCAGCTTTACTATGAACGCGCAGGGCGTGTCAGCGGGAACCGCGCATTTTGCAGGCGCGCAGAATTATGCTTCAAACTTTACATTTTACGGCGAAGCTGTAACAGCCGCCGCCGCAATGACAGTTCACGGCGTAACAACAATGGGAAATACAGGGGATTTTACACTTAACGTTAATTCATTCTTCCACGGTAATTATGTAACGTTAAACCCAACAGGCGTTTTAACAAGCGCAAACGCTATAGACATTACATTCGGCGCCGATGTAACGCTTGGAAATGTTTCTCTTGCAAACGCGAACAGTAAAATAATTTTTGATCACGGAAGGAAAGTAAATTATGCGCCAAACGGCAGTTTTGTCAGTGTCGTTCAGGAAACCATACATTCCTTTTCTGTTTTGGCATCGGCGTCCGCCAATCTTCAAAATGTTGAAGTAATGCGCGGCAATATAGTCAGGTTCACGTCCGGCGCTGTTGTAAATCAGGCTGCAGGCAGAACATTAACGCTATATGAAGGCGCAGCCGCTACTGTTGACGTTGATACTGACAACGACGGCATTGATGATACGACATATACTGTAAACTATAAAGGCGCAGTCCTTGATACAAGCGCAGGATCGTGGTACATGGGCGGCGCGGGCGGCACAAGAGAATTCGCGGGTGTTAACGGCACGTTGAATCTTCGCGGCACACAAGTACGCGCGGACAGGGAATCCGTCAGTTCAAAATTAATAGCGCATAACCTAAATCTTACAAGCGGCTCATTTACTGTTAACAATATAAACAGCGCAAACAATTACGCGTGGGCGTACTTAAGTGCTCACGGCAATGCTGATATAACTGATGTTATTATCACAGCCGCGCGGCTTCCGTATCTGATAATAGAAATGGATAATCCAAGTTCCGGCGTATCCCAGACATTATACACAAATAGAACTCTTGGCAGCCTTCACATAGGATCACATTCGCACACAAGACTGGATCAGAACATGTCCGGAAATAAAATAACTTTCAGGGGCGAAGTAATGATATTCGCCGAATATTATCCTGCGGGTCTTGACGCGGGTGATATCGATATAATAATGCTCGCAGGTCTTACAGGCGCAAGAGATCACGCGAACTGGACGCATAACGGATCAACAGCTGTAAATTACACCCGCTGGGAAGTTTACAATGTTCAAACTGGAAGCGTCGAGTATCCTATGCCGCCTTTTGAAACCAACCCGAATATAAACAATTTTGTTTTCAGGCAGGATCCTGACAGAAAAGTTGCGTTTGAAAAAGACACGTTAGGCGCAAGCAATTATATTTATTTTGAAATTGCAGGTAACACAATGTGGCAGAATTTTGAGTGCAAAGAACCAGGAGCCATTATTCAATTTTCAAGGAATCCGGATCATCATACTATTTTAAGGCACTTTAATATAACAGGCGATGACAATGGCGGCGCGAATAATAACGGTTTTGTAACCATTACGCGCTTATACGAAGACGACAATTACCCCTATATCGCGACAACGGGCATGGTGCCGCCATTTACCGCCGCTGCCGGCGGAAGCTCAAGCCCCGGCACTTCAGGGACATATAACCTGCCTGTTTATTATCCGCCGATGGATTTAAAGAACGCAGTTGAAGCAGAGCAGAACAAGTACTGGAACATTAACCTTGTTTCGGATCATGAATTAAGACCGCTTATAAATTTTAAAAACGTTAAAATATTTTTCAGTCATGCCTATAATAACCGTATTCCCATAGAAAGGGAAAAAATGAATCTTGAAGTTATCCCGTACTATGACAAAGACAAAACAATGGGCTACTTTAACTTCGACTGGATTGAGCTTAGAAAAATCCTTTACAGCTTTACCGAAGACTCCGACGGAAACGGAAGGATGGACAGGATACGCGTTCAGACAAATATTTCACTTAACGGCATTTTTGACAGATTTGACGTAGCGGTAACGGGATATGAAGTCGATCGCAGCAAGGGAGTAAACGGCTTCGGGATGGTGCCGGGCGCGTTTAACAATGATTCTTTCTATATATATCTTATAGAAAACATATCAGGATACGACACCGGAAGCGCGCCCATGTGGAGCGTTACGCGCAATGATGACTCGCTGATGGATGAAATGACAAGGACAGCGCCTGTGGGCGATCCCAAAATGGATTTTGATATTGTGCCGTTCGATACCATTCCGCCGCGCATAGCGTATACCCTGACTCTTCCCGGCCATCCCCAGACTTTTGTGCAGTTTTCAGAGCCTGTGGAACATATTGATTTAAGCAGCGCGTTCACAGGCGGCGGTTTAACATCCGCAGGCGCCGTGGAAACCATACCGGAGCATGTATTTACCTGGTATTATATTGATCTTGAAAATTACAAAACGCCGTATTATAAAAAATTGAATGATTCGCACTTAAGCTACCTTTTGGAATGGAATAAGATATTCACATTGAGCGATCTCGCCGGTATACCGGAAATGGCCAATACTCCGCTGTCACTCGGCGACGGTTACTTTGACGTTCGAAACATAATGGATCAGGCTCAGCGCGCGCTTGACTGGAGCGATCCGCATCTTGATGAAGCGTACTATATTTATTACCAGGCTCCCAAATATCCGCTTAACTGGGGATACACAGAATACGCAAGGGTTTTCGGCAACGGACACCTGACAGTCGTTGATGCTGAATTTAAGCCGGATGAACCGTTAGCTGCAATAGACGGAAATCCCGGCACTGATACAATAGATATTGATCTAGTTTTTCTGCCGCCTTTCAAGCTGCTTTCTGTAGACATGATGAAAAGCCTGGAAGCGGGAAACGGCGCCAGCATAAAGCCTGACAGTTTTGCAAGTTACTCAAACCCAGGCGATCCTGACATTGTTGTGCGGCGCATCACAGACGCGCTTGTCTCTATTCCGCCGGGAGAAAACGTCACTCGTTACTTCGCTTGGCCTGTATGGGCAAGATATCAGATTGCGCCTAACGTACCGGGGTACCCTATATTATCAAACGATCATTTCTGGCAGTGGGACATAACAGACACAGGCATCATCTGGGATTTTGACGGCTCAAAATATCTTGAAGCTGAAGCCGTAGAAATTCAAGTGCGCATTGGCTCTGGGTTAACGCCAGGACTTGAACTTTACGCTTCGTCAGTAAATGTTCCGGCGCAGGAGCGCATCCCAGCCGAAGCTTCCGCAAGAGGAAGGCCTATTGCGGGGCTGTGGCTTCCGTATACTAATCCTAATTCGCTTCTATTCAGTTTTGCGCCGGTTTTCGGTTCAGGGGCCGTAAAGGTTCAGCCTAATCTTTCTGTGTCATCTGGTTCAAATTATATTTTTGAACTTGATAAAAATATTTTACCAGCTCTTACAAGCGGCAATAAGATCGAATTCGTTTTAAAACTTACGGGAATAGCGGCTGCGGATTTATTTGCCGTGCGTCTTGATATTCCTCCGAATACTGCAGTGCCTGAAAACTGGTACCGCCTTGTGCGCCCGTTTGGTTTTGACATTCAGGATATAAGGCCGCAAAGGGGCGGCGTTACGATTTTGAATAACGTTATCTATCCTGACAGGGGCGAGATTACATTCCTTCGTTATAACCTTGTGCGCCCGGGAAGGGTGACGATTCAGGTTTACACGCTTGAAGGAACGCTCGTTAAATCGATAAGACGCAACGAATTCCGCGAAGCAGGCGATTGGACTGACGGATGGGACGGCACAAACAACTCGGGGCGCGCTGTCGCTCGCGGAATGTATTTTATCCGCGTAGTAGGCCCCGATATTGACGAGATCAGAAAAGTTATGGTTGTCAGGTGAAATCCGCGTTTGTCACAATAATCGGCCGTCCGTCTGCGGGAAAATCGACGCTTTTAAATAAAATGTGCGGGGAAAAAGTCTCAATCGTAAGCAAGGTGCCGCAGACGACGCGTAACGCAATCCGCGGAATTGTCAACCGCGAAGGCGAAGGACAGCTTGTTTTTACTGACACGCCCGGCCGCCATACAAGCGAAAAAAAAATAAACAAAAAGCTGATGGAAGTCTCAAGCCGGTCGCTTTGCGGCTGCGATCTTGCGCTGTATGTTCTTGACGCTTCCCGCGCGCCTGGCGCGGAAGAAGAAGAAATCGCGTGTCTTGTAAAGCCCTTAATCGGTAAAACCGTAATCGCGGTTAACAAAATCGATATGTCCTGCGCCGATATAAATAAAACAAAAGATTTTATCAATAAACAGTTTAAAGACGTTTTAAACGCGGACGCAGTTATATTTCCAGTTTCCGCTGTAACAGGGCAGGGTATGGACATTCTTTTGAACGCGTTATTTGAAATGGCGCCCTGCGGCCAGATCATGTATTCGCCTGAATATTACACGGATCAGGAAACAGGATTTCGCATAACAGAAATCATCCGCGAACAGGCGATAAACCGCCTGCGTCAGGAGCTTCCCCACTGTCTTTATGTTGAAATCGCGGATATGGAATTTAAGGAAGAACAACTCTGGGTAAGGGCGTTTATCATTGTAGAGCGCGAATCGCAGAAGGGCATGGTTGTCGGAAAAGGCGGCGAAATGATCAGGGCGATACGGACAGGAGCTTTAAAAAATTTAAAAAAAATCTTTGACTGGAAGATAGACCTTGATCTCCGCGTAAAAACCGGAAAAGACTGGCGTCATAACGACAACACCCTGCGAAAAATTATCGACAAATAAATTTTAAAGAACTGAGTGTATAATCTGATATGTATATATAGGCAGGACAGACTGCGCGCAGTCTGCTCCCGCCTGTGTATGGGAATAAATTGAAACTATAAAAAAAAAAAATTCGGACGGCAGCTTTCCCTGTCTGCAAATAAAAAATATATAAAAATTATTATAACTATAATTATTACGCTCAGGTCTTCATAATTAATTTAGCAGGTATTCGTATTTAGTTTTTTTGTTTTATTACAAGAATACCCGTTATCATTTTGTTAGGCGATATAAAATCAAATGTTTTATTAAAAATATTGTTTTAAAAATTTCAACACTTGTCTATTTATAACTTGTAAAAATGGAGACGTATGAAAATGAATAGTTTGAATTGTAAGCCAGAACCTAAAGATCAAGGCTGAAAAGGTGATTGACATTGGTTTTAAGGCTGTTATACTATGGTTAGTTTCATTTAAATGATGGAATTTGATTTGTATTAAGTAATAAATTATATGTGCTTAAAAAATATATTCATAAGGAGGTCTGATTATGAATAAAGGGAGAATACCTGTTTCAGGTGTATTTACGGGTATTTGTTTTACTATCGTAGGATTTATTTGTTTCTTGAGCGTTTACTATCCCTTCCTCCTTACAGAGCGGCAAATATTTTACCAAAAAATTAGACTTGTTGTGATTGTGATACTTATTTTGTTTCTCATAGGGTGTTTCATACCATCTCTGCATAATGCTGGGTTTATGTATTATAAACAAGTTAGGTTGAATTGGATAGCCAAAAGAGAAAAAGCTAAAAAAGAAAAAGGAAAAGAACTAAAGAGACATGGAAAATTTCAAAACTTCATGTTTAAAACATTTCGTGATGGCTCTGTGGCTGAAGAGTGTTCAGATAGCATGAGAAAACTTAAATCTGGTGAATCAAGCTTTATTTTTCTTGATGGTTGTAAAAATGAACAGGAAGCTGTTAATAAACATCGAGCTTTAGCCAGAGAAATAATGACCAATACCACCCTTAAAGATTCTTATTATGTAAACAAAACATATCGTGATTGTGAAAAATTTCAATGTCTTGACATTGGTTTTAAACTATTTGCTGTATTAATTATATTTTTAGGACCATTAAACATAGTTTTTAACCATTTTAAAAATTATAATTTTTCAATAGTAATGCCATTTGTGTATGGAGCTTTATTTTATGCAATACATAAAATATGCAAACACCAAAGTAAAAACTTGGCACAACGGTATTTATCTGATATCAATACCGGCTGGCAGCAGATAGAGGAAACGAAAAAAGAAAGGGAGGCTAATATGTTAAAAAAAGTGGGGAATACTTATAACATAGATCGCATTATCACTAAAGATAATAGTATTACTATTTTAGGTGATAATACTGGCAATATTTTTAATAAATATTCAATAATAGATATAAAACAAGAACTAAGAAAAGGAGGTATTTCAGAAAAACAAATCGAAAATATTGAGCTCCAAATTGCTAATATTGCCACAGAGCTTAGTAAAGATAAGCTAGATGAAAATAAATTGAGAGATATTTTCACAGAAATAAAAAAAAGGGGTGGCAATTCTGTTGTTAGTGTATTTAAATTTTTAGGCTCATCTGTAATTGATGGGATCATCCAAAATCTAATTAATAGGACGATGTAATGCTTTACAATGACGAATTATATGCCATTAACATAGACACTGCGGGTATTAAGCAAGGAGAGGAGTGTTTTGATGTTTTCATTAAAGAAGATAATGAAAATGTAAAAATACATATATGGGATTATAATAAATTGTATAAATATCCTTATCTTTTCGAAGTAATATATCAAAAAATTCTAAAATCAAACTCTATCTACTTTGTTTGGGATAATTTCCTGAAATACAAAGATATAAGAGATGATGAGCTTCGGATTTTAGATGTTGCTGCAGGAAGTGGTTTGGCAGGTGAGTATATGCGAAGAATATCAAACCCTAAAAGTATTCACGGTCTTGATATTCTTGAAAGTGCTCGCACAGCTTGCATGAGAGATTATCAAAAAATATATGACGACTATTATGTATTAAATTTGCGTAGTATAAAATGCAGTGAAAAAACTCTGCTTAAAGATAAAAATTTTAACTGTATAAGCATTATTTCTGCATCTGGTGGATCAGATGATGATTTCGACTATCATGATGTCGAACTTCAAGAATACGAGACTATTTTGGAGCTTATAAGTCGCAGTGGATATATTATCCTAAATGTAAGGGAAAGAGAGTTAAAAGGACAAACTGAAATTAAAAAACTACTTGGCAAACATTGCTATTTAATTAATGAAGCTGCTTATACTCATCGTCAACTTCTTAATGGAAGCGCTATTGCTCATAAAGCACTTGTATACAAAATGTTGTGATTCTATGGAGAAATTGTTACAAAATAAACTACTGAACAGATTTTACATCGTCTAACAAACGGTAACTGCTCTGCCGCCCGTCTGGGCGGCTCGGGGTTCGGTCGGCTAGGTGTCGCCTCGAACCTTCGGTTCGCACTCGCTCCCACGCCTCCCTCACCCACATTTCGCCAGCCCGGTCGCGAACCAGCGAACCATAGGTTCGGGTTCGATGCTGCGCAAGCCCTTATTCGGGATGGCAAAATGTCAGTTACCTAAAACGTTATGTGCCATATTTCCAAAATTAAAATTGATAATATTGACAAATTTTGTAAAATAATGTATAAATAAATATGGAATTAACAACAAGTAATATTCAGGAAATTATCGAAAAAGGATATGGTTTATCTATCAATAAAGCTGAAAGATTAAATCTTGGTTTTGATGCAAATACAATGGTATTTAGAATTTCAACCTTTGAGCAAAAACAATATTTTTTAAAAATTCGGCTAAAATGCTTCTCAAAATCATGTATTGACATTCCTTATTGGTTGTCAAACAATGTTGGAATTAAAAATGTTATTGATCCAATAAAAACATTAAATAATGAATTGTATTTTACAAATTCATCAACATTTTTTATGTTATATCCATTTATTAATGGAAAATCTGGCTGGGATGTTTCATTAACAGAAGAGCATTTCTTTAAATTTGGAAATTTATTAAAAAAATTACATTCGGAAAATATTCCAAGTAAATATTTAGAAAATATCTATAAAGATGAATA
>Ga0209755_10000578_pt1 | contig 65622 bp, 61 predicted proteins | sample TergutCo191P1_FD_187301 | JGI IMG/M metagenome (GOLD analysis project Ga0209755, IMG submission 187301) | Cornitermes sp. P1 segment gut microbial communities from Petit-Saut dam, French Guiana - Co191P1 (SPAdes) (version 2) | ecosystem: Host-associated > Arthropoda: Insects > Digestive system...
TCCAGAATAAAGACATAAGTAATTTCGCAATATATGTACATGGACTGAAATCCATACTGGCAAGCATCGGCGCTGTGAAACTTTCCGAAGCGGCGCTCAAACTGGAAACAGCTTCCAAAAACAATGACTGGGTTTACTGTACGGAAAACTTTAAAGATTTTGATGAAAAATTGATGTTAATGCAGAAAAAGTTATCTGTCATTTTTCCGGAAAGTTCACCGCAGGCGTTATCCGGCGAGTCAGGGAAGGCGAAATTGCCGGGCAAACCTGATTATCTGGATGAGCAGATACAAAAAGCTCTTATCGCCGCTTCTGATTATGATAATGACACCGGTATGGCAGAAGTTGGCAAATTGCTCGCTTTTGATTTTGGAAATGAAAACAATATCCTGATTGAAAAGGCAATCGCCGCTTTTAAGGCTTTTGATTTTGACAAAGCGAGGGAAGCGCTGGAACTTTTGGGAAAACGCTCGGGCGGCTGATGCGCAAGCCGCATAAGCTCAAAATATAAATGCGCTTCCTTGCATAATATAATTGTGTTATATTATGATATTAATTACGTGAGAAAATTTGTTTTGATGCTCCTGTTATGCGTTTCGGGAGCCGCATTAAATATAATTTTTAACAGAGTATTCGCGGCAAGCGGAATAGGGCTTCCGTATTAACAATAACCGTAACTTTTATCGGGGGACTTTTATGGAGAAATCGTTATGATTATCTGTATCGGCGAAGCCGTCATTGACATGTTTCATAAACATGACCAGGTCTTTGGCGAAGTTTTTATACCCCTCCCCGGCGGATGCTGCTACAACATGTCGATTGCAATCGCAAGGCTCGGCGTTTGTGCCGCGTTTTTGGGAAGGATCTCGAATAATTTTTTCGGAGATATTCAGGTTGAGCGGCTGCAGAAAAATAATGTGCAGACGAATCTTCTCCTGCGCCGTGACGAAAACCCGATTTTAGCTTTTATAAAAACAGAAAATGACAAACAGCCCCGGTACGCTTTTTACGACGAGGGAACTGTTGATCGTCTGCTTTCGCCTGAAGAACTGCAAACATGTCTGCAGAAAACGCCGTCTGCTGATATATCCTGCATTGTTTTTGGTTCTGTTTCGATGGCAATGGAACCATTCGCGTCAACAATCGAAAGCTTCCTTACAGAAACAAAAAAAGTAATCGCCTTCGATCCAAACATTCGTCCGTTTATGATCAAAGACCGTGACGCATACATGAAGCGCTTTATTAAGTGGGCGTCTCTTTGCACCATCGCAAAAATTTCAAGCGAAGATTTTGAATTTATTTTTCCTGACATAACTCCGCAGGAAGCGCTTTTAAAAATGACAGACATGGGTACGCGTCTTGTTATTGTTACACTCGGTCCGGACGGCGCGTCTGCTCTTCTTCGAAGGGATGACAATAGCGTTATAAGCATAAGCGTCCCCGGCTTTCCAATCGAAAAAGTCGCCGACACAGTAAGCGCGGGAGACACCTTCCTTGGCGCGTTTTTATCATGGCTGGAAATCAACGGTAAATTGTCACATAACGCAATTGCCGGCATGAGCGAAGAAAACCTGCGCGAGGCGCTTTCGTTTGCCAACAAAGCCGCGGCCATTGTATGCACGCGAACAGGCGCAGAACCTCCGTGGATGCGGGAAATGTAAAATGCTATTTATTTTCTGCGGATAATACGCTTGCGCCGCGTTCAAGAGCCACAAGCCCCGTACGCGCAAGTTCCAGTATCCCGTACGGACGCAAAAGTAAAAGCAAACCGTTTAATTTTTCCATATTGCCCGTGGCTTCTATTGTGATGGTGGTCTGGGAAACGTCCACAATGCGCGCGCGGAAAATGCCGGCTATTTCCAGCACTGCAGGGCGGTTCTTTTCGTCCGCGCCGATTTTTACAAGCATGATCTCCCTTCGAAGACACGTTGAATTGTCCAAACCGCGCACTGCGATAACGTCTACAAGTTTTTCAAGCTGTTTTATAATTTGCTCAAGGATACGCTCTTCGCCGGTGACGGCAATTGTCATACGGGAAATTGACTGGTTATCGGTTTCACCAACTGTCAGGCTGTCGATATTAAAACCGCGGCGGCTAAAAAGACCGGAAACCCTGCTTAAGGTGCCGGCCCTGTTTTCTACCAGAACCGCGACAATGTGTTGTTTAACGATTCCCCTCTTGGCCATTACTTTTTACCGGCAGGAGTTGCGGACGCTACCGTCTGATTAATATCTGATAAACTTGAACGAACTACTCTGGCTCTGTCTAAAGCCTGCTGATGTCTTCCTGCAGCCTGATCTGCTTCCGCCTGATCGGTTGTTTCATGAGCGTCAACAAGCGCTTTGTCCAGCGCATCGTAATCAAGACGCAAATTGGAATAACGGGCTCCGTTTACATTTCTGGAAGTTTCTTCGATTTCGGTTCTTAAAGTAGAAATTAATGAATCAGTTTCCGTTACCGTTCTTTGAGTACCCGATCTTCCTTCGGCGATGGCTCTTTCCGCCGCTGATATGGCATCTGCCGCATGGGTTCTTGCCGAATCGTAACGTTTGGCGTCAGCTTCTTCCTGCATCAGTCTTAAAGAGGCACGTGCGCGGGCAAGGGTGGCTCCTGCAAATTCAACCGCATCAGAGTCATTCTCAGCCTTAAAAACCGCTTCTCTTGCAGCAGCCATTTCATCAAGAGGAGGCTTGGCACAGCCAATAAAAAGAATCGAAATAATAAGAAAAATATAAATAAATCTGATTTTCATGCTATACTCCTGCCCTAATTTTAATATATTTCTGCCGATTTTTCCACCCCTTGATTATTCCTGTTTTGAGCATTATTTTCTATATATGAGTTTAATTCGCATTTTAAAACCCGGACTTTTTATATATGAGATTATCAGGTTACTCATTCTTGTTTTTATTTTATACAGGGTAGATCAAACTGAATCGATAAATTTGATTTATTCAGCGCCGGCAGCTCTGTTACCGCTTATGGCATTATTTATCTGGCTGGATGCAGGCCGTTACAAGGCATTCCTGCCCCTTTTTCTGGCCGCAAAAAGCATAAGTATTTTTATTATAGCGGGGTGGTGCATAGCGTCCAAACAGGTTACAATGATAGACAGTTACATTTTAAGCGGCGATTTATTTGCCCTTGCCGCTATTCTTATTATTTTTAGGGATATTCAAAAACCAACTGAGGCAGCGTCAATTACGGAAGCTGAACCGGGTACGGAGGAAAAGTAATGCGTATTATTCCAATTGCAAGCGGAAAGGGCGGAGTGGGGAAATCGCTTGTTTCGGCCAATTTAGCTGTATCTTTTGCCCAGGCAGGACAGAGGGTTGTCCTTGCAGACCTCGACCTTGGAGCATCAAACCTGCATCTGGTACTTGGGCATCAGGCGCCCAAAGTAGGCATCGGGACATATCTAAATAATACCAAATCTAATTTTAGCGACGTCATTGCGGAAACTGATGTCCGCGGTCTTAGGTTCATCCCCGGCGACAACGAAATTCCTGGAACTGCAAATTTATCTGCGACACAGCGCAAGGCGCTTGTTAAACAATTGCTTAATCTTAAAGAAGAAGCCGATATTCTCATCCTCGATCTGGGCGCCGGCACTCATCAATCCATTCTGGATTTTTTCCTGCTTTCAAATCAGGGAATAGTTGTTTCCGCTCCGGCTGTCACGGCAGTTTTAAACGCTTACGTATTTATAAAGAACACAGTGTTCCGTCTGATGTTCAGTTCCTGCACAAAGGGATCAAAAGCGCGCGCGCATCTGGAAAAAATGCGCAAGGACGGAGCCGGTCATATTTACATTCCGAAATTACTGCCGGAAATCGCAAAGATTGATCCTGTCTCTCATGACAAATTTGTGGATCGCCTTTGCGCCCTTCGTCCGCGTTTAATAATGAACATGGTCGATGAACCAAAGAACGCCGATGTTGCAATGAAGATTCGCCGCTCATGCGAGGAATATCTGGATTTAAAAATCGAACACATGGGAATAATTTACCGCGATATGATTCAGGACAAAGCGCTTGCGGGAAGGCTTCCAATCATTCTTTATAAACCGCAGTCGGTTTTATCTCAGGCGATTTACCGCATCGCCGATAAAATTTTGGAAAGCCCGGAAGATACTTTTACTCCGGACGACAAACAAATAGACGACAGCTTTGCAGAAGCGGAAATAGAAGCTGAACTCGACTTCGAAACCAAAATGGAATATATCGAGGACCTTCTCCATTCAGGCGCGATGAGCCAGGGTGATTTAATAGAGACGGTGAAATCGCAGCAGCTTGAAATTTCCAAGCTAAAAAAAGAAAATAATTTTATAAAACTGAAGCTGACGAAAGCCATGCAGCAAGGGTTTAAATTCTAACAGAGGTCATATGCCGTTATTGTCAATTAATTTTCCTTCGTGGATCAGCCCGGAAATAATCCCCGGCCTTCCCGTTCGGTGGTACGGGCTTATGTACATATTTGCGTTTGCCACAGCCTTCTTTGTATACCGCAAGCAGATAAAAGAACGAAACTTCCCGATGACAGACGATAATCTTTCAAGCATGTTTGTTTGGGGAATACTCGGACTGATTATCGGAGCAAGGATTTTTTCTACGCTTATTTATGATACAAGCGGAATATACAGGGAAAAACCGTGGCTAATATTCTGGCCGTTTCAGAACGGACGGTTCACGGGTCTTCAGGGGATGAGCTATCACGGCGGCGCGTTCGGCTGTACGCTTGCGATAATCATCTATACAAAACTTAAAAAATTAAGTTTCAGGGAAATAGGCGATATGATGGCAGCCTCGATCCCTATTGGGTACACATTCGGCAGGATTGGAAATTTCATCAATGCCGAGCTTTACGGCAGGGTGACAACGGTTCCATGGGGAATGGTTTTCCCGGAAAAAACGACAGAAACTTTTTCTGCAAATATTGACTGGGTGCAGGAAATCGCAGAAAAAACGGGAACAGAGATCACGGGTTTTACGGTAAATCTGCCCCGCCATCCTTCTCAGCTTTACGAAGCTTTTTTTGAGGGCATTGTTCTGTGGGGAATCATCTGGTTATTCCGCAATATTAAACCTTTTAAAGGATTTTTAATCGGTCTTTATTTTCTTGGTTATGGTTTCTTCAGATTTTTTATCGAATATTTCCGCGAGCCTGATAAAGAACTGGGCTACCGGATTGAAATCATCAAAAGCACTCTTCCGGCTGCCTATGCGCATCCTCCGCTTAGCTTTACAACAGGGCAGATTCTCTGCTTTTTAATGATGCTCTTCGGCGCTGCATGGCTGATAATTTCATCCCGTCTGCCAAACAATGAACCTACCCGCGTTTTCGGAATATATGAACCGGCCAAAAACGAAGAAACAAAGGCAGAAGCGGCAAAAGAACGCAATCAGCGCCGGAAATTACGCAAAAAACTCAGGTAAATTTCAAGCCTTCGCTTTGTCAGCGTACAGTAAATTCGCGGTAAAAACACGCACAATACTCTTGAAAAAAAATTGAATTTTGAGTACTATAAAACAACCGGAGGATATATGACTTTAATGCAAATGATAGAACAGGGTGCGTTTTTGCAAATAGCCGGATTGTGCGCATTATTTATCGCATGGATAATGATGATCAACAATATTGGCAGAGCAGGAAAAGCTGCAATCCAGAATGCTGCCGCAGCACCGGAAAGTTCTGCCAATGCCAGAGCTGCAGATATGCCGGCGATTACAGCCGCAATTACAGCTGCAGTAAACGAATACAGAAAAAACAAATAATTTTTAAGGAAGGAAAAAATGCCAAAAGTAAAGTTAACCGATTTAGTACTGCGTGATGCGCACCAGTCATTGTTTGCTACCCGCATGGTCACTGCGGATATGCTTCCCATTTGCGATAAGCTCGACAAAGTAGGCTTTTATGCTCTTGAAGCATGGGGCGGAGCTACTTTCGACTCGTGCATCAGGTTCTTAAATGAAGATCCGTGGGAAAGGTTAAAAAACCTGAAAAAGAAACTGCCAAAAACTCCCATCATGATGCTCCTGCGCGGACAGAATCTTTTAGGTTACCGCCACTATGCTGACGATGTAGTTGCAAAATTCGTCGAGTACGCCGCAAAAGACGGCGTTGATATTTTCCGTATCTTTGATGCATGCAACGACCCAAGAAATTTTAAAGCTGCCACTGAAGCTGCCAAGAAAACAGGCAAGCACATTCAGGCGACTATTTCCTATGCAGTAACTCCTTTCCATACAATCGAAAAATACGCAGAATTTGCAAAACAGCTTGTTGATATCGGCGCAGATTCGATTTGTATTAAAGACATGGCGGGGCTTTTAAAACCATACGAAGGCTACGATCTTGTAAAAGCGATTAAAAAAGTAACAAGCCTGCCTGTCGAAATCCACACTCACGCAACAACAGGCATGTCGGTAGCAACCTTAACAAAATGCGCCGAAGCGGGTGCGGAAATTCTGGACACAACAATTTCTTCCATGTCGATGGGAACAAGCCACAGCCCGACAGAAACAATGGTAGAAATTTTCAAAGGCACCGAATACGACACAGGCCTCGACATCAATCTGTTACTTGAAATTGCCGCGTACTTCCGCGAAGTCCGCAAGAACTACAAGAAATTTGAATCCAGCTTCCTCGGCGCGGATACCCGTCTCCTTGTAAGCCAGGTTCCGGGCGGAATGCTCAGCAACATGGAAAGCCAGCTTAAGGAACAGGGAGCCGCCGACAAGATGGACGATGTTCTTAAAGAAATCGCAATCGTACAGAAAGACGCAGGTTATCCGCCGCTTGTAACTCCTACAAGCCAGATCGTCGGAACACAGGCGGTATTTAACGTACTGTTCGGACGTTACAATAAACTTTCCGGCGAATTCCAGGATCTCGTTGCCGGCAAATACGGCGCATGCCCTGCTCCGAAAAACGCCGACCTTGTAAAGAAAGCGCTTGCCGCTCTCAAAATGGAAAAAGAAATTACTCACCGCCCGGCGGATGATATTCCTGCGGAATATTCAAAACTCGAAGATGAAGCAAAGAAACTTCTTGGAACAAGCAATGTAACGCCGGAAGATGTTCTCACTTATGCAATGTTCCCGAAAGTAGCTCCGGACTTCTTCAAAAAACGCGCCGAAGGACCTGTGGTCTTTAAACCTGAACCCGAAGCTGCCGGAGGCTCTGCTGCGGCACCAGCATCAGGACAAGGCGCGCGTTATTCAGTAAATGTAAACGGCGCAAATTACGATGTAGTTATCGCTCCCGCAGGATCAGTAGCGGTAGCTCCGGCAGCCGCGGCTCCTGCACCTGCAGTTGCAGCGCCCGCAGCAGCTCCGGCAGCCGCACCAGCATCAGCAGAAACAATTCCGGCTCCTGTAGCGGGAACAGTTCTCCGCTACGTAGCGCATGAAGGTCAGGATGTAAAAGCCGGCGATACAATTTTAATTTTAGAATCCATGAAAATGGAGCTTGAGATCAAATCAACAGCCGCTGGAAAGGTACACTTTATTGTTCCTACAGGAACACAGGTTGTTTCCAAGCAGCCAGTCGCTAAAGTAGGCTAATCTCATGGGTAGGTAATTCGGGATTCGTTCCGGATTACCTACCACAAACCACACGAACTTGCTGTTCGATCTATTTGTCCAAAGGAGAATACATCGAATAAAAGGTTCGTGTCTGTTCGTGAAGGAACCGAAGGTTCCGTTCGTGGTAAAAATTTGTTACGTATTTTCTTTTAGTTCGCGCAGTTCCTGCAAGGTTTTCAGTTTCCAGATGGCTTTTTCCTGAATCTGTCTTACTCTCTCTCGCGTAATTCCCAAATATTTGCCGGTTTCTTCAAGGGTCAGCGGGTTTTCGCCTGTCAGTCCGAAACGAAGCTGAATTATTTTCATTTCCCTTTCCGACAATTGCGATAAAATGCCGCCCATCGTTTCCTGCAGCGTCATGGAAAACACCATCTCAAAAGGTTCGGCTCTTGCATCGTCCTTAATTAAATCCGCAAGACGGGTCAGGTTTCCGTCATCCACGATTGTATCAAGGCTTGTCGTTTCCTGCGAGAGTTTTACAATTTCTTTTACCTTGGATACGGGAACATTTAAATATTCGGATAATTCGTTTTCGTTGGGGTCGCGTCCCAAATCCTGCGTTAGCTGCTTGGCGACGTAATAGCATTTCTTGATTGTGTTAAGCATATGAATGGGTATGCGGATAACGCGTCCCTTGTCCGCAATACTCTTGATGATGGCCTGCCTTATCCACCACGTGCCGTATGTGGAAAAACGGCAGCCCCTTGTATAATCGAAACGCTCAACAGCTTCGATAAGACCGATGTTTCCTTCGTCGATTAAATCCAAAAGTGAAAGCCCGCGATGCTGATAATTTTTCGCAATGGATACTACCAGGCGCAGATTGGAATTTATCATCGTGTTTTTATAATGCAAAAGCGTACCGTCAAGCGCGGCCTTTTCGCTTGAATAATCAGTATCTTTATTTTTCTTTTTATCCGCTTCAAGCGCTTTTATCTTGCTGCGCAAACTGATAATTTTTTCGCCGATATTCTGCTCTTCCTGCAATGTTAAAAGAGGAAATCGTGATATCTGCCTGAAGTATAGGGCTAACGGATCAGAATCCTTTTGTGTTTTAATTCTTTTATGATTTTTGTCTAAAAGTTTTCTCGATCTTTTCCCTGCCTTTTCTATTCCAATCTCCATTTTTTCACCTCACCTTTTACGATCTAGAATTATTTGTGCTGCTGTTTCCGGCCCTTGGAGCCGCAGCCGGATCTATAGGATCATCATTACGGAAAACCATAAAGAAGAGATGCGGTTTTTCCGAAACCGCATTAATGCCCAATCTTCCAAGTTCCGCTCCCGGCGTTATCCTGTCGCCAACGCTGACTGTTATGCTTTCCAGACCGCCGTACATGTAATAGTAGCCGCCTGTTGTCTCTATAATTACTACTCTGCCGAATTTACGCCACGGACCTGCCGAAACAACATTCCCGGTGGTAAGACTCTGCACAGCCTCCAGTCTCTGTCCCTCAACAACAACGCCCAACTGCCCTGTCATGTAAGTTATATCGCGCGGCGTTACAGGCCACCTGAGAGCATAAAGCCCTGACGGCGCAGTTGCGGCTGCCGTATTATTTGAATGAGGCGCAGGCGGCGTCACAGCCGTTGTTGGTGACGGCATCGGTGATGCACTTCTCGCCGGCACTCTTATTACGTCTCCCGCCCTCAATGTATGATTAGATGAAAATCTGTTAATTTCCTGCAGCCTCTGCACGGTAACCCCATGAGTGCGCGCAATACTGTAAAAAGTATCGCCCCTTACAACCCGGTAATCCGTCAAGGTTTGGGTTGTTGCAGAGACCTGAACAGGGGAAACGTTCCTGTTTACAGGTATCACGAGCCTGGCTCCTACGCTTAATCTGGAAGGATCGGTAATACCATTGGCTCTCATTAATTCATCCACAGTTACCTGATACAGTCTGGCGAGCGAGTAAATCGTTTCTCCCCTGCCAACCACATGGATCAAGTCATCTGCGCCAAGCACTCCAGAGGAAAGGAGGCAAGCAAATGTCAAAAAAAATGTAATAAATTGTAAAAACTTCACGGCTCTTCATTATCGGCAGATTTTTCGTAAAACTTCACTTTATGGAACAGTGCGGCTGCGGGGATAGCTCTGTGTGCCGGCAAAACATTGATATACCCAGTGACGATTTTCTTCCTTGGTTTTATGGTATAATGAGGGTATGAGTGATTATGTTAGGCCTAGTTGGGATGAGTATTTCATGGAAGTTTGTGAAGCGATCTCCAAAAGAGCGACCTGTGATCGCGGGAGATCGGGGTGCGTTATTGCCAAAGACAAGCAGCTTCTTGTTACGGGTTATGTGGGCGCGCCTGCAGGGCTTCCTCACTGTGATGATGAGGGGCATCAATTTAAGAAAATGCTCCATGAAGACGGTAAGGAAACTACCCACTGCGTTAGAACTGTCCACGCCGAGCAAAACGCCATTTGCCAAGCGGCAAAACGCGGCATCTCAATCGACGGCGCAACACTCTATTGCCGCATGACCCCATGCCGAACATGCGCCATGCTGATTATTAACTGCGGAATAAAACGCGTAGTCTGCCAGCGTAAATATCAGGACTCAGGCGACTCTCTTGCCATGTTCGAAAAAGCCGGGGTAGTAATAGAGCATTTACATGACGAATTGCAGAAGTATTAGCTTGTGACGGTCTGCGTAAATAATGCCAGCTTGTAACTTTAAACACTCTTAAATATTTGATAGTATATAACCAGCAAAACAATTTCAGGAGTATCTATGAATATAATTCGAAAACTTTCGTCAAAAAACCTGCTTATTTTTAATTTGGTTCTTATTGGAGCCATTTTCGGCTTTTCATTGGCCTTTTTATCGTTTTCATGCTCTACGCCGGGAGCCGGCCCGGGTTCCAGAGCCCGCGCACAGGAAAGCCAGGTTATAATACCGGAAGATGCGCTTGCCGTTGCCGAATCTTTGCAAACTGTTTTTAAATCAGTTTCGGAAAGAATGCTTCCTTCGGTTGTCGAATTAAAAACCGTTTCTGTAAGGCGCCAGAATGTGCCGAGTTTTAACGGTATTCCATGGGAATTTTTCTTTGGCCCGCGCGACAGAGGCGGACCAAATAATCAAGAACGCGAATTCCGTTCGCAGGGGCTTGGTTCCGGCATAGTCGTAAGGCACAGAAACGGCGTTTATTATGCGCTTACAAATCATCATGTTGTAGACGGCGCGACAGAAATTCACGTTGCTTTAAGAGACGGCAAGGAATACGACGCTGAGCTGGTCGGCAGCGATGAACGCAGAGATTTAGCGCTTGTTTCTTTCAGAACAACCGACTCTATTCCGCTTGCGGTTCTCGGCGATTCCGATACTGTCGAGGTTGGACACTGGGCAATTGCGATTGGCAATCCTCTTGGCGAGCAATTTTCTTTTTCTGTAACGATGGGAATCGTAAGCGCAGTCGGCAGAACCGGAGGACCGGGCGGCAACATAAATGATTTTATTCAAACAGACGCTCCTATTAATCAGGGCAACTCAGGCGGTCCGCTTGTAAATATCCGCGGCGAAGTAATCGGAATTAATACATGGATTGCGAGTAACATCTCGGGCGGCGGAAACGTCGGTCTTGGTTTTGCAATTCCCATTAACAATGTAAAACGCGCCATTGATGATTTTATCGAAACAGGCACGACAACATACGGATGGCTCGGCGTTTCTCTTCTTGAACCAAGCAGGGAAACAATAGCCGCCCTCGGCCTCGAAAACAGGCGCGGCGCGTTAGCTGCTCAGGTTTTTCTCGGCTCTCCCGCGGACACAGGCGGCATAAGAGCCGGTGACTTTATAACGCACGTTAACGGAAGGGAAGCGCGCGGAGTTCAGCCGCTTCAAATGCTTGTCGGCGAATTAAGGGCAGGAGAAAATGCGACGTTTACGATTATAAGAGACAGGCAGGAAAGAGAAATCAGAGTCCGTATCGAAGCGCGCACAGATCGGGTTGCGTCGGACAACAGAAGACTATGGCCCGGCGTTATCGTCGTTCCCTTAAATGATCAAATACGGCAATCGATGCAGCTTGACAATAACGCAAGAGGACTTTTTGTCGCGCAGGTTGTTTCAGGAAGCCCTGCGGATATTGTAGGATTACGACAAGGCGACAGAATCAGTTCTGTAAACGGAGCCGCTGTAAATAATATCGCGGAATTCTACAGAGTGTTACGCGAAAGAACAAACACGGAACTGTGGTTCGGTATTTACAGGGGAGATTCTACTTTGGAATCATTAAGATTCCCTCGTTAAAGATCAACATTGAATACGGGGCGCTTTGTACGGTTTTGTTCGTAATTGAATATATCCATATTAAAGCGCCGCTCTGCCTCAAGAGTTGAGGGAGGACCGTGTCCCGGCAGCACGATGTAATCGCCGGGAAGAGAAATAAGGCGGCTGCGGAGTTTGTTCATTTGGGTAGCGGCTCCGTACGCGCTTGCAGTTCTTCCGACAAGACCTGCCGTTAAGACATCACCGGTAAAAAGCAGATTGTCGATTCTATAAACAACAGAATCGGAAGAATGACCCGGTATTGAAATCACCTCGACAGTAAAACCGCCGACCACAATAATGTCTCCGTCTTTTACCATGGCTGTTCTGTGATCCAATATGTTTTGATTTACCGCAAAAACTTCAGCGTTATATATCCGCTTTAAAGTGCGAAGCCCCCGCACATGAGCCAGATGATCGTGCGTTACAAGCACGGCTTTTAGATCAAGATTGTTGTTCTCGATTGTTTCAAGCGTGATATTTTCGATGCTTCCCGGATCGACAATAATCGCGGCATTATGCTGATCGATGCCCGCATTACCCATTCCGATAATGTAACTATTGCTGAAACCGTACGAACAGTATTGAAAAAACAATTTCATTGATCTTCCATTTCAAAAACAGCTTCCGCTGTGTTTGATGATTTAAAAATAACTTTTTCCTGTTTTGCGCTTGCATAAAAAACGCGTTTTAAATTGCAGTTAACAAATGAAGTTTTTACCAAATCCGCGCTGATAAAACGGCTGTTATATAAATTTGAATTGTTAAACGACGTGTTGTCAATCGATGTGCCCTCAAAATTAACATGTACAAGTTCTGTGCCTTCAAAATTACACTTTTTAAAAGATGCTCCTGCAAAAGAAACAAATTGAATATCAGACTCGCTGAAATCGCAATTTGAAAATTCAGCAAAATCAAAAAAGCTCATTCTGCATTTAATGCCGGTAAAATTACAATTAATAAAAACTGAATCTTTAAAATTACAGCCGTAAAAATGATGTTTGGAAAAATCGGTATTTTCGAAATGCATTCCGCAGCCGTTAAAATCTTTTATATTTTCGTTTGCTTCAATGTATGCGCATATGCGTAAATATTCCTGCTCAGGGTTTGCCTGATGAATAAAACATAAATTATATCCGGTAATTGCCGGCCTTCCGCACCCTGCCGCGCACGGATTAATTGTAAACATATGGTAAGTTTAACACATTTTAACCTTTACAACCAGTCTTACAAAGGGTAAAATAATGTCATGTGCTGGTATTGCGGAACGCCAATTAAAGATGCTGAGCCAATCGGCCGCTCGCTTCGCTGCGAGGATTGCGGAAAAGATCTGCGCTCATGCAAAAATTGCCGCTTCTTTCTTCCCGGCTCCAGAGGTGATTGCCGCGAATCGGGCGCGCAGCCGCAGGCAGATAAAGACAGGGCAAATTTTTGCGATTGGTTTTCTTTAGATCAAAAATACCGAAGTCAGACTTCGGGACAAACCGGCGAAAAAGAAAGGGCTGAAACGTCAAGAACAGCATTTAACAACTTGTTTAAATAACTATGGATAACAGACCAGTTTTATTTATCGATTCAGGTGTAGGCGGACTCACTTATTGCAGCGATTTTCAGAAAAAAAATCCGCAGGAAGAAATCTGTTATCTTGCCGACAGGCAAAATTTTCCTTACGGTCCCAGAAAAAAAGAAGAACTTTCGTTAATATTGACTGCATTAACAGAAAAACTTTTAAAATTGATTGATCCAAAAATAATCGTATTGGCATGTAACACAGCCACCGTTTCCGCGCTTAATCCTTTGCGGCAAAATTTTCCAAACATTCCTTTTGTTGGAACGGTTCCCGCAGTAAAACCCGCAGCAAACGCAAGCGAAACCGGAAAAATAGGCGTCCTTGGCACTGCGCGCACAATCGAAGACCCGTACAGTCAGCACATTGCAGAGGGATGCGAAACGCAAAACGGAAACCACCGCGAAATTTTCGGCGTAGCCGCGCCTGAACTTGTCGATTTTATAGAGCAGCGTTATGACAAAGCGGACGAAAATGAAAAGAGAGCGATTGTAAAAAAATATGTAGATATATTCCGCAAAGAAGGCGTAGATACCCTTGTCCTTGGCTGCACCCATTTTTTATATCTTTTGGAAGAATTCAGGCGCGAAGCTTCAAATACCGGCATCAAGGTTTTTGATTCACTTGAAGGCGTTACAAAAAGAATTGAATTCCTGCTAAATGAAAACGATATGGTTTTAAGGGCAGATAACAATAAAAAACATGGGCATAAACTTATACTCACAGGTTTGGAACCTCCTGATTCTGCCTGGGAAAAAAAGGCAAACGATTTAGGTTTCAAGCTATGCCTAAACCCGGGCTTAAGCAGTTAATTATGAACAATGAAATTATAACAGGACTTGTTATCCGCAGTTCGCGCAATATAATGACTGTGCGCATTGATACGCCCGAAGGTAAAAAAGAACTTGAATGCAGAATAAAAGGAAAAGTTTTAAAAGGACACGAAAACGTTTATAACCCAATCGCGCCGGGCGACATTGTTCTTGTTAATAACGCAATGATTCTTTCTGTACAGGAAAGGCGAAATCTTTTCAGCCGTTTTAATCAAAAAGGTTCATCAAGTCAGCTTCTGGCGGCAAATATTGATTTAGTTCTCTGCCTCTGCACCCCGGTGTCGCCGCCGTTCAGACCGCGTTTTTTGGACAGGGTTATATTACAAGCGGACATCGCAGGAATTGAAGCTTTTGTTATCTGCAATAAAATAGATTTGGAATATAACGACATTGATATTGACGAACGCCTGGAAGAATACAAACGTATCGGTTACAAAGTTATATGCGTTTCTGCTAAAACAGGAAAAGGCATCGAAGAATTAAAGCGCGAAATTGCCGGAAAAACATGCGTCTTAACAGGACAATCCGGCGTTGGAAAATCAAGTTTATTAAACGCGCTTTCGCCCGGGCTTGATATACGCGAAGGAGAGCTGAACGAAAAATATGACAGAGGCGTTCATACAACAACGATGTCTGTCATGTTTGATATTTCAGGCGATACGCGCATCATTGATACGCCGGGAGTGCGCCGCTTTATCCCTGACGGAATTGAACCAGGCGAAGTAATTACGTATTTGCGCGAGTTTGCGCCGCTTGCGGGAAAATGCAGTTTTGGTTTATCCTGTTCTCACAGAATTGAGCCTGGATGTAAAATAATGGAAGCGGTGCATGCCGGGGCAATTCACGAAGACCGCTACGAAAGTTTTTTACGCATCGTAGACGACATCGAGGGAAAAGACAATGATGACTAAAGACGCTCTTGCGTTAAAGACACAAACACTTCTTGAATATCATCAGATAATGGAAAATGCTGCGTCTTACTGCGTAAGCGAAGAAGCTGCGTCTATATTAAAGGAAACGCATCCTGAATACTCAGACCATTGCGAAGAAATAAAAAAAATTGTAAAGATAATTTACTCGTTTTTAAAAACACGTAATGATGAACCGCGCTCATGGCTTCCGTCAATTGGTTTTCTGCTTCCTAAAATTGACACGGAAGGCGTAGTTCTTGACCTTGACGAAACGCTTGCGGCAGGGCTTTTTACAGAGCGCGGCATTGAACTTGTAAAATGGCTGAGTAAAGAAGATGAACTTGCTCCTCTATTAAAAGATTTACCTGATTGCAGCCCTATCGCCGCGGAAATTTTTAAGATAATTGACAGGGAAGGAAACCTCCGGGATCTTCCTGCGTTACGTGCAATAAGAAAACGCATCAGCAGTTTGGAGAAGGACTTAAAAAACACAGTGTCACGCTATTCTTCCGAAGAAGACTACAAGAGAATGCTTCAATCACCGCTTCCTTCGCAGAGAGACGGAAGGGCTGTGCTTGCTGTAAAGGCGAACTTTCGCGCAAGAATTCAGGGCATTGTACATGAGGTTTCATCAAGCGGGCAGACAGTTTTTATAGAACCTTTGGATGTTGTAGAAAAAAACAACGAGCTTCTTTTGGAAAAAAGAAATTTGGACGCAGAGATTCAAAAGATTCTTCGCGAGCTTACAGAAAATATTTCCATTCATGCAGGAGACTTAAAAATATTTCACTCTAAAATCATTGAAATCGAATGTTTAAGAGCAAGAGCAAAATATTCTTCTGTTGGCGGAAGACACTTTGCAATAAGTTCAAACGGCGCACAGAGTCTCCTGTTAAAACAGGCGCGCCACCCAGGATTAAAAAAAGCCGTCCCCATTAATATCGAAATGAGCAGCATTACGCGCACATTAATAATTACAGGTCCCAATACAGGCGGAAAAACTGTTGCATTAAAAACTCTCGGCCTGTTTGCAATGATGAATCAAAGCGCTCTTGCTCTTCCCCTTGATGAAGGAAGTATCCTTCCCGTTTTCGACGGAATATACGCAGACATCGGCGATGAGCAGTCGATCAATCAGTCTCTTTCTACATTTTCCGCTCACATAACAAATGTCTCTGCAATAACACGGCATGCGACAGAAAAATCTCTCGTCCTTCTTGATGAACTTGGCTCAGGCACAGATCCGCAGGAAGGCGGCGCAATTGCGATGGCCGTTCTTGATTACTTAATTGAAAAAAATGCGCGTATGATTGTGACTACTCATCATGGAATATTAAAACACTACGGTTATACAAGACCCGGCGTAGAAAACGCATCGGTGGAATTTAACGCAGAGACTTTATCGCCCACCTATAAAATAATTAACGGACTTCCCGGCGAAAGCAGGGCGATTGATATCGCAGCGAGTAACGGTCTTGATGCGGAAATTGTCAGCACGGCAAGAAATTATATTGACGATGAAAAATCCGATGTAAGCGAAATGATCAAAGGGCTTGAACAAAAACAAAGGGAACTTGCCGGTTTGGAAAAACTGAGCGAAATAGAGCAAAACAAATTAAAAGAAGAAAAAAGAAGAGCCGATTTAAAAGAATTACAGCTTCGTCAGAAAGAAGCGGAATTGCAGCGCGAATCTGTCGGAAAGCTTCAGCAGTTTTTAAGGGAAAGCAGAAAAACGCTTGAAAATCTTGTCCGCGAGGTTAAAGAAGGCGAGATAACGCGTGAAAAAACATTAAAAGTAAAAGAATTCTTAAACGAACTTAGCTCTTATGCGGAAGCGCAAAGTGAAACACTTTCGGAAGAAGAAAAATCCATTCGCAGGCAGTTATTGGAAACAGAAAAAAAAGAAGACACTGTTTTTGCTCCCGGAATGGAAGTTTTTGCAGGTCCTTCCAAACAGCGCGGCGTAATTATTCGCGCAGATAAAAAAAACGCGCAAACATGGCTTGTCGAAATTGGTTCATTAAAAATGAATTTTACAGAAAGCGATTTAATTCCCGCAGTTGCGCAGAAAAAACAAACCGCGAAAATGTCATGGGCGGCAGATTACAGCGCGTCAAATGAAGCGGTATATGAATTAAAAATCAGGGGAATGCGCTTTGAAGAAGCCATGGAATTGGTTCGCAAGCAGGTAGACGCCGCAGTTTTAACGAATTTAAAGAATTTTGCGATAGTGCATGGCAAAGGTTACGGCATTTTACGTCAGGGCGTTCATGATTATTTAAGGAGCCATCCTGCAGTCGGCGAGTTTCATTTTGCGCGGCCGGAAAACGGCGGTTACGGAAAAACAGAAGTAACGCTTCGATAACTATCGATCTGTCTGAAATAAAAAGAAAAAAATCAATCTATAAGAGGTTCATCGCTGTTTATTAAATCAGGAATTGCATAAACAATTGCTCCTGACTGACGCACGCGAAGTTCTGCAAAACCCTTGTTAACCATCGCATCCAGATCTTTTTTAGCGTCTTCCATTGAAATACTTGCAGATAACGCAAGATCGCTGGCCGTAATAATGCCGTTATTCGATTTAGCAAGTTTTAGGATAACGCGCTCCAAAGGCTCTTTTTCGCGCACGATTATAGATTGACCATCTTCAACGTTACGCCAATTTTGCGATAATTCTAGTGAATTATCGCGCTGGTTGTACCCGCCCCGCTCTTCCCTTCGCCTTATGGTTTCATCCAAAATCGCATTACGTATATTCGCTTCTCTCACCTGAGACGGAAGTGTAAAAAAATCATACCATGAACCGATTGTTATCAAACCGCCTGTAAACATCCATAAGAGACCTGTGCCATGTTTGCCCATATAGTGACGATGCAAACCAAGCACTCCAAACCCGGAAATAAAAAATAAAATATAGGCGACTATCGTGCTGTACATGAGTATAGATTACTACTAATTTCAGGTATCGTCAATTCCTTGTTTTATCGTATGGTTCTCCAACGGCTTTAGGAGCGTAATCTTTTCCGGAAAAAACAACAAGGGTTAAAAGCGTGATTAAATACGGCAGCATGTTGAATACTTCCGAAGGCAGAAAATCAAGGCTTCTAATATTAAAAACATTAACCGCAAAGCTTGATGAAAAACCAAACAAAAGGCTCGCGCCGAAAACGCCAAGAGGCAGCCAGCGCCCGAATGAAACAGCGGCAAGCGCAATAAAACCTTTGCCGTTAATTGTGTTTACAGTAAATTGAATATCCTGTGTTAAAACAACGCAAGCTCCTGCAAGGCCTGCAAGAATGCCCGAAATTACAACAGCAATGTATCGTATTTTAATTACATTGACGCCTGCCGCAGCCAACGCCTGCGGATGTTCACCGGCTGCGCGAAGACGAAGCCCCGCAGGGCGTTTGTATAAAACAAACCATGTAACGGCAAGAATCGAAAGCGCGATCCAGACAGTAGGATAGATTCCAAGAAAACCCGCAGGCATTCCCATGCGGTAGCTCATCGATCGATCCATGCGAAAAATCAGCTGACATATAAATACTGTTAATCCGTTTGCAAGAAGATTTATTCCTGTGCCGGAAATAACCTGATCTGCTCTAAGCGTAACTGATGCAAACGCGTGTATTAAAGAAAATAACCCGCCGCATAAAGACGCAAAAATTAAAGCAAGCGGAATTGAAAACCCGATTTTCGTTTCCAGTAAAACATGGGTGACGGCAGCGGTCATCGCTCCTATAGACATAAGCCCTTCAAGCGCGATATTTACAACGCCTGCGCGTTCGCAGATCATGCCTCCGATTGCCGCAATCAAAATGGGAGAAACAATTAATAATGTTGATGTCAGCATTCCTGTCATTCTTCACCCTTGGCTTTTCTTTTTTTTGCGCGCCACTCAATAAACATTCTGATGCCGGGACGCAGCGCGATAAAAACAACGACAAGTCCCATTATGATCGAAACAATTTCTCTTGGAATCTGACGCGACTGCATTAAAGGCTGAGCGGATTTTAACATTCCAAAAAGCAATCCCATAACGGAAATTCCAATCGCGGAACAATTGCCGCCAAGCGCGACCGCGATTCCGTCAAAACCATAACCTTCAAAACCGGAAAGTATGCGTCCGTGTGAAAACAATCCCAATGAGACAACCGCGCCTGCGAGTCCTGCAAATGCCCCTGAAATTGTCATTGCAACGGTAATATTTGTTTTAACCCGAATGCCGGCATAGAGAGCGGCGTTTTTATTTAAACCTGCGGCGCGAAGGGAAAAACCAAGCACGCTTTTTTCCATAATAAGCCAATAAACCAAAACAGCGATAATAGTCAGCCACAAACCATTATTAAGTCTTGAGTTATTTGTAATCGACGAGAAAAAAGAATTGGAAAGCGAAACCGTATCTGTAAAATTCGGCGTTCTAAAAGTGCTGCTGCCAGGAATTCTTAAAGTAATAAGCCGGTGAATAAACAGAGCAATATAATTCATCATGATGGTTGTTACAACTTCGGACACTTTAAAGCGCGCTTTAAAAAAACCGGCAATTGAACCCCATGCGCCTCCGGCAATAATTGCACCTAACACAGCGATTGACCAATGCGCGCCTGCAAGTGAAACGCCGACAATCTGCGCCGCTGTTAATCCCGCAATGTACTGCCCCTCTGCGCCGATATTAAAAAGTCCTGATCGCGCTGAAAATCCCATGCTTAATCCGCAAAGAATAAGCGGCATGGAAGAGACAAACCACTCACCTACATAACGCGCGTTCCATGTGCCGCGGCGCGAATCGAATCCGCTGACCACCTGCACAATCGCCTGATACATACCTGAAGGGTCTCTTCCGATTACAAGAAGGAGTATTGTCGCTACAAGAAAACCAAGAAAGACAACTACAGCAGAAACCATAGCATTGGAACCGGAAAGAAAATCGAGAAGTTTTTTTTCCAGTTCCCTAATTTTAGTCGTCAATCGCTCTTAAGTTTTGCGGAAAACGGGGAAGACGCATCGCCTCTGCAAGAGTAGACGCAACTGTAATTTGACCGTTTGCGATCGCTGCCTTTACAACCTCAAGACTGTCGATAATATTCTGGCTCAGCGCAGGGTTTGCGGCAGAATAACCAACACCTTCAGCCGCTAAATCAAAAGTGATAACCCTTGGATTAAAAGTATTATTTCTAACTGCGTTAAGCGCGTAAATAACGCTGTTCTCAACGCGTTTAAGCATCGATGTAAGAACCGCAGACTCTGTCGCGTTATACAATCCATCTTCGAACTGATCCGAATCTACGCCGATAGCCCAGACATTTCTGCCTGCCGCCCGGTATTCTCTGGCCTGGGCAATTGTTCCGTTGCCGCTGTTTCCTGCCGCGGAAAAAATCGCATAAACGCCTGAATCGTACCAATTCATCGCCTGTATTTTCGCAAGTCCCGGCTCACCCCAGCTTAGAACATAATAGTCAACAAGTCCCGCGTCAGGGATAATCGAAAGAATGCCCTGCACATAACCTACATGAAACTTGGTGATGACAGCGCCGGGAACTCCGCCGATAAAACCAAAGCGCGGATTTTCGATTCCGTCTTCGAGCGCTTTTAACGCAGCCGCTACGCCGACAAGATACGAACCTTCATGCTCGGCATAAGCCGCCTGCATGATGTTTCCGGAACTCAGCCAGTCAACATCAACAATTAAATATTTCTGATCGGGATTATCAGCAGCAACTTCCGTTAATGCATTATCCCATGTAAAACCATTTACAATAATTAAATCGTAACCTTCGTCAGTTGCCTGTCTTAAATTGGGAACATACATGCTGGGATCTGTCGCGGTAACCCAGTCATAAGCTGCTCCTCTTTGCCTTGGCTGTTCCCATGTATCGCCGTAAAAAGTCAAAATACCTCTCCAGGCTGCTGCATTAAAAGATCTGTCATCAATTCCGGTGTTATCGGTAAGCAAACGAACAGAAACTCCCTTATCGACAATCGGACCCAAATCCGATCCTCTCCTTTGACAGGATATTGATACTATCGAAATTAAAATTAAACATACAACAAGAAACTTTCTCATACTTACCTCCAAAAATACAGTAATGGGCATACACGGATTCGAACCATGGACATCCTGCGTGTAAAACAGGCGCTCTAACCAGCTGAGCTATACGCCCCAATTAAATAAACCTAGCGGCTGATGGGAGTCGAACCCACGTCTCCAGCTTGGAAGGCTGGGGTAATAGCCGTTATACGACAGCCGCATCACTCTTCCTTATACTTGCAAAAAGGGGGGAAAATGTCAAGTGCCCCCCGTTTAGCAGCACTCAGGCTACCTTATAGGAACCAATCTATATGTATCATCCATACCGGCATTTGAATACCCCTGCCTAAAAACAAAAAATCCGGGGTCGGTAAAAACCAGTAAATTCATAGAAAGATCATTTATAAGCGCTCGCCCGTAAGAACTCCAATTCTCATGACTATATTCAAATTGATTTCTACTTTCGCCATACCATCGCCATCTTGACATGAAACCGTCTCTTTCATCCGGATGTGTAACAAAATATGTTCCTGCATTGGTAAATAAAAAAATAATGCCAATGGCTTCAGGATCATTACTGTCAACAACTCTCCATGTTCTGCAAAACAAATCAAGCTCGTAAGAAGCGGCCATCCTTTCCGCTTTTACCGCGGAAAAATTGATTTCCCTGTCCGGTTCGTCCAAGGCATAAAAATTGAAATCGACGCCGGTATTATTGTTGTTTGTAATTACCAATCTGCCAAGATCATTCATTACAATTATTTCAGACTGCGGCATGCTATAAGTGCCAAAATAAGCGTTTCTGTTCTGATTGTTTGCAATAACTATATAATTCATGTCATGATTGAACTCAAACGAAAGATATTCGCTTTCGGGAATATTTATTTCCCATTTTTCCGAAAGTGAAAGCGGTATTGATATTGATGTATCTTCGCGAATAATTACTTCATTAAAACCAATTCTTTTTAAATTAACAAGATTACTATTAACCTGATTTGCAGGAATTCCTTTAATTATAACTCTTGTAAAATCAAAATACCTTTCTGCTACGGGGTTAAAATTATTTCTTCTAAGAAGGGCTATGGTGTTTTCCGCGTTCATATCCAACCTAAATGCGCCTACTTGTATTTGATAAAACCTGGCGCTGTCACCGGGCGGAATTCGCCCAATTATTCTATCCGGCAATTGCTGTGCAAAAACGCTAAAAGTAATAATGAATAAATTCAAATATATAAAAATTTGACGCATGTTCACTCCTTTGCCTGTTTTTTATCTTGACATGTTTTAACCGCGAAGGCAAGCGCTTTGGCTGCCGCTTCCCAGCACCAATGAGGGATAAAATCGCCCGGTTTGGCGCTTGTGTCGAGCAGGGAGGCAAGGGCGGCATCTTCTACCACTTCGATTCCCGCCTCATGCGCGATTGAAATGATTTGTTCGGCTTCCCTTCCCCTGCCTGATGCCAAAAGCTGCGGCGCGGGATCGCCTTGCGAATACCCAAGCGCGGACGCAAGTTTTTTCTTTGCCATTACACCGCCTCGTCAATCGTGGGAAATTCATTGCCGAAACCCGACTCAAACGGAAACGCATCTTCGCTCGTTTTGACAAATATGCACTTTAGCGGAACATCAAAATGTTTTGATATTTCCTGTTTATATTGATGATGTTCCCGTTCAGGCAGTTCCATGTTTCGATAAACACACAGCCTTGTTATTTTATCGTTTGCAGATTCAAAAATAAAAATCTCCCTATTGTCACTGACCGACAACCCCTGATCCCTGACACATGAAGAAATATCAATCGCCATGCATGCAGCGCGATTGGAGATTTTTTCGCTGTCCAGTAATATCCTCATTGAAACATTGTATTCCCTGCCGCCTTCTGAGAAATCGAAAGGAAGCACAATCCAACGCTGTCCGTTTTTTCCCGGCAGCCTGTTTAAAATTTCCAGAAGCGAATCTTTTTCCAGATATTCAAAAGCCGCTTTTTTTAGACTATCGCCCGTAATTGCCTCTTCGTTGTCATTTTTGTCTTTTTTTTGTCTGTCCTGCTTTTGTCCGTTTTGCCGCCGCGAATCGGGATCGACAGCATCAACGTACGCTTCAAGACCTTTGGGCGCAAGTTCAACTCCTTTGCTTTCCAAAGCGGCGGCGCATAGGGTAATAGCTTGTTGAACTGATTGCGTCGCGGATGGAACTGATTGCGTCGCTTTTATAATTGATTGCGCTGCCAATCGAACGGATGTATCACCCTGCATTGCGGCTGTTGCGCCTTTTGCAGTTTGCAAGGTATTTTGCTCCAAGACAGGCAAAGCAAGCGCCTGACGGCGAATGTCAGCTAACACCTGCGGCTTTAAGGGCAGGGAAAAAAATTTTGCAAACGAAATAATGGAAGAAGAAAGCCTGTCAGAAGGCAGCCCGGATGCCGGCGCAATCGAAGGGGCAGAGCGGGAATTTGCGGCAGGAGCCGAAGATGCAGCTTTAGCAGCATGTTTGGGCTGCTGTATTTTGGAAGCTGAAGTGTCTCGTATACCTGAATCAATTTTTCCTAACATATTTATCCATAAAATATACCATTTTAAGCATCAATAAAAAAGAGTTTTATTCCTTCGCGGGGAAACCTCTTTTTTACTTCCTGAACTGCTTCTCTTGCCAGAACTGCGCTGTCGTCATCAAGATAACTGATAAGCAAAAAATTCATTTCGGGCCATGTGGCTGTTCCCAAGCGGTATTTCGTTTTTCCCTTGCCGTGTATTTGCGGAAGCAGGGAATAAAAGATATCCTGTATTTTTTCTTCCAATGCGCTGATGATTTCATTTTCTACTGAGCAATTTGCTATTAATTCCATGCGTTTCATGATACCTCCATTAAAAACAATTTTATTTTTTTCTCTGGAAAACGTTGATTAATTTCCCCAACAATGACTTGCGCTTTGGCTGCGTCTTTTTCCTCTAAAAAACTTATTAGTAAAAAGTTTAAGTTAGTCCAAATGCCTGTTTCAGATTTATAATCAGGTTCATCACCGCCCGGTATTTGCGGGAGCAGGGTGTAATATAATCCCTGAATATTATCTCTCAAGGCGCAGATAATTTCCTTTTCTACAGATCGGCAGCCGATCAATTCCATACGTTTCATTGATTTTCCTCCGCGGGAAACTTCGTTGGAAGTTCCAATGTATTAGTTTCGTTTTTGATATGCCTGATGGCATTATCTTGGCTATTTGTTTGTTTATTCCGCTTTTCGTTTATTAACGAGTATAAAACCGGAATAAAAAATAATGTGATAAATGTTGATGATATTAAACCGCCGATTACTGTAAGTCCAATAGGCTGAATGAATGCTGCAGATTTGCCTGGAAAAAAAGCAAGCGGAATAAGACCGAGAATTGTTGTAAGAGCTGTCATGAGTACAGGTCTTAATCTTGCTTCACCGGCATCAATACAGGCTTGTCTTACAGGTGTTCCGCGTCCTACAAGCATGTTGGTGTAGTCAACTAAAATAATACCGTTGTTTGTTACAATGCCAACAAGCATTACAACGCCTATCATCGTAAACATGCTGATCGCCTGTCCTGTGATATAATAAATAGCGACAACTCCGATAAGTATTAAAGGTATGGTAAATAAATTAATAAAAGGCGTTTTGAATGATTCATATAAACCTGCCATTGTGCCGAATACCAGTATAATCGCTAAAATAATTATAACAAAAAATGTTCGTATTGTTTCATTGATCTGCATTGACTGACCTTCATAACTTAATGAAAGCCCTTCAGGCAAAATATATTCGGCGTTAAGAATTTCTTTTATTCTCTGCTCAATTTCCTGCGCTTGCCCTGAGTTAGCGAGAGTTCCTGTTATATGTACGATTCGGGATTGATTTTCCCTGCGGATACTGACAGGTCCAAGACCTTTTTCTAAAACGGCAAAGTTTGAAAGCGGTATGAGGTTTCCTGTGTTAGACGCAACAAAAACTCTTTCAAGATCGGGTAATTTTTCCCTGTCTTCTTCCCTTAATTCAAGAATGACAGAATATTCGTTTCCTTCATAACGGAATGTTGTTGCGGTAACGCCGTTCATTGCGGCTGAAATTTCACGGGCAATTGATACTACAGAAAGTCCTAAATTGTAAGCGCGTCCGCGGTCAATGACAACTTCAACCTGAGGAAGCCCCTCGTTTATATCTATGCTGAGTTCAAGAAGTTCCGGCACATTTTTTTCTATTAGTTCCTTTATTTCCCTTGCAGCTTCCATACCAGGCGTTATGTCATGAATACGCAGGGCAAGATCGATATCAGAGCCGCCCATCATTCGCATCATGCCTTGAGAAAAACTTAATTCAGCATTTGGGAAATCGCCGAAATGAGAACGAAGGCGGTTTTTTGCCTGTTCAGATGTATCCGCTCCCGGTTCATTCATATCAAGGGTTACTACGATTGAATTTCCGCTGCTTCGTAATATACTGCCCGACTCTCCCATGGAAGTAACTATATTTTTAATACCTTTGATCTCGTTAATCGCAATTTCCTGAATTTGAAGCATTGTCGCTTTTGTATCTTCGTATAACGTTCCAAGGGGAAGTTCTACATTTAGAGTAAATGAATCTTCATTCATCGGCGGCATCATTGTTATTTGCAATTTTGACATCGAAAATATTGAAAATATAAAAACGGCAATAACAATTAATATTGTAACAAGTCTGTGCTTGACTGCTACAGCAAGCAATCGTGTATAACCCTTTGTAAGACTCTGTATTGCGTTTCCGATTAAATTGTCAATTTTAATTAAAAACTTATTTTTTAAGGGCTTCTGTGTTCGTGTATATAACGGCAGATATTTACTTGCCAAAATCGGAACAAGAAAAACAGCAATAAAAAGACTTGAAGTAAGGGAGATTGCTACGGTAATTATGAGGTCTTGAACCATTATTCCGATAAAACCTAAATCATTTTTGAAAAGTATAATGGGGATAAATACGCATAACGTTGTAAGCGTTGCCGCAAAAATTGATGTTAATACTTCCTGACTTCCCAAAATTGCGGCGATGTCTGGTTTTGCTCCGCGCTCACGATATTTAAAAATATTTTCCAGAATTACGATTGAACAATCTACAACAAGACCTATTCCCAGAATAAGACCTGTCATGGTCAGCATATTTAATGTAATGCCTGTAAGATTCATCACTAAAAGCGTAACAAGTATGGAGAAAGGAATTGATATACCTATAATTATTGTGCTTTTAACGCTCCGTAAAAACAAAAACAAAATTAACATTGCAAGCACTAACCCCAACAACGCCGAATTGATTAATTCGCTCATCATATTTCTTGTTTGTATGGTATTGTCCTGAATTATTTCAAGACTTACGTCTGAAGGAAGAAGAGAGCTTATCTCGTCCATTTTTTCGTATACCTTGTCGGCTACTGCTACAGAGTTTGTTCCGCTCTGTTTTGTTACTGTTATAAATATTCCGTTTTCTCCGTTAATATACGCCGAAGATTTTTCATCGGGATAACCTAAGTTTACTTCTCCCAAATCCATAAGCCGTATATCAGCAAATCCTGTCTGCGGCGCACCTCTGCGTGTTATAACGGTTTCTGCTATGTCATGAATTGATTTAAATTCGCCTGTGGTTCTGATATTGTAATTTGTTCTGCCGTCTGCAATCGAACCTGCGCCCATTTCAAGATTTTGAGACGCAAGCGATCCCGCAATACCTGTAATTGTAAGTCCGTAAGCCTCAAGGCGGTTTTGGGAAAGTTTTACCTGCACTTCCTGGGTAACGCCGCCGACAACACTGGTGCTCGCAACGCCGTCAACCTGTTCGAGTCTGTCCAAAATGACGTTAGTTGCAATTTCCTGCAATTCATTTATTGTTCTTGTTTCCTGCCCGTCAATAGAACGGGCATGTACAGCAATGCGGATTATCGGCATTGAATTTGGATCAATCTGCATAATAAACGGCGTATCGCAGCCGTCCGGTAAAAAATCCTTTATTCGGTCAATTCTGTCTCTGGTATCATTTATTTTTGCGTCTAAATTTGTGCCGAATTTATATTCCATAACTATCATTGAACTGCCTTCGCTTGATGTCGAGCTTATTTTTTGCAATCCTGCAATGTTTACCAATGACGATTCCAATATTCTTGTTACGGATTTTTCGACTGTTTCAGGTCCCGCTCCGCGGTATGTTGTCATAACCAAAAGGTATGGGGGATTAATTTCCGGAAACATATCTATTGGTATGCCGGAAACAAGAAACATTGCGACAATGGCAATGATACCAAAGATAACAATTCCGAGCACAGGCCGTTTTACTATATTTGATGAAAGACTCATTATAACCTCTCTTTAGCGCAACCGAATGGTTGCGCATTATAATCGAAAATGAAACGAAGTTTCATTATAATCTTCTCCCGATTACACGAACCGGAGCGCCGTCTGTAAGGAACTGTTGTCCCTGTACTACTACAGATTCTCCTGACTCAAGTCCTGATTTAATTTCGACTTCCCTGTCTACATTAACGCCTGTTACTACTTCTCTTCTTTCAACGCAAGACTCACCTTCTGAATTTTCAGATAAAACATAGACAATCGTCTTCCCGCGATGTTCAACTAACGCTTCCTGCGGAATTGATATTACATTTTCATAAGTTCTGGTATTTAGTTTTACCCGTGCGAACATTCCTGAATTGATCCGCTGATCATTACGATCAAATCGCATGGTTATTTTTTTTGTTCTGGAAACAGGATCAACTACTGGGGAAATTTGCGTTAATGCCGCAGAAAAAATTTCGCCGGGGAAAGCTTCAAGGCGTATTTCGGCTTTAAGTCCTGTGCGAAGCTGTCCTACTTCACGTTCAGGGATCATTGCTTCTATTTCGATAGAATTATTAACTGCAATTGTTACAAGAACTGTTCCAGTGCTGACAGTTGATCCTACGGACTGAGGACTTGATATTACCGTGCCGGAAACAGGCGCGTATACTGCGCTTATTGAATATTGCGCTCCAGGACGTGACGGATCAACTTCCGCTATTAGCGCGCCTCTTTGCACCACTGAACCTAAACCGACACGCATGGATACCAATCTTCCGTTTGCTTCCGGCAATACTGCTACCTGATGTCCCGAGATAATATTGGCGTTTACTTCGAGGTAAGCTTCAAGGGTACGCGTTTGCGCTTCATCTGTGCGGACGGTAAAAATCGAAGCGGATGCAATTTGCTGATCGTTATCGGCAGAATTTTTTCCTTTTGCCATTGAGGTAAAAACAACCGCCGCCGCAATCATTATAAATACAAATACAAAAACTGTTTTCTTTACTTTCATTTTAATTCTCCTTAAATTAATGATTGTTGGTTAATGACCCAAACGGGACATTCATTTCTTTTTCCAGATCCAGCAACGCTGAGATTAAATTGTATTGCTCCTGCAAAAGACGGTTTCTGGATTGTTCAAGGCTGTCTCCTGCTCCCCGCAGCCGCTGATAATCTGCCGCTCCCCTTCTGAATGCGTCTTCGATCATTTGATAGGTGCTTTGCGCCAGTTCAACATTAAGTTTTATGGCTTCAAGTGATTCTAAAATTCTTTCAATTGTTCTTATGTGTTGATTTATTCTGTTCTCACGGTTTCGCACTGTGTCTGTTAATTGCATTTCTGCAGAACGAATATTATCATTCAATGTTTGAATTTGAGTTCTAACGTTTGACCACGGGAGAAAATTATCAACATTAAAGCCGAGGGTTACGCTGAATGATCCGCTGTCTAACCAATATTCATTTTGCAAATTGTACATGGGTGCAGATGTCCATGACAGTCTTAATGTTGGAATATATGCGCTGTTGCGGACTGCGTTTCTCTGCGCTTCCATTGAACGAATTGATGTTAGTAATCTTGATACTTCAAGACTGTCCGCGCCTGGCGAAACATTGGCCGCAGAAAAATTTCCCGCGGTTCCATCTGCAAGACCGCCGAAGGCAGTCAGATTGCCGTCCAGTATTACAACTGTTTCTGCCGGAATATTAAGAATCATTTTAAACGTGTCCAATGCGTTTTCATGGAGTAAACCAGCGTTTCTGACTGTCGGGCGCATGTTCTCCATGTCTACACGCGCCGATAATTCATCAAGGCGCGGAGCTTGTCCTGCCCTGACAAGTGCGGCTGTTTGCTCGTAACGGGCGCTCGCGCTTTGGAAACTAAGAGCTGCAAGTTCACGATTTGCGTCAAGCAGGAGTATTTGATAAAAAAGTTTTCGTACTTGCAGTTCAAGTTCCTGACGCGCCGCTTCATGGCTTAAAAGCCCCGCTTCATAATCTGCCTGCGCTTTTTTGATGTTCTCAATTACAGAGGCAGAAAGCGTAAGCCCTGCGTTAATCGAAAAACCCGGCGTCCATACTTCACGGTCCTGGGGTCTGCCGTCAGGACTCATGGTCTGACCTGGCAGGATTTCCCCTGTTATGGAAGTTGGGCGGCTTACTAAAGCGCTGACATTGACTGTTGGAAGCAAACTGTTCCATGAACGGTCTTGCGCTCTTCGCAGGGAAACAGTATTCAAGGCGCTTCGCTGAAGGTTTAAGTTGTTGTTTAAGGCCAGTTGAACAGCCTGCTCAACTGTTAAAGTTTGCTGTGTCTGCGCAGGGAACTCCGCTGCATGAAGCGGTTCCTGAGCCGCCATGATGCTTTGAATGCAAAAGCTTAAAATCAAACCTAATTTTAATTTCCTGAATTTCTTCATGGTAAAAAGATAATTTCTTTTTAGAGGGAATGCCATAAACACTGCATAAACTCCAGTTAAACTTTTGTTTAAGTACGAAATTTTCTATTGCGGATAAAAAATACGAATAATATAATTGTTTTATGAAGGGAAATATATTAATTATCGAGGATTTAACAGATCTTGCTGATGTGGTAACCAAATATCTTGTTAAGGAAGGATTTGAAGTAAAGGCGGTTACCAGCGCAGAAGACGCTTTTCCGCTTTTAAATACATGGAAAATCGATCTTATTATACTTGATATTAATCTCCCCGGTATGGACGGTTTTGAATTCCTTGTGAAGTATAAAAAAACAAGCGATTCTCCTGTATTGATTATGTCGGCGCGGACTTCTGAAGAAGATCAAATAACAGGTTTGGGAATAGGCGCTGATGAATATATAACAAAACCATTTTCACCAAGAGTTCTTACAGCGAGGGTTCGCGCATTATTTCGGAGGATGGAAGGCATACATGACAAAGAAGCGAGACGTATATGCAATTTCGGTCCTTTTATGCTTGATATGGAAACCAGAATTTTAAAAAGGGATAATTCGTCCATAGAATTATCTGCTAAAGAATACGCTCTTCTTGCTTTACTTGCCGAAAATGACGAAAAACCCATGACACCTGAAATAATTTATGAAAATGTCTGGGAAGGATTATTCGGCGATCTTACAACTGTTGCTGTGCATATTCAGCGCATTCGCAAAAAAATTGAAAACGATCCGTCAAATCCTGAATGGCTCGTAACGGTCAGGGGAATGGGGTATAAATTGAATAAGAATTTAATTAATAAGGCTGTTATATGAAAATAAGAAATCTGTTTTATTTATTGGTTGCAGGAATTGTTCTTATACCAATTCTTATTTTTATGGGAACCGGTATTCATTTAAGACTTGTTTACAAACCGGGAGAGTACAGGGAAAAAATCAATGAATTATTGCGTCTAATGGAACTTGCAGGATTCACTGACCCTCCAACTATAGCGCGTTTTTTGCCTATTGTTTTTACATTAATAATTATTTTATTTGTTATTATAATGTCCGCATTAATTGCCCGCTCCATAACAAAATCTGTTGCTGCGATTGAAGATACTACAAGGCGCATTGCCGACGGTGAGCTTGATTTAACAGTAGATGTAAAAGGCAGCAATGAAATTACTTCGCTATCCAATTCGTTTAATAAAATGCGCATCGCTCTAAAAAAAGAAGAACAGCGGCGTTACTTCTTTATAATGGGTATCACCCATGATTTAAAAACGCCGCTTGCGCTTATTAAAGCAAACGTTGAAGCCATAGAAGACGGCATCGCGATTAATCCCGAAGATCAAAAACGTTCTTTAAATATTATAAATAACAAGGTAGATGAACTGGAAGGAATGATTAACAATCTTCTTGATTTTGTCCGTGTTGATTCCAATGATGCAAAAAGAAATATGAGCGTTACTTCCTTACAATCTTTTTTATCTTCCTATATTGAAAGAGTTACGATTGACGCTGAATTATTGCATCATAAAGTAGAATCTGCAATCAATCTTCCCGCTTCTCTTACGGTTAATATGGATAGTTTTCTTGTTCAGCGCGCGTTTGATAATATTGTAAACAATTGTTTTCGTTATACTCCCGCTGATACATGCCTTCGCATTACTGCAGATTATAATAATTCGACGGTTAATTTAACCATATCAGATAATGGCAATGGAATAGATGAAAAGGATTTACCTTTTATATTTGATATTTTTTACCGCGGAAGCGCGTCAAGAGGAGAGCAAGGAATAGGTCTCGGGCTTGCTGTAGCCAAGTCGATTATTGATTCTCACGGCTGGTCTGTTTCTGTTTTCTCTGAAAAGGACAAAGGAACATCCAACGAGATTTTCCGCGGTACTAGTTTTGTTATTACAATTCCACTGAAACTCAAAACATGAAGCAAGCGGTTTACCTTTGAAAATTTTGTTTTTATAAACCCTTTACCTTCTCAATAATTAAATCTGTTATTTGCTGCGGATCGAGCTTGCCTGTATCAATAATTAAATCTGCGAAATTGTAATCATCGGTGTCAATATTATAGATACGCAGGTAACGCGCATGATCCTGTCTGTCGCGTTCTGCGGTAAAGGCTGCGATTTCTTTCAGGTTGCCGCCTTCCCTGTTTACAATACGGTCTGCTCTTGTTTCGGGAGTTGCGTCCAGATAAACTTTTAAATCGGCGTCTTCGAGCATCCAAATCGCAAGACGCGATCCCAAAACGCAGCCGCTTTTTCCGTCTGCGCTGCTCTCTTCGCGAGCAAGTTTTACCTGACGAGTGTCAACTTCCCTGTCGATTGAATCGTCTTTCGCGGCAAGTTCGAGTATCGTTTTTAAATCAACGCCGCGTTCCAGTGCAAGAGAACGAAAAGTAAAATTGATAAAACGCAAACTTAAGGCATCAGCAACCATTTTGCTGACAGTCGTATTGCCGCAGCCGCTTCTTCCTGAAATGGCGATCCTAATGTTTTTTTTCATCAGCTCTCCTGCAAATACGCTGCGGGAACGCTACTCGATGTTTCTAAGCTGCTCCCTGATATTTTCCAGCGTCTCTTTCATTTTAACAACTTCACTGGTAACCTCAATTATAGCACTCTTTGAACCAATTGTGTTTATTTCCCTGTTAATTTCCTGACATAAAAAATCAAGTTTTTTCCCGGGTTTATTGCTTTTCTCGGCCTCTTTTCTAAACTCGCTTAAATGAGAATTAAGGCGCGAAATCTCCTCGGAAATTGTGTATTTTAATAAAAGCGATGCGGTCTCCGCAAGCACCTTGTTTTCGTCAATTTGATTCCCAAGCATTTCATTAAAACGGTTTTTTACGTTTTCTTTTAAAGTCTGTTCAATTGCAGGAGCAAAAGAAGTAATTAATTTTAACGATGTTTCGATTATTCCAAGATGAGTAAGAATATCTGCCTCCGTGTGTTTTCCTTCCCTTTCGCGTTCCTGACAAAATATTCGCATAGTCTCGTTAAAGAGCGGTTCAATTTCCTTCCAGTAATGTTCAGTATCGCGCGTTTTTTCTATTTCAAGAATTCCTTCCATTTCCATCAATGAAGAAAGCGAAGGTTTTTCCTTAATGCCCAATTCTTTTGCGATATCGCCAAGCGCGCAATAATAAGCCTTTGCCGCGCTTTTGTTTATATTGATATTAACAGGCACATTATGTTCGCGTATTCGGATATTGACATCGGCTTTTCCGCGATTACAGGAAGATGAAATAATTTCGCGTACTTTTGATTCATACATGCCAAGCCATGGCGGAAGATTTATGTAAATTTCAAGATAGCGGCTATTAACGCCTTTTATTTCAATCGAAACGGAAAAATCCTGTCCTGTTTTTTCGCGGTACGCAAAACCTGTCATGCTAATCATTATTCGCCTCCTTAAACCGCTCAAAAAGTTTTACGCCAAGCGACCAGTTGTTTCCGGCTCCTAAAGTGACAAAGATGTCGCCGCTTTTTAACATTTCGCATAACGGAGCAAAGGCGTCATCGACTTCGTCAATGTAATAAGTTTCGTTTTTATTTAATTTTTCGCGCTCTTCTTTAGTTCGCTCATAAAGAGTTTTCCCGTTAACGCCGCCTTTATAATTTTCCCTTGCGCTTGCATAAATCTTATGAAAAAACATTACGTCTGCGTCATTAAAACACTTTGAAAACTCGTCAAGAAGAGCGGCGGTTCGCGTATATGTGTGCGACATAAAACTTACAATAAGGCGGCGCTTTGGATAAAAGGATTTAATTCCTTCCAATGTAGTTTTAATCGCTGTCGGATGATGACCGTAATCATCCATAAAGATAATTCCTTTAGCTTCGCCGAGTATTTCGCTTCTGCGTTTGGTGCTTTTAAAATTTTCAAGCGCGTTTTTTATTGACGGCAATTGTTCTTCGTTTAGCATAACGCCTTCGTTCCTTGACAAAGAGGCTGCAAGCGCAAGTCCTGCCGCGGCATTTAACGCTTCATGGCGGCCGGGGATACGCATTTTAAAATCACCTGAAATTCCCGCAACGGAAAAAACTGCTCTTTCGTTTTCTACGCCATAAGACGTTATTTTAAAATCGCCATGCGCGGTAAAACCGTAGGGAACAATTTCAATTCCTCGATTATCATTTTTTATAATACCTGCAACTTCACATGCGCCCGAATCATCCGCGCAGTAGATTAACTGCCCTCCCTTTGGAAGCAGCCTGCAATATTCAACAAATGCGTCACGAATTGATTCGTAAGTCGGAAAATAATCCTGATGATCGCTTTCTACCGAAGTTAAAATAATCCTGCGCGGACAGAACGATAAAAAATGTTTACGGTACTCGCAGGTCTCCGCAATAAAATATTTATTTCCAAGACAAAGCGTTGACCTGCCGCCAAAATCAAGCGCGGCGCTGCCGACAAGTATTTGCGCAGGAAGCTTTGCCGCCTGCATAAGTACGCCGCAAATGGCAGTTGTGGTTGTTTTTCCGTGCACGCCGCAAATACCAGTTGAGTCAAACTTTGCAGACCATGCGCCGAGAGCCTCGGTGTATCTTAACATTGGGATTCCAAGTTCCTGCGCTCTCGCCATTTCAGGATTAGAGTCTGCGCTGTAAGCAGCAGAATAAATTATTAAGTCGATATCGTTGGAAATATTCGCAGCTTCAAACTCTTCCTTATATGGGATTCCAAGTTCTTTTAAAATTGCGTCGGTGTAAAAAACTTCGGAAATATCGCTGCCGCAGCATTTTATGCCTGCATTGTGCATTAGCTCCGCAAGGGCGCAGACACCTGTGCCTTTTATCCCAATAAAGTAAACATAAGAGTTTGGCTTAAAAATCTGATCAGGATTCAGGCTCATATTTTATTTTACATTAAATCGAGAATTTTTCAATCCTGCATGTTGATGTACCTACGGCACAAGCACCGGTATTGCTCCATTTTCCAGCAGCACGATACCTCTTGATACAAGATTATTAACTTGCGCAATGTTATTTATCGTGATTTCTCCTGTTTCGGCGCTCAGGAATTTATTGTTTTGCGTAAGTCTGAAAGTACCGGATTCGTCTGAACCTTGCGGCGAAGTAGCAAGCCATATAACAGGCGTTTGCCCTCCTGAATAATTAATGGTGCATCCTTCCATAAGGAGTTCATCGGCTTTCATATAACTGCCGCCGCCTGCGGCCCGTTGCCCTCCGCTTAGAGCCATTATACCGGCAGAACCGGCGCCTAAATTAAAAGTACAATTTTTAAGCGTTAGGTTTCCTGCGGCGCTGCCGGTAATGCCGCCTCCGCTTGAGCCGGAGGGATATACGCTCCATCTATTAAAAAGAAAATTAGATCCTGTTTTGTTGCTTCGCAGGTTAGTAAATGTACAATCTTCAAAGGTACCGGTATTATTAAAAAAATTCATTTCAGAACTGACAGATGGAGTTCCGGGATCTACATAATTACCATCATGAATAAATGTGCAACGGCGAATAATTGCTGATGCCGTTAGCTCAAGTATTTTATAATTATTACGGGCAGTTACATTTTCAAAACGTGAATCCTCAATAACGAAACTTCCACCACCAATTGATCTTATTCCCCCCCTTGAATCTGCTGTTGCGTTATCAATAGTTAATCCTGAAATTGATACTGCCATAGGAGGATCGCTTGAATGCCTAGAAAAATAAATTGCTCCACCGGAATATCCAGCCGAAACATTTTTTATAACTGTGGGAGAGCCGCTTATTGTTAAATTGTGATCGCTGTAAATTCCGCCTCCGTAGCCGCTTGTTGTTGTATTGTCAATAGTTAATCCTGAAATTGTCGATGTATTATAATTTCCGACCAGACAAATTGCTCCACCGGACAATCCAGCCGAAACATTTTTTATAACTGTGGGAGAGCCGCTTATAGTTAAATTGTGATCGCTGTAAATACCGCCTCCGTAGCCGCTTGCTGTTACATTGTCAATAGTTAATCCTGAAATTGTCGATGTATTAGAGCTTCCGCCCAGATAAATTGCTCCGCCTCTCCCTCCAGCCGAAACATTTTTTATAACTGTGGGAGAGCCGCTTATTGTTAAATTTTGTTCGCTGTAAATACCGCCTCCGTTAGCGGTTGCTTCAGCATTTTCAATAATTACACCAGATAAGACTGCGGTGCCGGAACCGGCTAAATAAATTCCGCCTCCTGATCCTGTTATTTTTACGTTCTTTATACGACTGTTATTAATTACGACTGCGCCTCCGGTTCGTATATACATTCCTCTTCCATAAACGTCTTCAATTATAACATTCGCAATATTTACATTTTGGTTTGCAATTACTTCAAGTCCACTTGGTCCATTAATAATTATTCCTACATCTACATTATTTGTCATATTTGTTATTATTGTATCTGTTACCTGAACAGATGAAATGCCGCTGCCGCCGATACTTAAATGACCGCAATCATCAAAAATTGAATTATCAATATTAACGCTTGATGTGAAAGAACTTGAATTCCATATTCGCACAGCATAGCCGCCAATACCGGAGGCTGTAATACCGGTAAGACTTATGTCTCCTGTTAAATTGCCTGAATCTCTTGTATAATAAATTCCCCATACTGGTATATTTTTTAGTTCAAGAGTGTCAATTTCCAGCCTTCTTCCACTACTATTGATGATACCTGCCTCTGCATTATTAATTTTGGAATCAACAATTTTCAAGTTGTACCCATTATTACCAATACCACCTGCGCCGACGGAATTTATTGTAACGCCGGAAATTTCCGCATTTCCTGTACCAATAAGATAAATACCACTTCTGCTGACGGAATTTATTGCAACTTCAGAAATTAATATACTGCTTAAATTATTAATATAAATGCCGCCACCCAAACCTAATGACATTTCAACATTCTCAATAATTATACCTGATATAAACGCGCTGCCGGAATCGGCAAGATATATACCACCGCCGTTATCAAAACCAGCAACTTTTGTATCTTTTATATGACTGTCTATAATTACAACTTGGCCGGCAGCAGAAAAATACATTCCTCTTCCTTCAACATTTTCTATTGTTACATTTTCAATGTCGATATTTCCGCCGGCTTTTGCTTGAATTCCGCTCATGACACTTGCTGTGCTGCCGGATCTGTGTATATCGGACATTCTCGTATTTGTTACGTCTACATACGAAGCGTCTCCAATAAATACCCTGCCGCAGTTATCAAAAGTTGAATCATCAATAGAAGCTCTATGTAAAGATGAATCAAAGAACACGCTCCAGCCGCTTATATTGGAGACTGTTATACCGGAAAGATACATGGCTCCGTTAATAGCATATATTCCTTCTCCTGTTATATTACTCAATTCGAGCTTATCAGCTTCCAATCCCCCGGTACTGTAGATGCCGTAAGTTCCCGTTACGTTATTAATCTTTGAATCAGTAATTTTTAAACTGTTGCCAATATTATAAATTCCGCCGCCGCTTGTAACCGAATTGATTATGATGCCGGAAAATTCCGCGCTTCCCGAACCGCTAAGATATACTATGCCGTTATTCGCACCGCTTGAGCAGGCGGAAAAATTTGAATTATTAACATAAATATCTCCGCCAAGAATATTTAACGCCGCGCCCGAACCTTCAGATTGAAAATTGCTGAAATTGCACCTTGTAATTTGCAGCTGCGAGCCGCCGCCCATTAAAGCGTTAATTGCGGCGCCTTTATTTCTGCTGCCCTGCGCTCTTGCTCCTGTAAATTCAATATTTTCAAATATAATGTCGCCGTTTATGTTTTCTGCCGTATTACCGTTAAAGCTGCCGAACAGATTATATGAATACGCTGAGCCAAGCTCACCGCTGATAACGACAGGGTTCGCCTGCGTATTACGCGCGCTCTTGCTTGTTTCGTTTCCCGCAAAGCCGCCGATATAGCTTGTGTTAGGTGTCAGCAGAAAATACTCTTCCCTGTTTCCGGTCATACTTGGTTTATACGTGCCTCTCGCAATCCATATCTCTTTTGGAATGTCTTCGTCAAATTCTGCGGCAGCTTCGCACGCATCCCTTAAATTGCGGAAAGCGTCGCGCCATGAAGAGCCGTCGCCTTCTCCGGTTGCGCTGCTGTCAACATAAATGGTGCTTCGCAGCTCGCGCACTGTAACAACATATTCCCTGCGGTTCATTCCGTTAGCTGATATCACTTCGTACGTTACGGGCGTTTCAAAAATCTGTCCGCTTGAGCCGCTTACTTGCGCCGTTTCATTAACGCGCACCTGTCCCGCCGCGGTAAAGCTTGGGTACATTGTTCTTGCCGATACGCCGGAACCGACAGGCGCAAAAATCGTAATCTTTCCCGCATTTTGATCTATTCTGCCTGTTAATCCATCGTTAAGACCGGGATTATTTTCCGGATTAAACGCAAAAGATTTAATTGTAGCGTCGGACGAAGTATCGCGGATAAATGTTACCTGCACCCAATAATCGCGCGCAAAAAGCGGATTTTCAGGATTGGATACCGTATATTTTATATGCCGCGAATAATTATGCGCGCTAAAGCCGGAAACTTGCACAGCGCCGTTTACCCTTACAAGACCCGTTGCGCTGAACTCGGGAACAATTATATCCGGCTCTCTTGTTCCGCCGTACATCGCGGTAATTATTATATGCCCCGAGCCTTCGCTTATCTGCGCCTGCGTATCCTGCACAAGTTCAGAATTTAACGCGGAGGAAAACCTGAAACTGCTGATTACAGGCGCGGCTTGCGCAACATCTATAAATTCCACAAATACGGTATAAGTGCGCACATATCTATTGTTACGCGAAACTACATAATATTCAAATGGCGCGGAAAAATCATGCGCGCTGCTTCCGGAGACTTGCGCGGCGCCGCTTACGGTAACAGTGCCGGGAGAAATAAACCTTGGCGTTAATATCGAAGGCTTTGCGCCCGCATAGAAAACCTGCGCATTGATTGTTCCAAGCGAATCGTTATTAATTATCGATGCTACCGCATTTACGGCAATACCGGGATTATTAGCTTTATTAAAACGGAAATCTATAATGCTCCTGATACTGTCCGGATCTTCGCTAAAGACAGCCGTAAGTTCAAAGTCCAGCGACACATCATTGCGCCATACGGTAATTATTTTGCTCTTTGTTCCAGTCCCCTGACTGAACTTAATCGCGTCAAGACCTGAACGCACCTCCTCTCCGTCAACTTCTATTCTATCGCCCAGAATTTCAAATACAGGTATTAACTCATAACTCAGATAATCCATTTCGGCAGGGTATAAGACAGACGATTGTATCGTTTTTGAACTTTCGTTTAACACAGAAACAGCATCGTGTATTAATTCGGGATTTTCGTATTTGGAAAAACCAAAACTTTTTAAATGCGGAAGCCCCGAGTCTACTTCAACATCCACAGTATACTCTCTTATGCTGCCCATTGCGGATACAACAAGAAAATTTACAGTCGTGGAAAAATCAATGGGAATATCAAGAACCGGAATATTAAAATCGGGCGTATCCTCGATTAAATTCCAGACATACTCCGTTAAATCTGTAGTTGTATGAAGATCTATTGCGGCCCTGACGATATCAATGCCGGGAAAAGCCGCATTTATATAATTAAGCGTAACAGGAATAACGGCCGCTAATCTGGAAATCTCTACGCGCGGTATAAGAGTATGTATGTCAGCGCTTGAATCTATTGTTACAGTTATCGTATTATTTGTTATTAAAGCGTCGTCAATCTGTCCGTCAATTTCAAATGACAAAATCCTGTTATCATCCGGCGGAATCAGATCATGGAAATAATTATTGCAGGCCGAAAACAAACCCGCAATGATAATGCCGAAAAATAAATTTTTAATAACTTTCATATTCACTCCTTTTTATCTGACTATAAAATCAACGCATCTATATAATTCATTTCTATTTCCGGCTTCGCGGTAAACGATTGATATTCTGGATGAATCAATGCCGTAATTCTGCGCCAGATATTCAGCGCAAAAAGAGGCGCGCGCCTGAGAAAGCATAGGATCGCCGTTACTGCGCCTCACCTGTCTTTCAATGCCGTCGGGCGCATGATACGCGCGAAGCGTTATCCGCAAAGACGGATTTTCGCTTAACCGCTGTCCTGTTTCGTCGAGTACGGAAATATACTGCTCGTTAATTGCGGCGCTGTTTGATTCAAAATACACCGGGTTTTGAAGCGGACTGCTTCTTTCAATCTGCCTTGCGATACTGCCGCCCAGCATAAATGGTTTTACAGAAATTCCAATTTCCCACAAAGGCAAGGGAATAACTCCCTCATTTTCAAAAAGAACATCGATCCCCACTCCTGCGTAAATTTTTAAGAATTTAAGCGGAGATACGGTTAAATAAAGACGCGCGCCGGATAATAAACTGGTCTCTCTGTCTTCTGACAAATTATCAAAAACAATATCAAAAACAGTTTCGTACCGTATAATATCAGAAAAAGCGGCGCCGATATTCAAATCCGCCTGTAAACCAAAAATGGAAAAAAACTGCCAATGATAACCGAATTTAAAAACCAAAGGAATAAAAGAGATTTCCAGAACAAGAGGATTGGTTCCTTGAATACGGCTAAAACCGGATTCAACGGCAAAACGAAAATTATTGTATTCGTAACCCAAAGCGCCCCTGAAGCCTATCTCCGGCCGAATAAAATCAGACAGCAAATCCGGAGCAGCGTAATGAAGAGCAGAGCCTTCCATAAATATCCCATCGTACCAATTTGATCCATTGGAAAAAACCGGAGCAGACGAAATATAGAAAAAAACGGTTAAAAAGAGACACAAACGCCTCAGCCCGAGGCGAGCCTGAAAAAAGTGAATGATTTTACTCCTATTCTGTATTAACGGCTGCCTAGAAGTGTATAAATAACCGCTGGAAGTATGATATGATTTTTATAATTTTTTGTCAAGGAATACCCTCATTTTAATGAAGAAATCCTGCATTCCCTGAGCTCTCCGCTTGCAGGATCAATAAAAAACAGCGCATGCGAACGAAGAGCAAGTTCCCCTTCCTGCGGCGATTCCCCTGCAAGCGAGTACAACGGATCATTCAAAATTGGAAAGCCTGCCCAGCAAAGATGACAGCGTATCTGATGCCTGAACCCGCGTTTTATCCTCACTGTAAAACCATTTTCGTTTTTTTCCATAATTTCGGTTGTATAAAACCCGCCCTTGTCTTTGGCAATTTCTTTGTGCTTTTTTCCGTCTTCGATAACAGGGCGAACCTGTTTTCTGCCGGGACCAAAGGGGCGAAAATACGATTGGATAACAGAAGGAAAACAATTTAACCACGGAGGACACGGAGGAAATCCGGGAAGGCTACACTCACCTTCCTGAAAAGAGCATATAGCGGAATATTCTTTGATAAATTCGCCTCTGTCCTGTAAATCTTTAAAAAACAAAAAACTCTTTTCGTTTTTTGCAAACAGAACAAGTCCGTTGGTTTCGTAATCCAAACGATGCATAATATCAAATACATGGCTGGAATGTTCTGTGTACCACTCTAAAAGCGTTTTCTCAAGAACCGAAGATTCTGATTCGTGTTGGTTCGTGGTAAAATTTCTTTTGTCTCTGCTATGCATTTTTGCAGGTTTAAATACTACCGCATAATTTTCTGTCTCTTCCAAAATATATGGCTCTCTCATAATTTTTCCATTACTTCCTTGAATCTTTTTGGTACAGGCGCGGAAAAAATGCGCTCTTCTGTTTCATCAGGCAGAATAATCGCCAAATTTTTTGAGTGAAGCATCATTGCTGCGTCCTGAAACTTTTTATCCGCGCTGCCATAAACAGGGTCTCCAAGTATCGGACAGCCGATGTGACGCAAATGTACGCGCAGTTGATGGGTTCTGCCTGTGCGCGGACGAAGCAAAAGGAACGAATAAAAAGCTCCATTGGAAGCGCGCCAGGTTTTAATTATTTTGTAAAAGGTGAGGGCGCTTCTCCCGTTTGCGGAGACTATAAATTTTTTTCGATCTTTTGGGTCTCTTGCAATAAATGTTTCAATGCGGCCTTTTATTTCTTTCGGCGCGCCTTGTACAATCGCGATATAATTTTTTTTTGTCTTTCTGGATTTAAACTGCTCCGCAAGAAACGCATGCGCTTCATCGTCGTAAGCTGCGATAATTACGCCCGATGTATCTTTATCAAGACGGTGAACAATGCCGGGGCGTACTCCGGCGCAATCAATTGAGCCGCCGGCTTTAAGTCTTCTATAATGCAGCGCGTTCGCAAGAGTACCCTGCCTGTTGCCGGCGCCGGGATGAACAACCATTCCCTGCGCCTTGTTTATTACAACACATCTTGAGTTTTCATAAATAATTTCCAAAGGAATATCCTGCGGCATTACATCTGCGGGAGGAGCGTCTTCCCAGCTTAGCTCAAGATGATCGCCCTGTTTTACAATTCTGGAAAGCTTAACATTTTTTCCGTTTATTTTTCCTTTTAGTTTTCTTGCTTTTATCTGCGAACGGGAAATAATACGCAATATCTCTGACACATAACGATCCAGCCTGAAAGATTGTAAAACTTGCTCCTTTATAACATGCGAAAAACAGGGCATTATTCTTCGCCGCCGGGCTCTTCTTTTGGTTCGCCGTACGGCGATCGTTCAATTTCGAAAGAGCCGGAAGGCATACTTTCAATTCTGCGCCTTTCATTTTCACGTCTTGCCCTGATAATAAAATAATCAACTAAAGCAATGGCCAAAGATACTCCGCCGGAAATTAAAACGGTTCTAAGAATTTCATCGTTTGTCATTTCAGCGGCTCCCGCAGAAACTAATCTGGAAAACGGCGCGTATCTGGAATCCCAATCATTCTCCCACCAGCGAAAAAAATCTGTAATAGTCGTTACAACAAATATGGAAAACGGAAATATGCCGAACGTGATGATATCAAATCTGCGGATGTCTCTTACCCATCCCGGAAGATCAGCGGTACTGCTAAAGGTCGTAATTGTCGGATTTGAAGTGCTAAGGTTTTGCGCATGAACATTATGCACAGGAGCCAACATGAGAAAAAATAAAAATATTAAAAAATACGCATTCTTCATAAATCTTTTACTGTTCCTTAAAAATTGCGCTGCCAATGCGCAAAAGATTCGATCCTTCTTCAATTGCAATTTCAAAATCGTTTGACATCCCCATGCTCAAATTCAGGTTCATGCCGGGAAAACGCTTCTCCAGTTCGCTTTTTGCTTTTACAAGCTGCCTGAAAGATGAACGAATTAAATTCGTATCTGTTGTCCACGGCGCCATCGTCATAAGTCCGCCGGGCATCAATTGTCCGCTATTTAACGCCAACTCGGCAGCTTTTAAAAGCGCATCAATATTTTCGTAGCCGCTTTTTGTTTCTTCTCCTGTGTGAAGCTCAAGAAATATTTTAAGCGGCTGCATATGCGTACGCATGTGCGTACGCATGGGTGCATGTTTTGCAAGTTCAATTATAAGCTCATCCCTGTCTGCAGATTGAATACAGTCAAAAAAAAGCGCTGCGCTTTTTGCCTTGTTTCTCTGCAAAGAGCCGATTAAATGAATCTGCGCTTCGTTTCGGTTTACAAAAGATTCAAACTTTTCCAGCGCTTCCTTTACCCTGCTTTCGCCAAAACACCGCACATTGGAATTAAAAGCATCTTCGATCAAATTTAACGGCACAAACTTTGATACACCCATCAGTGTAATCTCTTCGCGTTTTCTGCCGGCTCTGCTGCAAGCCTTTTGAATCCTTTCTTCAATCCTTGCTATATTATCGGCAACTGACATACCTTCTTCTATATTCGCACATTATCAATGGATTTTGCAATAGACAAAAATGCATTAAACTCAAGATTTTCGGCTCGTTCGTTTTCTTTGACTTCATTTTCCGCTAGAATCGAGGCGCATAACTGCTGCGCACGCACTTTTCCGAAACGGGAAGAAAGAAAAACTGTTAAATTATTTTTAATAGTTTTACGCCTGAAAGCAAATAAAGCCCGCACAAGCTGATAAAAAACGGGCGGAATCTCCTGCGCGTTTTTTCGCTCCAAAAGAACGCCCATGCTGTCTACATTCGGCTGCGGATAAAAAGATTCGCGCCTGATTACGTTAAGCGGCTTTACGTTATATGCCGATGCGCAAAGCACAGAAAATGACGAATAGTCAGGCGTTCCCGCAGACGCTGCCATTCTAAGCGCAACTTCTTTTTGAACTGTAACTACAATACGCTTAAATGTATGTTTTTTTTCAATAAAATCAGCCAAAATGCTTGCCGCTATATTATACGGAAGATTTCCCAATAAATATTTTTCCTGTGACGATTCAGAAGCAGCCTCTTTGCTCCATGTTTTCATTACGTCACCTTCTATAAGATTAAAATTTTTATTTTCGCCGAACATTTTTTTTAATACGCGTATAAATCCATTATCAATTTCAAACGCTTTAACTTTTAACCCTTTCTCAAGAAGCAATTCCGTCATTGCGCCAAACCCAGGGCCTATCTCCCAAACATCATCGCCTGAAGATGCGTTAAGCGCATTAACAAGATCTTTTCTAACCTGAGGATTGATTAAAAAATTCTGGCCGAATTTCTTTTGCATCCCCAACCCTTCCTCTTCCAGAAAAGAACGAAGAGCGGCGGCGGAGTTGTAATTCAGTGTCATAAAAACGGCTCCAGTTTTAACATTGCTTTGCGGCGGCGGTCTTCAAAAAAAATAATTGTAATGCATATAACTATTGACAGCACCAGCGTTATAAAAAAACTTCCGGTAATTCCCGGTACATTGCCGGAAATTGACGCCGTAAGTTCCATCGCCGTATAAATAATTCCAAGCGGCAAGTTCAATAGAAAAGACAATGAAATAAAATCCAGAACAAACCAAATAATTGATCCTATCATAAAAATTGTTGTAAGCGGCACAATAACAAGCCCGGCAATTATACCTATTGGCGCAATTGTGCCGAATACAAAACTGCATACGCCTGCTGTCGCAAGAAACGCTCCCACAGAAATGGAAAGCGGCTGTAAAAGAAAATCCGGAATTTTCCCAGAAAAAAAAGACGCAAGCGCTTTTCCTGTTATTAAAATACCAATTAGCGCCAAATATGAAAGAATAAATGATATTGTGTTTCCAGCGGAAGGCGTTATCAATATTTGCATTAAAAAAGAAAGCGATAAAATCGACATTGCGTTTTTTGGAAGCGCGCCTAAAATTGCCAAAACACCCAGAATGTACATTAACGCGGCGCGGTTTAAACTAGGCATCGGTCCTACAAGAAGACAATAAAGTACAATAATTGCGCTTCCTGCAACTGCGCATCCTTTAAGACCGAGCGGTTTTTTTAGCAGAAAAGAAATTAACGCCGCGATTATACCCAGGTGCATTCCGGAAAGAGCCAAAATGTAGGAAAGACCCGCGTCTCTGTAAAGCGACACAAGATCTGTATCAAGATTGTCTCTTACTCCCAAAAGGAGCGCAACCGCAAGTCCGCTCCAGTTCTCTTTTCCAAAGCGCTCTATTAAGTTAAGCCGCAAGTTTGTGCGAAACCTTTCAATTGCAGACGCAGGTTTTACAATGTGCAATGATTTTGCGCTTATAGAAAACCCGAATTTATTGCTGCGCAGATCTCCTTCAATAAAAACGACTGTGCCGCGTCCGAATTGTTTTAGTCTTTGCGTACTCTCCTGCGGAAAAAAAACAATTATTTCGCCGCTCGCTGCTGTGCGATGATTATTTGCGTTTACATACGACAAAGCAAGTGACGCCATCGGACTTCCGCCTGAAGCAATTCTTGGATCATCGAGTAATATTCCTTGTGCGCCGGTAATTAATTGTTCTTCCGTATGAAAGACAACATCATTGCGTCCTGCATTGGCCGCGCCGAAACCAAAAACAAAACCTGCGGCAAAAACAATAAAACAGACGGACGTTAAGCGCAATGAACGCTGCCAGGGATAAAGCGAAGATAATACTCTGGCGAAGGAAACCGCGGCTAAAAAAAATAAAAAAACCGCAAAATAATATCTGCTTATAAAAGAAAACAAATAATAACCGGCTGCCGCGCCAAACGCAGTCCATTGAACAGGAGGGATAGTTACGCGATTAAGAAAATTCATTTACCTACCATCTAAGACGATTAATCGCTTCACTCGCCGCGCCAACGATGTCATCGGGATACGGTAAACTACTGACAGTCAGCAAATGATCAAAAGCCGCATGAAAGCCGATATTGCCAAGAGCCTGAACGATCGCCATTGTAAGTTCCGGATCAAAATTACCTGTGCTTTCTGTTCTTGCGTTAATTAGCCCAAGCTGCAGACCAAGCACTAAAGCAGCGTCAGAATTTCCAAGCGCTCCAAGGCAAATAATCGCCTCAATAAAGCGCTCTTTGGATACATTATTGCGAAGGTAATCAGCCTGAACTCTGTAATAGTGCCTGATCGCAAGATCATTTGCGCGTGTCCAGCGAAGCTGCGCAAGATGATTAATTGCGTCATACCGCATAAAATTTAAATCGATATTATCATTTATTTCCGCCAGCGATTGTTCCAGCGCTTTTTCGGCAAGCTGTCCGCGCTCAGATACGGAAAGCCTTTCAATAATCATGCCGGTTCTAAAAGCTGCAAATTTTTCATCAGGAGGATTATTTACAATTACATTAAAAAGAAATTGAAATAAATTACCCTGAATAACTTCCAATGCGCCAAGCGCTTCCCAGGCAATAACTTCCGGATAGCCGACATAAAGAACGGAAAAAAGAGCGGGATAGGAGGAGCTGTCACCTAATTCCATAATCGCGGCAATGTTAGCCGACACTACAGTATAATCAACATCCGCTCCCGATCTGAATCTTAGATTTCCCCCCATCAGGTAATTATTCAGATTATCAATTATCTGACGATTTCCTTTTCCCAATCTGCCAAGATTTATTAAAATTTCCGCCATCCTTTGCGTATTGGTAGTAACTAAAAATTTCGTCCATAAATCCAAAGGATTATCATCATCAATATTTGCGGCTGATTCAATGTCAGCGCCAAAAGAAAAGTCATAAAAAGAGGTTTCATCAACTTGATCTTCCGGCGTTATGCCGAAAGCAAATGAGGATAAAAAAACAATAAGGATGACAATGCTTATCTTTTTATACATTCTTTGCCCCCTCGCCTTGTTTCAGATTAGGAGAAGCCGCCTCAGCTTCTTCTTCCAGCACGCGGAATGGAAGTTCATCTTCGTCCTCTTCCGGCAGAAGATCAAACACTTCACATAGAATATGGTTACGCGTTCCAATTGGAAGCGGATCTGCTTCCATGCGAACAAGCGACGTATTTGATTCGTGATTATATTCCACCGAACGCACGGTAGCCGGCATGCAAATGGGTATCCTGTCCAGAGAAAATTGAACTTTCAGGCGAAGCCCGGCAGTCGCCTGTCCGTGTACTTTAAAGGAGCATCCCGTATCAGAAATATCTTCCAGCATACCGCGCAAACCTGCCGACTTTTCAAGCCTATGCGGATTATCGCTGTCATTAACAAGATAGACAAACGCCGGTTTGCAGAATCTAACGCGAAGCGATTTGCGTTTCTGCGTTCTGAATAAAGCGTCTGTATGTTCAATTTTTAATGAAGAAATACCTTTGGAAAAAACTTCGTCAATTACTTCGCTGTCAAAAACGTAACCGGCGTCATCTTCACGCCAGAAATAAATCGATACTCTTAAACCATTCCATTGCATTGACGCGGCGTTTTTGGAACCAACAGGACGGGCAATGGTAAGATAATTTCCGAAATTTTTAACAACTTCGGATTTATAAACGCCGGTTCCGGCAACCAAAACACGAAGCACCTGCCCTTCGCTGATTTGCCGTGAATTGGAAATTCGCGTTTTATTCTCTGAGGCATCCATCTCAATTTTCTTAAAATAATCAAAAAGCTTGGATAGAAAAAACTGGACTGTCGGATCGCTGCGTTCACCGGAAAGCCTGACCGTATTAACCATGGAGCGTATAATTGTTTCAAACTGCTTTTGCGATTTAAAAATACCAACCGGATCTTTTATATTGCAGCTTGAAACCAATTTTCGAAGCTGTTCCAAATCCTTGATGGTAAAACCGGCTTCTTTCCCCTTGGAAAAAAACTGAATCCAATTCCCGGACGTCTCCCTGGATCGTGTCAGAAAAATTGCTACCAAGAGACCAGCTAACAATAAAATGAGAAAGGGTATCAACGGTTAACCTCGCGCCACCTTATCAATTTGATGTTTTTTATTATAATACAGAAATATAAATATGGGTATATACATGGAAGCGATCATACTATATATTCTCCTTTTCTTTTCCGGCACGATAACCCAGGTTATAGGCGCGTTTGCAGGCGCATCAACTCAAGTGGCCGCGTTTTCGCCCATAATGGAATTGTCGAAACTGGCGCTGTATATTATACCTTCGCTCGCTCTTATCTGGTACATCATGTTCAGGACATGGAAGCTGGAATATTGGCTTGTCAGACCCGGAAAAAAAGACGTCATTTCGGGTCTTATTACTTTCCCCTGCCTTATTTTTATCGGTTCTGCCATATCGTTGATTGCCATGTATGCCCGCGATCCGACAGCCCAAGTAACAATTCAATCTCCGTCTACAGCGATCGGATGGATTGTACTTTGTTTAGTCTGCATTTTTTCCGCCTATCTGGAAGAGACCTTTTTTAGATTTTATCTGCTTTCCAAAAGAAAAGAAATGAATATGAGCGCTACACATGCGCTGATTTTTTCTACCGCCTTGTTCTCAATTTGTCATATCAGCGCAGGCCCATGGGGGTTTTTAAACGCAGCGCTGAGCGGTACCTTTCTTGGATTCATGTTCCTGCGGTACAATTCTTTGCACGGAATCGCCATCGCTCATGGACTGTATAATATCACATCATATGTTTTAAACGCTCTGATTAACAGGTCTTAAAATTGCACACCAAAACCAATCCAGGGACGCATATATCCTGCAGGAACATCTGTGAATACATGCCAAAAATCTATTCCGCCTTCCAGAAGAAATATGTTTGTAATTCTCCAGCGAAGAAAGGCGCCGATATCGGGCATTATTTTATCGGCAGAAAAACTATCATCCGGGAAAGGTATTACTGTAAAAGCCGCGCCAAGCCTGACGCCAAAAGCCAATCTGTTATCTGCAATCCATTTTAAAACAAGCATATTTATCCCCGCGTTTAAAAACATGGTATCATCCATGTCAAAGAACGCTTTTAATTCAAATCCTAAATAAAAATTTAAAGGCAGACGGAATGCGGCGCCGGCCCGCACAGAAGCGCCTATAAGAGAAATGTCACCATACTGACTTTCACCGTAAACCGGCATAAACGGAGACCATGCAATTCCAACATTTATAAGAACAGGTTTTAATGGATCGATTCCTCGTCTTTGACCTGGTTCCGGTTCAATCTCTGGTTCTGTTTGCTGCTCAGGTTCAGCTTCGGAAACCAATTCCTGAACCGGCTCTTCAGGCAAAGACGAAGGCTGCGGCGTTTCGGGAATTGTTTGCATCGCCTGAAGAACAAGAAAATGTCTCCACTCGGACGCTTCTGCCGGTCTGTCAAGAACATCATAGGGAATTACCTGAAAACGATATTCACCAGGCGGCAATGAAACATCAACATAATTAAACTCTGTAAATTCCCGCAGGTAAGATATGTACGTATCATCTTCCATAAGTTCAAAAACTACTTCATAACGCAGCGAATATTCGCCGCCGCTCCAGGAAAATCTGTGAAACGAACGGGATTCCTGCGCAGTTAAAGAAGCAGGCGAAAAGAGACAAGGCAAAAAACAAAAAAAGAATACAGCAAAAAATATTTTCTTTATTTTAATTGCCATAAAGAATTCCTATGTCCTCTATTTGAACAGGACGAGGTGATTCAAATTCAATATTAAAAATATTTTCCGATACATTACCGTGTCTTTCTATTACATTGCCTCTTCCCATGCTGACAGGTTCAACCTGCCAGACAAATGTTCCCCGATCCAGCAGCCTAAAATTATCTACTGTGTAACTTGTACTTCGGTTTATTGTTGCTCTGATAATTTGCCGCATACCGTCAGACGTTCGGTGATACAAAGTAAAAATGTACGCATTTGCGCCCTGAACTGCCGCCCAGTTAAAAACAATTGTCCGCTCGGATTGTAAGTGTTCATGATTAAAATTAACTCCGCTCGCGGGAATCAAATTACGCGGCGCAGCCAACAGCGAAGGAGGACGCAGAACAGGCGGCTGACGCGGAGCCGGCGCTGGCGGACGCGGCGCAGGAACAGGCGCCGGCAATTCAGGTTCGGGAGAAAGTTCCGGCTCAGGTTCTGTTTGCTGCAAATACACAGGAATAAGTTCCTGCGGTATTTCAGGCGGCACCACATTTGACGGAGCTTCCTCCTGAAGCCACTGTAAAAGACTTATTGTTTCCCGCGAAACAAAAGTATCAGAAGGCACCTGCGTTATGCGAAAAAATGAAGGAGCGGAAAATGCCGTGTAACCGTTAAAAACTGACGGGAACACAGGCATTACGCGCCAATACCACAATCCCTCGCCAAGACTGGAATCCGACAGCGAAGCAACTGACGATTGTCTTCTAATCCGAGGATTGGAAAAGTCAGGGGCCGAGCTTATTTCCAATACATATGAAACGGCTTCGTCAATTTCTCTCCATTGATAGTTCAATACAGGCAGTTCATCACTATAACGAAATATGCTGTTAACGGCAGGATTTACAAGATGAGGTCCTGTTCCGTCCGCGATAGTTATGCTTCCTGTGCCAAGGGTTCTTCCTTCAAGAAAAATTCTCCAAAACCAAATTCCATTATCAAGGTTTACCTGCGCGCTGTTATGAAGGTTTTCCCTTACATGCGAAACCTGCGAGAAATTTCTGTTAGCTGATATTTCAAGCCGCAGCAGTTTTCCTGGTTCAATATTTATTCTGTTCCACGAAAAATTTACAGGAAACAAATCCCTTGAGTTATTTAAAAAACGCATGTTGGGCAGCGGAAATGAAACGACAACCGCGCTTTCATGCAGTTCTGTGCCGTTTGCTTCCATGGCAATCATGTTTCCGGAATGGATTTCCCTCGTTTCTCCGCGATTATTAATTAAGACGACAGGCTCCCCTGTTACCTGCACTGACATTTGCCCGGTATCACTAAGTTCGGCGTTTACCATTGATCCCGGCCCAGTAACAATCTGATTTCCGCTTACTTCCAAAATGACAGGCGAACTTTGAGCGCTTGTTACAAGAGACAGGCTTCCTTCGTTTAAAACAATTTGTATACTTTCGCCGTCAGGTGAAAGTATAATGCGGATTAAAGTGTGCTCGTCAAGATCAAGATTTGCCGCGCCGATGTGAAGGGACGCAAGCGATGCATCTGCGACGCGGATTATATCACCGATGTATACAGGCGATTCATGAGCCAGCCTGTCCCACACTACACGATCGCCAAGGCGTCTTTGGACAGTATTTTTTTTAACGATAACAGTGCCGACAGGCTCAACATTCTGCAGATTAAAAGTTTGCAAAAGATCGCGTCTGAAAAGTTCTACGCTGACAACAGCGATAGAGAGGAATATAATGATAATGAATAAGTCCAAAGGCCGTAACCTGCCGGATTTAACTTCTTTATCTCCCATAATTATTTTTTGCCTTCACCTATCTTATACTTTTTCTCATCAGCGTTAACGTCAACCTTTTCAAGTTCCGGCGCATCAATGCCAAGAAGCGAACGCACCTCGTTTAATGTCTGCGGACCTTTTTGTTCTCCCTTAAAATTAACAACCGCAAATATTCTGACAGGATTTTCCTTTCCTTTAACAGAAACAGAAGGCATCTCTTCTGTAATAAATTTATCGCCGATAAGTCTCCACGTATCTTCAGAAATTAAAATATCCGCGCCAAGCGGTTTAGTCAGCGCTTCTATACGCGATGCAAGATTAACAGGATCTCCTATAACTGTGTATTCCATGCGCATATTGCTTCCAAGCTGACCTGCTGTAACGATGCCGGAATTCAAACCGCAGCCGATGCGAATGTAAGGGTTTGCATGATCTCCTGTTTTACGCGATTTGTTCAGGAAATAAAGCGCCTTGCGCATCATAAGCGAAGCCTTAACTGCATTAAAAGCGTCCTTGCGCGGCGATCCCGCAGAATACGCAGTGCCCCAGTGAGCCATTACAGCGTCCCCAATAAATTTATCTACAACGCCGTTTGTTTTTTCTACACAGTCAATCATTTGGGTAAAATACGCGTTAAGCCAATGTACAATTTTATCGGAAGCGTCGTCTCCAAAAACTTTTGTAAAATTTTCTGATTTTGCGGTAAACTCGCGGATATCAGAAAAGAAAACTGTTCCGTGCCTGGGTGTGCCGCCTGGTTTAATTTCTCCGCGCATCGCTTTAACTGCGATTTCACTGTTTGTAAATCTTCCGAAGATATGCAAAGCGGAACACATTTTTTGAAAACTGGATGTAAGAATGCCGATTTCGTCGCGGCTTTTTGATTTTAATTCTATTTCGAAAACTCCGCCTTCTATTTGCTGTGCGGCATGCGCAAGTGATTTTAAGGGAACGGAAATTGTTTTTGAGAAAAACCAAATAAAAATAATTGAAACGCTCAAAACAGCGATAGTAAGTAAAATATTACGCCTTGTAGTCGCGGCGATACCTTCGAATATTTTATCATATTCGATACTGGTTATTACAATAACGCCGGCAGAAATTTTTGTATAAGCCACAAACTGGCGGATAACTTTTTCTTCCTGTTCGCTTTTTTCCTTAATAATATTATAACTAAAAAGCAATTGTTTTATTTTATCAATTAGTCCCGTTATGTGCCCTCCAATCACGGCGAAGATATCATTTGCGCCGGATCTGGATGATTCTATAATGCCGAAATCGGTTTCTAAAAGCGACTGTCTGCTTCGCTCCGGATGCGCAACAATTGATTTTATAAAATCCATATCTGCGATGTTAGCCGCATTTCTTACCAAAGAAAAATCAGCATGAACCAGAACATCGCCATCCGCGTTTATTATGTAAGATTTATTTACTCCATAACCAAAATTTTCATTCATGCTTTCTGATGAAAAAAGCACTCCTCCGACTCCGCCGTTTTGCCATTGAAAAAACAAAGCTAAAAGCGCTCTGGAAAAATGAGGCGCCGCATTGCAAACAAGCGTTTCGCCGCGAATCGCGCGGGCCATTACAGCTCGATGGCTGTCAAAGAAAGTTTCTGCCATCTCTTCATTTATGTCGTTGGAAGAAAAAAATTGACTATTTACAAGTAATTGATCGCCTGCACTGCCTTCATGTCTGCCCGGAATAATGAAAAAAATCGCGGCAATTTGCGGGTTTTCGGCCCAGAAGAAATCTTTTGTCTGCTGAATGGCGTTTCTTTGTAAGCCCGATGCTGTGATGGTTTGGATCAGCATCCTGGAATTTGATCGGACATTTGACAACTCAAGTTCCGCTTCCATGGCAGAGCGTCTGTTCATCTCATAATTATTGTCTTCTGCAGAAACCTGTAAATCCTGCTGCACCAGCCACGAAACAAGGACGGTAATGGACCCCAGGGAAATGATTACGATAAACGAAATAATCGTTATCAGTTTTGCGCCGATAGAAAATCGAATCTTATCAATTGCGCGATTGTTTGGTTTTTCTTCACCCATACTACATTATCGCCGAATTTAAATGCATAATATAGTAGCTTTTGAGCGGAATTTGGCGGGAAAACGCCTATTTTATCATACCTGCGGCGGCCTGCGCGACAGAGACATTGCGAGTACTGGACAAATATTTATATTTATTATAATATCTAACAAGTTGATAAAAACCAATATTAAAAGGAGGTAACGATATGTACAAAAAAGAAGTCCTCGAAAGAGCCGCATGCTGCGGAAGTTCCTCCTTATCTTCGATTGAATAAATAAAAATAAGAAAAGACAGGAATTTCTCTCCGTGCGGCTCTGCCAGATCAGGCTTTTGCCTAAACAATTCAATAGGAGAAATTCATGTCTATCAATTTAAACGATTACGGCTTTACGGGTGCGGATTTCATTGCCGCACAATCAATAATAAATGAAAGAGCAAATTATATTCCCGCAAGAATTATCGAAGCGCAGCGCGATAGATTTAAGGCTATCTGCGGGTACGGTGAAGTTACAGCGGAAATCAAAGGCAGTTTTTACCACAACAATGCAAATGATGAACCAGACAGTATTCCTGTCGTAGGTGATTTTGTTGTCATTAAGTACAATGATCAAGGGTCTTCGCTGATTGACGCAGTTCTTCCGCGCCGCTCAAGATTTTCAAGAGTCGATTTTCTTGGTCATGCGGCAGGGTATGCAAAAAATGTAAAGGAACAGGTAAACGCGGCAAACTTCGATTATGTGTTCATTGTTTCATCTCTTAATTACGATTTGAATATAAAACGTCTTGCAAGATATTTAACAGCGTCGCTTCAAAGCGGAGGTTTCCCTGTTTTTATTTTAACAAAAGCAGACCTTGTCGAAGACCCGTGCGCGTTAACGGCTGAAGTAAGAAAAATTGCGAAGAACATCCCCGTTATTACAATCAGCAATAAAACAGGTTTTGGCTTTGATGAGCTAAAACCTTTTCTGGAACCGGGGAAAACCGCGGTCTTTCTTGGATCTTCAGGCGTAGGAAAATCATCACTATTAAATCGTCTTGCAGGTGAAGAATTAATGAAAGTAAAAGAGATACGCGAAGATGACAGCAAGGGACGACACACAACAACATACCGCCAGCTTTTTCGTCTTTCCTCGGGAGCGCTGATGATTGATACTCCCGGAATGCGCGAACTTGGACTTTGGGATTCAAATGAAGGAATCAGCCTTGCTTTTACGGAAGTGGAAGAGCTCTTCTCGGGATGCCGCTTTAACGATTGCAGTCACCAGAACGAACCGGGATGCGCAGTATTGGCCGCGCTTGAAGACGGAAGTCTTTCGCAGGAAAAATGGACAGGTTATTTGTCTCAAAAAAAGGAAAATAATTTTGTTATAAGCAGATCGGCTTACTTAAAGCAAAAGCAGGAGTTTCATAAAAAGATATCCATGTATCAGCGTGAAAGAAAAAAAGTTTAAAATAAAAAATATTATTTAACATTAATCCTTACGGGCTATCATCTCTATTTCGATTTTAGCCCCTAATGGTAAAGATGCCACACCAATTGTAGATCTGGCAGGATATGGGTCTGTAAATTGTTCTTTATATACTTCATTCATGGCAGAGAAATCATTCATATCAGTCAAAAAGACGTTTACCTTTTGAACATCATTTGATGTTAAACCAGCCGCTTCTAAAACATTAAATAAATTCTTAAAACATTGTTTTGTTTGAATTTTTATATCCCCATCTACAATTTTTCCGGTATTAGTATCTATTGGGGTTTGTCCGGATAGAAAAATTAAACCTTTAGAGTCAATACCTTGAGAATAAGGTCCTACCGAAACTATTTTCGTTGAAATAATTGCTTTTCTTGCCATAATTCATACTCCTTTAATGCTTAATATTATTTTAATTATTTTTTGTTTATTATGCAATACTTTTTAGGGCATTCTTTAATACAGTTTAAACAAAGAATACATTCCGTTCCATCATGACATTTTCTGGAATTATTCATCATATTGTTAGGCGAAGTTCCTAACCCTATTTATATGCATCTTTTCTGTTTTCAATATTAATAATAAATATTATTGATTCATTTTCATCAATCTTATAAAATATTCTGTAATCCCCTATTCTAAAACGATATATTTCTTTATAATCACATTTCAATTTTTTTATATTTGCACCATAAAATGGATTATTCTTTAGTATTGGATAAACATCCATTAATATTTTATTATATAAATGCTTAAATTTATTTGAATTTATTTTTTTTGAAAATGTTTCCGTTTCTGCAATTTTATATTTATTCAATTATTTTATACCGTCTTTTCTTTATATCATCAATACCATTTTTTAAATCCTTTTCAAAAAATAATATTTCATTCATCTCAATATCATCAACAATGTTACTATTAAAAATATAGTTCATTGCGGCATATTCTATATAGTTAGATATTGTTCTTCTATCTCCATCCGCAGCTCTTTTAAGTGTATTGTAAATATTGTCATCAACCCGTAAAGTTATCGTTTTAGCCACTCGGTATCTCCCTAGCTTCAATATTATTCAATATTACACAATTTGTCAATAGATGTAAAAACAAATGTTGAATAAAAATCCAATTTTATATGTATACTTTTTTATACATATAAATTAGAGAGTGTTTGTGTTTTTTATTGCACTTCGTTCTTGAACTCGTGGATATTTTCAAAATATGGCACATAACGTTCCAGGTAAATGCCGTTTGCCTTTTTAATTTATTCTCTTTAATATTTGCAAATATAGCCATCAGGTTCTTTTTCTATATTTTCAGGTTTTTATATGGCTCTTCTATATCATGCTTGTTAGCAGTGCATGGGTTTGCTTTACAATATATTTATATTAGAATTACTATGGCAAAACTTACACTTTTTTTCAAATATGTGTAAAAATGTTCATTATTTCCATTATTAATATGTTAACATAATTAAGGAGAATTTTATGATTTACACAGCAGGAAAAATTGATTGTAAACCGGGCGAGATCGGTTACGATGAAAAACGGCTTGATGTGCTGCACGCCCATTTGCAGCGCCTCATTGATGACGGTGAGATACAATGCGCAACCTATTGTGTTTCACGTAAGGGTAAGATTTTCGCGCACGGCGCAATAGGGAAAAAGTCTTTTCGCAAAGATGATAATACTCCTGTATTGCCTGATTCCATCCGTTATGCAGCTTCAATCACCAAAGTGTTTACAGCAGTCGCGATTATGAAACTTGTGGAAGACGGGTTAATGAGGCTTGATATTCCTGTCGCTGAGGTTTTGCCGCAGTTTAATACGCCGCCTTATAACGGGGTAACGCCGTATCAATTATTAACCCATACCTCCGGCTTACATACGGACGACGGCTGCTTTGATAACAAATATCAAACAAATTACTGGAAAATGATTGACGACGCTTACAAACTTTGCGACGAAGACAAGAAAAAGGATTTTGACTGGCTGAAAGCGGCATTGGGCACAATCGGAAACGGTTTAAGGATAAAACCTGACACCGAGTGGGCATATTGCAGTTTTGGTTTCGTTGTACTCGGCGCAATGATAGAAAAAATCACCGGCATATCAGCTCACAAATATATCGAAGATAATATCTGCAAACCTTTAGGTCTAAAGGATACGGCCTTTGATCTAACGCCAGAAATGGCAAAACGTTCCATTGTGTCAAACGAAGAGGGCGAGAAATATTTAAACGAAATTGCCGGCGGTACTTACAAGCCGCATTGGATTGGCGAGGTACTCAATATTCCGTCAACAGGCGGCGGTCTTGAATCTACAGCGTACGATATAAACCGTTTTGGAAAAATGATGCTCTTTAAAGGAACGTTGGACGGAGCGCGTATTCTTGGAAGAGCCGCGGTAGAAAAAATGACAACGTTAGCTGTAAATTATCCCAATTACTGCTGGGGCGCAAAGGAAAACGAACGATATTACGGCATAGGTTTTGATATGCGAAACGGTCCTGCGTTTACAATGTCCCGAAGCACATTCATGCACGAAGGCGCAGGAGCGAGTTCGCTTTACATCGATCCAAAGGAAGAACTTGTAGCTTCATGGTTTGTGCCGTTCGCAAAAGAAGGCTGGTTCTCAAGAGCGCTATTCAACGTGCAGAATATTATTTGGTCAGGCTTGATTTGAACTTGTTAAAGCGTAAACTGGATGTAATAAAAGCGGTAGCGTTCGTCACTTTTAAAGAGTGGGGCGCTTACCGCACACATTCAATGGTATCGATCTTTGTGGGACCCGTTTACTTTCTTGTGCAGTACTTTATCTGGACAGCAGTTTACGGCGATGCGCAAATTATAAACGGAATGGAACTCTCACAAATGATCCGCTACTTCGGCGCAACGGCATTAATCGGCTACCTTACAATGGATTTCGCAGACTGGAATCTCGATATGCTGATACGAACCGGAAGATTTCTTACATACGCATTGCGTCCAATGAATCACAGACTGTTCGCGTTTTCGCAAAAAGTCGGGCACAGAATGCTTGGATTTATAATCGAGTTTATACCCTGTCTTTTAATTTTCACGCTGCTTTTTGGGATTGATATGCGCCCGGCGTTTATCGGCTGGACGATCCTCTCCGTTGCATTGGCATATTTAATGTTTTTTTTCGTCAATTACTGCATTGGCATGGCATCATTCTGGATCGTGCAAACAGGAGGTTTACGCGCCGTTTACGCGCTTTTATCAAGCGTTTTTTCCGGCATGTTTATACCGCTTGTATTTTTCCCAAAAACGCTGCAGCTAATCGGTTTTTTTCTGCCGTTTCAATATACGGCGTATGTTCCGGCAATGGTTTTTCTGGGACATTATTCGTTAGGTGACATTCATATGCCAATCCCCGCGATTGTAGGCATTCAGGCGATTGCTGTTCTTGCGGCGTTTTTGGTTTCCGAGCTTATGTACAAAGCGGCGATGAAACAGTTTATTTCAGTGGGAGCGTAACTAATGAAAAGGTTTTTACTAATCTATATTGAATGTATAAAAACTGCTATTGCAAGAGCCATAACGTACAGATTAAATTTTCTCCTGTCTTTAATTATAACAATCGGGTACAATGCGCTGTTTCCTCTTGTATCAATATTGATTTACCGCTCAGGAGCAAGTTTTCCCGGCTGGAACTTTCATGAGGTTTTATTAATGCAGTCCATTTTTATTTTATCGCAGGGGTTTGCAAATATCATGTTCAGCAATGTGATGTGGACGACATTGCAGCATATACGCGAAGGCAGCTTTGAAATTGTTTTATTAAAACCGATGAATCCGCTGTTTTTTATGATTGCGTCAAACTTTGACGCGGAAAGCCTTGGGTTAATAATTGGAGGAGGCGTTCTCTTTGCGTTCTCTCTCGCGCAGACAGAGATTGCCTCCATCGCCGCAATACCTGCGTTTTTGCTTTTATTCGCGGCAGGGTTTGCTGTCATGGCAGGCGTTCAAATGATCATGGCGGCAACATCATTCAAGTGGGTGGGAAATTCGCGTATTCCGGAAATCTTTGACAGCATGCTGACTTTTGGAAAGTACCCGGTAGATATTTTTCCAAAAACAATAAAAGGAATCGCCACATTTATTATTCCTGTCGGTATGGTTGGTTTTTATCCTGCAAACGCGCTCCTTGGAAAATTGGATCCTTCTTCGCTGTTTGCAGTAATTCCATGCATTATATTTATGCTCGCAGGAATTCATCTGTACATGCATATGATCAAACTTTATGAAGGCGCAGGAGGTTAACAATGGAAAAAATTATCAGCGTGGACAATTTAACAAAAACTTTTACTACTTATCAGCGCGGAAGCGGCGTTAAGGAAACGTTAAAAAGTTTTTTTAAACGCGAAAAAGTGATTGTTAAAGCTGTTGATAACATTTCTTTTAATGTGGAAGAAGGGTCTGTCTGCGGAATACTTGGGCCAAACGGAGCGGGGAAATCCACCACGATAAAAATGCTCTGCGGCGCGCTCTTCCCTACTTCCGGAAAAATCGTGTCACTGGGATGCAGCCCTCACGAAAACAGAAAAAAATACGTCGCAAAAATAGGCGCCGTGTTCGGGCAGAGATCGCAGTTGGTTTGGGATATTCCGCCTGTTGACAGCTTTAACATGAACCGCGCAATTTACGGCATACCTTCCGCAGATTACAGGGAACGCCTTAAAGAACTGTCAACGTTATTCGAAATCGAAGAAGTGATGTATAAACCAACCCGCGTCCTGTCGCTTGGCGAACGAATGAAATGCGAATTTATAATGGCGATGCTTCACAAGCCGAAAATCGTTTTCCTTGACGAGCCGACAATCGGTCTTGACGTAATCGCAAAAGCAAAAATCCGCGATTTTATCCGCAAAATAAACGGCGGCGGCACAACTTTTATTTTAACCACTCACGACCTTGAAGATGTAAAACAGCTTGCGGATCACGTAATAATAATCAATCACGGCGTAAAAGTTTATGACGACACTTTAAAGAATTTGCAGCAAAATCTGGGCGAGCCGAAAACCGTCACGATCACGGTAGAAAAACCAATGGAAGAAATTATTACCCGGATTTACAATGAGACAAAGATGGAACAGGCAAGCTCTTAATTACATACTTACAACTGTACAATTTCGCCCCTTATTTTTTGCGGCATAAAGCGCTTTATCGGCTAAACTGTACAAATTGTCAACCTCATGAGAATCGATGCATTTTGCAAGGTGTATGCCAACGCTAACCGTTACATAGGGAGCAACTTTAGATTTTTCATGCGCTATATTTAAATCACGAATAATCTGATTAACATGATGACCCATTTTTTCAGCCTCCAGCGCATCTTCAATATGCCATAACAGGGCAAATTCCTCGCCTCCTACCCTGGCAGCATATACGCCTTCGTTTTGATGAAGATCGTTAAGCGTTTTTCCGATTGTGCGCAGGCATTCATCTCCTTTGGGATGTCCGTAATGATCATTGTAATTCTTAAAAAAATCAATATCTATAAGAGCTACGCACAGAAAATTATCTGACTGACGATGATTGGAAAGAAACCTTTGAAAAGTTTTTATAAAATCCCGCCGGTTTTTTAATTTTGTCAATTCATCAATTGTATTTTCATCTTTTAATTTATTAGCGTTTGACATCATTGTTAAACGATTCATGATAATCTGCCAGCCAAAAATTAAACTCATGGCTGTTGAAAAAAAGGCGTTCTGAATATCATAATTCCAAACCGAAGGCGCTTTAAAATTGATAATTGCCGCGATATATAAAGTCAATGTTGATAATGTAAGACTAAGATACAATACAGGCGAAATATTAAAAAGGAATAAAACGCAGATTAGAATTCCAATAAATGAACCTGCTATCTTTTCAGGTCCCGCCCATACTGCCAGATACATTCCAAAGAAAATCACATTAACGTAGTATATAAGAATTAACGCAAAGACAAGCTTACTGCTGATCTGTTTTCCTTTTTTTAACGTTTTCCTTAGATGAGACGAAAAAATAAATAAAAACAAAGCAACAGCGGCAACTTCAAAATAAAAACCTGTTTTAATCAGATTCTTTTCCATAATGATTGGAAAAACAGAAAATAAAAGCGCTAAAACAAAAACCAGCAGATTAACCCAGCACAAAGGGTTAATATTATTTTTAAATGCAGTTCTCATGCATAATCTATATTCACCCTGTCCAAGACGGTAATATCGCCATTTGTAAATTATAGAAAAAAGGCCATTCCTTTTTATTTGATCATCTGCGCTCTGAGCCGCGCGGTTTTCTGTCCTCATTAAGCCGATTATATAATTTTTATATTTTTTTTACAAGTTAGTTAAAAATAGATTAATCACCCCAAAGAACAAGCCGTAACAACTAAATCCCACTTGTTCTGTAAAGACTCAGATGCCTTTTGCGCCTGTTTCTCTTCCTTAAAAACGCCAAAACAAGTGGCTCCTGCCCCGGAAAGACTCGCGTAAAGCGCCCCCAAAGACCGCAGCGCAGAAATTATCTCATTGTATACGTCTCTTTCTTTTTCCGGGAACACTTCCAAAAAATCGTTCTTAAATTTTGACCACTCCAAAGCGGTCAGGTTCTGTGGTTCGCGGTAAAAATCCTTTGAACTTCTATATTCATTCAACAATGAGAAAGCTCTTGCGGTATCGCTTGGAAACCCGGGGTTTACCAGTACAAGAAACAACGGCGGTATATCTATGGGTTCGATATTTTCACCGCGGCCTGTAACGCGGGCAGCAGGCGTTTCATGAATAAAAAACGGAACATCGCTGCCAAGGCTGGCTGCAGTCTCAAGAAGAGCCTCGCGGTTTAAAGGAGAGCCCGCCATTTTATTTAACGCAAGAAGCGCTGCCGCGGCGTCCGACGAACCGCCGCCAAGACCGCCGCCAAGAGGAATGCGTTTTTCTACCGCGATTTTTAAACCATGAGAAAATCCTGTTTTTTGCCGGAAGAGCGTTACCGCCTTAAAAATAATGTTCCGGGTTGGATTACAAATCAGTTCTGCCCATTCACCATTTTCCCCGGCATCCTGACGTGAAATACTGCTAATTTCCATAATATTCTCTTCTTTTGCCCCTGTAAAATTCAACTTATCGCCGAAATCCAATGCCAAAAAGAAGCTTTCCAGGTTATGAAAACCGTCAGAGCGCTTGTCCAAAACAGCCAGATGAAGGTTCACTTTTGCAGGCGCAAAAACGGATAATTCCGTAAAAATTTCATTCACAACTTAATAATATCATAAAAAAGGTTTTTATTAAATTCATCAAAAACCTGTTGACAAACGAATATATCCTCCCTTATGTTTCTAAATAGAGGTTTTTTTACCTCTGCAATTCGGTTTCGATTCAAGAAAAATATCTATTTCAAGGGAGAACATTATGGTTCTGAACGGAGCTATGGAACAAGAAGAGCTGATGCTGATGCCTGTAGAAGGGTCTACCGGTTACGAGGCTGACGATTGCTCTGCGGCATTCATCCTCAGTGATGATGATGACATCGACGAAGATGACGACTTTGAAGACGAAGATGACTATGAAGATGACGACGATTTGGATGACGACGACGATGACGATGAAGAAGATGACGACTACGAAGACGATGACGACGACTACGAAGACGATGATGACGACTACGAAGACGATGACGACGATGACTGGGATGATGAGGAGTAGTCAAAAAGTTTAAGAGAGTCAACCATGGAGAGCGCAGGGTTTTAAGAGTGATTCTTTATACTTCTTGTGCTCCGTGGTTTTTCTTAAGTAGTGTTTATTGGACGCCAAAGCCTTTCCAGTTCGTAAAATTCCCGTTTGCCGCTGGTCATCAGATGAATGATTACGGAACCCAGGTCGATCAGCCGCCATTCGTCGTCAGCGTTTTTTTGGGAACTGCCGAACATTTCGATATTCATCTCGCGGCAGAATTCTTTGATATGCCGCTCAAGACCGTCCATGTGGGTTCTGCTTGTAACCGTGGCGATGATAAAAAAATCTGTCCAGTTGTTAACGCCGCGAAGATCCATGACGCAAACGTCCTGTCCGTTATGATCTTCCAAAAGCGAACTTAATGCTTTAACATGATTGTTAATTGCTGGTGACAAATCTGCCATTAAAATTCCTTCCAATAATCAAGGTTAAATTCGCTTTTAAATCCGCGTTCTGATTCATCATGTCTTCTTCGTTATCAAACAACAAAGCGTCTCTTCGGATATTTGTACATCGAATCAGACCGGCAAAGTCATTAACCAATTCGTCATTGCCCGAATAATGAATAATCAAGGTATTGTCATAATTGTTTCTGTCTGCGTTTCCTATCGAAATAACATCATAACCAAAACTGCGAAGCATTTCCGCTGTTCTTCCCGCAAGACCGTTCACGGCAGTGCCGTTTAAAACTTCAATGGTAAGCGTGCGCTGAACAAGATGATCCTCAACTTCGCGCGTAAGGGTAGCCATGGTTTGGCGCACAATTTCCTTTATTAAATTTCCATCCCAGTGGGGAATAATCAACTGCTGTCCCGATACTTCGCGGTATGTTCCGCCGACAGATTGAATGTTGGTGCGGTCGGTATCAATATGCACAAACTCGTCAAAAAGATACATTAATGTACGCTGACTCATGCTGGTTCTAAAAAGAGAAAAATACATTTTCGCAGCCGAAGGATTTTTCAGGTTTTCGTTCATTTGAATCTGACGATTTAAATAACCAATAAAAAAACGCTGTCTGCGGAACACTTCCATTTCGCTTTCTTCATGAGGCAGGCTGTATGTCGCGTAGAGGCTTGCCTTGGCTCCGTCAAGAACTGTCATGCCGGAAGGAAATAAGATTATCTCTTCATCATCCCTGTGAAAAACGCGGGAAGGAATAAAAATTTCAATCCCTTCCAGAAGATCAACAACAGACACAAGATTTTCTTTTGTTATAATTATGGAAAAATTAATTTCGATTCCCAATAACCTTTCTATTTCATTTTGATAACTGTTAATTCTTCCAGGATTATATACCCTGTCTATACGATCAACAAGATTAATGCTTGGTATTAAAAGTCCAAGATCGCCGGGAATATCAAAAATTGCCGCGCGCTTTGTTATGGGATAATACATTAAAACATATGTGCTAAGCGGCATTCTGTCATTTTCAATTACAAATAAAACATTGATAACGCGGTTATCAGCTATCGCGTCCGCTATGGGGTTACTGCGAAATGTATGCACCGAAAAAATTATTCCAAAAATTAATACAAATACAATCAACACGAGCAATAAAATAGAAGCGTCGCCTTTAATTATTCTCAATTTTCTCTTCCCTTTATACTTTCCAAAAGCATTAAAGTATCTCTGGACAGATCCATTTCTTTTACCTTCAATTTATGAATCATTTTTTCTACCACGGCAGAAAGAATTCTATCCAAATCAGTATCACTCGATCCCAGCGAAAGATCGCCCGAACACATTCTCCTTAACGCAGAATCGATATTTCTTGAACTTTCTGTCTTATCGGCAATATAAATAATTTTTGCAAGCGGCCCCATATGCTCATTTCCCGATGTATGAAAAGCGACAGCTTCAAGCACTTCCTTATTATGAATGCAGAAACGCTCCCTTAGCAATATTGCCGCAGCCTTTCCATGAAGAAGATTCGGCCGTTTTTTTTCCAGCGATGAAATCTGATAATCCGACTCTTTAACAATTTTTAACAAATGTTTATTATCCATCTGCTTTGCCAAATCATGGGAAATACCGGCAAGATAACCAGCCGCTTCATCAAGTCCAAAACGGCGGCACAAATCAAGCGCATGAACCGCCGTGTTCCTGGAATGCAGGAAACGTTCCATGGAGAGGGTTTCCCGCGCTGAAGCTTCAACTTTTTGAATAACAGCCTGCGTACAGTCCCTGCCTGCCTCATTCGCCTGACAGCCGTAAAGCCGCCTGTCTTCAATAATCGCTCTTGCCCCGGACGGCACAAGGGAACGCCATGCAAAACCTTGCTCTGCAGAACCGGCGGCAGCACCGTACTCCTTTTCAATTTTTTGACGTATTTCCTGCGACGAAATATTAACCGCTTCGTTTTCGATAGCCGTGTGGTGGAAAGAATATTTAACAGGCGCAGAATTGTTTCTGCGCGCTACAACAATGTGAGCAAGCTGTAAAATCCTTTTACTGTCGTGCCACTTTGGAAAGTCTTCCGCAAGGTCGTCTCCAATAATCAAATCAGGTTTACCATGCGGCTGGTATCTGATAATAATATCTTCAAGCGTATCAATGGTGTACGAAACACCCTGCCGCCTTATTTCGCAAAGATCAATCGTAAACCTGGAATCTCCCGCAATTGCAGCGGCAAGCATATCAACCCTGTCGTTGACATTATCATGCACATCCGCGTCCGGTTTAAACGGCGAATGAAAGGCAGGCACAAAAACAATTCTGTCAAGTTTAAGCATCGAAAACGCGGCATCAGCAAGATGCAAATGTCCAAGATGAACAGGA